>Ga0315289_10007327_pt1 | contig 16073 bp, 10 predicted proteins | sample YL17G11_40_MG_FD_203452 | JGI IMG/M metagenome (GOLD analysis project Ga0315289, IMG submission 203452) | Sediment microbial communities from Yellowstone Lake, YNP, Wyoming, USA - YL17G11_40 | ecosystem: Environmental > Aquatic > Freshwater > Lake > Sediment | place: USA: Wyoming | collected... | reverse complement strand
CTTATGATGCGTAATTTCATCGGCAACTTCCTATTCGGGAGTAGAAACCAGGTTTTTTCCGAAAAACCTGGTTTCTATTTTTCGCTGAACAGCCGCATCACGCCACGGCCTAACACGAACGTAAACAGGAATAGTACGACGGCGATGGCTGCGGCGTAGCCCATCTCAAAGCGGATGAAGCCATAGTCGTATAAGTGGGCGACGATGGTGTGCCCGGCGTACAGCGGGCTGGGCAACCCCGCCACCTGCGCCGCCACCTGGAACACGGCAAACGAGTTCACGATCGCCATGACTGCGCCAAACAGCAGTTGTGGGCGCATCACCGGCAGTGTGATGTAGAACACCTCCTGCAGCGCGCTTCTGATGCCGTCCACCATGCCCGCCTCGTATAACTCGTGGGGCACGTCCTGCAAGCCTGCCAGAAAGACGAGGAAACTGGTGCCCATGCTCATCCACAGCGAAATGACGATGATTACCGGCAGGATCGTGGACTGTTCGCGCAGCCAGGCGACCGGCTCGCTGATCAGCCCGATCTCGATCAGCAAATAGTTCAACACTCCATAGCGGTCGTTGGCAAACAGGTACAGCCAGATCACCGACATGGCGATGCTGCTGGTGATGGAGGGAGTATAGAAGGCCAGTGTATAGGCCTGGCGGAGGCGCAGCCGGTTGATGAACCAGGCCAGCGTGAACGATATCGTATACCCCAATGGCCCGGTGATCACCGAGAACAGAAGCGTGTTCTTGACCGCGATCAGGAAAATATCGTCTTCTACGAAGAGCAGCCGGTAGTTGGATAGCCCGATCCAACGCGGCGGTTCCAGCACGTTAAAGTAGGTGAAACTCAGGTAAACGGCTGTCACCACCGGTGCGATGACGAACACCAGGAACAGCACGATGAAGGGCAGCATGAACAGGTACAGGGTGTGGTATTCGTGCCAGGCGTAGCGGATGGTTTGCCAGCGACGGGTAAACGCGCTCATCAGAAACTCCCTGCGTAATCCGTAATGCGTAATCCGTAATTTACGCATTACGCACTACGAATTACGAATTATTCAGTGACCCCAAACTCTTCCTGCTTCTTGCGCAATTCGCGGTTGATCGCGCGGACCGCATCGTCCAGCGCCTCGCGCGAGTTCGAACCTTGCAGGACGACCTCGTTCCAGGCATTGTCCACGTGACGGGGGGTGAAATAGCCTCCCAGGACGACGGGCCGCTCCTGGAACCAGCGCCACTGCTCGGAGATGGCGTCAATGTCGTGGCGCGGCCAGGCCATCCCTTGCAGCGCCTCGACGTTGGCCGTGTTCCAGCGTGCCTCGACCCCCAGCAGCGCCTCCAGTTCGACCCCATAGCGTAACTGCGTCTCGGTGCCGGTCCACCACTTGACGAACTCCCACGCCTCCCGTGGGTGCTCCGACTGCTGGAAGATCACCACCGCGTTGCCCGAGCCGCCCGTCGCGCGGGTGATCGTGCCATCCGGCATCTGCATACCCGGTATGGGGGCCATCTCCCAGCGCCCCATCAATTCGCGCGCGGCCGTCGAAAGCAAGACGTACGTCCAATAGTCGGCAATGCCGATGGGGATTTCGCCCGTCTTGAAACGGTTGAAAAAGTCCGCGTATTTGGGGATGTGGTAGTTGGTGTACAACGACGTCCATTCGTTAAAGGCCGCCAGTCCCTCCGACGCATCCAACGCCGACCGCAACCCATCTTCCGTGTAATAGTCGCCCTCGTGCTGGAAGAGGAACGGCGTCAACCCCTCCGGCCCCGGTGGATAGTAAAAGTCAAGCCCGTTCTGGTGCAATACCCACATCATATCGTACAGCTCGTCCCACGTCTGCGGCGGCTGCAGTCCCAGTGCATCCAGGATATCGGTGCGATAGAACATCATGCTAAAGTTCTGCGTCTCGGGGACTGCGTACACCTGGCCGCGGTACGTGTAGGGGATCAGTGCGCCAGGCCGGAAGCGGGTCATGACCTCGTCGTAGTCGTCGAACTGGCTCATCGGCACGAGCGCGTTGCGGATGGCAAACTCGACCGGCAGGTTGGGGTTGACGGCACACGCCACGTCAGGGGCCTTGCCTGCCGTGGCCGCCAACAAGAGCACGCTCATGTCGCCTGCACCCAACGAACCCGGCGGCACGATGTGCAGGTTGACCAGGATGCCGGTCTTGGGCGTGAAGGTCTCTTCGATCATCTCCTTCATGATCTTGCCCCATTCCACGCCGCGTGCCATCCAGACCTCCAACACGACCGCTTTCTCCGCATCTTCCGGCCCGTACACGTTGCCGATCACGGTGTACTGTTTGCGGAACGAGGCCGCAAAGTTGACCGCCGTCAGGTACCACTGGGCCAGCATCCCGGCGTCTCCCGGCGGCATCTTCGCGTCCGGCGAGGCGACGACGATGGAATCTACCTCGAACTCACCCTGCTGTAGATCCAACGTCCAGTAACCCAGCATGGATTGTGTCTCGCTGAGTTGCAGCAGGCGATTGGGGACGCTGTCGGGCCTGGCAGCCATGTTGCGCAACTGCGAGGCAACCTCCAGCAACGTGTCGGCACTGGTGGGACGAATCCCTGCGATCTCGGTCAGGCGAACCGCTTCGCCCTCCAACGCCTGGGCCATCGCCAGGAGGCGCGGTACCAGGTCGGGGATCTCCTTCTCCATGTTCCATTCCATCAGCGGGTCCGGCTGCGACCCGGTGAGCAGGATCACGTGCCGCGCCAGGTCTGACATCTCGCGGGTAACGCCGTCCACCACGCGCACTGTCTCTGCTGCAGGGCCCACCACCGAGCGCATCTCCAGTACGTGCTCGCCGGCCGTCAGGTAAAACAGGTAGGGCTCCCGCGTTGCCGGGTCCGCCAGCGTCTTCAGTTGCCAATACCAGTTGTAGGGAAACCTGGCCTCGCGCATCTCGTCGAATGGGTATTCGCCGTCAATCGTCAACTGGCGGTAGGCCGGCATGCGCGACCAGTCGCCGTGCCAGAACTTGACCCCGATCTTGTAGAGGCCATCCTCCGGCACCGTGAAGCGCCAACTGGCACGTTCCCCGGCGCGCCGCCAGCGCCACCCGCCGAATACGTTCAGCCGGAAATTGCCCAGCGCGGGTGGGTTGGCCGCCGGGTTGGGGCTGTAGTTGCGGGTCAATGTCGGAGTGGACTTGAACTCCGCGTTTTCCGCTTCGATCACCACCTTGACGTCGTGAGTGGGCTTGTACCCGCGCTCGTCGTAGCGGGCGCGCACGACCTCATAAGGGGGCACCTCGGGGGGAGAAAAGAGGCTGATGCGGGCGATCGTGAGCGGCTCACGGATAAATCCCAGGCGGACGGTGTGCCTCCCCGCCTCCAGGTAAAAGAGGTATGGATCGCGGTACATCCCCAGCGCGTCTTCGAAAATCTGGAACTGCCAACGGGGTGCCTCTTGCTGGGAGGGGCGGATGTCGTTGCCCTGGTTGTCGCGGACGGGAGGGTGCGCATCTTTCCAGGTGCGGTCAAAGGACAACCGGCGCGCCTCGATGAAGGGGTACGCGCCGTCAATCTGCAGGCTGCGCTGGATCGAGGTGCGCTTGCCCTCCAGCGGATAGTACTCGAGGCCCAGGTTGTAGAGGCCACTGGCGGGCACGTCGAAGGTCCACTCGACCCAACCCTCGCCTGCGCCCTCCCCCCACGCCAGGACGGCCTCCGTGCGCCCGCCGACGCCGGTCAATGCTTCCAGGTCGGCGTTCGACTGGGCCGCGTAGTCCAGGCCCGCCACGTCAATCCAGACGTCCGGCGCCGGCTGGTAGCCTTTATTTTCGTACTCGATCAGCCGCCCGGCGTAGTAGGGCTCCGGGGCCTCATATCCCCACTGTGCCACGTTGGGCGCCAGGCGCGCAAAGCGGTCCCCGCTAGGCAGGCTGGAAAGCCTGCCCCACTTGGTGGGGTGCACGAATGCCTGGAGCGGGAGCGATTCGGTGCACAGCACCAGGACGAGCGCAGACGCTATCGCCAGCCGCCTCCAGCGTTGGAGGTTGAGAATGTGGCGAAAATTGGTCTTCAAATTCATTCTCCAGTCAAGATGAATAGTTCGCCTGGATCACCAATGCGCTTGATGGCCTGACGACGACGCCCCCGGGGACGGGGGCTACGAGCCTTCGCAAGGCGAGATTCTTTGTCGCTGTGCTCCTCAGAATGACGAAGGCTGGTGCGCTCCTCAGAATGACGGGTATTACTCGCTGATCTGCCGTGCGCGGCGAAAGAACTCCTGGTTCAGCGCAGGAACGACTTGGTCCGCCTTGACGGCGGCGATGTACTGCGCCAGGTAATCAGATGCCAGGCGTACGAGCGTTTGTCCCTTCTCCACGCTTGCGGTGCGGGCGTCGCCGGCGTAGTGGTTGGGATAATCGCTGTACCACCAGATGCCGCTGAAAGTGGGCGGCAGGTCCTTCATGCGGTTCAGCGGCAGGGCCGGCTGCTCGGGCACCCGCTCCATCTTCACCAACTCAGGATACGTGCCCAGGACCATGCTGGTCTCCTGCTCACAGGCGTGCCCGCCGAACGACGTTGCGCGTATGCTCTCCCACTCTTTCTCGCCTTCCGGGGAAAGCGTGCGCACCGGGAAGTACAGCGCATACGGTTTCTCTTCCCACAGGCTGCACTGCCCCAGAAAACCCAAGAGGTATTCGTTGCCGCCGTGCGCATTATAGACCACAATCTTTTTGAAACCGTTTCGCCCGATCTCGTCGAACACGCCCTGGATGAGCTCGAGGAGCAGCGTCGGTTTGACCGTCACGGTGCCGGGGAAGCAGCGCGCTTCGTAGATCTGGCCGAAGTAGAATGGCGGGAAGACGACGGCCGGCTCCTTTTCCGCTGCCAGGCAGGCCACCTTGTGCCCAACGAGGTAATCTGTACCCAGGGGCAAATGCTCGCTGTGCCTTTCAACCACCCCCATCGCAATCACACACACGCCTGTCTCACGCACCGCTTTTGCGAAATCCGGAGCGGTCAACTGTTCCCATTGCATGGCGTTTCTCCTTTTCCTCATCCGTTTATCCGTTTCCTCATCCGTTGGCACGTTTACCCCTTGATGCCCGAGATCACCACGCCCTGGATGAATAGCCTTTGGGCGAAGAAGAAGATGAGGATGCAGGGCAACATGGCCACAGTCGAGGCGGCCATCAACAGCGTCAGGTTGCGCGAATAGAGCGCCTGGAAGGACTGCAGTCCCAACGCCACGGTCCACTTCTCTTTACTCTGCAGGTAGATCAAGGGGTAGAAAAAGTCGTTCCAGGCCCACAGGCTGTGGAAGATGGCCACCGTGGCCAGCGCGGGCGCAGCCTGGGGCAGGATGATGTGGCGGAGGATGCCCAACGGGCCACAGCCATCAATGCGCGCCGCATCGTCCAGTTCCAGCGGGACGGTCATGATGTACTGGCGCAGCAAGAAGACGTCCCAGGCGTTGGCGAAAAAGGCCGGTATGATCAGCGGCAGGAGCGTGTCGTACCAGCCGATCTTGCTAAACACGACGAATTGGGGGATCAACGTCACCTGGGCGGGCAACATGATCGTGGACAGGAGGACCAGGAACAGCATACCCAGGCCTTTGGCGCGAAAACGCGCAAAGCCGTAGGCCACAAACGTGCAGGAGACCAGGACACCGATGGTGGTAGTGACGACGACGGTGAGGGAATTGACCAGATACTTTCCAAAGGGTACCTGGGTCAAGGCCTTGGGGTAGTTTTCCCAGTGCAAGCGGACGTCCGAAATGCGCCGGCCGTCCAGCACCCGCAGCTCGTAGCGTTCAGCCGGGTTGTCCGGATTCACAAAGGTTCCCATCGCGCTTTTCTTTTCGAGCAGCGCCAGTTCGCGCGTCTGCCCCTCGACAGGGATGGCATAGATGTAGCACTCGCGGCCGTCAATCACGACGGTACGCGCGTCGCGGGGGATCCATTGGGGTGGGAAGAGGGTAGAGGCTTCTTTGGTTTTGAGCGAGGCGGAAAGCATCCAGACCATGGGCATCAATACCAGGACAGACCCGGCCGCTAACAATGCCAGGGCGATGACCTGCGTGGCCAGCCTTTGAAACTTTATGCCTTTCAGCGTCGTGGCAAGTGCTGTCATCTCTCTACCTCCTTCTCAATTCGCCTTCGTAATATACCCAGGCGGCCGAGCTTCTGAAGATCAGCGTGGTCAGGATGAGCACGACCAACAGGAGGATCCAGGCCAGTGCCGAGGCGTACCCCATTTGATGGTAACGAAAGGCGTTGCGGTAGAGATACAGATTATAGAACAGGGTGGCTTCAGCCGGGCCACCGTCTGTCATCACGTAGGCCTGCGTAAAGTACTGGAAGGTGCCGATGATGCCGATCACCAGGTTGTAGAAGATGACGGGGGTGATCAGGGGCAGCGAGATGCGCCAGAAACGCTGCCAACTGTTGGCGCCATCTATCGTGGCTGCCTCGTACAGTGTCGTTGGGATTGCTTGCAGTCCGGCCAGGTAGATGATCATACCCCCGCCCACACTCCACAGGCTCATGACGATCAGCGCTGGCAAGGCCCACTGGGGATCAGCCAGCCAACCGGGTCCCTTGACGTTGAACCAGCCCAGGATCCAGTTGATGATGCCGAAGCGTGGGTTGAAAATGTACATCCACAAAATGGAGACGGCCACGCCAGAGACGACCGACGGCATGTAGAACACGGTACGCCAGACCGCAATGCCTGCTACCTTGGTGTTGAGCAACAGCGCCAGCGCCAGCCCGGCGACCAGGCCCAGCGGGATGGCGATGATGGCGTACGTCAGCGTCACCTGGAGCGAGTGCCAGAACTGGGGATCGTCGGTAAATAACTTGGCGTAGTTCAAGAAGCCGATCAGTTGCAGTGGCTTGGCGATGTCGTACCTGGACAGCGAGAACACGAAAGAGGCAATCATCGGGCCGCCGGTGAACAGGATAAAGCCCACGATCCAGGGGCTGATCAAGACGTAAGCCCATATAGCTTCATGGCGGGCCAGGCTGATAGTACGTCTTTTTTTCACTGCTTCCACTTTTCCCCTCCTCGATTATGGTGGGTTCGTAGTGGCGACTTCAGTCGCTCTTCCTGCTTCAACAACGACTGAAGTCGTTACTACGAGCCACCAGAATCTGTGTGATGAACTGCTATAGTTTAATAGCCGTTGATTGCGACGATGTTCTGACCTCTTCGGCAGTCACCTCACGTCCCAGTTTGTCCGAAAGATAGATGCCTTCAGAAATCAACATGGTATTCAGCGCCAGTGCGGCCGTCGGCAACAGTGCGACGCGTCCCTGGAGCACCGCGATCCAGTGATGCTGGGGGCTATCGTACGCGCTGCCACCTTCGCGCACGTTGTGTATTCGCCAGTCAAATCCGTCGAGATCGGCGGTGCTGTTCAAATCCAGGTCGCCGACGCTGTGGTAGAAACCGAACGGCTCCAGCCGTACGCCGCCTGCGCTGCCCACGATATAGGGACCCTCGAAGCCATCGAGATGAATAGCCCACGATTCGATAATATCCAATGTAATCTCGTTCTGCAACTTGACGAACCCCAGGCCCAGCTCCTCCACGTCGTAGCCGCTCAGTTGCTTACGGACCGGGTCCATAGCAGTCTCCTGGTAGGTCTTGCCCGAGATGCACAAGACCTCCGGGTTGCCCAGGAGATACAGCATGTTGGCGATGTGGTAGACGCCCATGTCATACATCGCGCCACCGGCGGCAACGTGTTTCTGCACGAACGCCGGGCTGCCATAGCCGTCCACGTAGGGCCGGCCACGGCGGCGGAACCCGGTAGAACGCGCATGGTAGAGTTTCCCCAGCAGCCCCTCGTCAATGAGTGCTTTGGCTGCCTTGGTCTCGTTGGCAAAGAGCGTGCTGAGCTGGATCGAAAGCTTGCGGCCCGTCGCCTGGGCCGTGCGGTACATGGCCTCTGCGTCGCAGTAGGCACCGGCCATCGGCTTTTCGCAGTACACATCTTTACCGGCCTCGAGCGCAGCCACCGTCACCGGCCGATGCAGGTTGTTGTGGAGGCAAACGTCAACGGCCACGACGTCGTCACGCTCGAGGAGTTTGCGAAAGTCGCTATACACGTTGGGGATGCCGTATACCTGGGACACCCGCTGGGCCTCCGCTTCGTTGATGTCGGCGATGGCGACGATCTCGGCGTCCTCTACTTTTCGATAGACGTCCAGGTGGTGCTTGCCAATCTGTCCTACCCCTACCATACCGATGCGTACTTTATCACCCATGATGTCACCTCTGCTGAAGAATCCATTTATCGGCACATAAGTTTGCTGGGCGGCGACAACACCTCAGGCCGCCGCCCAGCCGGTCTTGTTACGCGGAGATGACCGAAGTCATCACCGGCCTTCGAGATCGAGCACTAGTGAGTGGCCCAGTACTCGTCCAGGTAGCCCTGCACGGTGGTGTTCAGGGTGTCCATGACCGCCTGAACGTCGAGATTCTCGCCCGTCATGACCTGGTCAAGCGCGGTTTGGACGGCGTCCTCTTTCTTGGTGTAGTCAGGCACCCACGACTCGTGGTTCGGCAGGTCAATGTAGTCGAGCGAATCCAGGAACACCTGGAAGTCCACGTTGGGGTAATCGGCCTTCATCTCGTCCACCCAGGTGGCTGCCAGCGACTGGCGAGCCGGAATGCAGCCATAGTTCTTGACCAGGCGGTTCATATTCTCCGGCTGGAACAGCCACTTGACGACTTCCCAGGCCTCGTCGGGATGCTTCCCACTCTTGGGCATGACGAAGGTGTCGGCGTCAACCGCGGCCTGGGGCCTGTTAGAGCCGGCAGCCGGGACGGCCGCCACGTCCCAGTTGAAGGATTCCGTCCAGGACGGCCAGGCGTAGGACATCCAGGAATGGCATTCCCACATCCCGACCATGCCGCTGCCCATGGGGTCGCCGGCCGCATCGTAGAACGCGCCGGCCTGCTCGCTGCTGGCACGGATGTGCCAGGTCCAGACGGTGTCCTTGATCCACGACATGGTCTGGACCCAGGGTTCCGAATTCAGCAGCGCGGTCTTGCCGTCTTCACTGACGCCCGTGGGGCGGCCGCCGAACTTTTGCACGAAAGAGCCGAAGCTGGACCAGTCCCAGCCGTTCCAACCCCACTGCGTCGAGTTCTCCCAGTTGAAGGCGGGCGAGTCGGCGTTGTTGCCGTCGGAGTCCAGCGTCAGCTTCTTGGAGATCTCGACCAGTTTGTCCAGGTCCCAGGGGTCGCCGTCCGCATAGGGCGCTTCCCACTCGTGGGGCGGGTACTCCACGCCGGCGGCGTCGAACAGGTCCTGGTTGTAGTAGGTGACCGACGGATAGACGCACAGAGGCAGACCCAAAAGCCCCTTGTTCGGGTAGGTGTGAATCTCGACGGTCGTCCCGAAAAAGTCGCTCATGTCGTAGTTGTCGCGCTCGATGAAGGGGGTGAGGTCCATCCACTCGTCGTAGAATTCGGCGATACCACCCACACCGATGGGCATCGCGATGTCCGGCGTCATGTCGCCGGCCAGCATGGTCGAGAACTTGGTAATGCGCTCCTCCCACGGCACGGTCAGGAACTCGATCTGGATCTTGTCGTGGGTGGAGTTGAACTCCTCGGCGATCTGGTTGTGCACTTCCATCTGCTCGGGGGAGGTGCCGGTACCGAAGCCGACGAAAATGACAATCTTGACCGGTTCCGCCGCGGCAGGCGCCTCGGTTGGCTCAACCGGTGCTTCGGTCGGCGCGGCAGGTGCCTCGGTCGGCGGTACCTCAGTCGGTGCTTCTGTCGGCTTGGGCGCGCAACCTGCCAGGATGACCAGGCTCGTTACGACGACCAAGGCCAGTAACGTCCAAAGCGTGCGTTTCATCTTTATTCCTCCTTTGGAAATGGTATAGATGGTTGAGCGAATGCTTGGGACATCAATTGAACCTTCAGTCTATATGTACCTCCTTATCTCAGATCACTGGTGGACCCCATGCGCTTGGACACCCCTTGCAAAGTAGCGCTGGGTGGACATAAGGGCAGGCATTGATGCTTCAATCGAACTGGGAGACAATGATGTAGAATTGCAGTGAAGCGAAAGATACCCGTGGAATGTGGGGGTATGCAGCACTGACGCCGAGTGGCGGATCGTGAGGAAAGCCGGAAGAGATTGCCCAGAATGGACAGTTGCCATAAGATTGGATGTCATCTATAATTAAGAGGATATACCACTTCCCGTAGGATTGTGGCATACTCGCCTGCAATCGCTAACACATCCTTGCGAATAGCAATTACACTATAGCACATTCGTGGCTTTGGCACCAGCACTTTTGTGCCAAAAATGTGACATGATTTACTGGCCCAGACAGATGCACAGCCGACGACCTGACGTAGATACTCCCGATGCAGAATTCATCCACCTGGTGCGCAGCGCACTGGCGCACCTGTACGATCCTGCCTATCTGCAAAATCACCCCCTGGTGCCCCTGTTGGAGCTGGATATGGACCTCGACCAGGTGACCCGAGCACAGGGGGTGCGGCGTATCTTGCTCGAGTGCATCGAGGCGCTCAGGCCAGAAGCGCGAGACGGTGATCGGGCGGCGGCCGCGCGCGCGTATGCTATTCTGACGTATCGGTTTGTGGACGGCCTGTCTATGGAGGATATCGGCGGGAAGTTGGCTCTCAGCCGGCGGCAGGTGTACCGGGAATACGGGAAAGGAGTGAAAGCCATCGCCAGTTTGCTGTGGGACAGGGTGCAAGAGGCAAGGGGCAGGATGCAGGAGGAGGGAGGGGAGGGAGGGAAGGGATGGAAGGGAAGGGATGAGGATAGGGAGTTGGCAGTGCCTGTCGGTCGGGACAGTGGCGGGGACCGGTTGGAAGCGGTGCAGGCAGAAGTGGAGCGCCTCCGGCAGGCCGGGCACGCCAGGGAATCCCTGCGCCTGCGGGACGTCTTGGAGGGGGTTTGCAATTTACTGGCTCCTCTGGCTCAACAAACGGGTGTTCAGATCAAAATGTCGTCTTTGGGTGCGTGGCCCTCGATTGTCGCGGATCGCGTCATGCTCCGCCAGGCCTTCTTGAACCTGTTGAGCCATGCGCTCCATACCGTCAGAGGAGACCTGGTTGTCACCGTCTCTTATGGGAAGGGAGAGGTGCTGATAGATATTGACGAATTCCCCGCTATGGTTGAGACACTGCCAGTCCCACCGTCCTCTCCGAAACTGGATGGGGTGGGCCTGGCCGTGGCCCGGTCATTGATCGAAGCGCAGGGGGGACGACTGGAGATACGCGCTGACGAAGGGAGATGGCAGGCGCGTATCGTGCTGCCTACCTCGGGTGGGGCAACCATCCTCGTCGTGGATGACAACGCGGACCTGGTGGCGCTCTTCCAGCGCTACCTCGGCGGCCACGAAGTTTCGGTCGTTGGGGCGACGGATGGGGAGCAAACGCTGCGTCTGGCAGCGGAACTACAACCTCAATTGATCACCCTCGACGTGATGATGCCCAATCAGGACGGTTGGGAGATTCTGCAAGGATTGAAGAGCTCGCCAGACACCCGCCACGTCCCTGTCATCGTATGCTCTGTACTTGACGAACCTCAGTTGGCGCTGGCTATGGGCGCCAGCGATACCATCACGAAGCCCGTCAGCCAGGTTGAGTTGCTGGAAGTGTTACGGCGCTGGCTGGGGCCATTGTAGCCGAGCGCGTGATCGCAGAGAGTGTGGCGCGCAACGTCTGCAGGATCTCGGTGAGCGAGAAGCCCGCCCCGCGTGCCAAGCGCAGTTCCCCCATGATCGGAGGCGACTCTTGCTCCACGCTGCGCACGGAGACGATGATGATCTGTGTCCTTGCCAGTGTCTCGTCGTCTGCCACGTTCTCCAGGAAGTCATAACCGCTCATTTCTGGCATCAACAGGTCCAGGAGGATCACGTCGGGCCGCTTCGAACGGGCAATTTCCAGGCCCTCCCGGCCACCGAAGGCCTCGAGCACGCGCAGGGACGGGGTGCTCGCCCTCAACATGCGTGCCAGCAGGCGCACGACGTGAGGGTTGTCATCCACGACGAGCACGGTCTGGGGTGGCGCTGGCAACCGTGATAGTACGCCCTGCAAGTCTTCCCGCGTCACGGGTTTCGGCAGGTAGTCGGCCGCACCCAAGAGGAGGCCCAGGCGGCGCATGCTGGGCAGTGGGCAGGTGATCAGGGGTGTGCATGAAGGCAGGCCCAGTGCAGAACCGTCGGCGGCCCAACGGTCAGCCCAGGCAGTATCCATCACCACTGCGGCCGGAAATGCTTCGTGGAGCGTCTCGCGTGCTTTGTCCACAGTGTCTGCCAGCCTGAATTGATAGCCATCCACGTACCGGCGTAGCAGCGAGAGGGTACGTGGATCGTCGTGGAGTACTAACACCGGGGGTTCCCCTGTGCGGCTTTGCCGCGGGGTATCAGTCTCGAGGTGGGACAACTGAATCTCTTTTCCATCCTTGGGGATGGGCAGGATAAAGCCCACCGTCGTCCCATGCCCCTCCTGGCTCTTGATCCACATTCTCCCCCCGTGTAACTCCACGAACCGCTTGCTCACGGCCAGCCCCATCCCGCTGCCCTCGCGCACCTGGCTGTCTTCGAGTTGGCTGAACGCCTCGAACGCCTGGGCCAGTCTATCAGGCGCGATGCCACGTCCGCTGTCCTGGACGGTCACCGTGGCTTCCTGCTCTTCCGCACGGATTTGCACGCGTATCCCACCCTGGTCCGTGAAGCGCGTGGCATTCGTCAACAGGTTCAAGAGCACCTGGCGGATGCGCGTACGATCCAGGCGCAATTTCGGCATGTCCCCTGGCATGTCCAACTCGAACCGTAGCCCGCGCGCTTCCACCAGCCCACGCACCATGTCGGCGGCTTCGCGAACCACCTCGCCCAGGTTCGTGGCCTCTTTGACCAGCGGCATGCGGCCCGCCTCGATGCGCGAGAGGTCCAGCACGTCGTCAATCAGATCGGAGAGATGGCGGGCGCTGCGATAGGTCGCCATCACGTCTCCCCGGTACTCGCTGGGCAGCGGCACACCTCCGTAACTCTCCGGCGCGGTGGCCATCATCTCGCTGAAACCGACGATCAGGTTCAGCGGCGTGCGCAGTTCGTGGCTGACGTTGGCGACAAACTCCGCTTTGAAGCGGTAGGCCTTCTCCGCGGCTTCCTGTGCGAAAAGCAATGCTTCGTTGGCCCGTTCCAGGCGCACGTACGCTTCGTCCAGGCTCTTCAACACGCGTTGTACCTCGGCGCGGTGCTTCTGTGCCTCGTCGGCGTTCTTGTGTGCCTCCCTCGTCATGCTGATGGCCCAGGCCAGGGCCGTGAACAACCGTCGTGCACTCAGCCACGCAGTCAGCGCCGTAAGTGCGATCATGATGATCGGCAAAGCCACGTCGGCCAATTGCGCCGTACGGCCATGCTGGCTGATGGCCCACACGAGCCCGGCGCTGGCCAGAGCCATGCCCCACGTGATCGGGGGATTCGTCAGCATGGCTGTGATCAACACCACCAGCATGTAGAGGTAAAGCACTGCTGGACCCCGAGAGATCAGGGCGACGATCGTGACGGTGGTGATCAAGCCGGCCAGGTAGAGCCCAACGGCCAGGCGCAGGTGCTTTTCGGACAGGCGATAACTGAGCCAGGCAATCGCCAAAGTCAGGATGAGCACCCCCAGCGCGCGATAGAAATGGCGGTCTATAAAGAGAAAGACGAACACGTCCCAGCCCCACGTGGTGATGGCAGTGGCGGGCAACAGGACGCGCAGGGAGTCCTGAATCAGTTCGTGAAAGACCTGGGTGGTCTCAGTGTCATACTCTTTCAACAAGAAACTGGAAGCCATACCTACTCTCTCCACACGAATATGGTAAAGGTATCATACGTCAATCGGGCAGAAAAGTCCAGCAAGTCTTATCGCCTGCGGAAGTGACAAGTTCCCCGACTTGGGCTATAATAGCGGGCATCTATGCCCAGGAGGACGTAACTTATGCCTCGCTATCAGAAACCAACCGGAACCCTGGACGTCTTGCCGGAAGATCAGCATTACTGGGACCACGTGTGTGCCCGCGCGCGACGCCTGGCAGAACTGACCGGCTTCGAGCGGATTGACGTGCCTGTCTTCGAGGCGACCGACCTGTTCGCCCGGGGCATTGGTGCAGGGACCGACGTGGTGGACAAGGAGATGTACACGTTCACCGACAAAGGGGGCAGCCAACTGACACTGCGGCCGGAGTTTACCGCCGGTGTCGTGCGCGCCTACATCGAAAATGGGCTCCACGTGCGCCCCCAGCCGCAAAAATTCTACTCCTTCGGCCCAATCTTCCGCTACGACCGGCCCCAGGCAGGCCGCTACCGCCAGTTCACCCAGTTCAACGTCGAGATTCTGGGCGAGCAGGACCCCCTGGCCGACGTCGAAGTGATGGCGTTGGTGTGGGACCTCTACGCCGGGTTGGGCTTCCGCGACCTGGAGTTTCAACTCAACTCGACCGGCTGCCCGCGCTGCCGGCCGGGCTACGTGGCGGTGCTGGCAGCGTACTATGCCGAACATCGCGCCGGGATCTGTGACGACTGCCACCGGCGGCTGGAGCGCAGCCCGTTGCGCGTGCTCGACTGCAAGGCCGACCAGTGCCAGCCGATCATCGAGGGTGCGCCCCATTTCCTCGACTGCCTGTGCGACGAGTGTGCCGCTCACTTCAAGGCCCTGTGCGAGTATCTGGACCTGCTGGGCAAGCGGTACACCCTCAACCACCAGTTGGTGCGTGGACTCGACTACTACACCAAGACCGTCTTCGAGGTCTGGGCCGCCGGGATCGGTGCGCAGGCGGCCGTCTGTGGCGGAGGCCGCTACGATGGTCTGGCCGAACTTCTGGATGGCCCGCCGACGCCCGCCGTGGGCGTGGCCGTGGGGTTGGAGCGCATCATCCTGGTGATGAAGGGGCTGGGCGTGGAAGTGCCCCCCTTGCCGAAACCGTCCGTTTTCCTGGCGCACCTGGGGCCCAAGGCCAGGCGGGAGGCGTTGCGGCTGGCCGATGCGCTGCGCCGGGAGGGTGTGGGGGCGTGGGTCGCGTTTGGAGAGCGCGGGTTGAAGAGCCAACTGCGCGAGGCCGGTAAACGGGGCATGCGCTACGCCGTCATCCTCGGGGAGGACGAATTGGCCAGCGGAGTGGCGACGGTGCGGGACATGCAGGCGGGGGAGCAGGTGAGTGTGGAACTGGCCGGGTTGGTGGGGTGGCTGAAGGCACGGGCGTGCACGAGATAGAACACGGATTGCAGGACAGATACGGATTGCAGGATGATGAAGACGATTGGTATCCTCTATAGCGCCTGCATGGCCCAGGCACAGCACCTGGCCGGGGAAATGGCCACCTGGATCGAACAGCGCGGACGGCAGGCACAGGTCGGCACGATCAACAGCGCCCCGGGTGCATGCTGTGGGCAGGAGACTGATCTGCTGGTGACACTGGGGGGTGACGGCTCGATCCTGCGGGCGGTCCAGGCTGCAGCTCCGTACGGCACGCCGATCCTGGGGGTCAATCTGGGGCGGGTGGGCTTCCTCACCGAGGCCGAGGCGGAGACGTGGCGGGACGTCCTGTCGCGGGCGCTCGTCGGCGACTACTGGGTCGAGGAACGGATGATGCTGCGGGTGACCGCCCGTCGGAGCGACGCGGTGGTGGGACAGGCCGAGGCGCTGAACGACGTGGTGGTGGGGCGGGGTGCGAGAGCCCAGGTGGTGCACCTGCGTGTCGAGGTGGACGGCGGATACCTGGCCACTTACGTGGCCGATGGCCTCATCGTCGCCACGCCGACGGGCTCTACCGCCTACGCATTGGCTGCCGGGGGGCCGGTCTTGCCGCCGCAACTGCGCAACATCCTGCTGGTGCCGGTCGCACCGCACCTGAGCATGGCGCGGCCGATCGTCCTTTCCGAGGGGGTCACCGTGCGCATCACCGTCGCTGGCGGGCGGCCGGCCGTGTTGACGGTGGATGGAGAGGTACAGGCCGACCTGGAGGAAGGGGACGAGGTGGCCGTGGAGGCCAGCCCGTACGTGGCCCGCTTTGCGCGCGTGCGCGAGCGGACGTATTTCTACAAGACGCTGGTGGC
>Ga0315289_10007326_pt1 | contig 16075 bp, 15 predicted proteins | sample YL17G11_40_MG_FD_203452 | JGI IMG/M metagenome (GOLD analysis project Ga0315289, IMG submission 203452) | Sediment microbial communities from Yellowstone Lake, YNP, Wyoming, USA - YL17G11_40 | ecosystem: Environmental > Aquatic > Freshwater > Lake > Sediment | place: USA: Wyoming | collected... | reverse complement strand
AAGCGCGAAACGTTCGTTCAGGGAATTCTTTCCCCGCTCCTCGCCTCCTTCCTTCGTCAGGAGGAGCGGAAGAAAACGCCGCGAAACCAGCCATTCCCCGACTTGTGTAGATACCAATGGGCCGAAGTCAGCGCCGACGGCCACGAATGGAGCACGGCCGCTTACGCCACGGACTTTGTGGAAAAAACCTGGCCGCTGAATTACGGCCAAAACAAGAGCGGCAAGTTTCCCTATCCAAGCGAAGGGCGTTTCAATGTCGCCATGTCTTCGGGCGGCTACCTCTGGGATCGTGCGCGCGAGGCGGGGGTGAGCTACCGCAGTTGCGGCGAATTCGTGCAAAATGGCCGGACGCCAAACGACCCGGCCACGACCCGCGCCAAGGCGCTTCAAGGCCACTTCGATCCGTGGTATCGCAGTTACGACCTCAACTATCCCGACGTGCAGCGCGCCGAGCGCTTCATTTTGGAACTGGCGCGGTTCGAGGCCGAAGGCGACATGCCGCGACTGCAAATCCTGCGCCTGCCCAACGACCATACGCACGGGGCGACGGCGGGCGCGCGCACGCCCACGGCAATGGTGGGCGACAACGATCTCGCGCTGGGCATGGTGGTGGAGGCGGTGAGCCGCTCGAAGTTCTGGCCGCAAACGGCCATCTTCGTCGTGGAAGACGACGCGCAGAACGGCCCGGACCACGTGGACGCGCACCACACCGTGGCGCTGGTGATCAGTCCGTTCACCAAACGCGGCGTGGTGGACTCGACGATGTATTCGACCACGAGCATGTTGCGCACGATTGAGTTGATCCTCGGCTTGAAACCAATGTCGCAGTTCGACGCCGCGGCGACGCCGATGTTCAACTCGTTTCAGGCGCGAGCCGACCTGCGCCCCTACCAGGCGCTCTCCGCGAACGTGAACCTGGAAGCGCGAAACCTGGCGTCGGCGTGGGGCGCGAATTTCAAAATGAATTTCGCCAAGGAGGATGCGGCGGATGACCTGCTTTTGAACGAAGTGGTTTGGCGTTCCGTGCGCGGGGCGGACAGTCCCATGCCTGCGCCGATCCGCGCCGGCTTTGTCTTTGCACACGCCAAAGCGGAAGACGGCGACTGAAACCTGAACAGGAGACAACGGAGGCAACGGAGGGAACCCGTTCGTGAGATTGGAGCCGGCAAGAAACGGTTCGCTGGATTGGTTTCGAGAACGCTTTGCTCCCGGTTCTATCGGTTACCCCGCTGTGGCGTGGCTGTCAGGCCAACTGGAGCACGCTGAAGCGTGGACACCAAACGCTGGCTGCGGCTGCGCGCGTGCAAGCGAAGAATTTGTTTGGTGTCCCGTCCCGCAGCGGCGGGACGGCCTTCACCAGCACGGCGCGCTGGAGCGTGGAAACCCAACACTGTGGCCTTGACCTTAACCCCGGCAAAACAATTTTCCAAACCCGCTCTGAGCGCTGGCGGCAGCGATGCATCAGGCGGCAGGACGACACTGCAATTTTGGAAATCGAGGCCGCAGACGCGGTTTCGGAAATCATGGCTTTCGCCAACGTTCCCAATCGGTCAAAAAGAACTGTTCAGGCAAAAAGCCGTCCGGCGCTTTCCGGAGCGGGAAGCTTGGCGGGATCTCCTTCCGCATCACGCTTTCGAGCACGAAACTGCCCCAACTGTATTCGCGCGGGCGGACCCAATTCGAAAGGAAGCGGCTGTCCATGGTTTGGGGCGTCAGGTAGAGCGCCCGGACGGGCTTGAGATAATCGTTGACGGCGAAGAAATCCTGTTGCGCGTTCAAGGTCAGCCAGAGGCACTGGCGCCGGCCGTACCAGGCGACCGCCCAAGGGATGTCACTCATCATGAGTTCTTTCTCCTTCATCCAATTGCTGACTTGCTGGATCATGGGCGGATAATAGGGCGGGTAGGCGATGGGAAACGACCTGGGCGGCAGGAAAATCAGAATCATCGGCAGACACATTATGGCCGCGAACGCGCCGGTGACCAAATGGCGCAGCGGCGGGACTGGCAGTTCGATTTGGTCCAACAGCACGAAAAACAGACCGACGCCGTAAACCGTGACCACCGGCGTCAGCAAGAAAAGCAGGTTCTCAGAATTGATTTCCGGCGAGTCATCGGATAATTGCGTCCGCCCCAAGGCCTGGATGACAATCAACACCGGCAAACACATCAGCAGGAAATATCTGAGCCGATTGATCGCCGGGCGCTGGAAGTGAAGCAGCAGTCCCACCAAAAAAAAGGCGGAAATCCAGCTCCCACCCAGCTTGGGCAGGTCCGTTTGGACGATCTGCCGGCCGTTCCCCAGAAGCTTGCGCCAAAAAAAGCCGATGTCGTACCGGCTGAGATCAGGCGACAGCGATCGGGCCAGGCGATTCTCGGAGAAGACCGGCGTGTTCTCCATGATGGCGTAGGTGGTCGTGCCGAACGGCACGCCGCTGACCTGGTAGTTGCGGATGATCCAAGGCGTGAACACGGCAGCGAAAACGGCCAACGCCAGCAGACATTTGACGACTCGATCTTGCCCGGAGAAAAGAAACAAGAAAACCAACAGCGGGATGATCAGCCATGCAAACGTGTACCGGGTCAGGGCACCGATCCCGACCAGCAACCCCGCCAATGCAGTTAGAACCAAAGGCGTCGCCGGCCGGCCAGTGCCTTGGCGGACGGCCCGCTCCAGCAAAGCCAGGACCCAAATCAGCCCAAGGAAGATCACCAAGAGGAGCATCGTGGAGAGGCCGGAGACGCTGAACCGCCAAAGCAACTCCGTACCCAGCAGCAACAGCGCGGACAGCCAGGCCACCGTGGAGTCAAAAAGGAAGCGGGCTAAAAGATACGTCAGCACAACGGCTCCCAGCAACAGGACTTGGTTGAACACAGCAATGAAAAAGTCGGGCGGGTACCACCAAAATCGGCCGTCCTTGTTCCAGAAGTATTTTTTTGCCTTTCCACTGGTCTCGGGCGATACGGCTGGGATGTCATAGTTGAAGGGCAGCACTTTCATCAGCCCGGCCAGCACGAGCGGATAAACGGGCGGGTTGGCCAAGTCCGGATGCCCGTCCTTCAGCCGGGCTGGATCGGGCGGCTTGGCTGGATCGCTCGAAAACAGTGGGCCCCGGTTATGATTGGTCACCAAGTAAATGCTGAGCGGCCGGATGAAAAGCGTGGTGTAACCCTTTCCCGCCGCGATGTTGCGGGCCAATTGCGCGGCGTCCATGGCCTCCTGCACGGCCATGTTTTTGTACGCCCGCGAATTGTACGCCACAACGAGGAATACTATGGCAAGAGCCAGGAGCACCCACTTCAGGAAACGCGCTCCCGCCCCAACTTCGATTTTGTGGATGGCATCCTGGGTAAAAGTGCTTAGCGGCATATCAAGACCCCTCGAGTTGATAGGTATGCAATTTACGATGCAATGTGCGACGGCTCATGCCGATTTTCTTCGCGGCCAACGTGCGGTTGCCGCCCGTTTCTTTCAGTGCGCGGATAATCAATTGCTTCTCGGCTTCTTTGACCGTCAAGTCGCTCTTTGCCAAAACCGGTTGCGACCCCCCGCCCGCCGCCGCGCCGATTCTCACTTGCGGCGGCAAATCGCGCGCGGCGATTCTGTCACCCCGGCACAACACGACGGCATGCTCAATAGCGGAGCGCAGTTCACGCACGTTGCCCGGCCACCGATAGTTCAGCAGCGTCTCCAAAGCGTCCGCAGTAAAATCGTTCACATTCTTTCCATCTTCCTTCGCGAACTCACGCAAAAAAACATGTGCCAGCAACGGAATGTCTCCGGCCCGCTCCCGCAAAGGCGGGAGCACGATCTCCACGACCCGCAGCCGGAAGAACAAATCCTCGCGGAACGATCCCGCTTTGACAAGCCCTTCGAGGTCTTTGTTGGTAGCCGCAACCAAACGGACATCGGCGGTCAGGGTCTTGTTCGATCCCACTCGCTCGAACGTCCGCTCGCCCAGGAAACGCAACAGCTTGATCTGGAGCGAGGCGTCGATTGCGCCGATCTCGTCGAGAAACAGCGTGCCGCCCTGCGCCTGCTCGAACCGGCCGATGCGCCGCTCGTGCGCCCCCGTGAACGCGCCCTTCTCGTGGCCGAACAACTCGCTCTCCAGCAACGTCGGGGCCAGGGCCGCGCAATGCACCGTCACCATCGGCTGACCCGCGCGCGGGCTGAGTTGGTGAATCGCCTTGGCGACAAGCTCCTTGCCTGTGCCGCTCTCGCCGCGCAGCAGCACGGTGGCGCGCGTCGGCGCCACCTGCTGCACCATCTCGAAGACCTCCCTCATGGCCGAAGATTCGCCGATGATGTTCTCCACCCCGAACTTCGAGTCGAGTTGCTGGCGCAACGTCACATTTTCCTCTTCGAGCTTTTGCTGGCGCAACGAGCGGGCGATGCGCATCTCCAGTTCGTCAATCTGCATGCGGCCCTTGGCAATGTAATCGTCCGCGCCACGCTTCATCGCTTCCACAGCCAGCTCCTCAGACCCATAGGCCGTCATGAGAATGCAAATCGGCGGTTTGGGAAGAGACTTGGCGCGCGCGATCAGCTTCATCCCGTCCTCGTGCGGCAAGCGAAAATCCGTCAAAAGGACTGCGAAATCCTCCCGCTCAAGCAACTCGGCCGCCGCCCTGGCGTCCTCGGCCAGATAAACGTCGTAGCGGTCTTCCAAAGCTGCACGGAGGCCGTCGCGCGTCGGCTTCTCATCGTCCACAATCAGGAGCATGGGCTTAGTCATGGCAGCGTGAAGAGGCTGAGTTTTGCAGCGAAGCCGACGCAGAGGGAGGCAGGCGAATGCCAGTTGCCAATCGCCAATCGCCAATTACCAACGAAACACGCGTCTGCGCGACCAGGAACGCGGCCACCAATTTGAAATTTGAAATCTGAAATCTGAGATTCATAAGTCAATCATGCAAATGGGCTTCGAGCAAGCGGGGTTTGCGTTCCTGGAGCGGCAGCCAGATGCGGAACGTTGTGCCGCGTCCGGCATGGCTTTCCAAATCAATCCGGCCGCCGTGCGCGCGGACAATCCGCTGCACAATCATCAAGCCCAGCCCCGTGCCTTTCTTCTTGGTCGTGTAAAACGGCTCGAAAATACGGCTGATCTGTCCCTGCGGAATGCCCGCCCCGGTGTCGGCCACGCTCACCCAGACGCCGTCTGCGCCTTCGCCCGTTTGCAGCGTGAGCATGCCTTCTTTTGTCATCGCATGCATGGCGTTTTTAATCAGATTCAGGAGCGCCTGCTGAATCTGGTGCAGGTCCAGCGCCGCCAGGGGCAGATGCCGCGCCAGTTTCGTCCTGACCGCCAATCCGCGGTTGTCCAACTCGGGCTGGAGCAATTCCAAAGTCTGCTGCACAACGTCATTCAAGGAGGTCGGCTTCAGTTGGGGCGGCGACGGGCGGATGGCCTGCAGAAACTGCGTGACGATGTAATCCAGCCGGCCAATCTCCCCCCTGGCCACGGCGGCGTATTGTTCGAGCTTGCGCACAGCCTCGGCCACGTCGTCGCTCCTTTCGGGAGTTGGAGATTGCCGGCGCTCGCGGCGGCGGCTCAGGCCGCTTTCCCGCGCCGCGCCATTGGGCAAACCAGTCTTCAGCTTCCTCAGTTCCCGCTCCATGAGCTGCAAGTGAATGTGCAGTGCATTCAACGGATTGCCGATTTCGTGCGCCACGCTGGCCGCCAGCAGCGTCAGGGCCTGCAGCCGCTCGCTTTCAATCGCCTCAAATGTTTTCTGCCGCGCCTCGGTTTCATCATGCACGATCAGCGCCACGCCGGCACTGCCAGCCGCTTCGCCATCCAACGGCGCTGCGTAAAGCCGCAGCAAACGCGGTCGCGGGTAATGCACCTCGAACTCGCGGCGCACGACACGCTGGCCGCCCTCGGTGTCGAAACATTGGAGGTTCTCCCAGTCCAACTCCGGCAAATGCTCGGTGATGGGCTGGCCTTCCACACTGGGCTGAAGACCCAGCAACCGTGTGACGGCTTGGTTGAAGTAAATGATCCGCCCGCCCTCGTCCACCACCAGCACGCCGTCTTCGATGGTGTTGAACAGCGTTTCGAGAAAGCTGCGCTCGCGCGCCAGGCGCTGCACCACGGTCTGTAGTCCCTCCGCGTCCAGCCGGCTGATCCGGCCCAGAACCTTGTCGAGAAAACTGGATTTGGGGAGTGGCACGAGGCTATGGGCAACAGGCCATAGGCTGGTACTGGCCGCAGTTTTCGCAACCAATCGCCCATTGCCTATTGCCTATCGCCTGTTGATTTAGAACCATTTTTTCTTTTTGAACCACCAGAAGGTGGCTGCCGTAGAGAGGACCGTCAGCCCCAGCGCCCAGTAGTAGCCGTATTTCGAGTTCAGTTCCGGCATCTGCTGGACGTAGTTCATTCCATACCAGGTGCCGACGATCATGACCGGCGTCGTAATAACGGTAATCATCGTCAGGAGCTTCACGACCTCGGACGTGCGGTTTGCCGACATGTTCAAATACACTTGCAGGATGCCCGTCAGCGAATCGGTATAGACTTGAGCGAGTTCGGAAATCTGGAACAACCCGTCATACACGCTCCGGTAGTAGGGCACCAGGTGCGGGCGGATGAGCTTGAATTCGCCTTGGGCAAAGCGCGCCAGCACCTCGCGTTGCGGGCCGATGATCTTGCGCAGGTGCAACACCTCCTTCTTGACCAGGAGAATCTTGTTGAGGGTCTGCTTACCCGGTTGCTGCAACGCCTGTTGTTCCAGCTCGGCGATTTCGAGCGACAACTCATCCAGCGCCGGCTTGTAGTTGTCCACGATCGAATCGAGCAGGTTGTAGGCGACCCGGTCCGGCGCGCGCGCGATGTGTACCGTGCCCTTGACCGCGCGTTCCTCCGTGACAGAAACGCTGCGGATGGGGCCGTCGTGGTAGGTCACGAGGTAGTTTTTGCCCAGAAAAAAATTCAATTCGCTCGTGGCAAACACGCCGTCCTTGCGGCTGTAATCCACCGCGTGAATCACCATAAACAGATACGGCGAAAACTTGTCCTCCTCCCGCGGCGAATACTCCTCCACCTTCGGCGAAGGGCTGATCATCACGCAATCCTCAATCGAAAGCGGATGGAAATGAAACACGTCTTCGAGGATGTACTTGGTTTCCTCCGGCGTGGGTGTCTCCAAATCAACCCAGAGAAACAGGTTCGTATCCGCCAGCAGCGTGGGCATCAAGAACATCTCGATGTCCTTGCTGTGCAGACGCCCCTGAGTTGTAAATGCTAAAGACCGAATCATGTCATTCCACAGCGAAGCATCTAATCCGCGCCAATTTGTCTCGCATCTTGACTTGAACCATCGTCTTACAAGTTCGTTTGTGCTGATTTGTCGCTTGTTCGAAGAATGTCAAACTACTTTGCGGACTGCAAGACTTCTTCTGCCGCCGCGCGCTTCCTGTCTCGGCGCGCCCAGTACCAAGATATGAGGACGCTGATTTCGTAAAGCAGTTGCAGCGGAATAGCCATGAGAAACATGGTGAAAGGGTCCCCGGAAGGCGTGAGGAAGGCGCAAATCACCAGCTCAATCACGACCCAATACGCGCGGAAGCTGCCTAGCTTTTTGTAGTCCAACAGGCCGATTTTGACCAGCGCCAAGATCAGGATCGGTAACTCAAAGCTCACGCCCATGACCAACATGAAGATGCAGACGAAGCTAATGTAATCTTCGGCACGCCATTCGTCGGCCCCAAAACCGAGCCAGCCCGAAAACTGCACCGCGGCAGTCAAGGCGACCTCCAGCATGACGAAGTAGCAAAACCCCAAACCCAGCAGAAATAAAAAGCCGCCAATCCCAATTGCCCGCAGCACAAACTCCTTTTCATGCACCTTCAACGCCGGCAACACAAACTGGCCAACAAAGTAGAGCATGAACGGCAACGCCAGCAGCAGACCGCCATACAACGCCAGCTTGATCGCCACCATGAACGCACTGATCGGTCCGTAGTTCTTCAGGAAGACGAACGTGCCAGCGTCCGACGGAGCCTGCGAGCCCGGCTCGGCTTGGAGCGTGAGTACTGTCTCACCGCCAACCTGCTTTGGCACAACGGCGAAGGCGCTGGCATTGGTTGAATGAGTCGGCAGGACCCCCGCCAAATCGGTGCGCGCAAACCGGCCCACCACATTCGTGCCCCAATAAATTGCCACGGTGTCCGAGGCCTTGGACGACTGCCATCGCGTGGCCACGCGCAGCGGGTAAGTGAGAAGCCGGACGAGGTAATTGCCGCCGACAAGGCAAACCAGCATCGCCACCGCCAGCGATACTGTCACCTTGATAAGTGTCCAGCGCAGGTCTTCCAGATGTTCGAGGAAGGTCTTGACCGGCCCGCCCTCGGTCTCTTCCCCATCAGGCCGGGCACCCTCGGGCTTGTCTGCCATCGCCAATCGCCGAAAGCGGCTTTAACTTTGCCCCTTGGAGGACTGAGGCGGGGCATCAGTGGATTCGGGGGCGTTCGGCTTGGGCGGTTTCGCCGGCGGCTCTTCCTCCACCGCGCGCTGCATTTCGTCCTGCACGTCGCGCGTAGCCTTCTTGAATTCCTTGATGCCAAGCCCCAGTCCCTTCGCCAACTCCGGCAGCTTCTTCGCGCCGAACAAGATCAAAACAACGGCGAGGATGGCCACGATTTCGGGCCAGCCGAGAAAGGCTAGGATGATTGTGTTCATGTTATCAAAGTGCTCTCAGTCGGTTTTTCGCAATCGAGTTTAACGTCCACCGAGATACTTTCACGATGCAAAACGTAAGCCGCGGCTGGCCGCTAGTAAAGCGCCAAAACAGCCCCGCTTCCCCCGGCAAAAATCTTATGATTACCGCGGCGGGGTCAACAGGATGAAAACGCCGCGCCGGTTCTTCCTCCAAGCCGCCTCGTTGTGGCCGGGATCCACCGGACGATCTTTGCCGTAGGTGACGGTGACGACACGGTCCGGCGCGATGCCGAGTCGCACCAATTCTTCGCGCACCGCCAGCGCGCGACGCTCGCCCAACGAGCGGTTGTATTCCTCCGTGCCGCGCTCGTCGCAGTGACCCTCAATCTTGATCGCCGCGCTCGAACTGCCCTTCAAGTAAGAACCAACGGTTTCGATCTTCGACTTCTCGCTCGACTTGATCGCCGAACTGTCGAAGTCGAAATAAACCGTCTCCGTTTTGAACATCTCAGCATCTTCGGGCCAACCCTTGTAACGCTCCTGGTCGGTGACTGGGATTCCTTCGTTCGCCGAGCTTGGCTTTTCCGGACGCTCAATGGGCGGAAATTTCTCCGTTGTCTCGGCAGGGCCGGTTCGCCCCGGCGGAATCGGCGTAACGGCGACCGGTTTCTTTCTGCATCCAGCCACGACGCAGGTTAGTGCTAATCCAATTACCAATAAGTTCAAAAATTTAATCCGTTTCATCTTTTTCTAACGTTGAATTTGAGAGCCTAACTTCGTTACCTGGCCCAACTCGGTTGCGAACAGCTTCCCGAAATTCGTCGAGCCACATCCTTGACTTGTTTCGTCGGCACGTCAAGCAAAGATAGCACGTAGCCGCCGCTGCTCCGCCGGGCGAAGATCAGATTGCGCGAGTTCGGCGCCCACGACGGGTCCTCGCCAGCGGTCAGCACTGTCGCCGTCCCGCCCGACGCCGGCACCACGCAGATGTCAAACCCGGCTGCGGTCTGCGAGGTGAACGCAATCCACTTGCCGTCCGGCGACCAGTCCGGCTCGGTGGGATTGGGCACGCCGCCCGTGCGGACGACCTCCACGGCTCCGCCCGCAGCCGGCACTTTGCACAACAGCCGGTGCTCCTTGGGCTTGCCGGCGAAACAAATCCATTGGCCGTCCGGCGACCAGCACGGCGATGATTCGTCCTCGCGCGTGAAGGTCAAGCGCTTCAGACCGCTGCCATCCGCGTCGCAAACGTAAACGTCCGGGCTGCCGCTTTTGCTCAGAATCATCGCCACCCGCCGGCCAGCCGGCGACACCGCGGCGCTGGTGTTCAAGCCGGGGTAACGGGCAAACGCTTTGCGCGTGCCGGTGGTCAAGTCATGATGGAAAATGTCCGGGTTGCCGAGCTTGTAAGACGTGTAGTAAAGCTCCAGCCGGCCCGGCACCCAAGCCGGCGCGGCGGCGATGGTGTGGTCCTGCGTCACCGCCTGCGGGTTGTGGCCGTCGTAGTCCGCGATGTAAATCTCGCCGCTCGCGCCCGTGTCCGCCTTGAACGCGATCTTTGTTTGCGCGATGCCTTTCCCGCGGTTCGGCAGCAGCGCGACGATGTCGTCCGCCAGCGCGTGCGCCTGGGCGCGCACCGTGCCGCCGGTGTAGGCTTTGGCCAGCAGTTGCGCCTTGCTGACCTGATCGGTCAACCGGCCCTCGACGCGACCGTTGCTGCTGCCGCTCACCAGAAACTGCGCCTCGCCCGCCGACACGAGTTTGCAGCCCATGACTTCGAGATCGAACTTGAGGGCCTGGTCAGCTTCGCCGCTGAAACCGCTGACCGCGATCGGTATTGGTTTCTCGTTCAGTTGCCAGGTTTCCTTCCGGATCACAATTTCTTCCTGGGCTAAAAGCTGACCGGCAACGCTCGCCAGAAAAACGAACGCTGCGTTTGCGATGCCAACGAATCTTCCGGCTGTGAAAACGACGTTCGGAGTTCCGTCCCGCCAGACGTGGGACGGCACGGCGCGACAAAACCGTCCCGCAAAAACCAGGGCGGAACTCATAACCGAGCGCCACGTTGTTGTAATACTGGGGAATCGCCATGAACTTCCGTCCTCCCGGCAGCATGGAAATCTCGCGAAGCTGTTTGGTGTCCACGCTTCAGCGGGTCTGTTTGGTCTCCACGCTTCAGCGGGTCTGGACGCCCGCCGCACCCTAAAGGGTGGACACCAAACGCATTTCCAGAGCAGAACGAAGTTCATGCGGACAAATCTGCTTCTCATCCAATTCCTTTTTTGGCTTTGAGGTCAAAAATGATCGGCAACGTGCGCTGCGATTCCGTTGATCCCTCCGGCAGCGGCGCGACGAATTTCACCCGCTCCAAAGTCCGCTGCACGGAGGCGTCCATGGCCGCGTCGCCGGACGGCACGATGATGCGCGCGGAGATGACCGTGCCGTCGCGGTCAATCGTCACCGAAGCTTTCGTGACGGCGCTCTCATTGGCGATGCCGGCTGGCGGAGTCCAGGCATTGTAGTAAGCACTGGCGACCGCCTGCTTGAAATTGGCGTAAGGAATGCCGCCGCCGCCCGGCCCCAAAAGCTCAACCGTCGTGCTGCCCGACAACCCTTCGCGCAAGCTGCGAACAGCCTCGCCCACCTGCGCAGAACGTCGCTGGGCATCGGCCCGTTGTTGCACCTGCGCCGCTGCCGCCGCCTCTTTTTGCACCCGCGCCTTGTCGGCGGACGAGCGTGTCACAATCTCGGTGCTGACGCTGGGCAATTGTTTCTTCGGCTTCGTGTCTGCCACGTCCGGCTCCTCGGAGCGCGGGCGCTCCGTCGGCTGCGGCGTTGGCTTCACTTCGCGCACTGGGGGTGGAGCCGGCTCAGGTTTCACTTCCGCCTTCGGCGCTGGCGACGCGGGCGCTGGAGCGGGCGGGACAGGTGAACCGGTGGGGCTGCCACCACCGGAGAAGGGCAAATCCGTCGTTTTCAGCGGGGTGTATTCAATGACTTCAAAACTCTCCGCCGCCGGTTCTTTCGTCGGCACAAACGCCGGCCCCACCACCAAAATCAGCAGCAGCAACAGGTGCAAACCTGCCGAGGCGATGGCGCATTTTTTCTGCAACCGGCTCATGGCGTGCGTCCAGGCGCCTCCGTTCCCAGCGAGAATTTCGTGATGCCGTTGCGCAGGCAGACATCCAGCAGGGCCGCCACGTGTTTGTATGGCCCGCTTTCATCGGCCCGGATGCGCACAATGAGGTTCGGATTCGAGCGGTGCGCCGACATCAGCGCTTTCTCCAGTTCCCCCAACGACCGCATCCGCTGCCGTTCGAGCAGATAGACCCCCTGCGGGCTGACTTCCACGATGCGGAGATTCTGACGGTTGAGCACCTTATCCGGTATGCCGCCGGTGGGCAGCTTCAAGTTGATGCTCTGCTCCAGCAGCGGCGTGGTGATGACGAAGATGATCAGCAGCACGAAGGCCAGGTCCAGCAGCGGCGTGATGTTGATCTCGCTCAACGTCACCAGATGACTGCGTTGGGAAAAGCGGCGCACGGTTGTTTGCAGGTTGCAGGTTGAAAGTTGCAGGTTTCTGGTCAGTGGTTGCCGGATTTTCGCACGCGGGAATCGCGCGGATAGCTTTCCAAGTAACGGATGAAACTGGCCAATCTTCTTGAAAGAGTAACCGCCATATCGTGCAGGGAGTTAAACTCTTTTTCGCTCACGTATTTCTGATCCAACGCCACGTAAAGCTGCGAGCGGACCTCGCCGTTGGAGCCTTTGGCGATGTTGAGATATTGCACGAATTCCTTGCGGCTTCCCCGCTCAAAACCTTCCGCGATGTTGGACATGGTTGATATAGCTGCCCGGCGAATTTGATCGCGAAGGCCAAAATCTCGATGGAACCCAGGCTGCGTTGAGGCTGCGTAAACCGCGCTGACCAGTTGACGCGCATCCTGCCATACCCCCAAGTCCTCAAATTGTCGCGCTGTCGCCATCTATTCGTTTCACAATCGTTTGCGCTTGCTCCGCTGTGTCAAATCACGGCTGCTCGACCCGCAACCTGTAACCTTCAACCTGCAACTCTTGCTCTTCCTCCCGCAAATACTCCGTCTCCATCTTTGACACCAGTTCCTGCGCGAAGTTGTCCAATTGCACCGTCAGCACGCGCAGATTGTGCACCAGCCAGTTGTAGCCGAACATCGAGGGGATCGCCACGAGCAAACCGGCGACGGTCGTGATCAACGCCGCCGCCACGCCCGGCGCCATCGCGGCCATCGTCGCGCTGCCCTGCTGGGCGATGTGCCCAAACGTACTCATCACGCCCCACACCGTGCCCAGCAGCCCGAGGAACGGCGCGCCGCTCACCGCAATCGCCAGCAGGATCAAGCCCGACTCCAGCTTGAGCGATTCCTGCGCGACGGTGTTTTCCATCGTGCGCTTCACGTGCTCCATACCTTTGAGCGAGATGTGCTTCCTGCGTCCACCGTTCTCCGGCAGTTTGAGCCGCGCGTCCAGTTCGAGGCTGCCGGCCTGATACACCATGAACTGCGGACAGCCGTCCGCCTGGAGGCGCCGGTCGAACATGTCCAGCACGTGCTTTTGCGTGCGGAACTCCGTGTTGAAAAACTGGTTCAGCTTCTTGGCGCGGCGCATTTGCACCGCCTTGGAAATCATCACCGACCACGCGAGGATGGAAAAGAGGATGAGAACGACGATGACGGCCTTGCCCTCAGGCGTGGCCTGTTCCCAGATATAGACGAGTTCCCACTTCGCTGAAGCGGTCCCCACGAACGCAAAAAGACAAAAATCATTCATGCCGACGCTATCGTAACTTGGCCGTGAGGAACCGATGTATCGCCCAAGCAACTGAAGGTCAAAAGCAAACTAACCTTCCGACGCATGTTCTACCGACTCGTTCGGAAAAATGCAATCGGTTTTTGCGGAAAAATTTTTGTGCGCGAAGCGAACGCGTCGCGCCTGTCCTCCGCGTTCTTTGGCCGCACCGATTTTCGTGTTCGCTTTCCCCGGCCAAAGGGCTATCTTGACGGCGCATGACGACGCTGAAAGCCCATTTTGACGGCAAGGTGCTGGTGCCGGACGAACCGGTCAACCTGCCGGTGGGTTGCGCCTTGAAAGTGCGTGTGGAACCGATGCGCAAAAAACCGCCCGGGAGAATTCCTTGCAGCGGCTTGTCGAAGTGGCCAGGCGCTTCCCCGTAACCGCTGGCCCGGTGGACGGCGCGGCCCAGCACGACCATTACCTCTACGGCCTGCCCAAGCGACCATGATCTTCTTGGACACCGGCTATTTCGTCGCACTCTTCACCCCCGACGACCGTCTTCACGAGCGCGCAGTCGCGTGGTCGCTGCGGTGTGGATGAACCACTGCTCGTCACCGAATATGTCCTTTGGGAATGTGTGAATACTTTTTATCAAAATGAGCCGGTGCTTGTCAAGAATGATTTTTTGCTTTTTCAAAACTTAGGCGCATCCGGCTCGTACCGCCGTATGTTGTCCACCCTTCAGGGTGTCTGAGCCGCCCCAACACGCTAAAGCGTGGACACCAAACGTATGTTGTCCACCCTTCAGGGTGCCCGGCTCGTACCATCGTATGCTGTTCACCCTTCAGGGTGTCCGAGACCCGCCAACACGCCAAACCGCAAGCCGCGCCCGCCTGATACCCGGAGTCGTAAAAAACCGGACGGGACGACTGCCCTACCGCAGCATTTCGGCGAGCTGCCGCAGCACACGATCCACCGTGACCGCGTTCAAACCCGATGCCTCGCGGACGATGACCGTGTTCTCTCCCGGTGGCCGCCAGATTTCTTCAGCGGTGTCACTCCATAAGACCAGACAGGGCAATCCCAAAGCCGCAGCCAGATGCGTGATGCCCGAATCGTGCCCCACAAACGCAGCGCAACCTTGAAGCTGCCCGGCCAGTTCAACCAAAGGCAAGCTGCGCGCCAGAGTGAGTCGTCTCTCCGGCAGCAACGCGGCCAATCGCTCCAGCCGGCCGCCCTCCGCCTCGCCGCCGACGATTAGCAGGTGCAAGCCGGTTTTGTCGATCAACTGCGCGATCAGTTCCCGCCACTTGGTTTCCGGCCAGTTCTTCCGTTCGCTGCCGCTGCCGGGATGGAGGGCAAGCGGGTTGAGAGGTGAGGGTTGAGAGTTGAGGGTTAATCGCGGCACGTGATCCGCATCGAAGATGGCGAGGCTTTCCAGCGGTTTTAGATAGACCTTCGTGGCGTGCGTCTTGTCGGTTTCGCTGGCCCGATGCGGCCCTTGAATGAACTGCGCGAAAGAACAGCGCGCCACGTTCTCCTGAAAAATCTGATCGGGGTCGTAAAGGTAGGAGACAATCACGTCGAACTCCGAAAAGTAATCCCGCAAGTCTTCAGCCAGCGTGCCGCCGCGGGCGAAGAATCCCGCCAACGCGCCCGCCTCAATAGGCTGGACGCGATCCACCAAGCCGCCCGCCACGGCCAACTGCGCAATGTGCGGATAGCCCAGCACCTCCAGATGCACATTGGGAAACCGCTGCCGCAACGCCGCGATGGCCGGGAGCGTCAGAATGAAGTCGCCGATTGCCCCACCGCGAATGACGAGGATTTTTCCCTGTCGAGGCATCACGCGCCTCTGAAAACTGTCACGCCCAAGATTGCCACAAACAGCCCGAACGCCAGCCGCGCCGCGCAGCCGACCTTCACCCGCTGCTCACTGGCCGTGGCAAAGTTGATCAAATCGCGCGCCCGCCACGGCGACACCGTGAACCATATCCCCGCCACCACCAGCAGATACGCCCACACCACGATGACCAACCGCCATTCCGTGTCCACCCAGCACGCCGTGTCTGTCATCAACTTGGCCAACAGCAGAAACACCACCGCCAGCCCGCGCACCGCCAGAAAATCTTTCACAAAAATGCACGCGCCCAAGCCGACCGCCGCAAAACCCACGGACATCGCTCCTTTGTAAGCCGCGAAATCCGCCGCCGACTCCGTTTGCAGGTAATAGAGAAACCAGACCGTCCCCAGCGTCATGAGCGCGTAGCCCCACGGCAACGAACGGGGAAACTTGCGCACCGCCGCCGCAAACGCCGCCGGTTTCGTCAAGCCGTAAATCTGCGGCAGGCCCATGCCCAGCCCGAGCAAAATGGTCAGCACTGAAAGTTTCATCGGTTAAACGTATTTCAGGCAGCAGAGAATGGAGGATGCAGGATGCAGGATGGAAGAAAAAAGCGTCGCTGCGTCGAACAAATCCGAAGCCATTGTAGGAGCCGACGTAAGGAGGCTCAGAGCAATTATTGACTTCCGCATAAGTAATGCAATAGTATGGAGGCAACCGGAAAAGAGTTGCCTCTATGAGACCTCACGGATCGCCCGGAATGTTGGAAGCGCGTCGTCGCAGGATCGTCGCCTTCCTGA
>Ga0315289_10007325_pt1 | contig 16076 bp, 13 predicted proteins | sample YL17G11_40_MG_FD_203452 | JGI IMG/M metagenome (GOLD analysis project Ga0315289, IMG submission 203452) | Sediment microbial communities from Yellowstone Lake, YNP, Wyoming, USA - YL17G11_40 | ecosystem: Environmental > Aquatic > Freshwater > Lake > Sediment | place: USA: Wyoming | collected... | reverse complement strand
CTTAGTCTCTCGGTGAAAGTGGTATGGTGCTGTTGAGCCAAAATCGTGGTGGGAACGAGCACAGCCACCTGTTTTCCGTCCATCACACATTTAAATGCTGCTCTTAAAGCAACTTCAGTCTTACCATAACCTACGTCTCCGCACACCAGACGGTCCATAGGAACAAGCTTTTCCATGTCTTTTTTGATCGCTTCTATTGCCTCGATCTGGTCAGGGGTCTCCTCGTAGATGAAGGACGATTCTAACTCTTTCTGCCAGGAGGTGTCTGGTGAAAAAGAATGTCCGGGTTTTGCCTTCCTTTCCGCATAAAGCTGGATAAGCTCTTCTGCCATTTCTTTCAGGGCTTGCTTGGTCTTTTCTTTGGTTTTCTCCCAGGAAGGCGAGCCTAATTTTGAAAGGTTCGGCTCCCCATCTTTTCCAATATATTTCTGAATCCGGTTAAATTCCTCTACCGGGACATATAATTTATCTCCGTCTTTGTAGATGAGAAGAAGACAATCTCTCTTTTTTTCATCTATGGAAAGGGTTTCCAGCCCGGCATACCTTCCTATGCCGAAATCGATATGTACTACAAAATCGCCTGAGGAAAGACTGGTGTAAGCTGAAAGCGGTAAACCCTCTTTAAATTTCTTTTTTCTTCTTCTTCTGAAATAGCGCCTGAAAAGCTGGTGTTCTGGAAGGACTGCTAAATCCAGTTCCGGGAAGACAAAACCTGAGCTCAAGTTAAGTAACAAGAAGATGACCTTTTCTGCATCCTTTTCCAGAAGCTCTTCCAGTCTTTCCCTCTGACCTGAATTCTCACAGGTTATATAGATTCTTCTTCCTCTATTCTCCTCTTTTTCTAAAGTCTTCTTCAACCGGCTAAAATCTGAGATCAGACTGTCCGGCTCAGCCATTTCAAAATCGAAATCCAGATTCTCCTTTTTCAAGTAATGATTTTCCAGATGCTGGAACTTCTTTATCCGGTTTTCAAAGGAGGTTATTCCTCTCAGAAAAGCACCCGGTTTCGGAACCAATTCTCCTTTTGAGTCTGCCTCCTGATACCTTTCTTCTGCTTCTTCCCAGATCTTCCCTATCTCCCTTTGGATTAACTCCGGCTCATCCAAAAAACAGAGAGTTTCTTCTGGCAGGTAATCGAGCAGTTCGCCCTGAGGAAGCTTGAAAAGGGGAGCCATCCATTCCAAACCTGGGATTTCCTGATAAAGATTGGTTCTCTCTCTTAAGTTTTGGGCTTTTTCATCTTCCAGCCCTCTGAGATATTTTTCCAGCTCTTCATCCTTTAAATAAAACTCCCTTTTGGGTAAGATTATAGCCTCATCCCTTTTGGTGACAGTCCTCTGGTTAAAAACCGAAAACTCCCTTATCGATTCGATTTGATTGCCGAAAAACTCTATTCTTAGAGGGTTCTCTGAAGTATAAGGGAAAAGGTCCAAGATCCCTCCTCTCTGGCTATAGGTGCCTACCTCTTCTACCTGAGGAGTTCTTTTGAAGCCCAAACCTAAAATCTTCTGCACCAGATCGTCTATCTCCAGCTCCTGTCCCACCTTCAGTTGGATGATTTTACTTTTCAGCTCATCCGGAGGGATGGTCTTTTCCAGAATTGCCCTGATATATGTCACCACCACTTTTTTCCTCTGGAGCAGAAGCTCGTGCAAGCAGGAGAGCCTGGCACCCAGTACCTCGGAGTAAGGGACTTCCAGCTCATAGGGCAGAATCTCCCTTGAGGGGAAGAACGAAACCTTATCTTCTCCCAAGAAGGATTGCAGGTCCTCAAAAAGCTTTGTAGCCTCATCCGGATGATAGGTCAGGACCAGAATCGGAACCTGAAGTTTCTCCCCCAGGTGAGCCAAAAGAAAAGACTTCCCTGACCCGACCAGCCCGGATAAAGTAATACGTTTTTTGCCTTCTGCGATCTTTTCTCTAAGAATCGAAAAACCATCAGACTTGTTTGCCAGATCCAAAAGCGTTGAGGTAGACATCATCTGATCTCTTTTCTTGAAATCCAATAATTAAAAACGTCAAATTAAAGAAAAAATTGGTGAGAAAACGCCTTTTACCCTGACTTTTTGGCAAGGATTATCATGCGGGGACTCTGCAAGGAGTATTCTGTCAGATCGAAGTCCCCGAAAATTCGTTCAGTTGTAAAACCTGTTTTCTTCAAGTTCGAGATCATCTCGGTGAGAGTGTAAAGGCGGACTGAGAAAAAATATTCCTTTTTGGGCTGGTTTTCGAAAACTAAAGTGCGGGTATTTTCCATCCGGCTGGTAAAAGGATCGAAGATGATTTCCTCTAAAGCAAAAAAGCCCTTCCGGGGATACCATCTTCTCCTCTGAAGACTTTTTAACACAAATTCTCGATTGATGGTATCCAGAAGGAATATACCTCCTCTTTTCAGGGAGCGACTTACCCCTCTTAAAACCTGCGAATCTTCTTTTTCATTCTGAAAATAACCAAAAGAAGTATACATATTTATGACCGCATCGAATTCCGATTTGAAAGGAAGCTTCCTCATATCCCCTCGAATAAACTTCGCCTTAAGCTTCAAGGAGTCTGCCTCTTTTCTGGCTCTCTCTATGAAATAGGAGGAAAAATCATAACCGGTGACTCTGAACCCTCTGCGGGCAAGCTCCAGACAATGCCTGCCGTATCCGCAACATAAGTCTAAAATCTTCTTTTTTGGCTTAAGTCCTAAAACCTTTACCACCCCATCGACTTCCCTGGAAGTCAAATCCTCTAAGTGAGAATAGACCTCTGGATAATATTCGTCGAAAAATTTCTCCCACCATTTCATCTTCTTACACCTGTTTGGAGAATTTTCATTGTTTTTTTTCTTTTTCGTCTTCCATCTCCCGTCTTACTTCTCACTTATTTTTGGAGATGTAACCGATAAGCTTGTAAATCAATTTAGCCGCCAGAAAATCCGGAGCGATATTTCCGGGCTGGGGACAGAGTTCAACTATGTCGAATCCGACTATCGTTTTCCTCTGAGATAAAGTCTTGAGAAAATCCAGAGTTTCATACCACAGGTACCCTCCTGGCTCCGGAGTCCCCACAGAAGGCATGATCGAGGGATCCAGGAAATCCAGATCAAAGGTAAGGTAAACGTTATCCGAAAGGGAATTTATGATCTTGTCAACCGAGTTTTTATCTTTTTCCCTAGCATAGAAAAGGTGGATCTTATTTTTCTTGACCCAATTATGTTCCTCTAAACTTAAGTTCCTTATTCCCACCTGTACTGCGGGTGCGAACTCCCTTACTCTTCTCATAGTGCAGGCATGGCTGAACTTGCTCCCCTGAAAACTCTGTCTTAAGTCCGCATGAGCATCCAGCTGCAAAACTGAAAGATTTTTGTATTTTTCCTTATAGGCTTTTATCATGCCGACGGAGATAGTATGCTCCCCGCCTAACGTCACAATCACTTTCCCGTCTTTAAGGAGCTCCCGACTTAGTCGATAGATTCTTTCTATCATCTCTTCAGGCCCCTTAGAGGTGGGCTCTAACTCCTCCGTGGTATAGATTCCGGCCTTATAAGCTTCTGTTTTCAGCTCCTCATCGAAAAGCTCAACCTGTTTAGAGGCTGTGATAATAGCCTGTGGCCCTTCTTTGGTTCCAGTCTTGTAGGTAGTGGTCTGCTCATAAGGAACTGGCAAGATGACAAACTTAGATTTTTTGTAAGTTGAGAAGGGCTGAGGAATGCCTAAGAAATTATTGGGTAGAAAAAGCTTTCTGTCTAACAATTCTTTTACCTTTTCATCAAAAGTTCTTTTCCGAACTTGAACTCTGGTTTTTTTCTTTTGCGGATTAAACCCCTGGACCCTTGTGAGAGTGCCCCTACCAAAAACGGGAGAGCTATAGTGGCATCCGAATGGACCGTGACCGTTTTTGCCTTAGGGTGGATTTTTCCCCAGGACTGTGCCTCAGAGAAAGTGCATCCGGAAAGCCCTCCCCAGTGCGGGGCATCAACCACTATCTGAATGGCATATTCATGCCCGCATTTATTGCCTTCTCTCTGGAGGGAGGCAATGACCTCAGCCTGCTGGATAAAATTCTTAGGGGTTCCGCCTCCTACGTAGATGACTCCGGTGGATTTAGCCCAGAGGACTAAATTGGATATCTCCTCTGCATCCTGGATAACGTCGAATTGGAACCTTTTGCCGGTTTCTCTGCCCAGCTCAACCAAGGCGATCCCGTAAGAGGAGTCTCCTATTGCCGGGCAGAAGATCGGGATGCCGGAAGCATAGGCTGAGCTGATCAATCCCTCTTTTTTCTTCATCCGGGATAACACTTTTCCTAAAGAATAGAAAAACTCCCGGGTAGAATAACTTTTCTCCAGATCGAAAAATGAGCGGGCAAACTCCTTGATATATTCGTCTGTTTCCCTGAACTCAGCTTCTGAGGCAAAGGTATCATAGATCCTATCGATACCTGCTTTTCTTAATTTCAGATCGCTGGTCAGATGATCCCCCAGGTAGTGATATTTTCCCAGACTCTCGTGCAGATCGTGAAAAAGATTAGCTCCAGTTGAGACCAGGCAGTCGATCAATCGATTTTTTATCAGGTAGACCAGTATCTTCCTCAAGCCTCCGGGGATCATCGCTCCGGACAAGCCTAAGAAGATGACTACATTCTTTTTGAGCATTTCTTTCCACACGCTCAGAGCCGTGGACAGATTTCTTCCCTGAAAAGATATCCCGCTCATCTTTTCTAAAAGCTGAGCTACATCCTTTATATTCTCGATTTCTAAGGGACGGGTAGGATTTTTCAAAAATTCGTCCATCTTAACAATACCTCCTTAACGATTCTGCTCAGGCCGGTTTTTTAGGCTCGGTCTGGGTGATGAAGATAGCCGCGGCTATGACCGTAGTCCAGAGGCCATTTTTATCCCCTTCTGCGGATTGGGTGATACTCATGGTGCGGACTATTTTGCCTGAGATCTTCCAGATCTCTTTTCTCATGTCATAGTTTTTGTCCACGTCAAAATCCAAACCCAGGGTGGTGGCCAGCATAGAGGCGGCTAAATCCTCAGCATAGTCTCCAGCTTTTTTCTCGGTCTGGCCATAAGCTGAGTGCTCGGAAAGGAACCCGTAATATTTCTTCTCCTTGGGTATAGCCAGTCCCACCGAGGAAGAGATCAGACGGTTGGGTTCGTTGGTCGAGTTACGGCTCATCACGCAGAAGATTATCTGGCCATCCTGCAGTTTTTTCATCCCTTGCGCTCTGGTGATTAATTTACACTCCGGTGGAAAAATGGAGGAGACGCTTACGATATTAAAGCGAGCGATCCCGGCATTCCTTAAAGCCAACTCAAAACTGGAAAGCTTCTCCATATGTCTTCCTACCCCCTTGGTGAGGAAAACCTGTTTGGGCATTATGAACATCTTCCACCTCCTTTTAACTTAAAATGGTTTTTTAATATGAGCTATTCCTTTTTAAAATGCAATAATAAAATTTATCTCTCTAAAAAAAATCAGTCCCGCTTTAAGCGGGACTGATTTCTATAAATATGCCCTTTTTCTCTATGGTATTTTTGCTTTTAAACCTTAGCCGGGCTTCTTGGTTTTGCAACCGCCTTTTTTCTTTTTTGCTTTAGGCATCTTTTTGCCTCCGTGAGTTTAGAATGAAAAAGCTTTTATTTCTTTTTCGTTCCCGCCGGTTTTTTCATCCCCTCTTCAGCCTTGGTTACCGTGCTGATGACCTGACCTGCCAGGTCAGAGGCTTGTTTATAATTTCCCGCCTCTAAGGCTTTTTTCGCATCAGCTAAGGAAGCCTCGCAGGTCTTTACGGTTTTATCCATTTCTTTCTTCATCTTTGGAGTGACCTTCATCTTTTTCAGGGCATCGAGCTTGCCAGCGGCTTCTTTTACCGCGTTTTCCGCAGAGGCTTTCATCTCCTCTTTCTTGGTTCCGGCCATGGCCGTTGCAGAATCAGCCCAGCTCTTGGCAAACAGGGCTAACCTTTTGGCATCTCCATATTTCTTTTCAGACACGAAGGTCTCTGCCTGGTTTAAAGAATCCTGGGCAGAAGTGAAAAGATCGGGCACGTACATATTGGCTTCGGCATTCATAGCAGCTGAAACTGCATCCCTGGCTGCCTGCATCTCCTTGTCCGGAGGCTTGGCGCAGGAGCTTAAGAGGATTATTCCCAGGATAAGCAGTAAACTCATCCCGAAGAGTCTGTATTTTGACATTTTAATTTTCCTTTCTCAGTTTAAAGTTTTTGTGGTTTACCTTCCAATAAAAAAATAACAGAAACTTACTTACGCTCTTTTTTACGGAGGGGGCCTGTTCCAGTTGTTATTTATTATCTCGTACTTATAGATGTACTTTGACATTTGGTTGATTTATCTATAATTGAGGAATTGCTTACTCTTTTGTCGTCTCCTACGGTAAATTGATTTAATATATTGGCAAGTCCCCCTTTGTCAAGGACTTTTTTTTAAAAAATCAAAACCAGGACCAGACCTCTATTCTGATCCAGCTAATTATCCGGCGTAGAAGAAGGTAGGCGATGCTTCTTTTACCGCAGTAGATTTTTGCCTGCCCGGTCATCCCGGGTTTTAATAAGAGCTCGGAGTTATCAATTTTGCTGGTGACCAGAAAAACCTGCCGGGATTTATGTTGTTCTGCCTGATAGGCGATCCTGGTTACCACCCCATAGAAAGTTTTCCAGGGAAAGCTTCTTACCTTGGCTTTGACTTTCTGTCCTGATTGTATCACATCCAGATCTTTTTCTGATACCGGCATCAAGACCCTTATAGTATCGTAATTGGCGATGCTCAAGAGATTCCCTTCCGGCTGCACCGAGGTGACGATCCCGGAGATGGGTGATTTGAAATCCGAACTAGCGATTTGATCTTTATAGAATTTCGCTTTAGCCTCCAGCCGGCTGATCTCAGCCCTAGACATGTCGATCTCTTCTTTTTTTGCACCTCTCAGAAGTATCTTCAGATTGTTCTGGGCAATCCCCAGCTCTGAGGCCAGGACCGTATGTTCGGATTCCTTTTTTTCCAATTCCTCTCTGGAGATCAGGTTCCGGGAAAAAAGCTCTTTAATCCTCTTAAGTTCATTCTCGTTTGACTCAAGTTTAGCTTCTGCTTTTCTCACCTGTTCTTTAGCCTGGGCTATCTCCTCAGGCCTGGCTCCTTTTTCCAGAAGCTCCAGATTAGCCTTTTCCTTTCTTATGGCTGCCTCGTTCTCCTCCAGTTCATTGATATATTGATTGGAAAACACGCGAACTATAACCTGTCCCTTTTTAACCCTTTGCCCCTCCTTTACCATTGGTTCCAAATTCGCTGTCCCGTAGGTGGAGGAGATCAACCTTAAGATATTCATCTGCCTTTTCTCATCCTTATCCTCTTGATAAAGCTGTTCCTCAATGAACCCCGCAGAGGGACTGTTAACAATGGAATACCTCTCCATGGCGGCGAACTCGCACTCCTGGCTGATCTTCAAATCCAGCTTAACAACAAATAATAAAATCAGGATTAAGACGATTACTCCGCCATAGATGAAGATCTTCTTCGGCTTCATAAGTCCTTCTTTTTTGATTAAGAAAAGATGAAACCCGCCAGCCAAAAGGATTTTAACTGGCTGTTGAAAGATAAAATAAAGGATTACCAAAAACAAGGCAAATCCATAGCCCTGATACCTGGATACCAGAAAATTACCCACCTTCAGGAAAAAATAAAGGATGAGAATAAAGGAATAAACTGCCGACAGGGTACCGTACAGGGGAAAAATCTTTTTATCGCGGGCAGTGACTTCAGGGATTTTCTCCCTGAGCTTGAAGATTTTGTTCTTGACAACAGAGCCTAAATAGCCAAAAGCTTTCTTTCGCAAATTCGGTATTTCCAGCCAGTCGGACAGCAGGTAATATCCATCCAATTTTATCAGGGGGTTGAAATTGAAGATGATCAGAACCCCGGAAGCTACCATAACCACAAAGAGAAAGGAGTTAAGCTGGGTCTCTAAATCAGTTATCCGCCATAGGAGAGTAACGCAAGCCCAAAGGAAAAGATGGATATATATCCCTGCCCAGGAGACTAATAGTTTTTTCCTTTTCTCCTTGAACATCCAGGCATCTGAGACGTTGGTAAAAAAAGCCGGCTGAAAATAGATGAGCAAAAAACCCATCTCGTGAACTTCCCCACCAAAATACTTGCAGGTTAGAGCATGCCCTAACTCGTGCACCAAGGCAATTAAAAAAATAGCCAGCCAGAGCTTGACAATAGTGGTCAAAGCAAACAGTTTCTTGAAGCTGTATCCAGCATCCTCCCAGTTTGAGATGGTGACGACAAGAGCCAGAAAAATTACGGCCAAGGAGAAAACCAGAAAACCCTTTGTAAAGACAAACCTGAATTTTTTCACTAGTTTATCTAAGAATTTATCCGGATCAAAAGCTTTTATTTTTATGAAGAGGATTTTTCTGAGGAGACTTTTTTTCTTTTCAGCTTCATACTGTAATTTGGAAAGCTCCCTTTGCGAGATTTCACCTTCCAGGAAACCTAATTTCTCCAACCGGTTGAGGAAACTCTCCAGAGTCGTCAGGTCCAGCTTGACCTGGAACTTTCTTTCAAATTCCTGGATTATTTCCTGGCTTGATCTTTCTCCATCAAGATGCTGGGTGATAAAATATTCCGGCTCTTTCAGGCGGAAGAATTTCCTGGTAATGGGGTCTTTGATAACGTAGTAGGTCTTCCCCTCATACTCTTGTTGGCTGATGATTAAATCTTTTCTAAATTTTGGATATTCCCCAGCCATAATCCCTCAGATTAAATCCGCGTAACTCCTTAGGGCTTGATAAATCAAGCCCCTACAATACCTCGTAGGGGTTCGATTCATCGAACCCGAGCTTTGTAGCGTCCTCACTCCCGTGAGGACGGTTAGACCGTTGCCATCCTTAAAACGGATCCGTAGGACAGGAGTGGCAACACTACAGGTTTCCTCTCATCGAACCCAGACCGATTCAGATTCAGAACCCGCGTAGGGGCGGAGCTTGTTGAGCGAAGCGAAATCCCGCTTTGCGGGGTCTCCGCCCGCATTTGTCATTCTGAGGGAGTCCGCCTTTGGCGAAACGACCGAAGAATCTGAGATTCTTCGCCTCTACGAGGAGCAATGCCCGGCGTAGCCGCCGTAAAGCTTTTATCGGCCTTCAGGCTCAGAATGACGATTTGCCCAGTCCGCGACAGGGCGTCCAATTGGACGCCCTGTCGCAACTATATTCAAGAATTATATTTAGCAATAATTTAAAGGCTAAGTCAAGAGAAATTTAGGTAGTATCGTGATTTGTAAGAATTGCTTTTTTTCTTGACAGATTTAAAATATCTTCTAACTTAATTTAAGGAACCACTTTGAGAATGTAATTAATGCCTTGCCGTATTACGTGACAACCTTTTATTAAGGCTGTAAGAGATTTACAGTACATTTAAAACAAGTAAGGAGATAAATATGAGACGAGTAGATTTATTGATCTTGGTTCTGACAACATTGATGCTTTCTAGTTGTGCAAGTACAAAACCGCCGGTAATATATTTGCCCACTCAGGATTCTGAAGTGATGTCTTTTTACAGAAATGGTCTCCCTATCGGGGCAGTGAACACAGATAGTTCATTCATCATAGTTTTATTGGAACCGACTGAGTTGGCCGGCACAGAATATATGAGGTTATGGTTGCTTTATAAGAATAATTCGAATACACCATACCTTTTTGAACCCTTAAAAGCAGTGAAGCTCAACATTCCGAGCATTCAAGCAGATGAAAAGTCTTTTGATAATATTGCTCCCGAATCACCAACAAAAATTCTAGCACACATTAAAAATGAGAAAACAGTAAACCTAATAACACAAGCAATAGGTGGAACGTTGAAAGCAATGTCTACTCAGTCAACTACAATAACAAACACAAAAGGAGATAAATGGGTTGTAAATGATAGAGAAGCTAAAGTAGATGCTATCGAGTCCAGAACAGCGTCTTCAATGGTAAGTACTGCTATTCTATATGATATATTTCAGAGTAGTGTAAATTCTGGGATTTTACGACGAAATACAGTTTTTCCAGGTGAAAGTGTCAATGGTTATGTATATTTTCCTCTTCCCCTAGTTATATATGACCCCTATGGATACAACCGACAAGAAGTTGTTATAAAACCGGAGAATTACACTTATAGGCTTTTTATTACCACACAAATAGGAAGTAAGGTAATCGAATTTACTCCAGCGGAAGGAGAATAGATAGATTATGGTGGCGTCAGGAGTTACCTCCTGAACCGTCTCTCTTGAGATAAACTCTTAAAGCATCCTTAAACAGGCAAAGCTAAAGCTTTACACTCCAACGCCGTTTTCAAAAACCACTCTTAAAAATCTTGACAAATTCAATCTTCTACTGTATATAAGTTAAACCAGTAAATAATAGTTCCGATAAACTAAAGGTAACTATAAGTATTAAGAAATAGTAAGAGTTACAAATTTTTATTTTAAGCAAACTAAGGAGAGAAAATGGCGATTGAGGAAAACCTGAGGACTTTTATACAGAATAACTTTCTCCTGGGGGACAAGAACCGGGCTATTAAAGAAGACGAGTCGTTTCTCCAGAGCGGAATAATAGATTCCACCGGGGTTTTAGAGCTGGTAAATTTCATCGAGGAGACCTACAAGATCAAGGTGGAGGATGAAGAGCTTGTCCCGGAGAATCTGGATTCCATACAGAATCTGATAGCCTATATCCAGAGAAAACAGGGATAATAAACTTAATCCTGAAAAGAAGATTTTCATTATGCTTTTAAATCATTTCTTAGAAAAAAGTGCTGAAAAATTTCCTGACAAGATTGCCTTAGTCTGCCAGGGCGAAAGATTAACCTATCAGCAGATCAATAGCTCTGCCAATAGATTAGCCAAGGGTCTGAAAGACTTTGGAGTGGAAAGGGGCGACCGGGTTGCGATTTTCTTGGAGAACTCAGTTGAATCGGTTTTATCCATCTTTGGAATCTTAAAAGCAGATGCGGTTTTCGTGGTTATCAACCCGACCACTAAGAAAGATAAGCTTGCCTATATCTTAAATAACTGCCGGGTCAAAGCCTTGATCACCAGCCCTGATAAAACGGATCTCCTTAAAGAAGTCTTACAGAAAACAGACTCAGTCAAGTCTGTTATCCTTACAGGCAAGCAGGAATCTGAAGTGAAAATGTTCTTCCCTGATAAAAGGGTCTCTTACTTTGACAAGGTTTTAAACTCCTGTCCTGATAATCTACCTCAGAACAAAAATATCGATCTCGACCTAGCAAGCATAATCTATACATCCGGCACAACCGGAAACCCCAAAGGAGTGATGCTATCTCATCTGAATATGGTCTCCGCATCAAACTCTATTACTCAATATCTGGAGAATACAAGCGACGACATCATCCTTAACGTCTTACCACTGTCTTTCGACTATGGACTTTACCAAATCCTGATGGGATTCAAAATCGGTGGAAGAGTAATTTTGGAAAAAAGCTTCTTATATCCTTATGTGATTGTTGATCTGATGCTAAAGGAAAAGGTAACCGGATTTCCAGGAGTCCCAACCATCTTTGCCATCCTGCTTCAATTAGAGGATTTAAAAAAACAGAATTTCGATTCCCTTAGATATCTCAGCAACACCGCTGCGGCTTTACCTGTTGCCTTCATAAAGAAAATCAGGGAGACCTTCCCCAAAGCAAAATTGTATTCAATGTACGGTTTGACCGAATGTAAAAGGGTATCTTATCTTCCTCCAGAAGAGCTTGACAGAAGACCTAACTCTATTGGAAAGGGTATGCCAAATGAGGAAGTCTGCATAGTCAATGAGGATGGACAAAGAATAGCAACAGGAGAAATTGGTGAGCTTGTGGTCCGGGGCTCGAACGTTATGCTTGGTTACTGGGAATTACCTGAGGAAACTGCTAAGGTTTTAAAGCCGGGACCTTTACCCTGGGAAAGGGTTTTATATACAGGTGACTTATTCAGGATTGACGAGGAGGGGTTTTTGTATTTCGTAGGAAGAAAAGATGATATAATCAAATGCCGGGGAGAAAAGGTAAGCCCAAAGGAAATCGAGAATGTTTTATATAATCTTGAAGGCATATTAGAAGCAGCAGTTGTTGGAGTACCGGATGAGATTTTAGGACAGGCGATCAAAGCCTTTGTGGTTTTGAAAGAAGGAATAATCCTTTCGGAAAATGACATTCTGAGGTATTGTCAAAAAAATTTAGAGGACTTTATGGTACCCAAATACCTGGAATTAGTTGAAACCCTGCCCAAAACCGAATCAGGGAAAATAAGAAAAGTAGGTTTAAAATAAGGAGAAGAAAATGGACTTTCACAAAAATATCCTGGACATAAATTCTGAGAAAGAATGCGAAAGGATTTGTGAATTCATAAAAGAACAGGTTTTTACGCATTTCAGAAGAGAAGGTGCGGTGGTGGGAATAAGCGGGGGAATAGACTCAGCTCTGACCACGGCTCTATCCGTAAAAGCTTTGGGCAAGGATAAGGTTTTAGGTGTCTTTTTGCCGGAAAAAGAATCGAATCCGATAAGCTTAACCTATGGGGAGCTTTTAGCTAAGAAACTGGGGATAAGAACCGAAAAAGATGACCTTACTCAAGCCTTAGAAAGTTTAGGATGTTACAAGAAAAGGGATGAGATAATCAAAAAGATCTTTCCCGCATATGACAGTTCCTATAAGATAAAAATTGGGCTTCCCCAGGACTTATTAGAAAGGGACCGGATTAATTATTTCAGCTTGAAGATGATCAATCCCAAAGGAGAGGAGAAAAGTTTTCGCCTTTCCAAAGAAGGGCTTTTGGGGATTGTGGCAGCAACGGATATGAAACAGAGAAGCCGGATGATCCAGCTTTACTATTATGCTGAAAAGTATAACTATATGGTCATCGGCACCACTAATTTAAGTGAATATGCTCAGGGTTTTTACGTGAAATTTGGGGATGGAGGAGTTGATCTGGAGCCGATTGCTCATTTGTATAAGACCCAGGTATACCAGCTAGCTAAATTTCTGGACATCCCGGAGGAGATAATCAAGAGAGTTCCCAGCCCGGACACCTTCTCTGCAGTGGTATCAGATCAGGAGTTTTTCTTCTGTATGCCTTATGACCTTCTGGACTTACTCTTATATGCTCAGGAGAACAAAATCCCTCTTTCAAAGGTAAGTCAGGTATTAAATCTTTCAGAGGAACAGATAACAAGAGCTTATCGGGATTTTGACCAGAAGAGGAAAGCCTCGATTCATCTGAACCAGAACGCTCCTAATCTGCTCTGAGGAATTGTAGTTGCTCGATTCATCGAGCCTGAGGATTTATTATTTGTGCCCGTCGTCCGCCTCAGGCGGACTGACCCGACGACTTTAAAGCCAGCCAAATCAGGGGACTTGGCTGGCACAGAATGCCGGATTGTCAGTATAATTAGTTGATGACCATAGAGCGAAATCTTATGAAAATCTGTTCCAATTGCGTGCTTCCGGAAACTTTCCCTGGCATCAGTTTTGACTCCAGAGGGGTATGTAATTTCTGCCAGGAATTTAAGGGAAAAGAATATCTGGAAAAGGAAAAAGCAAAATACCTGCAAAAATTCCAAGAGCTTCTGGGCAGATTCAAAAACTCCAGTTCCTATGATGCCCTGATGGCTTATTCCGGGGGAAAAGACAGCACTTATACCCTCAGTCTCTTGAAAGAAAAATATGACCTTAAAATCTTAGCTTTGACCTTTGACAACGGTTTTTTATCAGAACAGGCTTTTAAGAATATCCGTCAAGTTGTGGAAAATTTAGGAGTAGACCATATATTTTTCAAGCCGGATTTCACCCTTTTAAAGAAAATATTTTTGACCGGGACAAGAGAAGATATCTTCTCCCGCAAAACTTTAGACCGGGCAAGCACCATCTGCACTTCCTGTATGGGGATTGTCAAATTCACCACTTTGCGACTGGCATTAGAAAAGAAGATACCTTTTATAACCTATGGCTGGTCACCGGGCCAGGCACCGATATCCGCTTCCATTTTCAAGAACAACCCCTCAATGCTGAAGGGGATGCAGAATGCCATCAAAGAGCCGCTTTTCAGGATCGCCGGCGAAAAGATTAATCCTTATTTTTTAGAGGAGAAACATTTTGAGCAAAAAGAGGATTTTCCTTATAATATCAGCCCCTTAGCTTTCTTGGAATACGCTGAGGAGAAAATATTCAAAAAGATTGAAAAGCTCGGTTGGAATATGCCAGTTGATACCGACTCGAACTCGACTAACTGTCTTTTAAACTCGTTTGCTAATTTGGTGCATAAGCAAAGGTTCGGCTTTCACCCTTATGCCTTTGAGTTAGCCAAGCTGGTAAGAGAAGGTTATCTCGAAAGAGAGGAGGCTTTAAAAAGGTTAGAACAGGCAGAAGACCAGAACACAGTGGAGCTGGTTAAGAAGAAACTTAACCTGAATTGATATGTTATATTTAGTCACTGGTGGAGCTGGTTTCATCGGCTCCCATATAGTTGAGAAATTAGTCCAGGCAGGAGAAAAAGTCAGGGTATTGGATAATTTCTCCTCTGGCAGAAGGGAAAATCTAAAAAATCTCCTGGATAAGATCGAGCTGGTGGAAGGAGACATAAGAGATTTCTGGACAGTCATCAAGGCAGTGGAAGGGGTTGATTTCATCCTGCATCAGGCAGCCTTAACCTCGGTTCAAAGGTCTATAAAAAACCCTCTGACCACCAATGAGGTCAACATCAACGGAACTTTAAACCTTTTGGAAGCTGCCAAAATCCACCAGGTAAAAAGATTTATCTATGCTTCTTCTTCTTCAGTTTATGGAGATACCCCTACCTTGCCTAAAGTGGAAACGATGTGCCCGAACCCGATCTCTCCCTATGCTATCAGCAAATTGGCTGGAGAGGAATACTGTCAGGTATTCTACAAGGTTTATGGACTGGAAACTGTTTCTTTAAGGTATTTTAACGTGTTTGGTCCAAGGCAGAACCCGAACTCAGAATATGCCGGGGTAATCCCCAGGTTTATAATGGCTCTTTTGAAAGTAAATAAGCCCAGTATCTTCGGGGATGGTGAACAATCCAGGGATTTTACCTATGTGGAAAACGTAGTGGATGCCAATCTGAGCGCCTGTAAAGTATCTTCTGTTGCCGGGGAAAGCATCAATATCGCCTGTAACCAGAGGCACACCTTAAATCAGCTCTGGAATAACCTGGCCCGCTTGAGCGGGAAGAAAATGGAGCCGGTCTATTCCGATCCTAAGCCGGGAGATGTCAGGCACTCGTTGGGTGATATCAACAAAGCCAAAAAGCTTTTGGACTACCAGGTAAAAACCGGATTTGAAGAAGGCTTGAAGATAACCCTGGACTGGTATGCTGGATTGAACTCCTGATAATTTCGGGGCTCAAATAAAATTTCGCTAAAGTTACGTTTAAAAGATAAGGGGATTAAAATTCTTTGGATTTTAACCCTTTCCGTTTATATTGTAAATAATCGAATATTCGGAGGAAAATATGCGCAGAAGAGATTTTCTCAAAAATATCGGATTAGGCATGGGAGGAGGGATAATCTTTTTACCTGAAGCTCTGAAAGGAGAGTCAAAAAGCTTGATTAAGAACATCCCTGCAACCCGGGTAGTCCAGATTCATAACCCGAACGCCACCAACTGGGATTTTGCCAGCGGCTATTATGGAGATTATGTAAATCAGAACTTAGTGGATAAGATGGTGGATAGGGGGGTCTGTGAGCTTACCGGACTTTCGGATGCAGTTTCTGCCTGGCAGAGGATAATGAACTCTTATAACTCCGGGGATAAAATCGCAATCCGGGTCAATTTCAACAACTGCGATACCTACGATCCATCTAATAATATGATCGATTCGATTATCGAGCCGATAAATTCCATTATCTCCGGGCTGGTCAGGATAGGTGTTCCAGCAGCAGACATCTGGGTTTACGATGCCTCCCGAACTTTACCTAGTAGATTCACCTCAGGCTGTCTTTACTCCGATGCTCGCCACAGTCCATAACCGCTATTACATCTTCGAGAAGTGGACCAGAAGGCTTTCCTATAA
>Ga0315289_10007324_pt1 | contig 16077 bp, 8 predicted proteins | sample YL17G11_40_MG_FD_203452 | JGI IMG/M metagenome (GOLD analysis project Ga0315289, IMG submission 203452) | Sediment microbial communities from Yellowstone Lake, YNP, Wyoming, USA - YL17G11_40 | ecosystem: Environmental > Aquatic > Freshwater > Lake > Sediment | place: USA: Wyoming | collected... | reverse complement strand
TGCTCTTTGAGGGATAAGATTTTCGATAGAAGCAGCACTCCGCACGTTTCTGTTCCTTATTTTCCCCTCATCGTATCGTGAAAGATATTAAATCAATAACTCTATTTCTTCGCCTTGGCCTCTTTGAGCTTTTCCTTTAAACGCTTCTTCTTCTCTTTCTTCTTGAACTCGGTGCCGACAAGCTCAAGCATGGCCATATCCGCTCCATCCCCCCGCCTCGGCCCAATCTTCACAATTCTCGTATATCCCCCGGGCCTTTCACTAAAACGAGGGCCAAGCTCGCTAAAAAGCTTCTTCACCACTACCTTTCCGAAGATAAACCTCGCCGCCTGACGTCTGGCATGGAGGGTATTTTTCTTGGCTAAGGTGATCATCTTCTCAGCCAGAGGCCTGGCCGCTTTGGCTTTGGCCAAAGATGTCCTTATCCGTTCCTTCTCCAGAAAAGAAGTCACAAGATTGCGCAACAGAGCCCGCCTGTGGGCCGTATCCCGCCTCAGCTTTTTTCCCTTGACGCGATGCCTCATGAATTACTCCCCTTCAGCTCCCTTCTTCTTCAACTCTTCCAGACTTTCCAATAGCTTGGGATGAAGCTCCAGATTGAGCCCCAAGCCCATCTGAGCCAGAGTCTCCTTGATCTCACTTAAAGACTTGCGGCCAAAATTTTTCGTCTTCAAAAGCTCATCCTCGGTCTTCTGCACCAATTCATAAATCTTCTGTATCCCGGCTGACCGCAGGCAGTTCGAGGACCTGACCGAAAGCTCGAGATGCTCTATGGATTTCGCCAGCAGGTCTATCTGCGAGAAATAAGGAATCTCTTTCTTGGCAATAACTTGCTCTTTTTCGACAGCTTCATCGACGACATTGAGAAAGATGACGAGATGGTCTCTCATAATTTTGGCCGCCTGGGCCAGCGCCTCCTGGGGTGAGATGGCGCCTGTTGTCCAGACCTCCAAGTTTAGAACGGCTACCGCTATCTCAAGAGCAGATATCCAGAAACAGCAAGAGTCTGGACTAACTCTGATAGGCTTTTTGCTTGGATGCTCAGATACTTTCCATTTGTCCGCCAGGATTTCTCCACGGAAGGGGAGAATTTGGATTAATTATAATCCCTTTTCATATTTTTCTCTCTTAGTTCCCAGCACCCATCAGGCAAAACCCATCACTCTGCCCAAAATTTGGCAATCCGTTTGTTCTTTATCGCTCGAAAAAGATGTTTTAAAGAATGCCTTGATTGGAATCCTTCATCTTTAGACAATACACTTTTTTTGATAAACAGAAAGGATATATAGCTTAACGAAGATCAATCTAATGCGACCCCAAAAAGCAAACTCTTCTTATACTTTGTGTCAATGCCCATTGAAATTATTGCGATTACAAGGACAATTATTTCGTTAGATGCAATGTTTAATCCTCTACTTTTCGGATATCCTTGAGTAAAATCCACTTTCCGCGCTTGATACCAGATACAAATACCTTACAATCCCAAAGAGGGCGAACGATATCATCCATCATCCCTGGTGGAACATGCAGATAGTGCTTATTGCCTTGGCGGTCTATCAGTCTGATCTCATTCTTTTCCTCTTTCATGGCATCAGCGAACTTAAGAGTGCCCTCGACTTCTGTCTTCTTGCCTTTTTCTTCTAGGTCTAGCGGGATAGCTTGTAATTTAGCTTGCGGGACGCTTAACAAAAGTCGTCTTTCTTTCCCATCTTGGATAGCGGTGAAGCCCACGGACCGAACAGCCTGACCGTCTGGAGCGATTCGCCTAGCGAGCGCATAAAAATTTCTATAATATGATGGGTCGGGGATAAGAGAGCGCAACTCTTTTACCTTAGAAGCGTTAACCAGTTCTAAACAATCAAGTAACTCCTTGATCACGATCTCGGCATGTCCAAGACCAGGCAGCGTTGCCTCTTGTCCCAACATGAAAGAAACCGCAAAGCTCGCTGCTCGGGGTACCGAAAGGAATACTTCGACATCTCTCGCAATTCTAATTTCTCGACGGCCTTTCTCCCTAAAAGGTCGACCAGATTGCCGTTCTGCTGTTCGATAAATAAGTTTCTCAAGATCCTGGATACGGCCTATGAAAACCTCGCTTCGAGCTATCCCGTACCCAACAGCATCACCAGTGATCGAAAATTGAAATTCATATGGTGCTAGCACGATTCCCCGGAGTTCTAAATGCCGCTGAAGGTTAACCTGTTCGAGAAGATCGCGAAGCTCACCCGCAATTTCATCTGGGGGATTGCCAGATAACGCTATTGATATGAGCTTTTCAGCTTCCCGAATATCTCCGCATTCTAGTGCTAAAGATGCAGCGCTTCTATGCAGCACGGATCTTGTAGGCTCCATCGAAATGTCACTCGCTATTTTCTCCGCTGCATCTTTCTCTTTAGCGAGCGCTTGCTTAATGAGTTCAAGTGCCCGTGTTAAATTGCCTTTAATCCTCTCTAATGAAGCCTCTTCAGCTAACTCCATTGCTTCTTTATGAATTCTTTCTGAGTCTATCATTTGTTTACGACCCGAGAACGTGGAGTACTGAACTCAACAACTGCAATTATGGCATGCAGTTTGCCATTGCTTTTGGACGTTTGGCGCATCTTTTGGGAAACACGTTGTCTTATAACTGATTCGTCTCCATTTCTGATCCCAGAAACCTCAAGCCTTGCCTTATTCTGAAACAACCTGTCAATTCTTCCTTTTTCGCCCAGCCAGTAATCAAACCCCGTTCCCTTTCTAGATCGTTCTACGACTATATAGTTCGTTAATAAAGGAATAATTAGTGCTGCGATACCGTAAGCCCCCAGCTCGGTCGCGACTTCTGCGTCTCTCCAACATCGCTCAAGCTGATTTTGCGGAGACAAGCTAATCCACAACACACGAAAGTAATCATCATAGTCACCGTCGACCCTTAGCCTAACGCCGCTCGAATGCTTTTGATCTTCCATACAGAAGCTTGCCGCTTCTGCGAGACAAGCGCCGTACCTGGGCGTAATTCCCGGCATTCCGCCGCTAAGCGTCTCTAATGTGACATCTCTCATGTTCCGCTCATCCAGTTATTACTCTGCGTCATTCACTTGATTCATTCATAATCTAGCCATCTAGCTAAGCGCTCGTATTGAGCGCCCGACATAATCATGCGCTCAAACAGAAGGGATAAGAGTTTCCTTTTTGATAGAGGCATCACTCCGCACGTTTCTGTTCCACATTTTCCCTTTATCGCATCGTGAAAGATAATAAATCATAACGAGCAGGACTGTCAAGACGGCATGAAAGCCGGGATGAAAGGGCCGGAAGCCTGTGAATGACATGAGATTACCGGAATTGGCACAGACTTATCCTCCCGGGGAAAAGGAAAAATCATTAAAATATCCGGCCCCAAAAAATAAGCCTATTTCGTCGCCTTGGCTTCTTTGAGCTTTTCTTTTAAAGGCTTCTTCTTCTCTTTCTTCTTGAACTCTGTGCCGATGAGCTCAAGCAGGGCCATATCTGCTCCGTCTCCTCGCCGCGGCCCTATCTTCACAATTCTCGTATACCCTCCAGGCCTTTCACTGAAACGAGGGCCAAGCTCATCAAAGAGCTTCTTCACCACTGCCTTCCTGAAGACAAACCTTATCGCTTTGCGCCTGGCGTGGAGGGTATTCCTCTTGCCCAAGGTAATCATCTTCTCAGCCAGAGGCCTGGCCGCTTTGGCCAAAGATGTCCTTATCCGCTCCTTCTCTAGAAAAGAAGTCACAAGATTACGCAACAGAGCCCGGCGGTGCGCAGTGTCCTGCCCTAGCTTTTTTCCCTTGGCCAGGTGCCTCATGATTTACTCCGATTCAGGCCCTGGATGGCGGAAGCCGTATGAATCAAGAAGTTCACTTACTGTTTTGAAAGAGGCCGGGCTGAAACTTTCCGGCTTACTCGCCCCTGGGAAATAAGCTGCTCGCTGACATACAATAGTTTTTCTTACATTTAAGCCTATGCGGGGGCTTTAAATTGACAAGATATTTTAAATTAGGTTATAGTACGTATCAAATTAATGAGGAGGTTGAGATAGGAAGAAAATAATTAATATGAATTTTCTGCCTTTTTAACTTTGTATTCTATTTTATCTCTCAATGAATAATGGGTGAGTACCTAAGAAGAAGTAAAAATTAGGACGCTTAATACATTCAGCATACAAGCAATGGAAGCTACAAATTGTTTGAATTTAAAGGAAGCTGAAATAATTGTCTAATATAAATCTACAAATTCTTAATGTTTTAAAAAATAGACCAGATGGTCTAACTCTTCAGGAAATAAGGAGAAAATTACGACAAGAAAAAGGTCAGGCCCCCCCTCAGGATATTTTAGAAAATCTATTAAAGGAATGTGATTGGTTTATTCACATTGGAAGCGGACGGTGGTGCGCTAAAGGATTTGAGGCAGACATTGAGGAAACATTAGAAGAAGAAATAATTCAAGAAATCCCTATTACCATAGAGATATTACCTCAAGCACTTCATACTTATGTAGTTTTTGATGTTGAGACAACTGGGCTTGATTTAAAAGATGATAAGGTTATCCAAATATCAGGCTTACGGATAAAAAACAACAGTTTAGATGATATATTTTTTAGCTGGGTTAATCCAGAAGGAAAATCAATTCCTGCTCAGGTCAGGCAAATAATTCAAGCAGTTAAAAAAGAAGAAGAATTCTTAAACAAAGCTCCAATATTTTCTGAAGTAATGAAGAAATTTCTTGAATTTACAGAGGGTCTTCCACTAATAGCCCACAATGCTGCATCTTTTGATTTTCCTATGCTGAAAACCCAATGGAAAAAAGATATACCAAATAAGATAATCGATTCACTTCAATTAAGTCTTCTATTACATCCAGAGTGGCAAAGACATAACGAGGAATCTCTTGCAAATAATTTCAAAATAAATGCTAGCAAAAAAGAGATACAAGAAATAATTAATAATGCCAATAAATACAAAGATATAGGAAAACTTAATTTTCACCATTCCCTATTCGATTCTTACGTTTTATGGTTTATATATCAGAAGCTCATTGAAGAATTAAATAATAGTGATGTTCTATTTAAAAATGCTTTAGTTTGCTTATTCCCAGAATTTGAAAATATTTGGAGTAAACCCGATAGGTTTTCTTTCGAGAGTTTATTAATGGAATGTGTACCTCTTTCATTGGAAGACAAAACTCCGCCTAATAAACATAAGATACCAATGAATTCTGTGGAAGTATTAGAAGAATTTAAAAGATACGTGAGAGAAGCCAATTTAAAAGAAAGAAAAAGTCAGATCAAAATGGTCGAACAAACTGCTAAAGCTCTATATGAAAATAGAAATATGTTAATAGAAGCACCTACGGGTACAGGCAAGTCCCTTGGTTTTGTTTTTCCAGCAGTTTTTTATGCTTTATCCACTAAAAATAGAATTGCTATTTCTACTTATACAACAAATTTACAGAGGCAACTAGCTGAAGATATGGAATATTTAAAGAAAAGTAAAGGAATATCGTTTAAATACCAAATTGTTCAAGGAAGAAGTCACTATCTTTGTTTATCCAGATTGGAAGATTTATTATTAGATTTAGAATTAGAAAAAAGACGTCCTGATGAACGTTTCCTTCTAGGAGTTATTCTCCAGTTTGCAAGAAAAACAGCCAATGATTCTTCTCGGCGGGGGCATTTAGGTTCTCTTCCCTCAGTTCTTCAATATCAATTTACTATATGGGAAAGTCTACGTGCACAGCTAGAGGCTGAATCAGATTTATGTAATCCAAAAAGGTGTAGAAAATTCAATGGATGCTATCGAGAAGCAGATTTAAGGGATGCAGAAAATTCCCAAATTATAATTACAAATCACGCTCTATGGCTCACAACTAAATCTAAAAAAATCAGAGAAGTAGATAGGCTGCTCATAGACGAAGCACATCAATTTGAAAATGCTGCCACATCTGCATTTTCTATTGAAATAAATGAAGAAAGTTTCGATTATATTCTTAGACGCCTGTTAGCACCTGGGGGCAGTTTGGGATTATTAATATATATACGAAGATGTCTTCCAAATGACGTGTTTGAAGAGAAGGTTCGACCAGTTTTTAAAGTAGTTCGTCAGGTAAGAAGACAATTAAGTGTTTTTGGCGAAGAAATAAAAAGATTTCTTCGTCATATTGGACATCCTTCTGATGAGCCTCGGGGAATATCAGTTCGGCTACGTAATAGACCTCGCCGCCAGTTCGGAGACCATAGTGCCATTCTTGAAGCAGGATTAGAAAATTTTCGCTATTTTTGGGAAACGCTTATAAAAAAATTGGATGAGCTCTCAATAGAACCAGAACTGATAAGTTTTTCTCACGAATTGGCATTCCTTTCTAAAAAAGCAGGCGAATCTTGGGGAAATCTCCAGAGTTGGATGAGGGTCGATGATGCGAATTGCGTATATTGGATCAGCAGGAAAATTGTTGGTGATAAATTTAGGTGGTGCTTCAATTCTGCCCCAATTTCTGTGGCAGAATGTTTAAAAGATAGATATGATGATGAAAAATTTCCTCTAAAAACACTGGTGTTTACTTCAGCTACTCTCACTACAGAAACTGGTGATGTTTCTTTTTTCATAGATCGGTTGGGTCTTGCAGATAAAATAAATCTAAATAATGATGTACATATACTTCCTCCAAACTTTGATTATGATAAAAATGCTCTTTTGATTATCCCAAGATACATTGATTTTATTCCTGCAGAAGCTTATCTTGAATTTTTCCCAAGAACACTTGCTAAAGAATTAGACTATTTATTCCGCTTCACAAAAGGGAAAGGGCTAGTACTTTTTACGGCCTGGAACCGATTGGAGCGTGTGTCCGATTTTCTAGAGTCATATTTAAAATCTTCCGATATTCCTGTTTATTCCCAATCTAAAAATATAGATAGAGAAGAGCTCAAACAATTATTTAAGGAAGACCAAAACTCAGTTTTGCTTGGCACAAAGGCTTTCTGGCAAGGTATTGATGTTCCAGGTAAATCACTATCTATATTGGTATTAGAAAAATTGCCATTTCCTATGATTAAAGATCCTATTATTTCAGCACGATTAGAATCTTATGGGGAAAATGGATTTGAAAAATACCTCTTTCCTTTAATGGCGATAGAATTTAAGCAGGGATTTGGAAGATTAATACGGAGAGAAGATGATAAGGGAGTAGTATTGCTTATGGATCGCCGACTTCATTTTAAAACTTATCAAGCAAGATTATTGTCGCTTTTGCCTGGATATAAAAGAGTAGCAAGTGCTGAATGGAGTCGTAAAGAAACATATAGCGCTATTGCAGAACATTTAGATGATATTTTTGAAGATATAGATGTTAAGAGTTATATATATAATCTTCCTGAGGAATTAGGTGGAGAAATATCACATCGACTATTGAAAGAATGGAACCTTGATTTGCCTATTTCAGATCAAGATTATAAAAGATTGCGACCAAAGATTGTTGATTTACTCAATGATATATTTAACTTTAAAGAATTCAAATCAGAATTACAAGAATTAATATTTCACTCAGTTTTGACAGGAAGGGATGTTTTAGGATTACTTCCAACAGGTGCAGGAAAATCATTAACTTTTCAACTTCCGGCCCTAATAAGACGAGGAACAACTTTAGTTTTTTCACCACTTATTGCTTTAATGAGAGATCAATTGGAAGGCCTTCATCAGAAACAACTTGATATGGTTGATGCACTTTATATGGGCCAGAGTACTGATGTTAGGGAGGAAGTATATAATCGGCTAAAAAATGGAAAAATCAAATTATTATATTTAAGCCCCGAGAGAATTCAGGATACAAAATTCTTAAAAACGATTCGAAATGTTGACGTTAGTGCGATTTCAGTAGATGAGGCACATTGTATTTCTATGTGGGGTAATTTTTTTAGACCTAGCTATAAACACATACCAAAGATTTTTCAAATAATTAGGAATCGACCTCCAGTATCAGCCGTGACAGCTACTGCCACCCCAGAAATTAGAAAAGATATAGAATCAGGGTTGGGTCTAGATTCTCCTAAAATTATTTTTGGAAGTTTTGATAGACCTGAATTGTATTTTGGAGTTTTTGGGCCATATAGCCGATTCGGAAGAGTAAAATCACAGAAAGACAAAGATAGGGTTTTACAAATGCTTCTGAAAGCCGCAGACCGAGATAATGCCTCCGTTATAATTTATACTTCTACTGTGCGAACTGCCGATGAATTGGCTCCCAGAATAAACGCACTTGGGGATTATACAGCCTTAGCTTATCATGGGAAATTACCTGATGCTATTAGGTGCGATGTTCAAGATAGATTTATTGAAGATCAAGTTTCAGTTATAGTTGCTACAAAAGCATTTGGCATGGGTGTTGATAAAGCGGATGTACGTTATGTAATTCATTACGATATTCCAAGTGATATTGAATCTTATTTCCAAGAAAGCGGTCGTGCGGGCCGCGATGGTAAGCCTGCATATTGTATTTTATTATATCATCCCAAAGACGAAAATATTCAAAGGTATTTTATTAAAAGAGGTGCTTTACCTAAAGATATCTTGGATGCATTGCTGAAATTGCTTAGAACAGAATATCCCAATGGGAGAGTCCTAAATACAGATGAAACTGTCATCCGTTTAAGTGAAATTATAGGAAGAGAAATTGAAGAAATTGATTTACAGCGGGCGCTTTCTTTTTTTGAAAATGAAAAAGTTATTGAAAGAGGACTTAATGTTACAACTAATGCTTCTTCTATTTTATTTACCCGTAGAAAATCTTTAGAAGAAAAAATCAAAAAGCAATATGAATGGAAATCATCTGTACGCAAAGCAATTACCGAAGGAATTCAATGGGAACAACATAGGCCAATTCATATAGACTTACTGGCATTAGCCAGGAAATATAACTGTGAAATACTCAAGTTAGAAGAAGCTTTCTTCAAATTAGCAGATAATAGCATTTTGACATTTCGTCCTTTTAGCAGGGGGATTATATTAAAAAGTGGCGAAAACTTTATTAATTACAATCTAAGTCAATATAACAAATATGAACAGCAACAATTAATACAAGAAAAGAAATTTACTCGTATGATTGAATATGCGATAAATTCCAAATACTGTAGAAGATATCTACTTTTATCTTACTTGGGTGAAGAAAATCCTCCTACGAAATGTGAGATGTGTGATATTTGTAATCCGCAGATAAAACTTCCCTGGCATGATTTGACTCCGAGCGGTATTCCTCCTTTTGATCAATTGTTTGATCATGGAAGAGTTCTATTAGAATTAGTTCGAGCAAATCAGACGAAATCCCGAATTGATAATATACCTCCATATGGAGATTCAACTTTAGGATACATTTTAATAGGTAACGATTACATGCCTTGTAGAAATATAGAAAATCCATATATGAGAGAATGGCGTTGTAGGCGAATAAGAAGCTTTCAACAGTGGTCTTTGCTTAGGACAATTCAAGGTGGGCATAATGCAATTATGTTGTTATTTGACAAACTTGAAAGGCAGGGTTTTATAGAAAGGATTCAACATGATATTGAAGGAGGGGGCAAGTATTGGGTTCCAATATTAACTAGAAAGGGTGAAGATAAATTGGATTCTGGAGAAAGGATATTAAAAGAAGAAGGATAAATAATGAATGATAAGCAGAAAATTATAAATGATATTGCCCAAACAAATAAAAAACAACTCTCTGTTCTGGGCCATATGTTACAGCGGTCTTTAAATATAATTGTAAAGGAGATATATAGGAAAACGGCACACTTTATTTATGAGATTATTCAAAACGCAGAGGATAATAATTATGCTTGTGAGGTTCCTACGCTTCGTTTTACTCTTGGAAAAGAATGGTTGAAAGTAGAAAATAATGAAGTAGGCTTTGATGCTGAGGATGTTCGGGCAATTTCAGATGTGGGACAATCTAAAAAAACAGAAACCACACTGGGTTATATTGGCCACAAAGGTATAGGATTTAAAGCTGTATTTAGAGTATCAGATTCTCCCGAAATTTATTCTAATGACTTTCATTTTCGATTTAATAAAACCACGGACTATGTGGTTCCTGAATGGATATCGACCATAAGGGAAAAAATAGAACTTCGAAATCAAACTACTATTTTCCTGCCTTTTCGCGAAAGAAGCATCGGTGAAGATTCGCCAGAAGTTGTAACTAGAAAAGAGTTATCCACTCTTGATCCAAGTATATTCTTGTTTCTTAAGAAGCTTTCATTAATTGAATATCACGATCTAGTCACGGGAGAAAAATGGCTGATTCATAAGGAATTAAAACCTGGTTTTCAGGATTGGTTAGTAATAAAGGGACTTGAGACCCAACAGTGGATGATAGGACGACAATTATTAGGCGGAGAAGGAAATCCAGAGCTTCCGATAGACGAAGACAAAAAAGGTATAAAGCAGAGAGAAGTTGTAGTAGCAGTTCCAATTGATATTGATGGGGCCCCTATAGGTAAATTTCCAGAAAAACAAATATTTGCTTTTTTACCCACAGAAATAGAAGCGAACTTGCGGTTTATTACTCAAGCAGATTTTTTACTTCCTGCAGATAGAGAAAATATTCATGAAGATAAAGAATGGAATAGGGTAATGAGAGATAGGGCTGCAGACGCTTTCATTAATGGAATAAAAAATTGGATAAAACATGAGCCTTTTGCTAGGACTGTGCTTCGTGCTATTCCCCACCCAAGTGAAATTAGTTTCTCATTTTTTGAGAGCTTATATAACAGACTTATTAAATTACTAAGAGAGACTTGTTTTTTAAAAACTGTTTCTGGCAAATATCTTAAGCCAGCAAAAATTATCTGGACAAGAAATAGTGAACTTCGGGAATTATTTCCTAATGAGCAGCTCTCTGAGCTTTTAGGCGAAGATAATGTTGAGTATTTACATCCAGATGTTGAAGTTGAGAAACATGAAAAATTACTTAGTGATTTAGGAGCACGGGAATTTTCAAATACGATGTTAATCTCTTTTTTAAGTAAAAAGGAATGCGTAATTCTACATGAAGATATATGGTTCAATAAAATTTACGAAATTATAATGGATAAGAGATCTGAAATAAGCGAATACCTTGAAACTTTACCAATTATTCCATTAGAAAATGGAAATTTGGCCTCAGCAGAAGAAAAACCGATTCTTCCCCCTAGAAGAAAAGGGGGGGCAAAAGGTTTTGGTCTGGGACCTTTACCTCTTAATTATGTACGTTGGGAACTAGTAAGAGAAATTCCTACAAGGCGAACTGAAAACGAGATAAAAGAACATCTAAGAAATTCAGACAACAGGCGTTTCATTAAAGATATATTAGGAGTTTCTGAAGATAACCCGGTTGATATCATTGTTAATCATATAATCCCATATTTTCAGAGCAAAATTGAAGGTTTTGATGATCCAGATAATACGTTTGAATTGATAAGATATCTTAAGGATCGCATTAATGAAATTTCTCTGGTTTTTGACAGGGATAATGCACAGTTGGGCAAATATGAAACCATAGAAGAATTTATTTTGGATATTTGGCAGATTGTGCCTTTAAAAACACTAAGAATATCCGATGGAAAAAAGATAGCTGCATTGCCTGGACATGATCTCTATTTAGAACCCGAGATAAATAGATCATTAAAGGAGGTTCTTCGTTATGTTCCAGATGCTGCAAAAGTTGATATAGATTACTATGTAGAAAAGGAGAAAAAAAGAGGCTTCAGAGTTAGTGAAGAAAAAGCAAAACAAGAGTGGTATGATTTCTTTAAGACTATAGGGCTTCATACAATTATTAGATTCAGATTACTTAATTACCCTATATCTTCAGAAAATCTTATATCACTTGGTCTTACTTCCATGGGATATAATCATAAAATTAAGAACGATATATACTCGGAAGATGTAGAAACAATTATTAATACAATTAATGAAGAAACCAAGTTGAATCAAGAATTATCAAAAGAGTTATTTCACTATCTTAATCATAACTTTGATGATTTAATTTCACAATTTAAGAAAATTAAAGGCGAAGAATGGAGTTTTTGCTTGCATACTTATCACTATTATTATCAGAAGCAAGAAAAGATCTTAATTTCCTTAGGTAGGTTATTAAGAAAAGAACAATGGGTTCTAACAAAGGCAGGAACCTTTAATGCACCAGAAAATTTATATGCAGTTTCTGAGGATAAGGAGGGATTAGTTCCCATTGAAGAAACTATATATTTCCCCGCATCTTCTTTAAAACCAGATTTCCAAAATTTTTTAGGGATTCGAGAAACAATTGATATTACTCATATTATCGATCGTTTGAAGCAAATAAAATCATCGCACGAAATTTTTTCAATTAGGAATATTAGTGAATTATATAGGCTCCTTGAATTAGGCCTTAATGGTTCTCCGGAAAGATTAGATGAGGTCAAAAAAGAATTTGATGAAGGTTTGATATTTCTGGAATCCGAATGGTATTCACCTATTGAAGTCCTATGGGAAGGATCTGGTCTAGGTCAATGGGAAGCTTTTCCATTTTTAAAAGAAATATACCCATATAGAAAGTTGTTTGTTGAATTATTAGAAGTACCAGAAAAAGTGAATATTGAAAGAGTCAACCAAGGATTGAAACAACTAGTATTAAGTAATTCTAAAGATATAATAAAATATACAAAATTATATTATGCTTACGAATGTTTGATAACTTCTTTAAAAGATGAAGAAGTTCAAAAAGACGAGCAGTTATTAAAAGGGCCATTCTGGCTTGCAACAGATAATAAATTTTATTGTATTAATGATTTAGTAACTGCGGATACAACAGATTTATATGATTCTAAAGAAATATTTTGTAAAGACGATAATGACCTGAAAATATTAGCACTCCCTGATCCTAACAGTTTCGACCCAGCTTGGTTAAATCATTTCTATGATTATTTTGTTTTTAAGCGACTGTCAAGTACAGAACAAGTTTTAGAATTTGGCAGAATAACTCCATTGAAGCAGCAATATAATGGCCTCCTTTCTCTTGGAAAAGCACTTGCAGCAAAAATTCGCAGGGACTCTCCTGAGGGGTTCGAGAAGCTAAAAGAAAACGATACAATTCCAAATTTACTAGCGACCCCCCCAGTGGGCGTAGAGCGATTTGTCACTTGCTATCATTACCAGGGCATAGTCTATAGAGATCAACGACCAAGATATGCTGGATTTTATAAAGGAAGAATTATAGTAAATATGGGCTTGCCCCTCGATAAAGATTTGCTGGCGAGAGATATAGCACTTTGTATAAAAATGCCAGATATGGAGGATTTTATTGTTCGTGTTATTTTAGAACCTTATGAGAATATTGATTTATTGTTAGAGAAAAAAGGAATAAGACCTCTAACTTTCAAAGAAATCGAATCTTTGATAAATATTGCCAAAGGGAGGCCAGAAATTCTGACCGAGAAAGTCGAAATAGAAAAACCTGTTAATAAAGATGAAGAAGAAAGGGAAGAACATAAGATTGTAAAACCTGAAATTAAACGGAAAACGTTTGATGGAATAAATTCATATTCTGTTCCGAGTGGATCTAATCGAGAGCTTATTGACAAATTTCATAGCTTCTATGGAAATAATGAAATCTTACAAGCTATAAGAAGTCGAAAACCGGATGACATATATTTTGAAAAGGGAGATGAGAAGATAGTAGAACCGCCTTCTTCTCTTAGAATCATCTTGAGAAGAGTAAATATAGATCAAGGATTTTTATGGGTAAAGAGATCGTGGGAAAAGAAATTTTGGGGACAGAAACTTGAAGAGGTTTTTTTATTTGGACCCGATCCTTCAAATCAAGTTACTCTCTGGTGGAATCCTCAAGAAGACATGTTACATAACAGAAATCAATTACCTATTTTCTTTTTTAACTTGGGATTAACTCCTGGAACAGTTGTTGAAATTTATCCTATGCAAAATTTAGGAGAATTCATTCTGAGACCTATTGAAGGAAACACAATAATTAGGGACTGTGATTATTTAGATTATAAAGATGGCGAAGTATCATGGAATAAAACACAAAAGGTAGAATTTCCATTTCTTGTTAAAGAGGAAATTTATAAGGAAGATAGGCGTTTTGAAAACTTTGACGCTTTAAATGAACTCAGAGAAAAGGACCCGCGAGGTGCGGCTTCAATGGTGTTCGGGACTATCGAAAATTCAGCGTCTCTTATGAACACTGACGAAATATGGAAAATCATATTTAGAATATTTCCTTATTCAAGGGCAACAGTTGAATTGATATTAAAAAATTGGCTATGTTTTTCTCAAGATAAAAAAGGAAGATGGCAATTGATATCCACTGAACTTGGAGAGCCTACGCAAGGCTTCATTGATCTTGTAGAAGAGGAAGAGGCTGTTGAGAGCTTTACAGCTTCAGATGAAACGACAACTTCAAGGACGCCTCCACAAATAGAACAAGAGACAACTTTATCATTCACTCTTAAAGAGATTGAGGATTTTTTTAGTGAGGTAATTTCAACAATAAAGCAATCCAAAATAATTACATATAGACAGTTTCAAATTTTGATAAGAAAATTCGCAGAAAGAAAACGTAGGATATTGGGTAAGACAAGATACAGACAATATGAAGTGGGTACAGAAATCATAAAATTAGTAATAGACGATCCAGAAGATGAGGAATCTCTTAAAGGATTGAAGAATATTATCGACATTGAATTAGAAGCTATTAAAGAGCCAATGAAGGATTTATCTTCATTTCCTTTATTAAAAGAAATTAGTAGGAAGATCCCAGAGAACTATTTGCATCATAAAATATGGCCATACATAAAAGATAAAATTGATAAGTGGGTTATGGAGTTGCATTTTGAAGAAGCAAAAGCAAAAATATTATGTTTACCACTAATTTTTGAGAATGACCTAAAAAGCAAAGAAAAAATTATTAAGAAGATCAGATATATTACTGAATTAGAAGAAATTTTAAAAAAAGAAGATCTTCCTGTCTGTAAAAGTATGTTGAAGGAATTTCCAATAGAAGAATGGGCAAAAAAATACCTTGAAGAAATTAGCCAAAGAATTAATAACAATTTAATTAATGAATCTAAGAAATATTTTGAGGAAGGAGATACGTATAAATCTGCCCAAACAATTATTCGAGTTAACCTTGAGTTTGAACCGAATGAAAGGGAAAAAGAAGTTAAGGAATTTGTGGCAAAATTAGCTAAGGATTTATATGAATTGTATTGGAAAGCTGATAAAGACAAAAAATACAATATTATAAAAATGGCCGCACAATGTTATGCTTTTATGGGGGTGATTAATTCTGATTTTATTGATATATATTTATTATTGCATGATGAATTGGTTGAAATTGGCCAAGAAGCAAAAGCGCTTGTATATGCGGGATTAGCTCGGCATTTAGCTTCAAAATTAAACAATAAATCAGCCCTAATTGAGGCAGAGGAAAAAATGAATAGTATCTTAATGCGTTATGATAAATGTTTTGATGAGGCTGCCTGGGATAAGTTTATTAAAGAGTCCATTGAGAAGCATGAAGTTTCTAACGAAGGTAAGACAAATCAAAATGGCAAAGAAGCATTGCGTGAATTTATAAGAAGTCTGAGAGAATTGCAGAATGACTGTGAATTTCAAGAGCCTTGGCAAAAGGAAGTAATTAAGAATGTAATAGATAACTATAAGAAGATTGATTAAATTTTAAAAAGTTTTTTGTTAGGTTGTTTGGTTTTATAAATAAAAGAAAACTTTTAAAAGATATAACTATTTTTTTCTTAATTCGTTTAGTATTTATATTCCCACAAGAATGGAGAGCCTGTATTGGAGTAACAGATGGAGGCACAATTATTCAAGATGGGAATGAAAAGATAATATTAATAGGGGTTGATACGCCCGAGTTAGCGCACCCAAAAAACCTATTCAATTTTTTGCTAAGGGAGTTTCCTTTTCGATAGAAGCAGCACTCCGCACGTTTCTGTTCCTTATTTTCCCCTCATCGTATCGTGAAAGATATTAAATCAATAACTCTATTTCTTCGCCTTGGCCTCTTTGAGCTTTTCCTTTAAACGCT
>Ga0315289_10007322_pt1 | contig 16082 bp, 14 predicted proteins | sample YL17G11_40_MG_FD_203452 | JGI IMG/M metagenome (GOLD analysis project Ga0315289, IMG submission 203452) | Sediment microbial communities from Yellowstone Lake, YNP, Wyoming, USA - YL17G11_40 | ecosystem: Environmental > Aquatic > Freshwater > Lake > Sediment | place: USA: Wyoming | collected... | reverse complement strand
ACGGTGATGGAAATAAAGAAATCATAGTCCAAACCAACAATTTTACAAACAACGTAGATGAACTCTACATATTGTCCAAAGATGCTAAAATCTTGTTTGGTCCGTATATATTGGGTAAAGCATCTCTTGGTCCTTCTCCTGTAATTGGAGATATTGATCAGGACAGTAAACTTGAAATTCTAGCAGTGACTGCCAAACCTTTCCTTGGAGAGAATGCAAAAGTCTATGCCTTTGAGAGCGATGGTTCACTTGTAAGTACAGGAAATTGGCCTGCAAACATAACTTTCCATGCGCTACTCACTGCTTTGGCCCTAGGAGATATTGATAATGATGGAAGATTAGAAGTCATTGTTGGTGTACAAGGAGCGCCGTATGAGGAGAATGTCATTGTCCTAGAAGACGACGGTTCTCTCAAGTCAAACCAGCCCATGAGTACGGGTTTTTGCCTACTTTTCTCAGAACCTATTGCTGCTAATCTAAGTAGTGATGCAGGAGAAGAAGTTGTTATAGGAACAGGGAGTTGTTCTCTTATGGGTCAAGGCAGATTAGGTGCTTGGACTGTAGATGGGGTTGATTTGTCAGGCTTTCCAAAAGAATTTATTTGGTCCATCGATGGGACCGCTGCAACTGATGATTTAGATGGTGATGGTAAGGTAGAACTTATTGTAGGAGATGATGAAGGATATGTTTATGCCTGGGATTTTGATGAAAGTTATGATGCCTCAAGACAGGAATGGCCAGTGTTTCGACACGATCGTCAACACACCGGAAGTTACAACTATAAGCCGGCCTCAATTATTAATGTGCCCGGTGACTATACCAGCATCCAAGAAGCAATTAATGCGGCTCATTATGGAGATACTGTCTATGTAAGCCCTGGTGCTTATTATGAACACCAAATCCAGATGAAAGAAGGTGTATCGGTTATAGGAACCAGCCCAACCAATACTATCATAGATGGCCAAGGAAATCAGAATATAGTAGTCTGTCAAAATATAAATAAGGCACTATTGTCTGGCTTTACTATTAAGAATTCTTCTGGTAGTGCCATATTAATAGAAAATTCCTCACCTGAAATCAAAAATAATATCATCCTAAACGGTGGCAATAATCGTATATTAATTCAAGGAGACCCCATCATCAAGAATAATACTATACTCAACAATAAAAATGGTATTCAAATTTATAGCACACCAGCCCTTGTTTCCTTACCTATAATCAAAAACAATATCATCGTTAATAATATTGACTATGGTATATTCGCTAGTACCTCTTATCCTATAATCTCTTATAATGATGTCTATAATAACATAAAAGGTAACTACTACGGTTGTTCTCCTGGTCAAGGAAATTTTTCAGCTGATCCAAAATTCGAAGGAAATAATAACTATTATCTAAGACAGGAAGATTCCCCCTGCATTGATACTGGAGACCCGACTGATGACTATTCCCTTGAACCACAACCCAATGGTAACCGCATAAACTTGGGTGCGTACGGTAATACTCCTGAAGCCACCATAAGCGCTCGGTCTATTATTCATGTTGATGATGACAATACCAGTGGCAACGAGGCAGGGACTCCCGAGTTTCCTTATAATACCGTCCAAGAGGGTATCCACGCAGCTCATCCTGGCTATACTAAAACAGTATCAGTTGCGGCTGGTAACTATTATGAATATGTAATTTTATATAAGGATGCGCTTAACTTAATAGGTGAAGGGGCAGGCAAGAGTATCATTGAGGGAGCCATTGGAATAGGTGATATAAACCCAGGTTTACCTTTCAATCAAATAATCAGTGGTTTTACTATTAATGCAAAGGATTCAGGTGTAGGGATTATTTGTCGTACCGGGACGCAACCTACTATCAGAAATAATATCATTTATGGGGGTAATTGTGATGGGGGTTATTGCGCAGGTATTGTGGCTTATAAGTCCTCTCCTAAAATAATAAACAATACCATTGTTGGTAATACCTATGGTATAATTCTTGATACCTCATCATCTATCATTAGAAACAATATCATCGTTAATAATATTGACTTTGGTATATTCTCTAGTACCTCTTATCCGAAGATCTCCTATAATGATGTCTATAACAATACCTTAAATTATTATGGTTGTTCACCTGGATTGGGCGATATCTCGGCTGACCCTAAGTTTAAAGACCCAGCTAATAGAGACTATCACGAAAAGGTTGGTTCTCCTTGTGTAGATGCCGGAGACCCATCTGATAATTACTCCCAAGAGCCAGCGCCTAACGGCAATAGAATAAATATGGGAGCCTATGGCAATACCCCTGAAGCCACGATTACCTATACACCTCCTCCCAAGCCTTGTAAATGGCCATGGGAGTGTCAGCGAGCTGTACAATAGTTAATAATATTATGAATTTGATTAGGTAGAGTAAAAATAGTTTCAGTTTCAAAGAAAAGACCGCCTGGGGAAAAGAGACGGTCTTTTTGTTTTTAATCCAAGAAACCTACCTTATGTTACCTTAGATAAAATCAATCTTTACAAATTATAATTCAAAAAATACTTGCGTCGCAAAAGCCTTTGCGGCATCAAGCCCCGAATGAAGTGAATTTATTTAGCCTTTCTTCGGGATCCCGCAACATGTTTAAAAGAAATGTTCGGGACAAAAATTAAACGCTAGTTAGCAATTTTTCTTGCGCCGAATAAGTTTATTCGGCATCAAGCAAAAACTAGACACCAGTTGGTAGTTTTTGCTTGACAAATATAGAGTTATGATGTATAATCACTCTCTAGGTAGAGAGTGAGAGATGAGTCAATTATACTTAATTAAAGACTTGGCGCGTTTAAGTGGTCATTCTATACATACCATTAAATTCTATCTCAAGATTGGTCTTTTAAAAGAGGCGGGTCGTTTTCCCCAGACAAACTTTCGCTATTTTAATAAAACCACCCAAATTCGACTGGAGAAAATCCGCAACTTAAGGCGCGAAGGAAAATCCCTGAAAGAGATTCAGTCAATCTTAAAAAAGTAGAGAGTAGATAGTAGCAAGTAGCGAGAAAAAGATTAAATTACAAATCACAATATCCAATATACAATGACCAAAACCTAGGTTTATAATTTTGGAATTGAGATTTTGGTATTGTTTGTAATTTGGAATTTGTTTATTGGAATTTAAATCTCTCTACTCTCTACTTGCTACTCGCTACTTTTAAGAGTCTGAATTCAACAATTGTCTAACTGAAACAAGGCGGTGTAAAAGATGAGTTATTATACTGTTCTGGGATTAGAAAAAGAACCTTTTTCCACCAGCCCTGATCCAGACTTTTTGTACCACTCTTCCAGTCATGATACCGCCCTAAAGAGATTAGAGATTGCTATCAGGCTACGTCGGGGCTTAAGCGTGATTGTCGGCGATGTCGGGACAGGCAAGACCACTCTCTCCCGGACACTCTTTCAGACCTTCAAAGACGAATCTCAGTTTTTATTTAATCTTATCTTAGACCCCAGCTATAAAACTGAATTTCAATTCCTTACCCACCTCTTAAAACTATTCGGCCTTTCTCCGGAATTTAAATCTACGCTGGATTATAAAGAGGCGATTGAGAAATATCTATTTCAGAAGGGCGTAGATGAAAACAAAACCGTTATTTTATTAATAGATGAAGGCCAGAAATTAACCTTAGACCAACTAGAGATCTTAAGAATTCTCTTAAATTATGAGACCAACGAATATAAATTACTTCAGTTAATAATTATGGCCCAGATTGAACTTATCCCCAAGCTTAAAAGGGTAAGGAATTTTACCGACCGCATCGCCTTAAAATATATCATCAATCCTTTAGATGAAACAGAGACAAAGCAGATGATTGAATTTCGTCTGCAACAGGCAGGTTATAATTCCGGAGTTAATCTTTTTACGGATGAGGCAATAAGACTAATCTATGAACATACTCAAGGCTATCCCCGCCAGATTACCATGCTTTGTCACGATGCTCTGGAATCAATTATTATGCAGGAGAAATCGCTTGCAGACGCAGAGATAATTAGAAGCCTGATTAAGAGTGAGCTAATATAGTGGAAGTTAAGACATTTTTTAACGCAGATATTCGCAAATCTAACGCAGATACACGCAGATATAATCTGCGACCATTTGCGTGCCCCGCACAGTCGTCTTTATTGTCAATGCGGGATCCCGCATTTGGTTTAATCGTTGGGCGGGACAATCTGCGAGAATCTGCGTTTAAAGAAATCTTTTAACAAGAAAATGAAAAAAGATATCTCTCCTGAAGAAAGGTTGCTGCGCTTAATAAAAGGTAGCCCCAGGAAAGGGCCTGGGCAAGAAGTTAATCAAGCCGTACCCAATTTAATAGATTCGCAGCGCCCAAAAAAGTCATTTCCTTCTAAAATTAATCCCTTAGGCTTTCTTACCAAAATAAAGTCTTTTGATATCTACAATCTTAAATTTGCCAATAAGGTTTTATCCGTCTTGATCATTTTATCTTTACTATACTTTGTGCTCAGTTTTGTGTTGTTCAAACCGTCGGTCTCTCTTAAATTGGCGCCGATGGCTGCCGATAATAAGATAAAAGATTTGACTGCGCCAATTCTAGAACCAAAACCCTATTCTTATTATGCCAACGAGATAAACAGAAGAGATTTATTTCAGTCTTCCATTTATTCCGCATCACCGAGCGCATCAAACGCTAGCAATTTAGGCTCTGATATCACAAAAGAACTGAGTTTATTGGGTATAGTACACGGAGATAAACCCCAAGCTATTATTGAGGACCAGAAGACGAAAAAATCATATTTTTTAAATATAGGTGATTCTATAAACGGATTAATCGTTGAATCCATTGGCGAGGGAAAAGTTACTTTGGATTTTAATGGACAGAAGATTGATTTATTCTTATGAGGCCACTTAACTTAAAAAATTTTCTTAACGCAGATAGTCGCATATCAAACGCAGATAATCGCAGATTTGTTAGACACGGTTGTTTATCTGCGAAAATTAGCGTTACATCTGCGAGAATTTGCGTTAAACAATTATTTTACGGAGGCTAAAATGAAAAAGACGGTTTTTATCATAATAATTCTTTTGGTTTTCGTTTGCCATGGATTTGCACAGGAGACCGAACCCACACAAGAAGAGATAATGCAGCAGTTAGAAGAGCTTACCCAAGAGGTGAGACAACCGGTACAAGAAGCAATTCCAGAACCAATAGTTACTACTGTTGAACCCACCAGTCAACCAACCGAAGCCGCCAAGACCATCTCTTTAGACATAAAAGGTATGGATATCTTGGATGTCTTAAAGATGTTGGCTATGCGGGCAAGCCTAAATATTGTGGTGGGAAAAAATGTTACCGGCAGAGTCACGATATTCCTAAAAGATGTACCCGTCCAGGATGCCTTAGATATAATTCTGCTTTCCAATGACCTGGCCTATGAGAAGAAGGGTGATATTATCAATATCATGACTGCGCGTGATTACGAAACCCAGTACGGAGAAAGATTCCAGGACAAGAAAGACGTGGCAATTATACCGCTTAAATACGCCAAGGCAGCGAGTCTATTGATTTCCTTGAATCAAGTCAAATCTAACATTGGACGCGTGGTAATAGATGAGGGTTCCAATACTGTCGTATTATTGGATTTTCCTGACAAAATTAATCAGATGAAAAAGATGGTTGAACAAATGGACCGGCCGACCGAAACGCGCATCTTTGACTTAAATTATGCTCAATCAGATAAGATTAAAGAGCAGATACAAGAGGTCATTTCTAAAGGCAGTGGTTCGATAAAGATAGATGCTCGTACCAACAAGGTGGCTATCACGGACTATCCCGAAAAATTGGATGAGATCGGAAAGATTATCAATGCCTTTGATGAAAAGACTACACAGGTATTAATTGATTCAAAGATTATAGAAGTTACATTGGACGATAAGTTCACGATGGGTATCGATTGGGATGCGTGGTTAAAGCAGAATTTGAGGATTGCAAATGCATTTAGCTTAAACACAACCACCGGAGGCAAATTAACTGTAGGCACCACAACTATTGATAAAGTTGGCGAATACAAAACTATTGTGCAGTTACTTCAGACAATAGGAGAAACCAGGATTCTCTCTAGTCCCCGCGTCACCGCAGTGAACAACCAGGAAGCCAAGATTCTGGTGGGCTCAAAAGAGGCCTATATTACCCAGACCACTTCTCAGGCAGGCACTGGGTCCACAGTCACCGCTCAGAGTGTAAATTTTGTGGATGTAGGAGTACAATTGTACGTTACGCCTGCAATAAATAGAGACGGATTCGTCACTATGAAGATTAGGCCGGTGGTTAGTTCTGCAATTTATAAGGATTTGACTAGTGGCGGCACGACTAGCACGGTACCTATCGTTTCCACCTCCGAGGCAGAGACCGCAGTTATGGTTAGGGATGGCACTACAATTATTATCGCAGGGCTAATGAAGGATGAGAAGACTAAGACAGTAAATAAAGTTCCTGTATTGGGCGATATTCCATTCTTAGGGGGCCTCTTTAGGAATACCTCTGATGAGGTGAAAAAGACGGAACTGGCAATATTTTTGACCCCCCATATTCTCTCGGGTGCGGCAATAAAATCAGAAGTAGAGAAAGAAAACGCTCAAGACATATATAAATCCGAGATTCAAATACAACCATCTGTAGAATTTTTATCAGAAACTAGCCAAGCCCTTTCTAATTACGCCAAGACAATTAGAGAAAAAATTTTAGAGAAGGCAAGGCTCGCCTTACCTCAGAGAGGAACCTTTGGTAATGTCTGTCTTTCTTTTGTTGTGCTTTCCGATGGTAGTTTAAAGGAGGAGCCTCAGGTTGTTGAAATAAGCGACAAGACCTTGGAGCCTTTTGCTATCCAGGCAGTCCGCCAGGCCAGTCCTTTTTCTGCCTTACCAGAAGGTTTAGATAAAAAAGAGGAATCATTCCAGATTGTGATTTCCTATGAATAGCCTCTAATATCTCGTTTATTTCAGGCATTTTTGCTTGACAACCACTCTATATTACTGTAACATAATAAAACCTATTTTTAAATATTCGGGAAACTCATCGAAAGATAAATCCCGCCACTAGTTTTTCATGGAAACTTTATATATTAAGTGCGAAAGAGTTAAAAACTTCCTCTTAGAGCTTTCCAAAAGTTATCGTATTTTTTTACCCTCGCCAAAAGACCAGGATTACTTTTTCACTCCTTTTTCAAATGACAAAGAATTTATTTTTAATCAATACCGCGGTGTCGAACCGCTTAAATCATTTCTGACTTATGCCAGAGAGAATTTGGGCGAGATTTTCTCGGGTAAGGATTATATTAACAAAGACAAACCCCTGGCTATTTTTGGGGCCAAGAACTGCGATTTAACATCTCTGCGCGTCCAGGATTTTGTATTTAAAGAAGGCATCGAGATAGACCCCATCTATGATAGAAAAAGACAAAACAGCCTGATAGTTTCCAGCGACTGCACTTCTTATAAGGATGTCTGCTTCTGTCTTGCCCTGGATATCAAGCCTTATCCTGAATCTGGTTTTGATTTAAATTTATCTGTGCTAAATGATGGTTTTGTCTTGGAAATCGGCTCCCAAAAAGGCCGGGACACTATTAAGAACCTCAGGCATTTATTTATTCCTACCACTTCCTCCCAGATATCAGGCAGGCGCCTAAAGAGAGAGAACCTCATAGAGAAATTAAAATCTTACTTATCCAGTCTAAATCTTGCCCCGGCAGGCTCCTTACAGGCGGCGGCTAAAAACGGTTACCATAATATGGAACTCTGGACGGGTTTTATGCTTACCTGCGTAGAATGCGGTGCCTGTAATTTTATCTGTCCGGCCTGCCATTGTTTTCTGCTTGAAGACAGATTGAGAAAAAATATTTGTGTTCGCTCTAAAGTTTGGGATTCCTGCCTATACCTTAATTATGCCAAGGTGGCCGGTGGGGCAAATCCCCTAAATACCCGCGCCAAGAGGCTGCGTAATCGTTTTATGAAAAAATTCGATTTCTTTCCGGATAATTTAGGCATGTTTGGTTGCACTGGTTGCGGAAGGTGTATTGAGGCCTGTCCGGCAAAAATTGATATCAGAGAAGTGTTAAAAAGCTTATATTCAGGTTTATCAGCTAAGGTCTAAGATGAAGAATATCTACCAGCCCATAGAGGCAAAAGTATTTGATGTAATTGAAGAGACCCATAATATTAAGACATTTTGCCTGGAGCCTCGGCAGCCTTTGGGATTTAAGACCGGGCAATTTGTAGAATTAACTATCCCAGGGATTGGCGAGGCGCCTTTTACTCCTTCCTCTGACCCTAATATTAAAGAGAAGATGGAAATTACCATTATGAATGTGGGCAGGGTAACCTCACTCCTGCATAGCATGACTCCAAAGTTTAGTCTGGGTATCCGCGGTCCTTACGGCAATGGCTATCCTTTGGATAAGTTTAAAGGTAAAGAAATATTAATCGTGGGTGGTGGCGTGGGTTTGGCGCCACTACGTTCATTTATCCTGGCTTTATTTTCCGAGATACAAGATTATAAAAAGATTGTGATCAGATACGGTTCTCGCAGCCCTAAAGATATAGTCTTTAAAAATCAAATTCCCAAGTGGGGCAAGAATAAGAATGTAGATTTGGTAACTACGGTCGATGTAGGAGATAATTCCTGGAAGGGTAATGTGGGTTTGGTTACTACTATATTAAAGGACTTACCCCTGGATATAAGTTCTGCGGTTTCTGTTGTGTGTGGACCGCCGATTATGATGAAATTTGTGACCTTCAAATTGCAGGACCTGGGTTTTAGCCCTGACAGGATATATCTTTCCATGGAAAAGAATATGTCCTGCGGTTTAGGTAAGTGCGGTCATTGCCGGATAGGCAAATACTATGTCTGCAAGGACGGCCCGGTATTTACTTACGAACAATTGAAAGATATCCCGGATATCTGGGACTAAGTAAGTCAAAACCAAAAGATTCAAGGGTTAGGAAGGGATAGAAGGGGTTAGAATGGGAAAGTAGGGGGTTTAAAAATTCTCCCTTACTCATCCATACTACCCCCTACTACACCTTACTATCCCCTAAACGTGGATTATTTTGCTAAACGATGAAACGTTTATTCATTGATTTGGATATCTGCAGTAGCTGCAAAGAATGCAAAGTCCCTTGCGACTATTTCTATCATCCGCAGAATAACGGCATTAGTTCGCTGCGCGAATACGCCACCTTTGCCACTATCTGCCGTCACTGTGAAGAGGCTCCTTGCGTAAATAGCTGTTATCATAATGCCCTGGAACGCGCTTCCGACGGACACATCAAACGTTATAAGATGCGCTGCACCAGTTGTAAGTCCTGTTCAGTTGCCTGTCCGTTTGGTATAATCTTTCAGGATTTTATTCCTTATTTAGATTCCGGCTGCGATTATTGTATAGATATAACGGCTAGGCTTCCCAAATGTATAACCAGCTGTCCCGAAAAAGCCATAGAGATTAGAGAGGTAGAAGAGGATTTTGAAAAAGACATCTATTTTGTGGGCGAGCATTTGGCAGTGCATTCAAAGAAATGGTCCAGAGAGGATATTCAACCTCCTAAAAAGAAATGAGTCCGTTTATCCCGTTAGGCTCGTTATGCCCGTTGAGCCCGTTTTAAGTAACGAGCAAAACGAACTAAACGAGCAAAACGAACTAACGAAAGAATGTTAAAACTATTATTTCAGTATTTAATTTTTCCCGGTTTTTTATTCAGCGCCTGCGTGGGATTGATTGCTTGTTGGGTGGATAGAAAAGTTACTGCACGCGTCCAATATCGAGTCGGTCCCCCCTGGTATCAGAATTTTGTCGATATCATAAAGTTGTTAGGCAAAGAGACTATTGTCCCGGAAGGCTCAAGACTTACCTTTTTATTAGCCCCCTATTTTGGACTTTTGAGCGTAGTTTTGGTAGCGATGATTTTAGGCAGGACGCTTATTTCTCCTGTTGAGAGTTTTATAGGAGATTTAATTGTTGTTTTATATCTTCTCGTGATTCCGGCGATATCCTTAATCATTGGCGCATTTGCATCCAGAAACCCCTTTGCTTCAGTAGGCGGATCACGGGAGATGAAATTGGTCTTGGGTTATGAATTAGTCTTTATATTATCTGTAATAACTGTTATCATAAAGACCTCCAGCAATATCAGATTAGATAATATCCTTATTTTTCAGCAGGAATTTGGTTCTTTGGTTTTTTCCTGGTCAGGTTTAATTGCCTTTATCTGTGCACTCATCTGCACCCAAGCAAAGTTAGGATTCGTTCCCTTTGATATGGCTGAGGCAGAGCAGGAGATTATGGCAGGTGCATTAATCGAATACTCGGGTCTGCCCTTGGCAATATTTAGATTAACCAAGGCCATTTTACTTTATGTCATGCCGCTATTTTTGATCGTGTTATTCATGGGTAAAGACACAAGCCCGATATTTCTTATAGCCAAATACATATTAATATTAGTAATTATTATCTTGATAAAAAATACTAATCCGCGCCTGCGCATTGATCAGGCGTTAAAATTCTTTTGGGGAAAACTCGCCATATTGAATATAATAGCAGTTGTTTTGGCAATGTTAGGTTATTGATGAATCTTAAATTAAAGGCACTGACAAAATCTATCTGGGTCTTTCATGCGGCAACCTCGCCTTGTAACAATTGTGATATCGAAATCTTAGATCTGCTTACCCCTCGTCACGACGTTGAGAGATTTGGCATGGTTCTTGTAGGAAGCGTACGACACGCGGATGCACTTTTAGTTACCGGGGTACCGAATTATAAGACCAAAGAAAGACTAAAAAAACTCTATAGCCAGGCACCTAAACCTTGCATTGTTGTGGCAATAGGCGGCTGTGCTTGCGGCAGAATAATGTTTAGGGATTCTTATAACAGCCCTTGCGCAGTGGATGAAATTATTCCGGTTGATGTTTATATCCCGGGTTGTCCCCCTAAGCCAGAGGCGATGATTGCGGGGATTGTGAAATTGATTAATAAAATAAATAAGGCCCAAACTTAAGGAACGAAGTGCCCCGAGAAATTCAGAGAATTTCCGGGATAAAGTCCCCGAAATCTTTCCCCTAGAAATTTCTGTGAAATTTCAGGGACTTAGTCCTCGCAATTTTTCAAATTGCAGAGGGTAGATTTCAGGGGAAACTTAAGTTTGTTGGCCGAATTTACCCCCCACCACTTTTTGTAGATGTACTGGATTTATAGATATGTGGTGGTTAGTGAGATATACCTTTGGTTTTATCTCAAAGGAATTTTCAAAAAGTGGTGGGGGGTCCAATTCGCACTATAACTTACGTCGCTAATGCTCCGTAAGTTATGTGCTCATTGAATGTCTATCCGAGAAAAAGTCAAGGCAGGTTTAACAGGAAAAACTATTGATTGGCATCAACATTCAGTTCGACGGATTTACATCTTGATTAAGCCAGCAGATATTAAGGAAGTAGCCAAGATATTATTCAAGGACTTGGGTCTTCGGTTTGCCACCGCCTCCGGACAGGATACGCCAGCTGGCCTTGAGATACTATATCACTTTAGTTTTGATCAGAGTGGAGAAATTTTCTCAGTGCGGGTTTTAATCGAAGATAAGAAAAACCCCGAAATAGATTCCATCGCAACATTATTTTCTGGCGCAGAGTGGATTGAGCGCGAGATGTGGGAATTATTAGGGATTAAATTTATCGGCCATCCGAATTTAAAACATCTGTTATTAATTGACGATTGGCCAGAAGGCGACTTTCCATTAAGGCATAAACATGAGTCATAAGGTCATCATACCCATAGGACCGTATCATCCTTTACAAGAGGAGCCGGAGTTTTTCCGCCTTTATGTAGAGGGCGAGAAGGTTGTTGATATCGATATCGTCATAGGTTATATGCACCGCGGTATCGAGGAACTCTCTGAACATAAACATTTTGACCAGGTGGCATTTTTAGTGGAGCGTATCTGCGGGATATGTTCAAATTCGCATCCCTTTGCTTATGTTAATGCGGTTGAAGACTTGGCTAAGATTCTGGTCCCCGAGCGTGCGCTTTATATCCGCACCATTATTGCTGAATTGGAAAGATTGCATAGTCATTTGCTCTGGTTGGGCTTGGCGGGGCACTTTATCGGATACAATACTGTTTGGATGTGGGCCTGGAAGTATCGCGAGCCGGTATTGGATTGCTTTGAATTGATTACCGGTAACCGCAATCATTATGCGATGATGAAGATAGGCGGAGTCAGGCGGGATATAAAGGATGAAGATATACCTATATTAAAAAAGACGCTTGATGAGCTAGTACCTGCGCTAAATTTATTCAAAGGTGCGGTAATGGATGACCCTATAATCCAAGCAAGGCTCAAAGGCGTGGGAGTCTTAACCAAGAAACAAGCCCTTGATTTTTGTGTTGTCGGGCCAACTGCTAGGGCTTCAGGGTTAGATTTAGATGTGCGCCGAGATGATCCTTATGGAGTTTATGATAAGGTTAATTGGAATGTGATTGTAGAAAAAGAGGGAGATATATTTGCCAAGACCGTGGTAAGAATTTTAGAGATGTATGAGTCTGTAAGCATTATTCGACAATGTTTAGAAAAGATGCCCAAGGGTGAAATTGATGCTAATATAAAAGAGATACCTCCCGGAGAAGGCATTGGTAGGGTTGAGGCACCCAGAGGTGAATGTTTCCATTATGTCAGGAGTGACGGCACAAACCGACCTATTCGACACAAGATCCGTGCACCGAGTTTCATGAATGTGGTCTCCAATAAGGTTGCAGCAGTAGGCGGTACCATTTCCGACGCGGCTATTACCTTGGCTGCGGTTGATCCTTGTTATTGTTGTACGGAGAGGACTACGGTAATAAGAAAGCCCGACGATAAAAAGATAATGAATGGCTGGGATTTGATAAAATTATCCCAGGAAAAAACCGATAGATTAAAACAGGAGATGCGATGTCCCAAGGCGAAATAATTAAGACAAAGACGAGCCAGATGGCTAAGCTGACACTTAAGATGCTGGCCACAACCTTTGAAGGTTTTATGGAGCATAACCTGGCAATTTTAGGAAGTGTCCTGAAAGACGAAGAATCGCTCAATAACATGGAAAAAGAGCTGATTAAGATTCTGATTGATTCCTCAAAAACCAAGGCCCTTTCTAAGAATGACTTTGTTATTCTTACTGACCTGGTTGAAGACTTAGAGGAGATCGGCGATTATTGTAAGGATATTATCGAGAGGGTGGAGATAAAGATTCAAGAAAATTTACTTTTTAGCGAAGATGCGTTAGAAGAGTATAAACATCTTTATACAGTTGTAGAGTCCAGCCTTTCCAATATAGTCAAGGCTATAGAGATGTCCGACAGAAAATTTGCCTCTAGGGTCGGCGCTGACCAAGAACACGTCGATGAATTAGTCGAGAAATATCGCAAATCGCACGCCGAGAGATTACTGAAAGGTATCTGTGACCTACGCGCAGGAAATATGTTCTTAAACCTACTTGATTTTACTGCCCAGATTTATCATCATACCAGGGCAATAGCACGGGGCATTTTAAAGTTAAAATTATGAGCAATATAAATTTTCTCTATCCGCTTTTAAGGTTTGATAGCCTCTCAAATTTTATTGCCTTATTTGTAGTTATTTTCACTGTCTTAATCTTTATTTATTCTTCAAAGTTTATGCAAGATAATCACGGCGCTTCTAAATACTATCTCTATCTCATCATGACTTTTATTGCCAGCCTGGGTGTGGTAGTCTCGAATAATATCATTTTATTATTAGTTTTCTGGGGATTTTTGGGTCTGACTCTTTATCTGCTTATTAATACTAACGCTACAAATGAGGCTGCGGTCACGGCTAAAAAATCTTTGATAATTATCGGTGGTTCAGATTCTTTGATGATTCTGGGCATTGGCGTTATTTATTATTTAACCGGCACATTTCAGATGGATAAGATTCAATTACCAATAGCCAATAACCCCTTGGCAATGATTGCCTATGTTTGTTTAGCTATTGGCTGTTTTGCCAAGGCCGGGGCGATGCCGATACATTCCTGGATTCCGGATTGTGCCGAAAACGCACCTATTCCTGTGACAGCATATCTGCCCGCCTCATTAGATAAATTATTAGGGATTTATCTTCTGGCTAGAATCAGTATGGATTTGTTTATATTAAATAAAGGAATGCAGACCTTTTTGTTATTTATCGGCGCCTTTACCATTGTGGCAGCAGTAATGATGGCTCTAGTTCAGCATGATTTCAAAAGACTCCTAGGTTATCACGCAGTCAGTCAGGTCGGGTATATGGTCTTAGGTATCGGGACAGGAAATCCAGTTGGTATTGCCGGGGGTCTTTTTCATATGTTAAATAATGCCATATATAAATCCTGTTTATTTTTATCTGGCGGTGCGGTAGAATCTAAGACAAAGACTTCTGATTTAGATAAATTAGGCGGTCTAGCCAAATTTATGCCGATTACCTTTGTAACCACCTTAATCGCCAGTCTATCGATTTCCGGCGTTCCGCCATTTAACGGTTTTGTCTCCAAATGGATGATTTATCAGGGTTTGGTTGAGTTAGGAAAGACAGGAGACAGGCTCTGGGCTATTTGGCTAACCGCTGCCATGTTTGGTTCTGCCCTTACCCTGGCCAGTTTTATGAAATTAATCCATGCCATCTTTCTCGGGCAACGAGCCAGCGAATCAACAGCCAAACCGATAAACGAAGTTTCCTGGCAGATGTGGCTACCAACCGCCGTCTTAGCATTTATTTGTATTATCTTTGGCGTATTCGCCAATCAGATTCCCCTAAAGTATTTTATTTTCCCGTCGACAGGACAAGCAGCTTTTATGGGAATTTGGTCTGCGGGATTAGCCACCATACTTATTCTCATCGGCCTGACAATTGGAATTATTTTATTTAACTTAAAAGGCCTAAAACCTACCATACGTCAAGATGCGCCGTTTATAGGAACAGCTACAATCGATTCAGAAAATAGAGTTACAGGAACAGAATTTTACAATACCATAAGAGAATTAGGATTATTAGGCACAATATACAAAAGGGCTGAGCAAGGCTTTTTCGACATCTATGAGCAAGGCAAAAAAATCACTTTTTCCATTTCTGGTATCTTTCAATATTTACATAATGGAATTCTGCCTACTTACATGGTTTGGTATTTGTTAGGAATGCTGGGACTGTTTTATATCCTTCTTTTCAGATAATGGAACTGCAATTACTTTTATTATTTATGATTTTTGCTGCTGTCGTGGCAGTGCAGATTGAGGATTTACTCTCTAGTGTAATTGCGGTGGGTGCAGTTGGTCTGGGGTTGTCTCTGGCATTTTTAATCTTAAAGGCACCGGATTTAGCCATCACCCAATTAGTTGTAGAAATATTGTGCCTCATCATACTTATTCGGGCAACCATAAATAAGGATATACCTTTAGTAAGAAGTGGACGCTGGCTCTTTAATACCATTTCTACCTTATTATTCATCGCCTTCTTTTTGACATTCGCCTACTTTGCCTTAAAAGAATTACCGAATTTTGGCCAACCCGCAATGAGGGTAGCCAAGGAATATATTGAGAGCGGCCTTAATAAAACTGGAGCAGCTAATATCGTTGCGGCTATAATCTTAGACTTCAGGGGTTATGATACCTTAGGTGAAGCAACCATTCTTTTTACTGCTGTGATGGGAGTTTTAGCGGTAATGAGGAAGGTGGGTAGAATTAATGCGAAATAGAGAACCCGGTATGACTTTAATCGTTAAGACTATTACTCGCTTAACTGTGGGACTAATATTGCTTTATGGAATATATATTGTCTTACACGGTCATCTTTCACCGGGTGGGGGATTTGCCGGCGGAGTAATCATTGCACTTTCTTTCGTCCATCTTATGCTTGCCTTCGGGAGAGAATTTGCCTTGAAAAAATTAAGCCAGGCAGCCGCTTCATTTTTTGAAAGCCTGGGAGCGATAATGTTTTTATCTATTGCCCTATTAGGTCTTGCTGGCGGATATTTCTTCCTTAATTTTTTCCTACAAAAGGGCAGGCCTTTTGAATTATTTAGTGC
>Ga0315289_10007321_pt1 | contig 16082 bp, 7 predicted proteins | sample YL17G11_40_MG_FD_203452 | JGI IMG/M metagenome (GOLD analysis project Ga0315289, IMG submission 203452) | Sediment microbial communities from Yellowstone Lake, YNP, Wyoming, USA - YL17G11_40 | ecosystem: Environmental > Aquatic > Freshwater > Lake > Sediment | place: USA: Wyoming | collected... | reverse complement strand
CGGCGCGACTGAACCTTGCCTTTGCCTACCTCAAGCTGGACGACCGGGCGAGCGCCACCCGGGAGTTTCACACGCTTTGCCAGCAGAGCACCTCTCTCTGCCAACAATACCGCAGCAAGTTTGAGTAAGGTAGCCACGGCGAGCGTTCTATCTCGCCGTGGGCTTTTTCCCAACAGAGAAACCCACGACGAATCGAAGAGCGGGTTCGTCGTGGCTACCAGTGAAACAAAAAGGGGATTCGCCGTAGCGAATCCCCTTCTAGTGTTACGGTTTCCCCTGTGCCTACCAGATCAGCTTAAGGGCAAGCTGAATCTGGCGAGGATCGAACGCGCCGTTGCCGACGCCAAAAATCGGGCTGTTGACTTGGTTAGCGCCGTTGCCGCCGGTCCCAGAGCTGGGCAGCTTGAAGTTAGTTCGGTTGAAGGCATTAAAGAACTCGGCCCGGAATTGGAGATTGACACGCTCGCTAATCCGACTGTTCTTGAACAACGACAAGTCCGTCTGGATCCGTCCCGGACCAACCATGGTGTTCCGCGCCAGAGAACCATTGCAGGCCAAGCAGGGAATGCTCACGAACCCCGCCGAGTATGCGTCGGTGCCGAAGTAGCCGTTGGCATACTGGTCTTTAGTTGCCGCGACCGTATTCGAACCCACTGGATCGGGGCGATCATTGCTCACGCGGTCGAGGTTGAAGTCACCTCCCACATTCACAACTTGGCCACCGCCCGCCAGGCACGCGGAGGCTCCGCCCCCACTGTTGGCAGAATTGCCATCCGCCGTGCCACCGGAGCAGAGCAAGGCACGTGGGCTCGGATCATAGGGAGTCCAGTGGGCGCCGCTCTGGAAAACCCAGATGCTATTGAACTGCCAGCCACCCAGCAGGTGGCCTGCGAATCCCTGCTGCCCCTTGTGCCACGGCAGTTCCCAGACTTGGCTGATGGTGAAGCGATGTCGAATATCGAACGTAGCATGCCCTCGATCGAGCCCCTGATTGGCAATGTCGAAGCTGTAGCCGTCGCCTGCTGCCGCGCCGTTAGCGGACGTGGCCCCGCTGTGCCAGTCGGAGCCCCCGTCGATGGCATGGCCCCAAGTGTATCCCGCGGTGAAGGCGAAGCCGCGGGACATCTTCCGGGTAACCTGCAGTTGGAGGGAGTTGTAATTCGAGTTGACTGCATTTTCCCAGAAGCGCAGGGTCCCGTAATTGACATTGGCCCGCCCGGTCCCATCGCCGCAGATACTGGGATCGCCACCGGAGACCAGGTCGCTTTGGCAAAATCCCGCAGGCAGGCGCCCGCCGCGCTGCCGGTTGACCTGCTGTGACCGAAAGAGCTTGTGAGCTGCCGTCCCCACGTAATTCACCTCAAATACGAGGTTGGGTACAACTTCGTGCTGGACCCCCAAGAAGTAGCTGTAGACGTAGGGATCTCGGAAGGTATCGGTCGGAACCACACCGGTGAGGTAGGCAAAATTAGGAGTGGCAGGATCCCAACCTGTCAGATTGCCTTCCGCCTGTGCGCCTATGCCCTGGCCGGGGTTGGTCGGAGCACCGGTATACGAGGGAGCCGTGTTGGGATCAAACACAATGTTCCCAAGGCCATCGACCATATGCGGGCCGTAAATCACGTTCATGACGTCTCCCCACAGGAAGCCATCCGCTTCGTTGAAGGAGTAGTAGGGAAGGTTCCACCGCGAGTTTGACAGCGGGTTGTAGAGTGTGCCCTCGTAGGAAACGCCGACACCCCCACGGAGGGACGTCTTGCCGCCACCGCGTGGGTCCCAGGCGAACCCGAAGCGTGGGCCAAAGTTGTTGTGGTCACCGGACCCGAGCTGCTTTGCCGTTGCGAAGCCCCCCGAACCGCACACGCCCGCGATCTGCGCTTGGGCCATCTGCTCTAGAGTGTCACAGCCGGGATCGCCCGCCGGAATGTTTGCGTTCCGGACGGCCTCCGTGACGTTGGCGCCCTGGCCCAGGATGAACTGCGTCACACGGCCAAACTTCTCAGTGTGACGCTTGTAGAGGTCGTACCTGAGACCGATGTTCAAGGTCAGGTGCGGGGTCACCTTCCAGTCGTCCTGGATGAACGCGCCCATTTCGAGGTTGCGCCAAGCGCGATTGTTGGAGGCCAGTTCTGCAGGAGTCCCGGTCAGAATGCCAGGGTCAACCCCGGCGACTTCCGCCTCCGCGGCATCGGCGCCAAAGAAGATGGGGTCAAGGAAGTAGTAGCTGGGCCGCGCCACGTTGAAGAGGCTGTTCTCGATGTTCCGGCGGAACTCCACTCCCATCTTCAGGCCGTGCCTGCCCTTGGTGATAGAGAGTAAGTCCGAATAGTTGTAAACCGTCTCGTGGAAGAACTGTGGGTAGCCGTTGTACGCCCCGAAACCCACGTCACCACCGTCAAACTTAATATAAGGCACACCCGCCTGGCCCGCCCCCACGTCGATATCATTCACATTGCGGCTGAAACCGGCCCGCAAATCGTTTACGACCGAGGAACTGAAGACGTGCGTCCAGGAAAGGGAGAGGTGTGGAGTCTTGATGACGTCGGGGTTCTTGAAGCCGCGGAGAAGATAGACGTTGGCGGGGCCGTACTTGTCTGTTTGTTTCGTCCAGTAGAATCGGCCGAAGAGGCGGTCACGCTCGCCGAAGTTATGGTCGATTCTGGCTGACCACTCATCAGCATTATAGAGATTCCCAATCGTCTGGCTCCCGAACAATGCCACACCCTTCGACCAAAACGGGACATTACGGTTGGTAATCTGCTGAGCTGTCTGGCCGGCGGCGAGGCCCGGGCAGGCAGCCGCCTCTGCGGCAGTCACCCCAAACAGCGTCTGGAAATTCGACGCGATTCGAGCCGAGTTGACGGCATCGAGACCGTCAGGATCGAGGTTGGCAGGGCAGAGAACCGAGCCGAAATCGCCGACATAGTTGGCGACGGTCAGTGGGTCGCCGTTGTCATCCAAAATCGGACTGCCCGCTGGCGCCGGGAAGTCTTTGTAGAGCAAAGCCGCGACAGAATTAGGCGCCGTATTGATGACCGCTTGCCGCCACTGTGGTGACTCGAAGGTAACGGGCACAGCAGCAGCAAAAGTGTCCGTGCGGCTGCCCTGATAAGAGGCAAAAAAGAAGGTCTTATCCTTCCTGATGGGCCCGCCGAGCGTCACGCCAAACTGGTTGAACCGAAGCGGTGCCTTGGCAAGGTTGCCTTTGCCGTCCCCACGCACCGGCCCATTGCAAAACGGCTCGGCACCGAGTTCACAGCCCGCCTGATTGCGGAAGAATTCGTTGGCGTCGAGGGCGTCATTGCGCAGGAACTCGTACGCCGTGCCATGGAAATCGTTGCTCCCCGCCTTAGTCACAATCGTCGTAACCGAACCAGCACTATTGCCGTATTCGGCTGACATGTTCAGCGTATTGACGCGGAACTCCTGCACAATGTCCTGGTTGGGCTGGACGTTGAATCCCCCGCTCAAGCCCTTGTTTGCTATCCCGTCAATCCAGAAGCCATTGAAGTTCTCACGGAGTCCGTTGACGACCGTGTCCGCCCCGTTTTCCAGCATGACGTCGGCAACGTTCACCGCGCCGGGGGACAACTGCATCAACTGGTAAATGTTGCGCCCGTTGAGCGGCAGGTTGGCCACCTCACTGGCATTAACAAGATGCGAGAGTCGCCCCTCTTCCGTGCTTACCAGCGGTGCGGCCGCTTCGACCGTTATTGTTTGCGTTTCCTGACCAAGTTCCAGCTTGATGTCCAAGTGTTGCGTGGCGCCGACAGTCAGTTCCACGTCGCGGTTGACGACTGTCTTGAAACCTTTCGTCTCCACCTTGACGGTATATAAACCGGGGGCCAAGTTCACGATCCGGTACGTCCCCGACGGGTCGGTCTGGTAGGTCAAGCTGCGGTTGGTACCCTGGTTGGTCACCGTCACCATGGCGCCCGGTACTACGGCGCCAGTGGGGTCTTCGACAGTTCCCGCTAGGGTGCCAGTTGCAAGCTGGGCGTAGGCTGGCAAAGCCAGCGCCAGCGCCATGCCCAATAACAAGAAGATCTTCCGTCTGAAAGAGGTACGCAAGTTAAGCATTTACTACCCCCTTTTTTGGAGCAGGACTGAATTGACTTGCATGGAGGTTCGGTAAGACAAGCAGAGTAACTCGGGGCAAGATTCGGCCCCCGCCAAAAAAAACAACTCTACTGCCCCGGAGTGCAAATCCAAATAGTTCCGCAACTGGCCGCGTTCCTAAATGTCCGGTTGACTCTGTGTACCAAAGCCCAAGGCGTTAGGGCCGCTAAACGGGCGACACCTTACCCGACTGTCAGTCTCCCTGTCAAGCAAAACATGGGCCAATGTGTGCCCTACAGTTGGCCTGCCAATCCAAGCAGAATCAACGAGATGGAAGTGGGGCACGCCACAACCCGTCCTAATCTACAGTTTGTTATATGCAGAATACCGGAGATTGGAGAAGCTCCACACCGACCGGTAGGTCGGAGACACGTTCCCAATTGGTACCGTCGCTTCAAACGGAGAGGCCGTGCATGGCGCAGGGTGGCTACAGAATGAAAGTTCCGGGGGGCGACGCTCGCGTCGCCCCCGGAGGTTGAAGGTTAGAAGCTGAATTTAATCTTGAAGCGGAATTGCCGCCCGGCGTTGAACGCGTCGGAATACCCGTAGCGGCTATCCAGAGCCAGCTCCTCGACTGGATCATTCAGTGCACTGACGTAGTCAAATCCCTGGAAGAACGTCTCAAGCTCCACCGGGATCTGGCCGCCGCGCAGTGGATTGGTGTAGTACCGCAAGGCGTGCTTCTGATTGAAAAGGTTCATGATGTTCACTTCAAACGTGAACTTCGTGGTCTCGCTGAGTGGGAGGTCGTGGGTGAGCAGGAAGTTGGTATTGGTGAAGGCTGGCCCACGGTGGTTTTTCTGCACCGCGCCGGCGGTGATGTAGCCCTCGGCATCCGCGGTGAGTGGCAACCAGTTGCCGATGCCCTCGGGATGTACAGCAGTGCTGCTGATCATCGGGATCTCGGTGGTCAGCGGGACTCCCGAGTAGGCAAGTTGCGTCAACCCGAACGTGCTTTCCATCCCCCACCACTTCTTCCGGTGAGCCCCGTAGAGTCCCAGGGTGTGCGGCCGGTCCGTGGGCAGGATGCCGAAAGTGGGCTTCCCGTGTGCATCGTAGGTCATTTGGAGTAGATCGAAGTAACGGCTGACGTTGGGGTCGTGCCGGCCACCGGCAGCGTCACCGATTTCGGTGCTGGTCAGGCCGGAGTAGTTGCCCCACAGGCGGCTGTACGTGTAAGAGGCGCTGAAGCCAAAGTTTTGTGACCAGCGCTTGATCAGGCGTACTTCCAGCCCGTCGTAGTTGCGAACTGCCTTGGGCATGGAGGGGCAGTTCTCCGGATTCACCCAGGTGTCCTCACAATCCTGATACAGCATCTTCTTAGTGATGCCGTAGCCCGGGTTAACAATGTAGTACTCCTCCCCACCGGGTCCGAGGATGCCCGCGTCTTCGATGGTGTAGTCCAACCGGTTGCGGGTGTAACGTACCTCTAGGCCTAGACTGGGACGGAGGGCGTACTCTGCCCCAACGTCGATTCGGCGCAAGCGCATCGGCTTCAAGTTCTTGTCGATGCGGCCGTTCACGTCGTTCGCGATGGGGGGTGGGGGGGCAGACTCCGTGGTGTTGGAAGGAATACGCCAGTCAATCTCCTCGATCTTGGTGCCAGGTAATCCCCCTCCCCCTGGGCAGGTGTGATTGTTCGCGTCCAGCATGGGAGCGATGTCGGTGTAGTCGTAGGTGTCCAAGGTGTACCAGCAATCATGCCAGTAGTCGCCGCCGAACGAGCCGCGAGGCATGGAGTACTTCATGATGTCGTAGAACATGCCCCAACTGCCGAAGACCTTCAGCTTGCCGTTGCCCAGGACATCTACCGCCGCTCCTAGGCGCGGCGCCACCTTGTCGAAGAATCCGAACTTGATTGGTGTGGAGACAATGCCCGCCCCTGAGGAGAACGAGGGCAGATACTCCTTGTCCATCCGGACGCCCAGATTCAAGGTGAAACGCCCCACCTTCCAGGCATCCTGGAAAAAGATGGAGTGGTTGAAGCTGGCGACATTGCCAACGGTGCTGATGTCGATGATGCGGTAGGTGCCGAAAATTCCACGGCATAAGGCCCTACCGTAAAGGTCCAGGTTCTGGGCCCTCAGGTCGACGCAAACCTCCGCCCCACTATCGGTAACGGGCGTGTAGGTATAACCCCAGTACGGCCGTACCCACGATCTGTTCGGACCATAGAAGACGTCGTTGTGGATACGGTTCATGGCATAGCCGGCCTTGAGCGTGTGAGTGCCAGCGCCACGCACCAACCAGGACCAATCGAAATTGAATCCCGTGCGCGAGAACTTGTCGAAAATCGTTTGCCGGACCTCGCCCAAGGTCGTGAAGCCATTCGGGTGCTGAAATTCGATCGGGACGGCGGTTCCGTCTAACCCAATCAGGCCCATCGAGGAGCGCAGGTACTGATAGCGGTCTCCGCTCGGCCTGCCCCGGTCCTGCGTGTCGCTGTACCAATAACCCCAGCGCGCCGAGGCCAGCATCTTGGAGCTGATCGTGAAGTACACGCTGGCTACGTAGGCGTTGTTCGGCAGGGTTTGGCCCCAGTCCGCCGGCCAGTTGGTGGGCTGCGATGCGCCATCGCCGTTGGCCAGCAAGTTCCCCTCACTGTCCGCGGTAGGAAGGTTGCCGTGCCACCGGCTGTAGGCATAGTTCCAGTTGAGCGCCGTGCGGATGGAACTATAAGGGGAAAAATCGAGCCTCCCCAGGCCATAATGGGTTCGGTCGTACCGCTTGAAGGTTTGATTGCCCCAGACCATACCCGTGTTTGGATCAGTAGAGCTGAAGTTCACTGTGCGGGTGGTCCGGTCCAGGGTGGGAACGTAGCTGGTGTATAGCCAGAGCACATCCTTCTTCACATAGCCACCCAGATCAAAACCGGGCTCCAGGGTCCGCCACGAGTCCGCCTTGTACTGGTAATACTGGTAGCTCTCGCTGACGCGGCCGACTTGGCTCTGCTCCGGATCCAAGCGCAGCCCGGGTCGCGGCTTCGCCGAGATCATGTCCGAGCGAACGTAGAGGAAGCCGCTGCCATGCCAGGTGTTGGCACCCCGCTTGGTGACGATGTTGACCACGCCACCCAGCGCCCCGCCGTATTCGGCCTCAAACCCGGCGCTCCGGATGTTCAGTTCCTGCACGAAATCCAGGGGAACATTCATCCCCACGCCGCCACCATAGATATCCGAGGTGTCCATGCCTTCCAGCGCGTAGACATTCTCGCCATCGCTGGCGCCGTCGATCTGGAAACCAGCCGTGGTGGTGGAACTCAGGTTGGTGGACTGCAAGGGCTCCCAGCGTGCCCCCGGGGCGACGCTAATGAGGTCTGTGAAAGAACGCCCCTTGGGCAGGGTGTCGATGAACTCGCTGGTCACGTTCACCGCGATCTTGCTTTGCGTGGTGTCCACGATGAATGGTGACGCCTGCACCTCCACTACTTGCGTGGTGGGACCGACTTCAAGTGGCGCGTCAACCGTGAGGATCCTGCCGGCGTCGAGCTTGATGTTAGTCTCCACGTACTTTCGGAAACCAGTGGCAGAAACTTCGGCGGTGTAGGTGCCGGGGGACAGGCTCATGAAGCGGTAGAATCCCACCCCATCGGTCTCCCTCTTCAGGGGTGCCATAAGAGCAGGACTGGTGAGCTGCACAGTGGCACCCGGGATCACTGCGCCGCTGGGGTCTTTCACTGTTCCTTGAATACCTCCCGTCATTTCCTGGGCCATCGCCGAAGATACAAGAAGAAGCAGACTCAGGAAGGCCAGCAGGTATGCGGTCAGTCTGATAGTTCTCATGATTCATCCTCCAATCAACCCGCATTCATGGAACTTCCATGTGCACCCGACGTGTCCACGCCTCATCTCTTAACTTCTAAAGAGACTTCTGAGGTGAAATGAAAAACGATGAACTTCTCAGATCAAAAGCAGCGGATCCCCTCAGGGGAAGAGGTCCGAGCCTTGCCGCACTCGAACAGCAACCCGGAGGTGTCAGTGAAAGTTGGAACACTCACGCGCGAAGAAATGCTCGCGCCCTCCCTCCTGAGTCCAGATTCCGTTGCAGAAACAACTACCCTTGCAATGGCCAGCGCCATCACACAGTGTAGAACCTAACCGACCGGTAGGTCGCTTGTCAAGAGCAATGCGTCTCCGGCCCGGACCGCCCGCATGGCCACCGGCCGGCGGCGGCAGGACCCGCCCTGAGGGTCGGGCGCGCTTAGCTGTCTAGCCCACAGGATGCGCGACGTGGGACAGCATGGTTCTCCGTGCTATGGCAAGCTGTCCGGGGCGCGTTTATTTGGCTTTGGCGGGTGGGGCAAACTCCAGGGGTCGTCCATCCAAATGCCCTGGGAACTGGACCCCTAGGACGCTGAGGACCGTGGGGGCTATATCGAGGATGCTGGGATCGGGTGTAACGACCTTGCGGTTCGAGAGGAAGATGCCCTGCGTGTCGCTGGGATCAGAAGCACAATGGTCGCCGCTCCACTTCTTCATGTTGGCCACCACGATGCCCGCAGGAATTGCTCCCAGCGAAGTCTGCCAGGAAGTCCTGTAACCGTCGCGAAAATCCACCTGTAGATCGGGTGCTTCCGGCATGCGCGGCCCGTGGAAAATCTCGCGCCCCAGATAAACTTTCTGCACCACCGACTGGTGTGTGTCCGGGTCCTCAACCGCTTCGAGCTTCTGACGGATTTCCTCCAGCAGCCGATCGGTTTCCGGGCCCGGATCCAGAATGCCCAGCCTCTCGCGCCCGCGCAGGTTGAGATAAATCTGCCCCAGGCCGAGCGCATAAGCCTTCGTGCGGCTCCAATCCACGTTGGGGAAAAAGCTCCCCTGTCCGAAGAGGTTCTCCAGGTTGTAGGTCTTCTCCTCGGCCCCGGGATGCTTGAGAGCCATGTACCCGTTCTGTACCAGCCAGGTGTTGGTGTTGAAGCCTTTGCGGAAGCTGTGAAAGCCGTGGTCGGAAAGGATGATCAGCGTCCCTCCGGGCTTCATGGCGCGCTCCACATCCCCCACGATGCGGTCCATGCGCTCGTAGCTTTGCAGGATCGCGTCGCCGTACTTCTCTGCCAGTTCCGCGTCGTAGCGCGGGTGCCCCGGATCGATTAATCGGAAGAACATGTGGGAGATATGATCCGTGGCCAGGAACACGGAGACCAGCAAGCTGGGCGGATCATTTCTCAGTTCGTCGAGGGTGATTTCAGCCTGGGTCTGCATCGTGCGGAAAGAGTCCTCTAGAAACAGGCCCTCGTCAATTTTCTCCTCATTCAACGCCCAGGTGTCGTGCCACCAGCCAACCGTCTTGATAGGCCCGTGCTTCTTGACGAGTTCCGCCGTGTAGTTGGCGGGAAAAGAAATGGGAAGAGCTGGAGATTCCGGGTCCAAATTGAGCGGCGACATGTAAATACGGAGGTCGGGCGACACTTGCAGAACGTAGAAGCGGCACGTGGCGTGGACGGAAAGGAAGGGCGTGATAGGGAATTTCACGTGCCACCATTCACTCCAGTGCCCTTCTGCCACGGTCTCCGCACGCCCTGCAAGCTGGATAGTCACAGCGTTGCTTTGGGACGCAACCTGGAGATGAATCGGCACGGAAATGCGCCGGTAAGAGTTCGCGGTGGGATCGACCGGGCCCTCCACCTCCGCCGAGGCTTCATTGCCATTTATTTCCAACCGGACCAGTTTGCCTCCGAACTCCGTGTCACCAACGTCCCACTGCGTCAGGTCGGTGCCAAAATAAAAGAATGTTCCCCAGGTGCCGCGTAGATCCGGCACGCCCAGGCCCGCCCAGAGCTTGCCCCCGGGTAAAGAAGTCGGAGGCAACTCCAGGGGCACACGGATGGCGGTGGTCTTGTAGCCCGCGTCCGCCACAGCCTTGTAGAAAGGCACGCCGCTGCGCTCGTTCGTCACCCGAGGAGGCTTGATGGGGATCAGGCCGAATAGGAACTCGGCCTTTTCCCGCGACACCAGCGCCAGCTCGGGGAGATAGGTCTGTGGGTCGCGGCGGAGGAAGTCGAAGATGCCTGTCCCGCCGGGATTGAGCCCCGTGGCAAAAGACGCCCAGGCGACCGGTGACTCGGGCGGATTGGTCGTGCCCAAAGGTCGGAAGCTGCCCCGCTCGGCAAGGCGGGCAAGGTTCGGCAGCTTCCCTTCCTTCATCCACTTGACGAGCAGGTTCGGGTCGGCGCCATCGAACCCCAACACCACCACCTGCGTCGTCACGGGACGCAGGCTGACCGTGCGGCGACAGCTTAGCACCCAGCCGCCGACCCCCAGCGCGACTAGAACCAAGGCCAACTTGCGGTGACTTGTCTTCAGCGTTCTCTCCCTCGGCACGAACTGTTCATTGTAAAGACAGGTGGCAAATCCGTCGAGGAAAAACTTGGAAGCACCTGCGCCTGCGGCGGATTGGCCGCCAGGAGCGCCGTCGGCCCAAACACAATCAGCCCAGGCGCGAGAACGAGCGGTCGATGGTCAACGACAGCGTGGCCATCGCGTTCTCAACATAGCTGGCCAGCGCGTCGTGATAGAAACCCAGACTCCGTTGCCGCACCGCCGACTCCTCCTCACCAGGAAAAACCAGGTGGTTGGTCTCGTGCAGAAGCACGCTCAGCATGCGCAGGCGGAATTGCCGGGCGTGAAATTCCTCCAGGCGGCTTCCCTCCCGGAACTTCACGTCCAGAGCAGTGTCCGAGAGGGGAAGAGCCTGCCAGGTTTCTACCCGCTTATAGGCAATGTCCATTTCTCCCACGCGCGCGCCGCCATAAGCGTCGTGCGGTTCCGCAAAGGGAGTCTCTTTCACCAGCATATGCCGGTGACCCAGGCAGCCGCAAACATTCTGGCGCCGAAGCTGCACGACAATCAGCCCCGGCACCTTCCAGAGGATTTCGTGGTAGGCCTCGCGGCAATGCTCGGGAACTGCTGCCCAGTCCTGCTCCACGGCATGCGCTAGCTGCTGCGCCATCGCAGCGTCGCGAAACGAGTGGGCAATGACGATCAACGGCCCCGGCCGGTCGGAGAAAAGCGTAACGCGGTACCGGCGACCGCTTGCCCACCGGCGCCAGCGAACCCCGCGAGGCAGAGAGCGCAAATACTCCTCCACGGCAGCGGGAGAAAGAATGTGTTCGCTCTCCATCAACCCTCATTTTAACTCGCCGGTGAGTACCACGGCTGGCGACGGACGGGGAAAAATGCCAAGGCTACTACAGGCAGCCGAGACCGAGGACCACCAGGTTTTTCGAATTTGCCTTACGGCCGAGGGGATTCCCAGCTCACGCATGAGAGCGCACCAGCAGCCATAGCTTTCCCTTCCTAATCGCTGCGCAGCGCTTACTCGCCCTGGTAAACATATATTCCGCCCAGCCGGACTCGCACCTTGATATCCTGCGCGCCCTCCGCATTCCGGAAGGAGACCTTGCGGCCGAAGCCGGCGCCCTCTTCGCCGCGAATGTCACTTTGGACGTACCCCAAGAACGTGCGAGCCTCGAGTGAGCGCAGCCGATCCAGGGAGGGCACGGTGACTTCCACATCGCCGTAACTCACCCGAATCTGCTGGTGTCCTGCGATCCCGCGGACGCGCACATCGCCGTCCACGCACCGCACCACGAGGTTGGCATCGTAGGGCATCTGAATCCGATAGTTCACAGAAAGCTTCGTCGCGCCGCGGAACAGGCGCCAGGGCCTCCGCGGAGGAAAGAGCGTGCGCAGCCGGACCTCCTTATCGCCTCCCGAGAGCTCGATCCGGATCTGATCGTAAAGCCGCCGGGCCTTGGCCTCGGAACTTGCCCGCACAAGTTTCTCGGCTTCGATCTCCACGCGCGGCTCATCCCAGCCTTCGATCCGCAGGTCGCCGATGCGCGCATCCACGACGAGGGTCCCGTAAGAAAACAAGCGCACGGAATACCGGGAAACTTGGCTGAACTCGTCAGCCCGCAGCGCCGCAGGGAAAAGGAAGCCACCCAGAAGGCAGAGAAAGGACAAAGTGTAAAGGATGAAGTCCGCAGCGGCCTTGGACGGCCCTCGAGGAGTGCTACCTTTCATACTTCACCCGCTAGACTTCACTCGCGGCCCGTCCGCGCTCCCGCTTTCTGAAAGGGTTTGCTTTCGACCAGCCCTTGGCCTTCTTTGACCACGAGGAGGTGATCGAGGGGAGGACTTGGGACGACGTCCATCTGCCCGCTCGGCCAGCGCAGTTCCAGCCGGTCGATCTTGGTGGCCGCTCCCAGCCCGAAGTGGACGCGCAGGTCGCTCGAAGAGAGATAGCTCCCGCCGCTTCTGACCTCATCGTACTGCGTGAGACCGCCCGCAACCAGCGTCACCTTCGTTCCAAGGCCATCCCGATTGCTTTGCGTGCCTAACGTCTTCACGACCACGGAGTGGCAGGGATTCTCGCGCGCGTGGCGGAGCAGCTCCGGCGAGTCATTCATGTTGCTCACCATGATTTCCAGGTCGCCGTCGTTGTCGTAGTCAGCAGTGGCGAGGCCGCGGCTCACCTTCTTCAACGCCAGCCCCGGCCCGGCGCGCAGGCCAACTTCGTCAAATTTTCCGTCGTGTCGGTTGTGGAACAGCAGGTTGCGCTCCGCGTAGGTGATGCCGGTAGGATAGCGATCCATCTGGGGAAAAGTCTGGCCATTGGCGAAGAAAATGTCTTTCCACCCGTCGTTGTCGTAGTCGAGGAACTTCGCGCCGAAGGTGGTGAAGGGCCAGGTGACATCGCCGATCCCGGCCGGGTAGGTCACGTCCGTAAATGTCCCATCGCGGTTGTTGTGGTAGAGATTGTTGGTGTCATCGGAGAAGTTACCCTTCACCAGATCCAACCAGCCGTCGTTGTCGTAATCCCCGAAGTCGGTCCCCATCCCCGCTTGTTCTTGGCCCTCGCCGCTGTAAGCCACGCCGGCCGGCACGCCGACATCCGTGAACGTCCCGTCGCCGTTGTTGTGATAGAGAGAACTGGGCGTCGAGTCGTTGGCCACGTAGATATCCAAGCGGCCATCGCGGTCGTAATCGGCCATCACCACGCCCAGGCCAAAATACTGGCCGCGATCGATGCCTGCCTTCTCGGTGACGTCGGCAAAGGTCCCATCGCCGTTATTGTGAAACAGGATGTCGCGGCCGCCCGGAAGGCCGCGCGGGCCGCAAAACGTGGCGATACTGCGATAGGTGCAATTGGGCGCGCTGCCCGGTTCTCCCAGCCGCGCGATATCCACATCCACGTAATTGGCCACGTAAAGATCCAGCCGCCCGTCATTGTCGTAATCACCGAAGGCGCAGCCCATGCCCCAGCCGTGCCCGCGCACGCCCGCCCGGTCCGTCACGTCACTGAAGGTGCCGTTGCCGTTGTTGCGGTAGAGGACGTTGCCACCATAGTAGGTAAGGTAGAGGTCGTCGTAGCCATCGTTGTCGAAGTCGCCGACGCAGACTCCCATGCCCCAACCTGTGTGGTCGAGCCCTGAGGCAGCCGAAACGTCGGTGAAGGTGCCGTCGCCGTTGTTGTGATAGAGGCGGGAGCGCGCACTGTCGCCCCGCTTCCAGTGCTCGAATGTCGACCCGTTCACCAGGAAGAGGTCCGGGTAGCCGTCGTTATCGTAGTCGAACCACGCGATGCCGCCGCCCCCCTTCGCTTCGATGATGTAACGTTTCTCCGGACCGCCGCTGGTAAGGCTGAATCGAATACCGGCCTTTGCTGAGACCTCCACGAATTGGTCGATGGGCGGAGAAACGGGAGCAGCGGTGAGGCGCGGGGTGCCGCGCCGCTGCGGATCTCCGCCAGCCCCGCGCAGCGCCAGAGCGACGAGGGCCACACCAACTGCGCACAGGATGGGAAAGACTTTTCCGCTGGAAATCCTCAATTTCGCCCCTGACCTCGATGTTTCACCATTGGCAAAAGGCGGCCGCTCCGAGGAGCAGCCCCGCGTCCTATTGCTCACGCCCGGCAATCCCCGAGCGCTGGCCTTGGCTCCGCGCGTGCAACTCACCCACGATCTTGTACTCGCGCGCCGCGTCCTCTTTCCTTTCCATCTGCTGATAAGTTCGCGCCAGCGCGTAGTGGGCCTCGACGTTATCCGGTTTCAGCTCCACCGCCTTCTTGAGTTCAGTCTCCGCTTCACCCAGCTTCCCTCGGCCTATCAATACACGGCCCAGTCCGTAATGAGCCTGGAAGGCCAGCGGTCGCAACCCTACGCCTTTGCGAAACAATTCTTCCGCCGCACCCAAGTTGCCCCGGCCCAGCTCGATATTCCCCGCCAGCCAGTACGGCTCATAGAAGTTGCCGTTCGACTGCATCTCCTTCTTGAATTCCTCCAGTGCCGCCCCGAGATTTCCCTGGCTCTGGTAGGCATAACCCAGGTGGTAATGGACGAGCGGCAGTTGGGGCGCCAGGGCCAGAGCCTTTTTGAACTGCTCGATGGCGGGGAGCGTGCGGTTCAGATTGTGGTAGGCGCGGCCCAGGAGAACGTGCGCCTGCGCGTTCGCCGGTTCAAGACGCACGCACGCCCCGAGCGATTTGGCCGCCTCCGCATATTGGTTCTCGCTGAGCTCGACAAGCGCCAGGTTGAAGTAGTACTGCGCCACGCTCGGGTCGAGTTCGACGGCGCGGCGAAAGGCCGCCCGCGCCTCCGCGTTCAGGCCTTTCTTGAACAGCGCCGCCCCCAGCAACTGATGCAGGGCGGCCGACCGCGGGAAGCGGACAGCCGCCCCTCGCGCCTCGCGCAGCGCCGCGTCAATCTGGCCGGCGGCGATCCTGGAACTGATCTGCTCCTCTAATGCCTGTTCAGAGTCCTGCGCGGGAAGCGCCAAGGCTGCGCACAGAGGCAGGGAAAGCCCCGCCACCAAAAGCATCGCGCGAAAAGCGTGCCCCGGTTTCACAAAGCGATGTTAATCGCTCGCGGAGAACGAAGTCAAACCAGTGCCAGGAAATCAGTTGCAGGGTAGGCGGCGGTTCCAGCCCGTGGCGGTTGGCGTTCGCTTAAATGATCTTCAGCTTCTTCCCCACAGTCTCGAGAATCTCGAGGGCCTGCGACAGTTCCGTTTCGGTATGCGTGGCGGTGACGATGGTACGGATGCGCGCCTTGCCCAGGGGAACCGTGGGAAAGCCGATGCCCTGAGCAAACACGCCCGCCGCAAACAGTTCGCGGGAGAACTCGTGCGCCAACGCCGCATCGCCGACAATGACCGGCGTGATAGGGGTTTCACTCATGCCCGTATTGAAGCCCAGCTTTTTCAGACCCGCCTTGAAGAAACGGGTGTTACTCCAGAGTTTCTCGATCCGTTCCGGCTCTTCCTCCAGTACCTCGAAGGCTGCGATACAGGTGGCGGCCACGGAAGGCGGATGGGAGGTGGAAAAGAGGAACGGCCGAGCGCGATGATAGAGGAACTCGATAGTATCGCGCGTGGAGCACACATAGCCGCCCAGGGCCCCAATAGCCTTCGAAAGCGTCCCCACCTGGATATCGACGCGCCCGTGCAGACCATAGTGGTCCACGGTGCCGCGCCCGTGGCGCCCGAGGACCCCGGAGGCGTGCGCATCGTCAATCATCATGATGCAGCCGTACTTTTCCGCGAGCTCGACCAAGGCCGGGAGGGGCGCAATGTCGCCGTCCATGGAAAAGACGCCGTCGGTGATGAGCAGCTTGCGCCCGGGCCGGTTCTGGAGTTCTTGCAGAATCTTCTCGCACGCTTCGACGTCTTTGTGGGGAAACACCTTGATTTCCGCGCGCGAAAGCCGGCAAGCGTCGATGATGGAGGCGTGGTTAAGCTCATCGGAGATGATGACATCTTCTCTCGCCAGGATGGCCTGTACCGTCCCGGCGTTCGCCGTGAAGCCGGACTGGAACACCACCGAAGCTTCCACCTGTTTGAACTGCGCGATCTTCTCTTCCAGCGCCATGTGGAGCGTCATGGTGCCGGCGATGGTGCGCACGGCCCCTGAACCCACGCCGTATTTCTCGATGGCCTCGAGGGCTTTCTGCTTGAGCTTGGGGT
>Ga0315289_10007320_pt1 | contig 16083 bp, 10 predicted proteins | sample YL17G11_40_MG_FD_203452 | JGI IMG/M metagenome (GOLD analysis project Ga0315289, IMG submission 203452) | Sediment microbial communities from Yellowstone Lake, YNP, Wyoming, USA - YL17G11_40 | ecosystem: Environmental > Aquatic > Freshwater > Lake > Sediment | place: USA: Wyoming | collected... | reverse complement strand
GAGGACCCTCGGGAGGTGCCCCATGTCTCCTCGAGGAAAGAGAGAGAAAGAGAGAGAGAGAGAGAGAGAGAGAGAGAGAGAGAGAGAGAGAGAGAGAGAGAGAGAGAGAGAGAGAGAGAGAGAGAGGGAGAGAGAGAGAAGAAAAAGAGAAAAAGGAAGAAAATGAAGAAACTCTCTCTCTTTCTCGCTCTCAAAAGAGAGAAAAAAAACCGTCGCGAGCATCGAGCGAGTGCAATTCGCTCGACGAGAGAGAGAAACGCGCACGCTCTTTCCCGTCGTCACCATGGACCCTCCGCCACCTCCGCAGCAGCAGAAGTCGTCCCCGCTGTTGCTGCACCCGGCGGACTTCCTCGCCTCGCTCTGCGGCGCCCCGAAGGAGCCGCGCCTCGAGGGAACAGTGGGCGGAGAGCATCGGTGGCTCGACGGCGCGTTTGCGGGCTCGCGGGCCACGTTCGCCGCCTTTGTCGAAGCCCCCAGCTGCTCTTCTTTGAAGGGGGAGCAATGCCCGACTGAGGAAGAGGACGCGACCGTGTTCGCCGTCACTGCCAAGGCCGGCGGAGACAAGGTATAGAGGGAGGGAGAAGCGAATTGCTGCGTGGGCGCCTCCCATCGTCGCGTCTTTTTTCGGTTTCGTTTTGGTTCGCCGGTTTCGCCCCCCGCCGTGATTTCTCGTGGCTCTTTTGGTTTTCGCTCCCTTTCTGTCCCTTTTTTCTCTCCTTCTCGACACGCGCGCGCTCTGTGAGCGTTCTGGGTCTTCGCCGCGAACAGCAAGGAAGAAGAGCAACGCGAGAGCGAAGCATGACGTAAAGCTCACTCTTCCTTCTCTTTTTCCTTCACCTCTCAATTCTCCCAAAAATGCACAAAGTGGCTCGCCGTCGGCGCCTGCTCTTCCTTCCGCGCGCCGGCTCCTGGCGCTGTCGCTGCTCCTTCAGCTCCTGTTCCAGCAGCAGCAGCAACAGCAGAGAAGGACCCCTATGAGCTCGACGTGATCGAAGAAGAAGAGGAAGAAGAAGCAGCAGCAGCAGCGAAGGAAGAAGAAGAAGAGCAGCGCAAGACTCTGGCCGACAGTGCAGAGCGCGCCGCGGCCGGGGCCGGTGCGACGACGACCGGGGCCGCCGCCGCCGCTGCTGCCCCTGCTGCTGCCGCTGCTTCTCGCGGAGGCCGGCGCGGAGGAGCGAGGACAGCAGCTCCGAAAGCTGCTGCTGCCACTGCTGCCGCCTCCCGCCCCAAGCGCGGGCGAGGAGGAGCGGCGACGCAGGGCGCCGGCGCCGGTGACGACGACGGGGGCGCTGAGGCCGCGGCCGCTGCGCCCGCTCCGAAGAAGAGGGCGGAGGCCGCCAAGAAGGCAGGAGCAGCGGCAGCAGCGCTAGTCGCAGCAGCAGCCGTGCCCGCGAGATCCACACGCGGCGGTCTCCGCCGCGGAGCGGCGGCGTCGGGGTCCAGAGAAGAGAGCGCGTCTCCCCCCTCGGAACCTGCTGCGGCTGCCGCCGCCGCCGCGAAAGAGAGGGAAGAGGTCGAAGCTGCTGCTGCTCCCGCGGCAGTGGCGGCCCCGGGCCCCACCGCCGAGAGGCCGCCAGAGATCGTCTCCGACAGGGCCGCGAAGTCCTCCGCCGCTGCTGCCGATGCCGCCGTGCAAGGAGAAGCAGAGGGAGAGCGAGCGGAAGCGGCGCCTGCTCCAGCTCCTGCTGCCGCTCCAGTCGCGCCTCCGCCTCCCGCACCAAAGCCCACCGCTGCCGCCGCCGCCGCCGCGGGGGGCTGGGGCGCCGCGGCAGCAGCGGCGAGGGCGCACGCCCCTCCTCCTCCTCCTGCGGCGCAGCAGCAGCAGCAGCAGCAGCAGCAGCCGCAGCCCAAGAAGCAGAAGCCCGCGGGAGCTCCCCCGGTCGCCCCTCCCGCTCCAGTCGCTGCTGCTGCCATCAAGGCTGCTGCAGCCCCGCCGCCTCCGCAAGCTGCCGACGCCACTGCTGCTGCTGCTGCTGCTCCCTCAACCGCCGCCGCCGCCGCGCGCTCTTCTGGCCCTGACGCAGCCGCATTAGCAGCGTCCCCCAGCAGCAGCGTGACTCTGACGGCGGTTACCGCCGCCCAAACGGCCGCGGCGACGGAAAGGGCCGCGGCACCGGCGGCGCCGGCCGCGGGCGCGGCCGCGGCGGCGGCGACGGCGACGGCGGCGGCGGAGGACAACGAGGCCTCGCTCGGCTCCGTTGGCGCTGCTGCCGCCCCGCTTCCTCCTCCGGTCTCTGCCCCGGCGGCCTCCTCGCAGCAGCAGCAGCAGCAGGTCAAGGCCCCCGTCGCTGCTGCTGCTGCTGCGGCCGCTGCGGCCGCTGCTCCGAAGCCCGTGGTTCCGAAAGCGCCGGCAGCGCAGCAGCAATGGCCCCCGGCCGCCGAGCCCTCTGCCGCGGTCGCTGCTGCTTCTGCGCCTCAGCAGCAGAAGCAGCAGCAGCAGCAGCAGCAGCAGCAGGAGGCTGCTCGCGCTGCTCCTGTCGCAGCGACGGTGGCGGCAGCGCGCCCCCCCGCTGCAGCTCCTGCTCCTCAGCAGAGGCCTCCTCTGCCGACGGCAGCGGCAGTGGCAGCAGCTTCCTCCCTCAAGCGCGCCGCCGCCGCCGCCGCTGCTCCGGCCGCCTCCGCCGCCGCCGCCGCGGCGCCGCCCGCCGCAGCCCCTGCTGTCGTCGCCAAGCCTCCTGTCGCAGCTGTTGCTCCCAGGGCCCCTCCGGACGCCGAAGCGGCGCCTCCCGACGCCGCTCCTCCCCCTCCTCCTCCCCCTCCGCAGCACAGGACCGCTCCCGCCGCGGGCGCCCTCGCTCCTCCCTCCTCCGCCTCCCGCCACCGGCCCCCTCCGGCGCTCCTCGCCGCGGCGGCCCTGCTCCGCACCAAGGCCCCACCTCCGCCTCCCAGGGCACCGCAGCCCCCTCCGGCGCTGCTGCCTTCTCCGCCGCCAATGCCGGTGCCGGCGTCTCCTCTGGCAAACGTCGAAGAGGGTGACGACGACGTCGTCGGCGACGACGTGGAGGAGGAAGAAGAGGAAGACGAAGAGGATGGCCGCGGCCTCGAGGCCCTGATCCCTTACGCAGACTCCCCGGAGAGCAACCGCTCAGCCAGGGCAGCGGCGTCGACGAAGGGCGAGGACGCGGGAGCAGACGCGGAGAAGGAGGAGGAGGGACACGCCGTCGCTTCTTCGCGACCGACCGCGGCGACGGCGGCGACGGCGGCGGCGGCGGCGGCGGGGACTTCGACGCAGCAGCAACACCCCGCGCCCCTCCCTCTCGCCCCGCCTCGCGCCCTCCCTCTGCCGCAGTCCAGCACCCTCCTCCTCCCTCCTGCAGCCGCGTCTTCGCAGCTGCAGCTGCTGCTGCAGCAGCAGCGGCAGCAGCAGGAGCAGCAGCAGCAGCAAGAAAAAGCCCAGTCCCACGTCTCTCCGGCGACGGCCAGGGCGCGCTTCAAGGAGCTGGAGGCCGTGGCCGCCGCCGCCGCCGTGGCTACCGACAAGCGCCGCGCCGAGGAGCAGGCCGCGGCCGCCGCCGCCAGGCAGAAGGAGCGCGAGGCGGCCGAGCACGCGCGGATGCGGGCCGCCATCGAGGCGAAGAAGGCGGCCAAGAGGAAGGAGGAGGAGGAAGCTGCCGCCGCTGCTGCCGCTGCCGCTGCCGCTGCTGCTGCTGCTGCGGCGGCGGCAGCGGCGGCTCAGGCTGCGGTCGCGGCGGCGCAGGAAGCGGAGGAGCGAAAGCGGCAGCAGGGGGCCCGCGACGCTGCTGCGAACGCCGCAAACGCTGCGATCGGCAGCGCTCGGGCTCCCTCCGTCCTCGGCGGCGGCGCCTCTTTGAACGCCGCCAACGCGAACACGCCCCTCCAGCAGCAGCAGATGCAGCAGCAGCAGAAGAAGAACAACAAGCAGCACCCGGAGAACTACGAGATCTCCCCCTACCGCGACGACGACGACCTCGACGACGACGACGACGACGACCTCGACGACGGCGAAAACGACGGGCCCGGAAACGCCAGGAGCGTCAAGACGATCCCCGACTGGGCTCGCGGCAAGAACCTCCGCGACGCCCTCGAGGCGCAGGCGCACGTCGACCCCGACGTCATATTCGGGGCGCGCAGGACGACCGTGCCGCTCGACGAGCTCTTCGGGCACCCTGACCGTCTCCGCACTGGCGGAGGCACTGGCGGCAGCGGTGCGGCAGCGGCGGCGGCGGCGGCGCGCTACGACGAGTCCCGGCGCGGCTCGTCGGGCAACTGGGCCGACGACGGCGCGACGTGGGCCGAGGAGCTCGCGTACAAGAGGGCGATGGGCTACCCCGTCCCCGGGGCCGGCGGGGCGCCGGTCACGGGGGCGATGGGGCCTCCTCCTCCGCCGTTGGGGCAGCAGCAGCAGCAGCAGCAGCAGCCGTCGTTCTTGTCGAGGAGGGGGTGAAAGAGAGAGACCGACTGCCTGCTTCTTTCCTTCTTTTTTCCTCTTCTTCTATACAGTTTTTTTTCAGACAGAGAGATCAGGGGGACAGAATGTACAAACAAGAACCCGGGAAGAGAGAGGGAGGGAGGGAGGGAGGGAGGGAGAGAAGAGAACGAGAAAGAGAGAGAGCGGGAGAGAGTAAAAACGATGCCAAGAAAAGAACTCGTGAGAAATTATGAGAGCTTCTTCCCTCTCTCAACAACCAGAGGCTCCACCTCCACCACCTGCGGCTCCCCTCCCTCCACCCCCTTCCTCGCCACGGTGTAAGAGAACCGCCAACCGTGCGCCGCGGCCCCCACCCTGCCAGTCCTGGAGCACGCGACGACGAGCGCGCCGACGTACCCGGGCTCCCTCTCGGCGATCGCCCTGACGGCGTCCTCCGCGGCCCTCTGCGGGCCCATCTTCCCCGTGCCCAGAGAGGCCATCGCCCGCACGCAGGGCCAGTACCGCAGGTGGAGGTCGCCGTCGCCCGTGGAGCCGCACCCTCCGAAGGGCGTCGCGTAGCCCCCGCCTCCCGGGACGGCGGCGTCGCCCGCGCGGCCGGGGACCTTGTGCGCGGCGCCGTTGCTCGAGGCCGCGGCGGCGGATCGGCCGAGGGCGTCGATGGCGACGACCGCGATGGTGTCGTGCGAGAGGCGCGAGGGGAGGGGAGCGGAGGGGTGAGGGGAGAGGGGAGAGGAAGAGGAGGAGGCCGCGTTTCTTGCTCCTCTCTTTTCTCTTCCTTCTCCTCCTTCGTCTTCTTCCTCCTCCTCTCGACGACGATGGTAGGGACCGCAGTGCCTCCGAGGGTCGGGCCTCAGATGCAGCCCCTCCTTCTCCCTCCTGAAGTTGGGCTGGCACGAGGCCCTCCTCCACGAGGCCGCTCTCGCGTCCGAGACCTCGTCCTCGAGCCGCTGGTGCCTGGCGAAGCCCCCGACGGAGGCAGCGAATTCGGTCGCGCCCTCGCCGACGAGCAGCGAGTGCTCCGTCGCCTCCATGACCAGCCGCGCCGTCGCCGCGGCCTCCCTGACGCGGACCGCCGCGACTCCCGCGGCGCGCATGGTCTCGCCGTCCATCACGAGCGCGTCGAGCGACGCGCGGCCGAGCTCGTCGGTGTTACCGCCCGGGCCGACGGTGCCGTCGCAGCGGTCGAGCTCGGCCCTCTCGGCCGCGGCGACGGCGGCGTCCAGAGGGAGCGTGCTCGAGGCTGCCGCCCCTCCTCCTCCTCCCCGTGCTTCTTCCTCTTCGGCTCTCTCGAAGACGGCGTACCCGGCGCGCGCCGCCTGGGTCCACGGCCACGTGTGGACGACGAGCGGGAGGCCGAGTTTTTTTGGGGCTTCTTCACCGTCTTCTTCGAGGTCGGCATCGCCGCCGCCGCCGACGCTGGCCGCTTTTAATTCGGATGCGTCGTCTGCTCTTCTAGCGGCTGCTCCCGTCGCCTTCGAGGCGAGCAACAGCAAGACGACAAGGAGAGCTCCCAGTTTCTGGCATGGTGCTCTGCTCGAAAGGAATGGAGCAGCTGCTGGGCGGAGGCGCGGAGAGCGAGGAGGACGCATCTCGGACTGTTTTTTTTTCTCCTTTTCGATTCTGCTCGTCTGTCGTTCTTCACTTCGCTTGTTCGATCGAAGCTTCGAAAGCAAAGAAGCAAAAAGAGAGCGTGTTGCATGCCTTACCTGCCCTCTCTCTCTCTTTCCATCCGCTCTCTCTGTCCACGCGCGCTCGTAGAGCTTGTCAACCCGACACAGTCATGGTGCATTTTCCCTCGTCGTTCCGTGCACACACGGAGAGCGAGAGAGGCGATCGAAGAGTGTTTTTTTCCCTTCAGGGGCATCGATTTTCCGTTTGCCCCCCATCCTTTCTTCTTGCTCACGTCCTCACTCACACAACCCACTCTTTCCTTCTCCTCGACACGCTCCTCGCGCTCCTCTCACATCAACGCAACAGTCTTTCGAGGACTGGTACAAGCAGGTAAGAGAAAGTGAAAAAGAAAGGAGAAGAGAGAAAGAAAGAAAGACGCGAACAGAGAAAAAGACCATCGACGAACATCTCCTTCTTTCTTCTTCTCCTTCTTCTTCTCTGACCTCCACGACCTTTTCCTCCTCCCTCCCCTAACCTCCCCCCCCCCCCCCCCGCGCTTCCAAAACCAAAACCAAAACCAAAACCAAAACCACAACCAAAACCAAAACCGAAACCAAAACCGAAACCAAAACCGAAACCAAAACCACCCACCCCATAAAAAGCTCCCGGTCGTCACGCGCACCTACGTCACCCTCTGCGTCCTCACCACCGCCGCCTGCGCCCTCGACCTCGTCACGCCCTTCTCGCTGTACTACAACGCGCGCCTCGTCTTCCAGCGCGGCGAGATCTGGAGGCTCGCGACGGCGTTCCTCTACTTCGGCTCGCTGTCGCTCGACTTCGTGTTCCACATGTTTTTCCTCGTCAAGTACGCCAAGCAACTCGAGGAGGGGTCGTTCAGGGGGCGGTCCGTCGACTTCGCGTGGATGCTCGTGGCGGGCGCGGCCGCGATCGCCGCCGCCGCGCCGCTCGCGCGCGGCCGCGTCCAGTTCCTCGGGTCGTCGCTGGCCTTCATGATGGTGTACGTCTGGTCGCGCAGGCACCGCCGCGTGCGCATGTCCTTCCTGGGCGTGGCGACCTTCGAGGCGCCCTACCTGCCCTGGGTGCTGCTGGCCTTCTCGGCGCTGCTGCGGCCCGGCGGCGGCGGCGCGGGCGGCGGCAGCGGCGTCGCCGTCGACCTGCTGGGCCTGGCGGTCGGGCACTGCTACTACTTTTTCGAGGACGTGTATCCCCGGCTCACCGACGGGAGGAGGCCCCTGGGGACCCCGCGGGTGCTGACGGCGCTCTTCGGCGGGGGCGGGGCGGGGGGGGCGGCCGGCGGGCGCGCTGGGGCCGGCGGCGCCGCGGCGGTGGCGGTCCCGGGCGGCGGGAGGCGAGTGGACTGAGAGCCCCCTTCCTCCCCTCCGTGTCCGTGGACGCCCGTGTAACCTTTCCCCCCCTACTTTCGATGAGAACGCACGCTCGGAAGAAAGAAGAAAGAAAAAAGAAAGAAGAAAAAGAGAAAGGAGAAGAAACGGGGGAGGGAAAAAGAAAGTGGAGGTTGTTTGCTCCGATCCGCTCACTCTCGCGATCGGGGGGGGGCATCGATCGGTCGCCTCTTCCCTCTCTCTCTCTCTCTCTCTCTCTCTCTCTCGTCGGCTCCTCTCCCGCGCCGACTCCCCGCCTTCCAGATCCAGGTCTCAGCGATGCTGACCCCGAGGTCCTCGGAGCAGCTTCAGCAGCAGCAGCTGTCCCCGCGGTGGCTCGCGACCTCTTCTTCGTCGCCGAGCTTGATGCCATTGTCGACCTCGACGACGCTGCTCTCCGCGGCCGACGCCGACGCCGTGAGGGCCGCGCTCGCCGAGGGCGACCTCGCCTCGCTGGCCCGCGTCGCCCTCGCGGGCGTGCCCAGGACAACGACGGCGCTCCCGTCTGCTTCTTCTTCTTCTTCTTCTTCTTCTTCTTCTTCTTTTTCTTCTTCTTTTGCTCCTCCGCGGAGCAGCAGCAGCTTCTACCCACGGGCCTCCACGGACGGCGTCGCGGTCTCCCTGACCTCGACGCCCCGGTCGAGCTTCGGAGGAGGGGGAGGGGGAGGAGCAGCCTCCCCCTTCCCGGCCCCGCCGCTCGCTCCCGCTTCTTCCGTTCCACCCTCTGCTTCCTCTTCCTCCTCTCCCGCCTTTGCTCACGCCCAGCCCGTGCTCCGAGCCCTGGCCGCGGCCTCGGCGGCGGCCGCGGCCTCCTCCGCCGCCGCCGCGGCGGCCTCGGCCGAGAGCCTCCTGTCGGCGTCCGAGGCGATCCCGCGGGCGGCGCGGGCCGCCGGCGCGCTGCGGGAGAGGCTGGCGGCGCGCTCCGCGGCGCTGGCCGCCGCGGGGGTCTCGCTGGGCTCGGCCCTGGACGACGACGCGGCGCTGAGGAGGGCGCGCGCGGCGCTGCGCGCCTCGGCGGGCGCGCTGCGGGGCGGCCGGAGGGCGGCCGAGGCCGCCGCCGCCGCCGCGGCCGCCGCGGCCGCCGCCGCCGCGGCCGCCGCCGCCGCCGGGGGCGCAGCGGCAGGCGGGGCCGGGGGCGACGGGACGGTCAGGCTCTCTCGGGCCCTCGAGCTCGCCTCTCTGGCCCGGAGGACCGTCCGCGGGGGAGGCGGCGGCGGACAGGAAGGGGGAGCAAGAGGCGGGGGCGAGAGCGAGGGGGGCGGGGAAGGAGCCGACGCACGGCGGGAGCGCAGCGAGGCGCTCGAGCCGCTCGCGGCCGTCGTCTGCGCGGCGGCCTCGGCGGTCGAGGCCTCGGCGCGCAGGGAGGCCGCCGCCGGGGTCAACGCGTGGCTCAGGGCCGCGCGCGCCGACGCCCCGGCCCTGGGCAGGGCCGCGCTGCGGGCCGCGGCCGGGGCGAGGGCCTCGGAGCGGAGGGCCGCGGCGGAGAGGAGGGCGAGGAGGCAGCAAGGGAGCAGGGAGCGGGCAGGGCAGCCTCCCCTCCTCGAAGCGTCGGAAGCCGCGGCCCCCGTCGCCGCCGCGCTGCTTTTCGGCGCCTCTCCTCCTGCTTCTTCTTCCTCCCGCTCGGCGACCGCCCCCGTCGTGCCCCCGGACCCCGCCCCCCTGGTCAGAGCGGCCAGGGCCGCCGCGCGGGAGAGGGGGGCCTCGGCGGAGCTCCGCGCCTATTTCCTGAGCAACCGCGGGATGCAGCTGTCCGCCGACTGCCGCCCGCTGCTGCTGCAGCTCCTCGGCGGCGGCGGCGGCGGCGGAGGAGCTTCTTCTCCTCCTTCCTCCTCCTCCGCCTCGGCCCTTCCCGTCGTCGTCCCGGGGCTGGCCCATGCCGCCGCCGTGGCCGGGAACCTCGTCGCCTCCGACGCCGCGGCGCGGGCGGTGCCGCTGTTCGGCGTCGGAGGAGGCGGAGGCGGAGGGGGAGGAGAGAGCGCGAGCGGGAGCGGGAGCGCGGCCGCGTCGTCAGACGCCGCCGACGACGCCGCCGAGGGGGGGTGGTCCGAGGCCTCGTCGCTGCTCGAGGCGGCCGTCTCCCGGGCCGCAGGATCCTCCGAGGCGGTTTCCTCCGGGGCCCTTTTGGAGATGAAGGACGCGCTGCTGCTGCTCTGCGACGTCGCCTCGGGCGCCGCGGACGCCGCCGGGGGGCTGCTGCAGGGGTTCGGAGCGGGCGCGGGCGCGGGCGCGGGCGCCGACGGCTCTTCTCCCTCTTCCTCCCCGCCGCCGCGGCCCGCGACGCCCTCCCCCCGAGGAGCGCGAGCGAGGAAGAGCAACAGCGCGCGGGTCCCTCTCGCTCCTCCTTCCGGAGCAGCAGTTTGTCTCCCGCCTCGCAGGCCCTGCGAGGGCATCCTCGGCGCGCTGGCGGCGGCGGCCCCGGCGCACGCCGCGGCCGCGGCCGCCGCCGCCGCCGCCGAGGCCGCGCCTGCCTGCGCGCCCTTCGTCGCCGCCGAGGGCGCCGCGGGCAGCAGCGGCCCCTCCCTCCCCCTCCCGCTCCTCCTCCCGCGCCCGGGGCTGTCGCTCGCCTCTCCCTCAGAGCGCGCGGCCCTGGAGGCCCTCGGACTGCTGCCGCCGCCGCTTCCCATCGGCGACGAGGGTCTGATTGCGAGGGCGAACGCGGGCAGCGCCGCCGCCGCCGCCGCCGCCGCCGCCGCCACCGCTCCCTTCACCGCGGCGGCCCCGGCCGTCGCCCTCGCGCTCCGCTCGCTCGTCGTCGCCGTCTCCGGGTTCCACGCCGGGCTGCCGACCTTCGCCGCCTCGGCCGCCGCCGCCTCCGCCGCTCCAGGGGGAAGCGGCCAACAGCAGCGGCAGCAGCAGCGGAGGAGGATGGTCCCGCGGCCCTTTGGAGACGTTTTGTCGGACGTCAGGGCGGCGAGGGACTCGGCGGCGGCGCGGGCGCTCGCGCCGCTGCTGCTGGCGGCGGCGCCGCCGCCGCTGGCCCCGCCCCCCTCCGCCGGCGGGCAGGGGGAGGACGCCTGCCCCTCCCCCTCCCTCGCCGCCTCCCTCGGCGCCGCGCTCGCCGCCGCCGCCGACGCGGCCGCCCTGGAGGCCGCCGCGGCCTCGCTCGACGCCTTCACGGTCGCCGCGGTCGCCGACGGCGGGCAGCCGCTGGAGCCGTGGCACCGGCTCGGGGCCCCGGCCCGCCCCTCCCCCTCCCTCGCCGCCGCCTCCCCTGGCGCCGCCGCGGCTGCTGCCCCCTGGGCCCGGGCGAGGGTCGAGGCCTGCTCCGCGGCGCGCGCCCTGGTCGAGGCCGCGGCGGAGCGCGCCGTGTCGGTTCCCGGCGCGGCGGCGGAGAGGCAGTGGCTGCCCTCGCAGCCGCCGCGGAGCTTCCTCGGAGCGGCGGCGGCGGCGGCGGCGGCGGCGGGAGGCGGTGCCGGCGGCGGCGGAGGGCAGCAGCAGCAGAGGAGAGCCCCCCACGTCCTCGCGCTGGAGGGAGTGATCCGGGCCGCGGCGCAGGCGGCGGCCTCGGCGCCCTGCGCCTCCGCGCTCCTGCCCGCTCCTCTTTCGCCTGCGGTGGCGTTGAAAGACGGCGAGGAAGCAGCGGCGGCAGCGGCAGCAGCGGAAGCCGGAGGCCGCCGCTCGCTCGTCGCCGCGGCCGCCGCGGCCGCCGGCGAGGCCTTGGTCTCGTCGCTGCTGGAGTCGCCCCACATCCGCGCCTTCAACGCTTACGCAGTGTTCAAGCTGCACGACGACGTCTGCTACCTCGCGCGCGTGGCCGAGGATGCCCTCCTCCTCGCCGGGACGACGGGAGCAGCAGCAGCTCCTGCTCCCTCCTCCTCTGCTCCTTCGTCTTCGGCGGCTTCTGATGCTGCTTCGGCGTCTGCGGCGGCGGCCGAGGCTCTAGCTGCTCCCGCGCAGCTCTGCTACGTCTTCGTGACGGGAAAAGTCTCCGAGCTCGCCGAAAGGGACTTGAGGATGAGCAAGTACGCCGCGCTGGCCTCGAGGGGCACGGGCAGGCTCGCGGCGCTGCTTTCCAAGTACAGGGAGGTCGGCGAAGGAGGAGGGAGCGAGGGCGCGAACTCCTCGTCGCCGTCGTCGTCGCCGCCGTCGTCTCCGCAGGCTTCTTCCCCCTCTTCGCGCTTCCCGAGCATCTTCGGGAAGGGGCTGCAGCAGCCTTCGTCGTTCGTCCGGAGGAAGGCTGTCGAGGCCGTGGTGCGAGCGCTCAGGGAGGAGGAGGAAGAGGAGAGGGAGAGGAACGAAGAGAAGGAGAAAGAGAAGAAGTAGAGGTAAAAAAAATTCCGATGCAATCACCGTCCGCTTGTTTTTTTACAGCCCTCTTCTACGCCTATCTGCACTTAATCCTCACTTCTTCTTCTTCCTCGCCTTGGCGGCCGCGCGCTTTTTCACGTGCTTGGGCGTCTTGGTCTTGCGCCGCTCGCGGGCACCGGCCTTGGCCTCGGCCTTGGCGGCCCTGCGCAGCGCACGGGCCGCGTCGGCCTCGTCGGGCGGCAGGTTGCAGGCGCGGGCTTTCAGGGAGCGGCGACGCAGGCGCTGGGACGAGTCCGAGAAGTCCGAATCGGAGCCGGAGAAGCTGTCGTCATCGGAACCGGAATCGGAGGAAGAGTCGACGTCGTCTTCGTCGCCGGAGTCGGAAGCGCCGCAAACTGCTCCTTCTTCCTCCTCCTCGCTGCCGCCGTTTTCGCCGTCGTCGTCGGCAGCGGCGGCAAACGACACCGTCTTCTTCTTCTCCCTCCTCTCTTTCTTCTTCTCCTTCTCTTCCTCGACCTTCTCCTCTTCGATCCTCACGTTGTTCATGTCCTCTGCCATCCCGGCAAACCTCTGGTAGTAGATCCCTTCGGCGACGCCGCCTCCCTCGGCCAGCCTCGCCGCGTCGCCCTCGGCGTCGGCGACGTCCGCGAGCCGGCGCGGGATGTGCGCCGAGGCCCAGACCGCGTCCTCCGCCGACCGCTCGGGGGCCAGGGCGCCCCCCGAGGCCACGGAGCGTTCGCTGCGGAGAGCTGCAGCGCGGAGCAGGGCGCCGAGGTGGCGTTCCTCTCCCGGCATCATCATCGAGGTGCGACTCGGATCAAAGTCGGCGCAGGAGGAGGCCGGCGCCGCGGTGGCCGCCGTGAACGGCGTCGTCGTCGTCGGCGGGGCTGCTGCTCCTCTGGCAGCAGCAGTCGAGAGAGACGCGGAGGAGGAGGAAGACCCTCCTCCGGAATCGTCGGGGTAAGCGCCCGCGTCCGCGGTCACAAAGTCGAAGACCTCCCTCGTCGTCAGCGGCGGCACGCCCCTGCGCGCGAAGAACGAGTTCACGTTCCCGGCGTCGACCCTGAGGAACTCGAGGGCGCGCGGGTGGTCGAGGTCGACGGACTGGGAGACGTCGATGATGACGACCGAGTGCGTGGGCGGCTTCCTCGCGCCTCCGTCGCCGCGCTTGCCGGGCCTTCGCTTCGACGACGGGTTCGGTTTCTCGTCGCCGCCGCTTGCGCCGCCGTCGTTTCCGCCGCCGCCGCCGCCGTCCCCCGCTTCCGCCCCCGCTCCCTCTCCCTCTCCCTCCTCCTCGCCGCTCCTCCCTTCCCTCCTCACGGGCGCGTACAGCATGTTGTACTCGCTCAGGTCAGCGTGGACTAGCCTCGCCCGGGCCCACATCGCGCGCATCGCCCCGAGTGCCTCCGCGTACGCAGCCGTGGCCCTCGACCGCGACAGCCGCGCGTCCTTGAGCCGCGGCGCCGCGTTGTTCCCGCCGTCGCTCCCGTCGGAGACGAACTCCATCGCGAGCACGTGCGAGCGCAGGCAGACAACGGCCGGAGCGCGGACTCCGGCTGCGGCCAGCCGCGCCAGGTTGCGCGCTTCCTTCTCGGCCCAGGCCCTGACCATCTTGCGTGCGTTGCCCTTGCAATAGCCCGCCTTGGACGAGGCGCCCTTGCCGCCGCCGCCGCCAAAGCCCCCGCCGCCGCCGCCGCCGTTGCTCCCGCTGAACCGCGCGTCGCCCTCCACGTACCGCTCCCTGTCCTTGAACGCCAGGATGCTGGTCTTGTAGACCTTCACGGCCAGGGCGCCAAAGCGGGAGCTCGCGTTCGAGGGGCCGGGCAGGGCGAGGTAGACGTTGGCCTCCTTGCCCGTCGACACGCACCCGTGGATGGATGCGAAGACGCCGCTGTTGAGGAGCTTGAAGAGCACGAGGCGCGTGCGAGGGTCGAGGACGGTCTCCACCGTGGCGCGGTCGGACTTGTCTCGGTGGCGGGCAGCCGCGGAGGAGTTTGAGGAGGAGGGGCCGCTGCCGCCGCCGCCGCCGCCGTGGCCCTTGCCGCTGTTGCCGCCGCTGCCGCCGGCCGCGTTGTCTTCGAAGTCGTCGTAGCCATCGTCTTCGCCGCCGTTGCCGTTGCCGTAAAAGTAGGCCTGCCGCAGGGCGCCGTCGAAGACAGCGTCGAGCCTGCGGGCGGAGGCGTTGGCGGGCTGGAGGGAGGAGGCCCTGGGAGCAGCAGCTGCGGTCGCCGCCGCCGTTCCTGCGGCGGTTCGGGCGCCCTGGTGTTGCGGCGGCCTCCTCCCTGCCGCCGCGCCTCCGCCTCCTCCTCCCCCCGCCGACGCTCGGCCCCTCGCCCTCCGCAGCGCCCTCTCGACGGCGTCCGAGTCGTCAGAGGCAAAATCCTCTTCGGAGCCTGCGTCGTCCGCGGTGAAGAGGACGCGGCGGGCCGGCGCCGAAGGGTCAACGCCTTGGCTAGCCGCCTCTGCCGAAGAAGAAGAGCATGCGAAGAGCGACGAGGAGGCGGTCAGGGCCTGCAACACCTCCCTCGCTGCGCTCTCTCTCTCCGTCGCCGTCGTCATAGAGCCCTGTTTGGTGCCTGGGGAGACGGAGGGGGTCTGCGGTGCCTGGGGCTGGGCCGTCGGGCGCGAGGAAGGAGCACTGGAGTCGTCGGCGTCGGCGTCATTGTCGACGGCTGCCGGCGTCGAGGTTGCGTCAATTGCTGGTTTCGCGTCGCTGCTGCTTCTGCTGCAGCTGCCGGCTAGCGCCGATGCAGCAGCATCGGCCGATGCAGTCTTTGCTATCTCCATAGCCGCGCAGTTTTAAATAGCAGCTGCTACTGGAAAAAAGCGCGCTTACGGCGTGCTTGATGCCGAAAGAAGCGAAATGTGACTCGAAGAAAAAAAAACCAAAAAAATTTTGGCGCCTCGCCTCCTCACTTCACTCGTCGTCGTTGCGTCGTCGACGTTTTTTCTTTTTCCGAAAGGCGCCGCGAAGACGAGACCGGCTCTCTCTCTTCCTGTTCGCACACGAAGAGAGTCCTCCTCTCTTTCTCGCTCTTCCAGAGCTCGAAGGCGGGACAAAAAGAGGCAGCGCGTGACGAAGACGCAGCTGAACGCGTTTGCTCTTGGCCGCCGCCGCTGTCAAAGAATCATTCGATCGATCGGGCAAGAGTTTCGGCTGCAACGTCTTTTCGCCGTCGGTTCGCCCTTCGTTTTCCCGCTTCAAACTTCAGGCACATTCTCTGAACCATGGCGGACAAGATGGTGGAAGAGGGAGAGAAACAGATCGAGATATGGAAGATCAAGAGGGTGCGGATTCTTGTTCAGGTGTTGAGACGACCGACGGAGAGAAGAAAGAGCGACACCCTCGGCGGCTCCCTCTCCCTTTTTCTGTCGCTCACCCTCCCGAGGCCCTCGACAACCTCGACACCTACGCGCACAAAAAAAAACCCATCAACAGCTCATCAAGGGCCTCGAGGAGGCCCGTGGCAACGGCACCTCGATGATCTCCCTCATCATGCCCCCTCGGGACCAGATCTCGCGCGTCGCCAAGATGCTGGGCGACGAGTTCGGGACGGCCTCCAACATCAAGAACCGAGTCAACCGGCAGTCGGTGCTCGGGGCAATCACGTCGGCGCAGCAGCGGCTCAAGCTGTACTCGAAGGTGCCCACCAACGGCCTCGTACTTTACACCGGCACGGTCATGACCGACGACGGCAAGGAAAAAAAGCTAAACATCGACTTTGAGCCATTCAAGCCGATCAACACGAGCTTGTACCTCTGCGACAACAAGTTTCACACCGAGGCGCTCGCGGAATTGCTCGAGTCGGACTCGAGGTAAAGTTTTTTTTTCTTTTTCCCCGTTTTCCTCCTCTTCATCGTCGTTGTTCTTCGCCTTTCTTTCACATATCTGCTGCTCTCTGCTTCCGCTTTATGTCTCTTTCTCTCTCCGCTCTCACGTCTCGCACAAGAACCCGAAAAAAAACGGTTTACCCCCCCCCAACCCCCCCCAACCAACCAACCAGGTACGGCTTCATCGTCATGGACGGCAACGGGTCACTCTTCGGCACGCTCAGCGGCAACACGCGCGAGATCCTGCACAAGTTCTCCGTCGAGCTCCCCAAGAAGCACGGCCGCGGCGGGCAGTCCGCGCTGCGTTTCGCGCGCCTGCGGCTCGAGAAGCGTCACAACTACGTCCGCAAGGTCGCCGAGACGGCCGCTCAGATCTTCATCCCGGGCGGCGAGAGGCCCAACGTCGCCGGCATAGTGCTGGCAGGCTCGGCGGAGTTCAAGAACGATTTGAGCGTTTCGGACCTGTTCGACCCGAGGCTGAAGGCGATCGTGCTCTCGATCGTTGACGTCTCGTACGGTAAGAAAGAAAGGAGAGAGAGAGAGAGAGAGAGAGAGAGAGAGAGAGAGAGAGAGTGAGTGGGGGGGGGGGGGTGAGAGGGT
>Ga0315289_10007317_pt1 | contig 16085 bp, 8 predicted proteins | sample YL17G11_40_MG_FD_203452 | JGI IMG/M metagenome (GOLD analysis project Ga0315289, IMG submission 203452) | Sediment microbial communities from Yellowstone Lake, YNP, Wyoming, USA - YL17G11_40 | ecosystem: Environmental > Aquatic > Freshwater > Lake > Sediment | place: USA: Wyoming | collected... | reverse complement strand
GTCTCACCAGCAGCAGCAGCAGCAGCAGTGGTGGCCCGAAGCGCTCGGCGTGCGGTCGGACGGGGTGCTTGCGGCGGCGGACGAGCTGGTGGGCATGCTGGAGCGGGTAGCGGGCAGAGGCTTGGAGGCCGATTGTTAGACAAAGAGCTTCCCCAGGCTAGAAACTGAAGAGGTTGGAAAAAAAAATGTTGATTCTTTCACTCTGTTTTTTCTGCGCCGCGCGGCCTGCTCCTCCTCGCTCGCACAGACGGCCATGATCATCCCCGTCCGCTGCTTCACGTGCGGCAAGGTATGATGAGCTCCTGAGGCGGCGGCACATGAGAGAGGCGAGCCCCTTTCCCAGAATTCGGCCAGCGCCGGCGGCTTTTCTTTCTCGCTCACACACACGCACTCTGCCCGCTCCCCCCCAGGTCATCGGCAACAAGTGGGACACCTACCTGGAGCTGCTGCAGGCGGACTACTCGGAGACGTGAGTTGTGTGGAGGGTGGAAAGAGAGCGGGGCTGTGCCCTTTTCCGCCGCCCTCCTCGGCCGCCGCCGCCACCGCCGCTCGCTGCCGACCGAACACTCCTTCTCACCGTGTCTCCCGTTTTTCTCCATTTTCCTTTTTCACTCCCAGCGACGCCCTCGACGCCCTCGGCCTCACCCGGTACTGCTGCCGCCGCATGCTGATGACGCACGTCGACCTGATCGAGAAGCTGCTGAACTATAACACGCTCGGTGAGAGAGGAGGCGGATAAGGGGCGCGAGGGCGGCACCTGTTTTTTTTATTGTCTGAACACGTGCTCCATTTCCCCTTTGTTTGCCCTTCTGCTCACACGCACCCCCTTTCATCCCCGTCCCCCCCCCCACACACACACGACAGAACGCGCCGCCGAGGCCGGCCGGTGATCGCGCCCTGCTCTGGTTGTATCCTCCTCCCCCGTCCTTCTCTTTGTAAACCCAAGACCCCCTTTTTCAGATGAATAAAAAAGGAACTGTTTCCGAGCCTGCCCCCCCCTTCCATCACAGCCGCACCACCTCCACCCGCGCCCGCCCCTCCAGCGCGTGCGCCCGGGCAGCGCCCCGCCCCGCATCGTCCTCCACCTCCATGGCCAGGCCCTCATCGTCCTCAGCAGCGGCGGCGGCGGCGGCGGGCGGCGGCGGTAGGAGGGGGGCGACGTCGAGCCAGGCGAGGCTGCCCCCGCCCCCGCCCGGCCGCACGCACCGCCCTGGGTTGACGGCGACCGCCCGGACGGGCGCCGCCCCCGGGGCCCCGGGCCCCGCGGCCGCGGCCGCCACCCGGGCAAAGGGCGACAGGTCGGAGGGGAGGAGGAGGAGGTCGGGGGAGGCGCCGCCCGGAAAGGCGATGCCTGGCGAGGGGCGGCGCGGGGGGGAGAGGGGCTGGCGCCCTCCGCCGGCCCGCCCGCCGCCCGCCGCCCCGGCGTGCCCCCGCGCCCGCCGGGCGTCCAGGCACGCGCCCGGGGCGGGCGGGTAGGCCGGGTAGAAGCACCGCTGCTCCAGCAGGGCGGCCGCCAGGCCGCCCATGCGGTCGCCGCGGACGCCGCCCCCCGGGCCCGCGCCCGCCTCGCAGCCCGCGATCGCGAAGAGCGGGTCGGACGATGTCGCGCCCACCACCACCTCGTTCAGGGTGAAGGTGGCGGGGTTGGGCAGGGCGTGCACGCAGGCGGGCGTCCCGGCGGGCAGGGCCAGGGGCGGGGTCGGGAAGGTGGGCAGGGCGGTCGCGTCCCGCACGGAGGGAACGAGGAGGATGGGCGGGAGGTGGGTGGCGCCGCCGGCGCCGCCCTGGAGGCCGGCCGCCGCGCGCGCGTCGACAAAGGCGGCCAGCCGGCCGACCACCTCCCGGGCGAATATGTCGTCAAAGCTGGCGTCCGGCGCGGCCGGGGAGGTCCATGCCGGGTGGGCGCTGTCGATGAAGGGGCCGATGAGGACGAGCGCGTCGGCCGGGCGGCCCCCGCCCCCCGCCCCGGCGGCCGCGCGCAGTACCGCGTCCAGGGGCGCAAAGTCGGTGCCGTCCCCGTCGGGCGGGGTGAAGGGCCCCGCTGCGACGAGGACGCGCATGCCGGCCGGCCCCGTGGCGGCGGCGGCCCGGGCCAGCGCGGCGCCGCCCGACGCCGACGGCGGCAGGGGCAGAGAGGTGTGGAGGGCGGCCGCGACGAGCGTGTGGCCGGCCGGGCACGCCCCGACCGCCGCGACAGCCTGGCCGGGGAAGAGGCGGTAGCCGGGGCCGCCGGCGCCCACCAGCTTGGACACGTCCAGGCGGACCCGGCCGCCGGAGGAGAGGGCCGCGCTGCCCTCGAGCACGACCGAGGCGGCGTTGAGGCGGCCGCCGGCCGCGCCCGCGCCCTCGCACACCACCCGCCCGGCAAAGACGGACGCCTCCGCCTGGAGGGCCACGCCGACGGGGGCGGCCGGGGGCGCGCCGGTGGCGGCCTCGAAGGCGGCCGCAAAGGCCGCGATGCGGGCCTCGAGGAAGGCCGCCCGGTCGGCCAGCGAGTCGGTGAGGAGGCGGGAGGGGCCGCCGCCGGCGGCCGCGCCCTCCTCGGCCGCCGCCGCCCCGACCAGCCCCACCCCCACCCGCGGCGGGCGGGCGGGGGGCGGGGCCGGCAGGGGCGCCCACCCGGGCGGGGCCAGGGTGGCGATGGCCTCGCCCGACCCGGCCCGGGCGGCAAAGGCGGCGGCGCCGGGGGAGGGGAGCGGGGCGCCGGGCGTGGTGGCCGCGGCCGCAGCCGCGGGCGTGCGCGCGGCCGGCGCCGCCGCCGCCGCCGCCGCGACCGGCGTGCCCCGCCCGCCGCCCAGCACGCCGCCCCTCTTCACGGCCGCCGGCGTCGTGTGCGCCGCGCCGACGGAACGGCGCAGGGAGGTGTTGGTCCCGTCGGCGAGGGCGGTGGCGGTGCTGTGTGGAGATGCAGGTGAGAGAGAGAAAAGGGGGTTGAGGTGAGAGCAGGGGCGCCCGCCGCCCGCGTGCGCGGCCCCATCTTGCCCCTGCTCGCTGCTGCTGCTCTATTCTCAAAACTCACTCGTCCCATGACAGCCCCCCAAACGCGGCACGCTTGGCCGCCACCGCGGCCGAGGCGGCCTTGGTGGTGGCCTCGAAGCCGGCCACGGCGGCGGTGGTCAGCTCGCCGCGCGGGATGTTGCTGTGTGCAACGTGTGAACGGGAAATTGGGTGGCGATGTGAGAGCGTGAGTGGAAGAGAGGCGAGGGAACGCGAGGGGGCACGCCCGCGTGCTCTCTATGTCCGCTGTGTGTAGCGCCCAGCGCACAAGCCAGGGGGGTTGAGAAAAGCCAGGAAGGCGAGGGCGCAATTTGGCGAGCGCCGCCGGCCCGAGCGCAGAAAATCAAAAAAAACAGGCGCGCGCCGGTTTGCCCGGCTCCACGCCCGCCCCGCCCTCCCTCCCCCCTCAAACACTCACGTCTCCATCGCGTACGCCTCAAAGGCGAGGGCCGCCTTGTCCGGGCCACCCGCCGCCGCGGCGGCCGCCACCAGGCGGGCCCCCAGGTCGCCGCCGTCCGGCACGGCGAAGCCGCGCCGGGCAAAGGCGGCGGCGACGTTGGCCATTTGAAAAGACTGTGTTGCGTGTGCGTGCGTGTGTGCGTGTGTGCGCTTGTATGTGGGCGCTCTCGCGCGTGTGTGTGTATATGGGTGTAGCGAGAGGCGTATCGGCGCAGAGAAACGGGTGCGCGCGGAGAGAAAAAGGCGATGAGAGTGTGAGCAAGAGCCACGAAAAAAAGGCCTGAGCAAAAAAACTCGACCTCGGGGCGCACACCACACGCTCACCACACCCCACCCCCGATCCTACACCGGGGGTGGCGACGCGGCACTAGAAATCCTCACCCCCGCCACCCGGTCGACGCCAGATAGGCCGCGTACGGGTCCGCCGCGTCCAGCACGCCCGTCACCCCGATGGGCGCCCGCAGGATGTGGTCCGGGATGGCAAAGGCGGCCACGAGCGGCAGGGCCTGGCCCGCCAGCCCCGCCCGCAGGCCCTCCAGCAGGCGGGAGATGGCTTTGGCCTTGTCGGCGCCCACGGACTCGTCGTTGCGGTAGGTGACGTCGGCCTCGATGGCGGTCAGGGCAAAGGTGTCGGCCATGGCTTTCAGGGCAGGGCGGGCGCCGCCCGACTCGGGGGCGGCGGCCGCGGCGGCAGAGGCGGCCTCAAAGATTTGGCACTCGACGTGCGCGTTGGCCAGGGCCAGCAAGTGCGGCGCGCACCGGTTCCACGCCCCGAACGCGCCGCCCGGGCCCCGGGCATGCTTGCGCAGGCGGGCGGCCGCCGTGAACAGCAGGCGGCGGGTGCGGTGGCGGAGGGCGGACTTGAGGAACTCCGGGTCCCGCAGGTGGCGGGGCGACGTGTCGTGCGCCAGCAGCGGGTTGGCGGGCAGCGCCCCGCCCGCCCAGGCGCGCAGGAAGGCGGTGCCGGCTGCCAGGGGGTGCCCAGAGAAGCGCTCCCTGTACCGTTTGAGCAGCGCGCCCGCGACCTGCATGCGCAGGACCGTGTTGTCGCCCTCAAAGGACACAAAGATGTCCTGGTCGGACCGCCACCCGCCCAAGCGGTTGGCGGCGGCGTAGCCGTGCCCGCCGCAGGCCTCCCGGCAGGTGGAGAGGGCGCGGGCCGTGTAGGAGGTCGCGTACGCTTTCAGGCCGGCGGAGGTGGCGTGCACGTCCGCGGCGGCGGCTTCGGCCGCGGCGACTGCTTCGGGCGGGGCGCCCGGGGCAGAGGCGAGCTTGGACGCCGCCTTGCTGGCCTCGTACGAGCCCACCAGCGCCCGGCACGCAAAGTGGAGGGCGTAAGCCGTCGCCAGCAAGGGCACCAGCTTGCCCTGTTGGGAGGGGTAATCCAGAACGGCGACCTCGGGCCCCCCCGGCGGCCCAAACTGGAGGCGGGTGGCCGCGTACCGGATGGCAATGGTGACCGCCCCCTTCAGCACGGACACGGACGTCCCGGCCAGCCCCACCCGCCCGCCCGTGAGCTCGCCCAGGGTGGCTGCGAACCGCCCCGACGGGGAGAGGGTGGAGGTGTACACGCCCCCGGGCCCCACCTGCGCAAACCGGTCCAGGAGGTTGAGGCGGGGCACGCGGACGCCGCTGAAGCGGAGGGCGCCATTGTCCACGCCTTGCAGGCCCACCTTCACCCCGCAGTCGATGACCTGGACGCCGGGGAGGAGACCGTCCGGGCCGCGGCGGCCGTCGCGCAGGGGCACGATGAAGGCATGGACGCCGTGGTCGACCAGGCCGTCCAAACCCACGGGCGGTTGTTTTTGTGTTGGTGTTTGGGGGCGGTGGTGGCCCCCGACAGCGCTGGAGGTGGAGGCGCCGCCGCCGCCGCCGCCGCTCGCCGGCGGCACTTTGAGCCGGGCAAACACGGTCGCAGCCTGCCCGTCCTCCGCCGCATTGCCGATCCACCACTTGAGCGCGCCGTCGTCCGGGGTCGTGATCACCCACTCATCCGCCGCGCCGTCAAACACGGCCTCCGTCTTCAACCCCGCCACGTTGGAGCCGTGCCCCAGCTCGGTCATGGCGAAGCAGCCCGGCATGCGGAAGGCGTCTATGGCCTCCGCGTACGCGGCCCGGTGCCGCGCCGTCCCCAGGTTGAGGACGGACCCGCCCCAGAGCGAGTACTGGACGCCCAGCTTGATGGTGGCGGACAGGTCGACGAGGGCCAGCAGTTCACCTAAATAGAAGTAGGCGGGGATGTCTGTGTCAAACAGGCGGAGGGGATGGTACCTGGAGAGGTGTGTGTAGGGTGTGGGGGGGGGGGCGGGGGGAGAGAAAGGGGGGGAGGAGGTCGTGTGTATGTGTTTTCTGTGGCGTAGCAGGCGGCGAGCGCACGAGGCGCGGGGAGAGAGATGGAAAGAGGAGGGACGGAGGTCGAGGGCGGTCCGCGCGCGCGTGGGTGGCGGCACGGCCCGGTCCCCTTTCTTCTCTCTCGCTGTCAGATTGACCGCGCGCACGCTCCTGCTCTTTCACTCTCCGCCGTGTTTTTACACTCACCCAGCCGCCAGCACGGTCATCAGGATGGAGCGGACGAGGTCCCGGTGTTGAGCTGAGGGGAGAAAGGAGGAAAGAGGAGGATGAATGGGGCAGCGCGACCGGCGGCCGCGTGACACGAGAGCCGCGCTGCGCGTGCGACCCGGCCACCCTATGGATCCCGGTCGCCCCGCAGGACGTGAGCAAGCATGATGACGCACCCAGGGCACGCGTGCCGGGGTCAAAAAGGAAAGCGGATGGGCCTGTGCTCGCGTGGCGGAGAGAGAGGCCTCCCCCGCCCACATCCCCTTCCACCCAGGCGCCGCACGCTCGGGAGGCACAACGGCCCGCCGTCTCCTCTCTCCACTCGCGCGCACCTTTCGTCAGCCCCTCCGTGCATGGCACCAACAGCTCTGGGTGCGCCCGGAACACCTCGTAGACGGCGGCCTTCATGGCGCCGCCGCGGGGGCCGTCCAAAATGGCTTCGACCGCGGCCGCGTTGACGGCGGGCAGTGCACCGCCCCGGGCCGGGCGGTAAAAGCCGGCCGCCGCGGTGGGGGAGGCGGTGACTGTGGTGGTGGTGTCAGGTGGGGAGCCGGCCGCCGCCAGGTGGCGGCGGAGGACGGCGAGGCGGTCCATTGTGTTTGGAGTGCGGACGTGTGGGCTTTTTGAGAGTCTCTGTAGAAGAGGGTTGAAAAGAACAATGACAAAATAGCGAGTGAGCGAGCGAGCAAGGAGCACTCTTTCTTTTTTCTCACCCCGCTCCTCCGGGAGCACGGAAGCCGCAGTCCCGCAGAGCCTGGCAACCCCCTGGCCTCCCGCTTTCTCATCCCCCTTAGTGCACCGCAGTGCGGGCAGGCAATAGCAAGGAAAGGGGCTGGTTTTTAAAATCTCAACCCATGCCGTCCGCCATCGTCACAGGCGCTGGCCGCGGCATCGGCGCCGCCTGCGCCCGCGCCTTAGCGGACGCCGGCTACAACCTGACCCTGCTGGACCTGATGGCACCGGCCGATCTGGCGGCGTCCCTGGCCGAAAGGCACCCGGGGCTGACCGTGCGGGCGGCCGCCCTCGACATCACTGACGATGACGCCCAGGCAGCCGCGTTCAGCGCTGCCGCCGCCGCGCAGGGCGGCCGCCTCGACGTCGCCATCCTCAACGCCGGCATTTTCGAGTCCGGCCCTTTTTTTAGCAGTGGCGCGGGCAATGACGACGACCGCTCCTGGCAGCGCTGCCTGGACGTCGACCTCCGCGCCACCCTGGCCGGCGTCCGGGCGGCCGCGGCCGTCATGAGCCGCACCAACAATAACAAAAACAGCACCGGCGGTGCCATCGTTGTTACTGCGTCGGCGGGCGGGCTCTACCCCATGCCGGCCGCGCCTGTCTACGCGGCCTCCAAGGGCGGGCTCGTCCACTTCATCCGGTCGGCCGCGGGCGGGCTGCACAAGGCGACCCGCATCCGCCTGACGGCCCTGTGCCCGGAAGCCGTGGAGACGGCGCTGTACCGGGGGGCGGTGGCGGGCGGGGCGCCGCCCGGGTCGGCGCGGCGGGTGGCGGCGGCGGAAGCGGCGGCGGGGAAAGGAGGCAGGGGTGGCGGTGGCGGGAGGGGCGGCCCCCCGGCTGACGGGGAAACGCGGCCACGCGCCACCCCGCGCCTCGCCGTGCCAGTCCTTGACCCGGCCGACGTCGCGGCCGCGGCCCTCGCCCTCGCGCACGACGCCACCGCCGTCGGCACCGTCCTCATGGTCCACGCGTCGGGGGCCCGCCTGGAGTGGACACACCCCCGGGGGAACCTGACTGACGCGGGCGCGCGCTTTGGCGGGGGTGGCAGGGACGGTGGGGACCCCCCCTCGTCCCGTCACGCCCCGGCCTGGGCGGCCTGGGCGGCGGGTGGCGTCGACCCTGCTGGGCGGACCGCCGTTGTCGTCACCGCCCTCTCCCCCGACTTCGCGGCCGCGACCGCCCTCCGGCCCGCCCCGCTGCTGCCTGGGTCGCTGGTGCGCGTGCCCCGCTCCCCCTTCCCCGCCTGGGCCGGCCTCCCGCCCGGCCACCTCCTCATCCGCCGCACCTTTGCCGGCGTGAACGCGTCGGACGTCAACTACAGCGCCGGCCGGTACGCGCGGGCGGGCGGCGGGTCCGCCCCGCCCTTCGAGGCCGGGTTTGAGGCCGTCGGGGTGGTGGCTGCGGTCGGGCCGCCGCTGCCTGAGACGGGGCGTTTCCCCTCCCCTGCCCCTCCCGCCCACGCCTGGCGCGTGGGCGATGCGGTCGCCGAACTCGGGTACGGCTGCTACTCCGACTGCGGCCTCGTCCGGGCGGACCGGGCGCTGTCTCTGGGCGCCCTGCCCCCCGGCCCGGCCGCCGTCGCCCTCCTCACCTCCGGCCTCACCGCCGAGCTGGGGCTATCCGTCTCCCTGGCGGGGCGGCCCCTGCGGCGGGGCGACACCGTCCTCGTCACTGCGGCCGCGGGCGGGACGGGGCAGTTCGTTGTCCAGCTGGCCGCGGCCGCGGGCGCGCGCGTGGTGGCCGTCGTGGGCTCTGAGGCCAAGGCAGCCCTGGTGAGACGCCTGGGCGCGAGCGAGGTCATCAACCACCGGGCGGCGGGCACGGCGCCAGGCGGGCTGGCGGCCGCGATCCGGGCGGTGGCGCCGGGCGGGTTGGACGTCGCTTGGGAGTCCGTGGGTGGGGGCGCCTTTGAGGCGGCCGCCCGTAACCTGAGGTCGCCGGGCGGGAGGTGCATCGTGATCGGGATGATGGACAGCTACGCGGTGAGCGACTGGGGCAGCAAGCCTTCGTCCGGCCTGGCCCTGCCCGAGCTTCTCCTGTGGCGGGGCGCGTCCGCGACCGGTTTCTTCCTCCTCCACCACGCCCGCCGGTTCCAGGGCGCGCTCTCGAAGCTGACAAGGTTGGTTGCGGAAGGCAAGGTGAGCGTGGCGGTTGATGAGGAGCGATTCGTGGGGCTGGCGTCCGTCCCGGCCGCCGTCGCCCGCCTGCAGAGCGGGCGGAGCGTGGGCAAGGTGGTGGTGCAGGTGTGTGAGGGGCTGCCGCCTGGGGTGGCCGGGGTTGGGGAGGAAGAGGCGCGGGCGAGGTTGTGATGGAAGACGAAGAAAACTTTTTTTGTTCTAAACACCAGCCGCCTCTCTCATCTCTCTCCGTCCTCCGCCTCTCTCTCTCTCTCACGGAATGCCGTGCTCCCGCACGTACGCCTGCAGCGCCACCACCTGGGCCCGGTGGTCGGGCGGCAGGCCCGCCACGGCGGCCGCGTCCAGGGCCATCACCTGGCGGAGCATCGCCCGGTGCCCCTCTGCCTCGGCAGGGTCAGCAGGGAGGGCAAAGCCCGAGGGCGGCGGCCGGTGCGCGGGGAGCGGGGCCGCCGGCGGGGCGCGGGGTGGGGGAGGGGGCAGCATGCCGCCCAGGCCCGCCCCGTACGGCAGGGGCGGCGGCGGCGGCGGCGGCCCGGGGCCGGGCACGGGCGGCGCGGGCGCGGGCGGGGCGGGCGCGGACGCTGGGGGGGGAGGGGGCACGACCAGCCCGACCGCGACCTGCGCCGTGAAGAGCGCCTGGGCCAGCTGGGGGTGCGCCACCAGCAGGTCCCGGGCCGCCCGGGGGCCCTCCCGCCCCGCCAGGGCCCGCAAGCAGGCCAGGGCCCCCCACAGCTCGGCCCGGGACTTGCGTGCGAGGACGGCTGTGACCGCGTCGCCCGCGGACCCGGGTGGTGGGGGGCCGGGCGCGCCCAGGAGGGCCGCCGCACCTGCCGCCGCCGCCCGCGCGGTGGACAGGCCTAAGGGTGGGTCGCGCGCGCCACCACCCCCGCCGTCCGACGAGGGCAGTGCCGCGCCGCCCGGGCGGCGGGGCGGGGCGCCAGGCTCGTCCGACTCCTCCTCTGCAAAATTCACACGCAGCGCCCGGCCCATCATCTCCCGCCCCGACAGGTTGCGGGCCGCCGCCGTGGCGGTGGGGATGTCGTAGAACTGGACGAAGCCGAAGCCCTTCATCTTGCCGGTCTCCCGGTCCATGGCGATCCTGATGTGTGAGAGAAGAGGAGAGACGGACAATGAAGAGAGAGAGGAAATGAATGAGGTTGGTTGATGGGATGGAGGAGAGAGGCGGGCGCGGAGAGAAGAGAGAAAAAAACACGGCGCGTCTCAATTCTTTGTGTCTCCCAGTACTCACCGAGACGATTTGACGGGACCCACCTCCGAGAAGATTTCGGCAAGCATCTCCTCCGTCATGCCGAAGGGCAGGTTGCCGACTGTGTGGAGAGAGAGTGTGCGTGGAGAAATGAGGACACAAAAGGTGGCGGCGGCTTTTTCTTTGTTGTCGTGGTTGAAGCCGACGATCTACGGCGCTGCGGCCACCCATGCACACCCCCTCACTGAGCACAGGGATAGGATCACGCACCGAAGACCGTCCTCGAGGGTGGCCTGGACGCCATTGCGTTGAGGCGGGGTGCGACGAGTTTTTTTTCGTTAAGGAGTGAGCAACGCAGGAGTGCAGACCTTCAGCTCACCTCTGCACTTTTTCATTTTCTCCCGCCCAGCGCGCGCACGCACTTCCTGTCTCTCGGCCCTTTCAAACACGATGGACTGGCTCAAATCCCGCCTGGAGACCGCCCAGGCCGAGGCCACCGCCGCCGCGAGCCGGGCGGCCGCCGCGTCCCGGTCCCTGGCCGATAAGGCGACCGCGGCCGCCCGGGAAGCCGCGGAGGCGGCGTCTTCCGGCGCCCGGGACCTGGCCGCCGCCTCGGAGCGGGCGGGCGGTGTCGCTGCCGACCGTTTCACGGCCCTGTCGGCGAAAGCCCGGGCGGGCGCGGAGGCGGCGGCGGGGGACGTCGCCGGCGCGGCCCGGCGCGTGCGCGAGTCCGACGCGGCGGCCGCCCTGCGCGCAGGGGCGGTCACGGCCGCCGCCAGGTTGAAGGCCCTGGACCTATCTAGCGTGGGCGGGGCGGCGGCGGGGGCACTGGCGGGGGCGCTGGGAGCGCCGCTACCGCCAGGTGAGACACAAAAAAAGCGAGAAAGCATTGGGCGCGCCCATTCAACCCGCCGCCCCCCCCCCCATCCTCTCTCCCTCCTCACTCCTCCGTCTCTCTCCCTCCCCGTTGATAGACGCCATCCCCCCCACCGAGGCCGACTACGTCGCCGCCGGCCTGACCCCGCCCGTCCGGGCCTCCATCGCCGCCTTCTCCTACGCCTCCTTCTGCGAGGCGGCGGACGCCCTGGCCGCGGAGGCGCCGGGCGGGAAGCTCCCCGCTGCCTGGCCCCCACTCTCGCCCTGGCAGGCACGCCACGCCTTGCTGGCCGTCCAAGCCGTCCCCTCCCTGGACGAGGTACGGTACGTCCTGGTGCCGTCCCGGTTGAGCGACGGCGCTTTCTGGGCGGCCTACCTCCGCCTGGCCCGCCCCCTGCTGCCGGCCGCGGCGTTCGACCCCGGGGCGCCCCCGCCCGCGCGCGCGGGCGAGGGCGAGGGCGGCGGCTTCCCCGCCGCCGGCCTGGGCGCCCGCCTCGGCGCCTGGGCCGCCGCCGCGGCCGCTGGCGGTGCCTCCTCTGGCCCTCCCCCCTCCACCTCGGCCGGCGAGGCAGGCGCGGCCGGCGTGCAAGACGGTGGGAGGGTGGCGGGGGAGAGGGAGGAGGACGACGACCTCGACCGCTACCTGGCAGAACTGGATGGGGAGGAGGGCGACGACCAAGAAAACGGGTCCGGAGCTGGACAGGGCGAGGGCGAGGGGGCTAGTGAGGAGGAGGAGGACGACCTGGACGCGTACCTGCAGGAGCTGGACGCCGGGACGGAGGAAGGGGAGGACGCGGAGGGCAAGACAGAGGAGGTCGAGGAGGTCAAGGTCGAGGTTGAGGTTGAGGATGAAAAGGCGGAGGAGAAAGAGGAGGAAGAGGGGGGCGCCACCGTCGGGCCTCCTCCCGATCTGCCCGCCTCGTCTACCCCCGTCAAGGGCGGCGTTGGCAAGGAGGCGAGCCCGGTGGCGGTCGCGGCGTCGCCAGGCGAGTGAAGAGTATAAGAGTGTAGATGGAAATATGAGACAAAGGTTGATTTTCTGCTCACTTTTCTTTCCTTTTTGCACCAGAAAGCCGCTCCTTCGATGGCCTCCTTCCGGGCCTGGGTGCAGGCCCGGTGCGCGCCCGTCGTGGAGGTCCTGGCCACGCCCGAGGTGGAGGCGCTCTGCGCGGCGGAAGGTCTGACGCCGGCGCAGCTGCTCCGGCCGGCGGGGGAAGGGGGCGTGGCATTGAATGGTGAGAGAGAGAGAGAGAGTTGAGAGACAAGGGGGGAACTCCGCGCCGCGGGCCGCGCGCGGCTTGGTGGCTGTGTGTGCGCACGTGCCTCGCCTGTCAACAGGGGATTGCGTGGGCGCAGGGCGCGGCGAGAGATAGGATGCGGCGCTTTCCCAAAACACTCGATCGATGGAACGCGCACTCCCAAAAACCTTCATTTTGCAAACCTCCCGTCTCTCTCCAGTCCCCATCCGTACCGTCGGCGACCAGACCTACCGCCTGCGCGACCTGACCATCCGCTTCGTGGACAGCGGGACCGTGCGGCAGGCGGACGCGGGCGAACTAGATCGGTTGACGCTGGCGGCGGTGGAGGGCGCCGCCGCGGGCGCTGGGGTCGGGCCGGCCGGGCGGCCCAGCCGCAGGGGCGGCGCCCCAGACCTCTCCCCTCCCGACCCGCTCGCCGCGCTGCGGGCGGGCGCCCCCCTCGACGCCCTGCCCTGGTACACAGCCTTTGCGGCCCTGGTCACGGGGCCCGTGTCCTTCGCCCGGCCCGGGTTCGGGGGCGGGGTGGACGCGCCCGTGGCGCGCGTGTGCTGCGCCGCGTGCCTGGTGCCGGGTGCCTCGTCGCCTCCGTCCTCGCCCTCCCTGGTCGAAGCGCTGCGCTCCCTCGCCGCCGCCCCGCCCTCGCCCAGCCCGGCCGCGGCGGGCGCGGCGGCGGGCGGGGCGCCCGAGCTGGTGCACTACCTCCTCCTCCTCGACGCCCGGCGAGCGGGGCGGGAGGCTGGCGCGGCGGCGCAAGCCGCGCTGGCGGCCGCCCAGGCGGCCCTGGGGGGGTCGGGCCGCGTCTCCCTCCTCACCCTCTTCGCCGCCGCCGCCCCGCCTGACGGCACCGGCCCGCCCACCTGGGGCCCGGCCCTCCACGCGCCCACCACCACCCCGAGCGGCGGGGCGGGCGAGGTGGGGGCGGCGCGGCAGCCCCCGCCGCCCGGCCCGGGCGCGGGCGGGGTGGTCGGGGGCGGGCTGAGCGCGGCCGACGCGGCCGCGCTGGCTGCCTGGGTGGGCGGCTGGGCGGCGGCCTCGCTCGTCCCCGCCCTGGAAGCCCGCATCCGCGCCCTGCACGCCCTGGCGGCGGCCGGGCGGAAAGGCCTGCGCTCCCAGCTGCTGAAAGCCTTCAACTTCAACCGCAAGGCGGCGGCGGCCGCGGCCGCGCCCGCGAGCGGCGGGGGTGGGGGAGGCGGGGGTGGGGGTGCCAGCTCATCAGGTGCGGCCACCACCCCCACCGCCGCCGTCGACGCCTCCTCCTCCGCCTCCGACGCCGCCACCCTCGCCCGCCTGGCCGACCTGTGCCTCGCCCTGCGTGACTTTGATACCGCGGCCTGGGCGGCCCGGGCGGCGGGCGCGGACGCGAGGGAGGCGCGGGACGGGGCGGGCGGGGCGGACGCGGCCGAGGTGTTGGGCCTCGCCCTCGCCGCGTCCGCCGCCGCCCCGCCCCCTCCCGGCGGCCCGCCGCCCAGCCCAGCGGCCCTCGCGGCGGCCATGGACCCCGCCATTGCCGCCCTGCGGGACGCCGTCGCCCGGCGGACGGCCCTGGCGGGCGGGGGCGGCGCCAACGCGGACGGCACGGGCGGCGCGGCCACCGCGGCCGGCGGCCTCCCCGCCGCCCGCCAGGGCGCCACCCGGGCCGCCGTCCTCCTCGCGGCGGTCGCCTCCGCCACCGGCCGCTGGGCGGACGCGCACTGGGGCCTGATGAAAGCGCACTTCGGGGAGGAGCCCCTGCCCGCGGCGGTCCTGCTGGAACAGGCCGCGCTGTGCCTGCTGCGCCTGGGCGGCGGGGGCGCGAGCGCTGGCGCCCTGCCCTCCTCCTCCTCCTCCTCCTCGCCCGCCATCAGGAAGTGGGCCTTCCACACCGTCCTGGCCGGCCTGCGCTACGCGGCGGGCGGGGCCAGCGGGTTGGGGGCGGCGGCGTACGGGGCGGCGGCGCCGGTGTATGAGGGGAAGGGGTGGTGCCTGATTGAGGAGCACGTGGGCGAAGTCCTCGGCCGGTCCGCCGCGGCCGCGGGCGCGTTCGGCGTCGCCGCGGACGCGTTCGGGCGCCTCCTCCCCGCCGTCCACGCCCCCGCGGCGTGGCAGGGGCACTACCTGCGGGCGTGGGCGGACGCGGCGGGCGCGGCGGCGGGCGCGGCCCCTCCGGGCACGCCGCCCCCGCCCGCGCCCGTCCCCTTTGTGTCCGTCGACCGGGTCACGTTCCACGCCGAGGGCGGCGAGACGGTGGGCGGCCCCGACGCGGCGGCCGCGCCCCCTGGGGCGTGGAGGAGGCTGGACTGGGCGTTGGGGCCCGGGGCCGCCCCTTCCGCTCCAACCCTCTCCTACTCCTCCTCCCCCCCTGCCACAACTGCGGCCGCCGCCGCCCGCCGGTGCTGCGTCGCAGGCGAGGCTGTCGCCGTCGAGGTCCCCTTCTCCAACCCCATGGCCATTCCCCTGGCCCTGGAGGGGCTGTGCCTGGTGGTGGAGGCCGTGCCGGGCGGGGGGGAAGAAGGGGGCGGCGGCAAGGGCAAGCAACCCGCCCAGCAGCCGGCCGAGGTGGCGGTCGCCGCCCGGGACGTGACCCTGGCCCCGGGCGAGGCCGCGACGCTGCGCCTGGTCGCCACGCCGGCCACCCCGGGCGCCTTCGCCATCACCGGCGTGGAGTGGCGCCTGGCGGGCGTGGCGGCGCGGGCGCGCTTCGGCGTGCGCGGGAGGGGGGGCGAAAGGAAGGAAAACGGGGCACCCCCTCCGCGCGCGCCCTCACCCGCCCCCGCCCATTTTTTCTGCTTTGAGGCGCTCCCGCCCGCGCCCCGCCTGGCCGCCGACGTCATCGGCCTGCCGCCGACCCTCCTGGCCGGCGAGCTCGCGCCGGCGACCCTGGTCCTCACCAACGTCGGCCCCGCCCCGGCGGGCGGGGTCGTCCTCGGGATCAGCTGCCCGGACGCGCTCTTGGTGGTTGGTGGGTCTGCGTCGCCGCCTCCCCCACTCCCGACCCCACCGGGCGTGCGGGCCCCGCCCGTCTCCTTCCCCCTGACCCGCCGGCCTCTGCCCCGCCCGCCGGGGCTGGAGGCGGGCGACACCGCCGGCGCCGCAGCCGCTGAGGGCGCCGCCGCCACCGCCGGCCTGGCCGCCTTCGAGGCGGCGCCCGGCGCCACGCTGCTCCCCGGCCAGAGCGCGGCCTGGCGGGTCTGGGTGCACCCGCCGCCCGGGCGGGGCGGCGGCCGTGGCGGCCTGGACTTGAAGGTCGTCGTCTCGTACGCCGCCGCCGCGTCCGCCGGTGCTGCGTCGTCGCCTGGCGCGGCGCTGCTGTCGCGGCGGGTGCTGCGGGCGCGGGCGGTGGTGGACGTGGTGCCCGGCGTGACCGCCCGGTGCGCGCCCGCGCCCCTGTCCGCGGGCGGCGGCGCGGCGCACGCTGCGCACGCTGGGGCCACCACCTCCACCTCCACCTCGGCCTCCGCCCGCCGGTGGGCGGTCCGCCTGGACGCGGCGGCCGACGGAAGCCTGCCCCCGCCCGGCGCCACCCTGGACCGTCTGGCCGTGTGGGGGCGGGGGTGGCGCGTGGGGCTGCCCGGCGGCGGGGGCGGGGGCGGCGGCGGCAGCGGGAGTGGCCGCACCGCGGGCGCTTCCCCCGACCAGGGCGGGGGCGGAATGGCCGCGCCCGTGGCCACCCCCCTCCCGCCCGGCGGGGCGGCCACCCTCTTCTTCACCGCTCGGGCCCCGGCGCCTGTGGGGAGGGGCATGCCGCCGGCTGCGTCCACCCCGGACCTGTCGGGCGCCTTCCAGCGGGCCCTGAGCCTCGAAGGGGAAGACGCCGGGAGCGGGGGGGAGGGCGGGGGCGCAGCGGGCGCAGCGGGCGGCCCGCCCCGCCCCTCCCCA
>Ga0315289_10007314_pt1 | contig 16092 bp, 13 predicted proteins | sample YL17G11_40_MG_FD_203452 | JGI IMG/M metagenome (GOLD analysis project Ga0315289, IMG submission 203452) | Sediment microbial communities from Yellowstone Lake, YNP, Wyoming, USA - YL17G11_40 | ecosystem: Environmental > Aquatic > Freshwater > Lake > Sediment | place: USA: Wyoming | collected... | reverse complement strand
CGGTATGATTCCCGAAAGCGCCGTGCCCATATGCTATTTCCTTCTCCCGAGCGTCCGCTTGAAAATAAAATCGATCTTCTTGAAATGCCCGTCGAGGTCGAAGAGAGCGTCGATCTCCTCCTTCGCAAAGCGGCTCCGCAGGCGCTTGTCGGAGGCGAGGAGCTCCCGGAAGCTATGCATCGACTTCATGCTCTCCATTGCGGCCCCCTGCACGATCGCGTACGCCTCCTCCCGCGAGAACCCGCGATCGACGAGGAACAGAAGCACGTGCTCCGAAAAGACGAGCCCGCCGGTGCGGTTCAGGTTCTCCCGCATCGCGCGCTTGTTCACGCGAACGTTCTCCATGATCCACGTGAACTTTTCGAGCATGTACGCGACGAGCATCGTCGAATCGGGGATGATGACGCGCTCGACCGACGAGTGGCTGATATCGCGCTCGTGCCAGAGCGCGACGTTCTCGAGCGCCGCGTGCGCGTTCGCGCGCAGCAGACGCGCCATGCCGCAGATCCGCTCGCAGAGGATCGGGTTGCGCTTGTGCGGCATCGCGCTCGAACCCTTTTGCCCGCGCGTGAACGGCTCCTCCGCCTCGGCGATTTCGGTGCGCTGGAGCGCGCGGATCTCGGCGGCCATCTTCTCGAGCGAGGCGCCGATCAGGGCGATGGCCGCCATGTAGGCCGCGTGGCGGTCGCGCTGGATGATCTGCGTCGTGACGCGTGCTGTTTCGAGGCCGAGCTTTCGCATCACGAATCGCTCGACCCGGTGGTCGATGTGCGTCTGCGTGCCGACGGCGCCCGTCATCTTGCCGACGCGGATCTCCTCGATTGCGCGCTCGAGGCGCTCGATATCGCGCCCCGTCTCCTCGTACCAGACAAGGAGCTTGAGGCCGAAGGTGATCGGCTCGGCGTGGATGCCGTGCGTGCGGCCAACCATCGGCGTGCGGCGGTAGCGGACCGCCTGCCTCCGGAGCACGCGCTGCAGCCGCTTCAAACGCACGAGGATCTCCCGCCCGGCCGCCGTCATCTGGCACGCGAGCGCCGTGTCGAGGAGGTCGCTGCTCGTAAGCCCACGATGCAGGTAGCGCCCCGACGGCCCGATGCGGCTCGACATGTCGGTGAGGAACGCGATCACGTCGTGCCGCACCTTGGCCTCGATCCGTTCGATCCGCCTGGCGTTGAATCCCGCGCGAGCGCGTATCTCGCGCGCCGCCCGCGCGGGAATGAGCCCGTACTTCGCCATCCCCTCGCAGTAGAGGACCTCGATCTCGCACCAGAGATCGAACTTGTATTCTTCCGACCAGATTCTCGTTATCTCGGGAACGGAGTACCGTGGAATCAAGCGAAACCTCCTCGTTCGAGCATCAGGCGCCCTTCGGAAGCTCGGCGAGCCGTACCTTCACCGTCTGCAGCTTGCCGCCGCGGTTGATGATCATCTCGATCGTGTCTCCGACACGCAGACCGAACACCGACCGCACGGTTTGCTCGGGCGTGCCCACCTTCGCGCCGTTCACCTCGATGATGACGTCTCCCTGCCGGATGCCGGCCTGGGCGCCGGGGCTCTCCTCCTCGACCTTCTCGACGAAGAGCCCGCTCTCCACGCCGAGGCCGAGCCGCCGCGCGACTTCCGGGGTGAGGCCGCTCACCCGGATACCCGTCCACGTCGTGCGCACGCGGCCGTAGTGGAGGAGCTCGTCCGTGATCATTTTCGTGGTGTTGACCGGGATCGCGAAGCTCATTCCCGGAACGTTGCCCTCCGCCGTCGTGAAGATGAAGGTGTTGATGCCGATGACCTCTCCGGCGCTCGACACGAGAGGCCCGCCGCTGTTGCCCGGATTGATCGCCGCGTCCGTCTGTATCATGTTCTGGAACACCGGGGTCTCGGTGCTCGATTTCACGTCGCGATGGAGCGCGCTGACCACTCCCACCGTCACGCTCGGCTGCGCGTCGCCGAGAAGATAGCCGAAGGGGCTCCCGATCGCGATCACCCATTCGCCGATCGAGAGTCGGTCGGAGTCACCGAGCGGCGCGTACGGCAGATTCTTCGCCTCGATCTTGAGCAGCGCGATGTCGTATATGTCATCCGCCCCGATCACCGTGCTCTCCGCTCTCGTTCCGTCGCTCATCGTGATTACGATGCGTTCCGCCTGGCGCACGACGTGCTCGTTCGTGAGGATATGGCCGTCGGGGGACACGATGAGGCCGGAGCCGAAGCTCGTGTACTCGAGCACGGGCCGGCCCCCGAGCCGGTCGAGGAGCGCCGGGTTGAAATAGTACTGCTGCAGCCACCGGTAGTAGAGCTCCGGATTCGTCCTGATGTCCCTGGTCCTGATGGCCGTCACCGAGACCACGGCGGGGCTCACGCGCCGCGTCGCCTCGACGATTGTATTCGAGCGTTCCTCGCCGACCAGCCGCGAAGCGGTCCTCCCCCCCGCGGACAGCCGCGAGAGCCCCCGCTCCTCGGAGCGGTGGAACATGATGATCGAAACGACGAGCAGGGCAAGGCACAGCCCGAAGAACACCCCGAGGGCAATGGGGATAATCCGTTCCCATCTCGTTTCGAAAGGTTTCATGGCAGGTTCTCTGTGCCGGGTCCGGCTCCGGGCGCCGGTTATTTCTTCGTGACCTTCTCCCAGTCCGCGAGGAAGCTCTGGACTCCCGCGTCGGTGAGCGGGTGTTTAATGAGCTGCTCGAGCACCTTGAACGGAATCGTCGCGACGTCCGCGCCGATGAGCGCCGACTCGTACACGTGCTGCGGATGACGGATGCTCGCGACGATGATCTGGGTCCCGAACGAGTAGTTGTTGTATATCTGCACGAGCTCCCGGATGAGGTCCATGCCGGGATTCCCGACGTCGTCGATCCTTCCGACGAACGGGCTCACGTAGGAAGCGCCCGCCTTCGCGACGACGAGCCCCTGATTCGCCGAGAAGCACAGGGTCGCGTTCGTCTGGATCCCTTCCTTCTTGAACATCGATATCGCCTTGATCCCCTCGCGGATGCACGGAACCTTGATGATGATGTTATCGGCGACCTTGCAGAGATCCTTCCCCTCCTTGACCATCCCCTCGGCCTCCATCGAGACGACTTCGGCGCTCACCGGTCCCGAGACGATCTCGCAGATCTCCGCGAGGATTTCCTTGTAGGAGCCTTTCTCTTTCGAGAGCAGCGTCGGATTGGTCGTGCAACCGTCGATGATCCCGAGAGATGCCGCTTCCCGTATCTCCGAGATGTTCGCCGTGTCGATGAAGAATTTCATTGTGCCTCCCGTTTTGAGATCAATCGTAACGCCGTCGAATATCCACCGGTCCCGCGAAAAGGTTAATTATACATCGAGAGCCTCCCACGGACAACCGATTTCCCTCACCGTCGAATCCCGCCGCCCGCAAACGGCTAATGCGTTGCATGGAATATTGTTGCGTTGGTCTTGGGCTCAGTAGCCGACGTGCATCAGATAGAGGGCGTACGGCGGGAGCGTCGCTCCGGAGCGGGACGAATCGCGCGCGGCGATGATGCCGCTCATGCTCCAGGGCTTGCCCCTGCCGATCTCGAGGACGGTGCCCGCGATCGAGCGCATCATGTGGTGAAGGAAATGGTCCGCGGTCACGGCGAACGTGACGAGCGGCGGCGACTCGACGAGCTCCGCGCGTATCACGCGGCATACCTTCACGGGGGAGTCGTCCTGGGAGGTGGCGAACGTCGTGAAATCTCTCTCCCCGCGGAGCTCGCCGAGGGCGCCCCGCATGGCCGCGATATCGAGCCCCGCCGTGACGAGGTAATAATAGTTCCGCCAGAGGGCGGTCGGACGGCGGATAAGGATGTAATGGTACGTGCGGCTCTTTGCGTCGTGGCGGGCGTTGAACCGCGGGGGCGCCTCCTCGAGGCGTCGTACGCGGACGTCTTTGGGGAGCCGCGCGTTGAGGGCGCCGAGAAGGACGTCCGGGGCCAGACGGGTCCCGGAGGCGAAGCTCGCGACCTGAGCGACGGCATGGACTCCCGCGTCGGTCCTGCCGGCGCCCGTCACCGTGGTCCGCTCGCCGGTCGTCTCCTCGATGGCCCGGCGGAGCTCACCCTGCACGGTTCGCAGGTCAGGCTGGATCTGCCATCCGTGAAACCCGGTCCCGTCGTATTCGAGGATCAGCTTAAAATTGGACATACAGCCCGGCGAGAAAGATAAGGACGCATCCCGCACCCACGAGGTAGTCGACCATCCCCAACCCCGGGTGCCTGAGAGAGCTGCGCGGCGCGTCGATCCGGTAGCAGCGAGCCTGGAGCGCGAGATCGATCTCGTCCGCCCGCCTGAAAACGCCGATCATGAGCGGCGCCACGAGCGGGATCGCCCCCCTGACCGTTCCCAGAACGCTCCTCGGGAATCCGCAGCGGACGGCCTGGGCGAGCTGCAGCCGACGCGCCTCGTCCGCCATGAGCGGGATAAAGCTGAACGCGATCATCGTCATGAGCGAGAGCTCTCCGACGCGCAGGCCGAAGCGCCGCAAGGGAGCAAGCACTCGGAGGACCGAATCGGCGAGATCGACCGCGTCGGTCACGGCGAGGAACAGATTCGCGGCGATGATGATAACGACGACCCGCAGGCTCTGCACGAGCCCGGCCCCGGCGCTCCCCCGCCAGGATCCCTCTCGATGCACGAGGAACATGTTCGCGAGCACGATAATCGCAATGAAGAGCGGAAGAGGCTTCATAACGGCGCGGAGCCTCCCGAATCCGATCGATCCCGGCGCATAAAGAGCCGCGAGGAAAACGGCGAGCGCCGCCGGCACGATCCACGACGGAAAGAGAAACGCCGCGACGGAGACGAGAACGGCGACGAGGAGCTTTACGAGCGGATGAAGGCGATGCAGGAAGGTATCCCCGGCCGTGTCGTGCGCCATGTGGGCAGCCATGCTATCTCCCCCGGGAAATCGACGCGCGGCGCTTCATCGCCCGCGCTCTTTGCTCGCCCCGAAAAACTTCTTCACCTTCGCCTCGACCTGCCGGTCGGTCATCTTGTCCGCGCGCTCGACCGCCGCTATCTTCGGCGCCATCCGCTTCAGCTTCGCGATCTCCTTCTGGAACTCCAGCGGCGCCTCCCCCGGGCCGAATATATAGACCGAGCTCGCGCCCCGGAGCGCCGCGATGAGCTTCTTGTAGTATGCATGGAGCTGATGCTTTCGCCTCTCGTCCGGCTTCTGCTCCGAAACGATAGCCTGCGGACCGTACGGCGAACGGGTCCGCCAGCCGCCCGACAGGCGGAAATGCCCTTCAACATCCGATTCTATTCTCTCGACGGCCGGCGTCTCGCCCTGCAGCGTCACGCAGATCGCCTTGTCATGATCCATCCACAACCCCACGAGCTTCTTCATTGAGGCTTCCTCCTCGCCGATGTATGCGCGCAAACGGGAACCGTACGGTCATTTCATGTCTCCACAATAACCCGCCGCGGTATTATACTCCACCGTCGCATGGAAATGCCTCGATAAATTGTACGGAGGAGGAGCGCAATGAAACGAATTCCGCTCGCCCTGATCCTGGCGGCCGCCGCAGCTCAAATGATTCTCGTGCCGCCCGCGACCGCCGCGGCCGGGAGCCGGTACGCTCATTATCTCAAGAGCCCCGCGGGGCGAGAGAAGCTCGCCTCTCTCGCGCGCATGGAAGAAGCCGGCAGATTCGACGCCGCGGCGCTCGAGCCCCTCGTCTCCGACAAGGAGCCCCTCGTCAGGGCGCGGTGCGCGGAGATCCTCGGACGCATCGGCGATCCGGCGGGCGTAGCGTATCTCACGCGGCTCATCGACGACGAAAACTCCCTCGTCGTCACGACCGCCGTTTACTCGCTCGGCCTCATCGGCGGAGCGAACGCGCTCGAACCGCTCAAGCGCTGCCTCGGGGAGAAGCCCGCCGCGGTCAAGCCGTACGCCCTCGAAGCGCTCGGCCGGGCCGGCACGAAAAAAGCCGCCCCGATCATCGCCCCGTGGCTGAGAAATTTCAATTCATCGATCCGCGCGCAGGCGGCGCTCGCGCTCGCGTTCACCGCCGACTCGGCCGCCGCGTCGGAATGCGACGCGATCATCCAGGACCCCGACGCGCACGTCGCGGCGTGCGCCGCCTACGCGATGGGGAGACTCGGCTACGCGGCGGGCGCGGAGAGAATCGCCGCACTCCTGTCACGCGATGAGAGCGAGGTCAGGTTTCGCGCCGTCGAGGCGCTCGGCCGCATCAAGGCCGAGGGCGCGGTCCCCCGGATCGCGGAGCTCACCAAGGATCCCGATCGCTGGGTCGCCGTCAAGGCCGCAGAGGCGCTCGGCCGCATCGGAAGCACGAAGGGCGCTTCCGCCCTCGAGGCGCTCCTCTCGTCGAAGGACGACTACCTGAGGACTCTCGCCCTGAACGGGCTCGCCGTCGTCGGCGAGAAGAGGCATTTCGAAGCGGTGAGACCCCTCCTCGAGGACTCATCCCAGATGGTGCGCCGCGCCGCTCTCGGCGCCGCGGCGGCGACGCTCAAGGATGACGCCCGGACGTTCCTGCAGGAGGCGGCCGAACGCGGCTCCGCCCCCGAGCGATCGACCGCTCTCGAGCTCCTCGGAAGACTGGGGAAAACCGACGATCTCGTCCTCCTCGTACGGACCCTGAACTCGGCGGGGGACGGGGTCGTGCGCGAGGGCGCGGCGGCGGGGCTCGGCGCCTGGGGCAAGCCCGCGGAGCTCACGAAGCCGTGCGGCTACGAGAGCGACAACGGCACGAAGCTCACGCCGGTCGAAGCGCTCTTCGAAGCGGCGAACGGGGACGACTGGGTCGTCGCGAGCATCGCAATCGAGTCTCTCGGCAAGACCGGCCCCCTCGAGATCATCCCCGACCTCATGCACGTCTACGACGCGCATCACGCATACAATGACGGCGACCGGAAGCTCGCCGTCGTCGAGGCGATCGGCGCGAATGCCGGAAAGATCAGCTCGGGGAACATGGAGAGATTCGCCCTCGCGCCGTTTCTCGCGAAGGCGGCCGCGGAGCCCGACCCGCGCGTCGCCCGCGCCGCCGCGAGCGCGGCGGCGAAATTCGGCATGAAGCTCGAGGCTGCGCCCGCGGGCTCCTGGGAGCGAGGGACGTATCCATGGGGCGCGCCGGCGCTGCCCCTCGGCGAAAAGAAGATACGGATCACGACGTCGCGGGGGAATATCGAGATCCTGCTCTACGGCGACGAAGCGCCCAACGCCGTGAAGAGCATTCTCACGCTCGCGGAGAGCGGCTTCTACAACGGGCTCAACTTTCACCGCGTGGTCCCGGGCTTCGTCATCCAGGGGGGCTGCCCGCGGGGGGACGGATGGGGGGACGCGGGCTACCTGCTCCGCAACGAGGTCAACATGCACCGCTACGAACGCGGCACCGTCGGCATGGCCGATTCGGGCAAGGACACTGCGGGAAGCCAGTTCTTCATCACGCACACCGCGCAGCCGCACCTCAATGGGCGCTACGTCATCGTAGGCTCGGTCACGCGCGGCATGGAAGTCGTCGACGCCATCGAAGAGGGGGATACGTTCAGCGTCAAGGTCATCGAATGAGGTCTCCCGCGAGCTCGCCGAGCACCTTCCGGTGCGCCTCGAATGCGATCGGCGGGAGCTCCCCCAACGGGAAGAACCGGACCTCCTCGGCGTCGTCTCCGGCCCGGGGAACCCCTCCCGTGACGTGGGCGCGGTAGAGCGCAAGGAGCGCGTTCCCGCGCGGATCGTCGAAGCACGATTCGACCGCGTGGAGCGCGTCGATCTCGACCGTGAGCCCCGTTTCCTCGAGCGCCTCGCGAATCACGGTCGACCGCACGTCCTCGTCGTATTCGATGAATCCCGAAGGAATCACCCAAAGCCCCCTGAACGGATCAAAACGCCGCTTGACGAGGAGCACCCGCTCACCCTCGATGACAAGGACGCCGGCTGCGGGCGCGGGGTTCCGGTAGTGGATAAAGCCGCACGCCGGGCACTTCATCCTGACACGGTCCCCCTCGCGCCATCGCTCGAGCGGCGTCGCGCACAGGGGGCAATAGGCGAATCTCCCGCTCATCGTCTTGGTTGATAGCGCAGGACCCACAGGCGCCAATCGCGGTCCATGACGTCGAAGTCCTTGCCGTAGACATCCTTGAAATGCGCGTTGAAGGCGACCTGCTCCTGGACTTCGTTCGTCGCCGCGTAGAGCTTCATGAACTTCTCGATGCCATAGAGGTCAATGAGCCAGCTGCTGAAAGAGGCCCATCCGGGCGCGGTGATGGAGAGGCCGATCCGATCCATCTCTCTCATATCGAGCAGCTTGTACAGCGCGGGAAGCTTTTTATTGATCAGGAGATCCTTCGCCACCATGTGCAGATCCCGTCCGTTCTCCCACGACCCGAGAACGTAGAAAACGGCCCCCTCGCAGAGTCCGAACGGCGGGTTCCCGAAAGGCACAAGCAGCATGTGGATCATCTCGTGATCGTCGTACGACTTGGTCGTGTGAAGCTCCTGTTTCTTCCACATCGCACGCTCGTGTCCGGACTTCCGGCCGGTTATCTCCCGGAATTTATCGTCCGAGGGATAGTAGTAGTAGCAGACCTTTTTTCCCGCCTTGAGATCGAGCTTCTTGACGCAGTTCTCGATGAACGCGTCTTCCTTTTCGACGGCTCCCGAGGGGAAGGGGTTCCCCTCGAGGTAATAGTAGTTCACGTATTTCTTCTGGATCTCTTTCCAGGGAATCGGCTCCTCGAGCACCGCCTCGACGTCGTCGAAATAGATCCAGCCCGTCATCTGGCAGATGAGACCGATCTCGGCGTACCGCGCGTTCTTGGGAATGTCGACGCGCCTCTTGACTCGCAGCCACGGAGACGTGCCTCCGAGGGGCCGCGTAAACGCGTCTGCATAGTAGCGCTTCCGCACGCTTGCGCCGTCCTTGTCGTAGAACCGCACGTACATGTTCGCGCGCTCGAACTGTCCCCTGTTCTTCTTCAGATCCTGCCCTTTCATTTGGCCCGAGAATGTCAGGCGGTAGCCGGGCATCACGCGCTGCTTCTGAACGAGAACCATCCATCGATCGACGTTGAAAATGCCCCGCAGGTAGAACGCGTAGGACCCGCTCGCCTTCTCGTCGATCGATTTTCCGTAGAGGTTCATCGTCGTGCCGGGGCCTTCGAAATGCTGAAGCTCCCAGCCGGCGGGAATATCCCCCTTCCAATCCTCGAAGGACGGGTTCGTGAGGAGATTCACCCCGAGCGGAACCGGGGAGATCTGTTCCTCCTTCGCCTTTTCACCGCAGCCCGCAGCCAGAGCCGCGAGCATGAGCGCAGTTGCCGTCATCGTGAGTCTTCGAAACATCCGTTCCTCCTATGTCTTTCTCAAGTATTCCGCCGCGGCCTCGGGCAGAACCGTGTTTATGTAGACTCCCGTCCCGAGCTCGAATCCCGCGGGGGTCGTGACGCGCGGGAACAGCTTCACGTGCCAGTGATAGTAGTCCTCGCCTTCCTCGTTCGTCGGGGCCGTCTGGATAACCATGTTGAACGCGGGGTCCTGAAGTGCATGCACGAACTTCGCGAACACGCGATTCAGGATCCGCGCGAATCCGCCGATCTCGGCGAGAGTCGCCTCGCCGAACGTCGACCGGTGCTCGAGGGGGAGAATCCACGTTTCGAACGGGGAGCGCGCCGCGAAGGGCTCGATGACGATGAAACCGTCGCCTTCCATCACGATGCGGTCCCTCTCTTTCCGCTCCGATTCGATGATCCGGCAGAAGACGCACTCTCCGGTGTCGTCGAAGAACCGCGTCGCCTCTTCGAGCCGATGGCGTATGTGAAGCGGAACGATCGGCGTCGCCACGATCTGGGAGTGCGGATGTTCGAGTGACGTGCCCGCCTCGCGGCCGTAATTCCTGAAAATGGTGATGAGCTTGAAGCGTTTGTCGCGGCTCAGGCACCGGTAGCGCTCGTGGTACGTCGAGACGATCTCGAACGCCTTGTCGTCGCCGATGCGTCCGAGGGAGGCGTTGTGAAGCGGCGTCTCGATGATCACCTCGTGCTGGCCGAAACCGGGCATCTTGCGAAAGAAATCGAAATCCTCCTCACGGATGGAATCCCCCTCGGGAACGAGCGCGGCAAACCGGTTCGGCACGACGCGGACGGTCCACGCGCCGTGCTCGTCGCGATTGGATGATATTTCGGGCGGGGTCTGGTCCTCGTGGCCGGGACAGAACGGGCACTTCTTCGAGAAACGTGGGCTGTGCCGGGGCTTCGCGAGCTTGACGAACTCCTCGGGGCGTTTCGCGCGCTCCGTCGCCACGATGACCCATTCCTTCGTGGCCGGATTCTGCCGTATCTCGGGCATTCCCTTCCTCCGATGCTACTTTTCCTGTTTGTCCTTGCCGAAATCGCGCCACCGCTCCGCCATCGCGAAAAGGCTGTCCTGGACGACACGGTTGACCGTGCCCTTCGGGTATCGTCCCGTCTTCGACGGCTTGCCCGCGGGGAGCCCCGTGAGGATCGACACGCCGTCGTCGACCGTCCGGACCGGATAGACGTGGAACTTCTTCTCGGCGACCGCTTCGACGACCTCCTCGTCGAGCATGAGGTCGGCGACGTTCTGCTCGGGAATGATGACTCCCTCGGATCCCTTGAGGCCCCGCGCCCTGCATACACGAAAGAAGCCCTCGATCTTTTCGTTCACGCCCCCGATGGGCTGGATATCCCCCTTCTGGTTGATGGAGCCCGTAACGGCGATGTCCTGCCTGAGCGGAATGCCCCCGACGCTCGAGAGGATCGCGTAAAGCTCCGTCGAGGAAGCGCTGTCGCCGTCGACGCCGCCGTAGGACTGCTCGAAACAGAGGCTCGCGCTCATCGCGAGGGGATGTTCGTGCCCGTACCTTCCCCGGAGAAACCCCGTGAGAATGAGCACGCCCTTGTTGTGCGTAGGCCCGCTCAGGTCCGCCTCGCGCTCGATGTTGATGACCCCGGCGTTGCCGAGGGACGTCCGCGCGGTGATGCGGGAAGGCTTCCCGAACCTGTAGTCGCCGAGATCGTACACGGACAGACCGTTTACCTGGCCGACGACGGCGCCCGCAGTGTCGATCATGAGCGTCCCCTCGTCGATGCGCTCCTGGATCTTGTCCTCGATGAGGTTCAGGCGCTCGGTGCGGCACCTGATCGCCTTGTGGACGTGAGCGCCTATAACGGAACCGCTCCCCTCCTCGCCGGCGGCGAACACCGCTTCGCGAATGACGTCGGCGATCTCGCTGAACCGCGTCGAGAGCTTGTTCTGGCGCCCCGCGAGCCGGACGCCGTACTCGACGACCGCGGCGACGCCCGAGCGATCGAAGGGCTTCAGGTGCTCCTTCACGGCGAGCGCCCTGATGAACCCCGCGTACTGCTTGATGACGCCGTTCGAGTTGGCGACCTCGCGGTCGAATTCGGCCTTGATCTTGAAGATCTTCTGGAAATCCTCGTCGTACGAGTACAGGAGAGAGTAGAGGTAATCGTCCCCGATGAGCACGATCTTGACCTTGAGCTTCATCGCCTCGGGCTTCATCGCCGACGATCCGATGAAGCTCCACGGATCGTAGCTCTGAATGAGCGCCTCGCTGCTCTTGAGCGTGCGCTTGAGGCTCTGCCATACCCCGGGCTCGGTGAAGACGTCGAGCGCGTTCAGAACGAGGTAGCCGCCGTTCGCGCGATGGAACGATCCCGCGCGTATGTTCAGGTGATCGGCCCGCGAGACGCCCCCGAAGACGATGTCGCGCTCGATCGCGCCGAAGAGGTTCCGGAAGTTCGGGAAGTTCTCGATGACGACGGGGGGAGCCTTCGTATCGGAGTTGTCGACGACCGCGTTGACGCGAAACTCCCTGAACGGGTCCTCCCGCTCCCCGGGCTCTGCCCCGGAAGCCGGCCGATGCTGCGCGCCATCCTCATCGGAGGCGCGGAAAAGGTCGAGCTTCTGCATGAGCGCCTCCTCGACGTCCACGAGCTCGCGGGAGAGCGCCTCATTCAGGTATTTCCGTTCAATCTCCTGGATGAGGTCGTGGATGACGGGGCGAACCGTGTCGAAGTCGAGCTCCTCGAGGATACGGTTCGCCTCGCGCTCGATGTCCTTCACCTGAGAGTACACGGACTGCATCCGCTCGGAGAGCTTCTCGGCCGAGTCCTCGTACTGCTTGATCTTTTCCTTCGGGAGCTTTCCCTCCTCGGCAAGCTTCTCGAGCTGCGGGATGTTGACCGGACTGCCGTCGACGACGGGCAGGAGCTCGGGCTTGATGATCGGACCGACCTGCATCCGCACCATCGTGAAACCCTCGCTCGCGATGTCCTTCTCGAACTTGGAGATTATGTCCTTTTGCTTCAGCTGAAACTCCTCGACGAGCTTCTTCCGGCGCTCCTTGTAGTAATCGCTCTGAAACAGGGACGGGATCATGGTCATGAGCTCCGCGATGAGCCGGTTCATATCGGCGCTGAGATGGTCGCCGCCGCCCGCTTCGAGCTCGATGCACCGGGGCATGTTCTGATCCTTGAAATTGTTCATGTAGCAGATATCCGGCGGGATGGGGCCTTTCTTCTCGAGCCGCTCGAGGAGATGCTTGATCGTCGTCGTCCGGCCCGTTCCGACGAGCCCCGTGATGAAGATATTGTATCCCCGGTGTTCGAGCTTGAGCCCTATCCTGATGGCGTTGAGCGCACGGTCCTGGCCGATGATATCCTGGCAGGCCTTGATGTCATCGGTCGTCTTGAAATCGAACCGGCTCACGGGACAGCGCCACCGCAGTCTCGCGGGGGGAAGCTCGCGGGCCCGAACCGTTTTCTTCATTGTCGATCCTCCATGAGAATGAACCGCGCTCGCGGAAGGAAGCCGCCTCTATTTGATCCGCTTCACGATGAGGGCGGTCGCGTCATCACGCCACTTCTCGTTCGCGCCGAATCTGTATACGTCGATGAACAGTCTCTCGATGATCGTGAAGGCCTTCTCCTGCCGCTCTCTCTTGACGAGCTCGATCAGGCGATCGTTACCGAACGGCTCTCCCTTCGGATCCTCGCGCTCAACCAATCCGTCGGTATAGAGAACGAGGACATCCCCGACATCCAGGAACGCGAAGCCGCGCCTGAAGGTCGTATCGGCGATCGGGCCCAGGATCGTCCCTCCGACGGTGAGCGGCTCGATACCCGATCCCTTGATGAGAAACGGAGCATTGTGACCCGCGTTCACGTACACGAACGTCCCGTTCCGCTCGAGCTCTCCGTAGACGAGTGAGATGAAGCGCGAGGAGAGGAAGCTGCCGTTGATCACCCGGTTCAGCTTCGCGAACAGGCTCGAGATCTTGAGCTCCCGCTCGACCCCCATCCTGAGCCCCGTGATGACGTCCCGCGCCATCAGCGCCGCCGGGAGCCCGTGCCCGCTCGCATCCCCGATCGCGAGCCCGATCATCTTGTTGTCGAAGATGTGGTAATCGTAGAGGTCCCCCCCGACGAGCTCCGCCGCCATCGACCGGCCGGAGATGTCGTAGCCGTCGAAGACGGGATCCTGTTTCGGCAGCAGGCTTTTCTGGATCTCGTATGCCTCTTGAAAGACAATGCCGAAACTGCGGGTCGATCGTATGTAGTTGAGCGTATTCCGGATCGAGTTGAGGGAAAGCTCGAGGAGCTCGCGCTCCCACCCGGCATTGAGCCTGAACACCATGAGAAACTGGTTTTCCTCGCCGATGATGACCGCGACGCTGTTATTCCCCCATGGAGGCGGGGCCGTGTCGCTGTAGATATAGGCCTTGTGCTCGATGACGAGCACGACGGCCGGATCGTTCCGGGTAAAATTCTGGGGCCACGGCTCGAGCGAATTGCCGACGGGGCCCTTGAGCTTCTCGTACGAATTCCCCTTGCGGCGGTAGAGGCATCCGCTCTGTATCTTCAGATCGGCCCCGAACGACTGAGTGAGCTCCTCGAGCACGAGAATATTGAGATCCTTCGCGCTCGCCTTGCCGATCTGGGCGAGGAGCGAGTCGAATTTTCGATAAAATGCCTTCGGTTGGAATTCTTTCGGCTCCATGCGGCACACCCCTTTTGAGCGTTTTTCGCTTTGCAGGACAAAAGATAAGCCATCGGCGGCGCTCCGCGCAACGCTTCTTTGACCCTTCGGGCGGAATTTGCCTTTGCGCGCCCGTCGGGCGACTATATAATGAAAGAGGCCGCGGTGCTTGTTTGAACGGCGATTCCCACCGGAAGGGCGGTGCCCGAAATGCTCGACAGAAGGAAATTTCTATTCGGTCTCGCGGCGGGCGCCGCGGGGCTCGTCGTATCCAGGGCAAAGCTCAACTCATTTCCCGTTCCGCCGAAGGCCCCCAAGCCCTCGAAACCGGACATACCCGCCAAGGCCGAGCCCTGCACGATGTCCGTCGTCAAGGGCGGGAGCCCCGAGCTCGCGACACGCAAGGCGATCGAGCTCATCGGCGGAATGGGCGCCTTCGTCTCCCGCGGGGACGTCGTCCTCGTAAAGCCCAATATCGGATGGGACCGCGTGCCCGAGCAGGCCGCGAACACAAATCCCGCCGTCGTCGCCGCGCTCGTCGCCATGGCGCTCGAGGCCGGGGCGAAAAAGGTCTTCGTGGCGGACAATCCCTGCAACGACGCGCGCAGGACGTACAAGCGGAGCGGCATCATGGACGCCGCGAAGGGGGCCGGGGCCGAGGTCCGCTACATCGAGGACCGGAATTACGTGAAAACGAACCTCGGCGGCGAGGTGCTCAAAGACTGGCTCGTCTATCGCGACGCGATCGAAGCGGACAAGATCATCAACGTTCCCATCGCGAAACACCACGGCCTCGGGGGCATCACCCTCTCGATGAAGAATCTCATGGGGGTCACCGGCGGCGCGCGCAACCTCATGCACCAAAGACTCCCCGAGAGCGTCGTCGATCTCGCCGCGTTCTTCAAGCCGCAGCTCACCGTCCTCGACGCGGTGCGCATCCTCAAGGCGAACGGGCCCCAGGGCGGGAGCATGAACGACGTCGTCCAACTCGATACGGTCGCGGCGAGTGCCGATCCGGTACGCATCGAGGCGTTCGGCGTGACACTCTTCGGGAAAAAGCCCGAGAATTTCTCGATGATCGCGCTCGGCGAGAAGCGCGGTCTCGGCACGAGCGATTACAAGGCAAGGGGATTCACCGAGGTCAGCCTCGGATAACGGGTGATGAAGAACCTCCGGCGTGCGTCGCAGATCGTTTTCTTTCTCTTCTTCATCTATCTCTTTATCCGGACCGAGTACAAGGGCACAAACGAGCTCGGGCTCCCCGTGCGGCTCTTCCTCGATTTCGATCCGCTCGTCGCGCTGAGCGCGCTCGCGGCCTCGCACGCGGTGCGCGCGGTCTTCCTCTTCTCCCTCGTCACCGTCGCGCTCACGATTTTCCTCGGGCGCTTCTTCTGCGGCTGGGTGTGCCCGCTCGGGGCGATAAACACGGCGATCGGGTATTTCCGGATGCGGAAGCTCACGCCCAGCCGCTCCGAAGGGAGATTTCCGAGATGGCGCCCGGTGAAGTACTACGTGCTCGTGTTCGTTCTCGTCGCGGCGCTCTTCGGATGGAACGCGGCGGGATTCGTCGATCCGATCTCGCTCACGATCCGCTCGCTCGCGATCGGCTGCAACCCCGCGATCAACAAGCTCGTGCGTTCCGCGCTCGAGGCGGGGGTCGCGGCGCACGTCCCCGTCGTGAGCCCCGCGATCGACGCGCTCTACACGAAGATGACAGGGACCGTTCTCTCGTTCAATCAGCCGATATTCAGACAGTCGCTCCTCATCGGGCTCATCTTCACGGCGATTCTCGGGCTCAATTTCCTCGCGCCGAGATTCTGGTGCCGCTACGTATGCCCGCTCGGAGCGCTCCTCGGGCTCATCGGTTGGAAGCAGGTCGGGGCCCGCGTCCAAAACGACAAGGACAAGTGCATCTCGTGCCGGAAGTGTGTCGTCGCGTGCCAAGGGGATGCTACCCCGTTCCCGCCGGGGGGATGGGCGAGCAGGGAATGCCTCGTCTGCTACAACTGCCGCGAGGTGTGCCCCGCGGATGCGATCTCGATCCGGGCAACGGCCCGCGATACCGGCGGCGGCAACGTCGATCTCGGACGCCGCCGGCT
>Ga0315289_10007313_pt1 | contig 16093 bp, 15 predicted proteins | sample YL17G11_40_MG_FD_203452 | JGI IMG/M metagenome (GOLD analysis project Ga0315289, IMG submission 203452) | Sediment microbial communities from Yellowstone Lake, YNP, Wyoming, USA - YL17G11_40 | ecosystem: Environmental > Aquatic > Freshwater > Lake > Sediment | place: USA: Wyoming | collected... | reverse complement strand
GGGGGCTTTTTTCGGCGGAAGGGGTGCCTTGGGTAAGATGGGCAAGTGCGAATTTGCAACTTTTTGCAGTTTTTTGTCGCGTTTTTGGCCCGTTTTGAGGGCTTTTTGCGGCCATTCGGGGCTTTTCGCATCCATGCCATGTGCATACCTTTATGTTAATAACTTTTTTCCCGCGTCTTTGGCATGGGAATTGCACAGCCTTCAACGCAGAGGGCCACGGCAGGGGCCGTACCCCTGCCAGGGAGGGCGCAGAGAGCGCGGAGGAAAATTGGGGAACGGCCTCCCTGAGTCCCTGAGTGCCTGGGTTCCTGAGTGCCTGAGGCGGGGCGGGCAGGCGTCGCCGGGTGTCACCCCGACCGAAGCGGAGGGGTCTCGCCTTGGTCATTGTTGTTTGTCGTTTGCCTTTCCCCAATCTGCGCCTTTCTCTGCGTCCGCCTCGGCGGCGAGACGGGCGTGCTCTGCGGTCTCTGCGTTGAAACGCGCCGCTTGCTATCGGTCGCCGGCGGCGCGGCGGGGGGAAAAGCAGGATGGGGTGGACGAAAATGCCTGTCGCCGGAATTTCCTCTGAAAAAGTAGCATGTCCCCTTTTTCCCATGTCCCCTTTTTCCCTGTCCCCTTTTTCCCGCGGGAAAGAGGAGATAAGTTCTATGTCACCGGAATTCCCCGCGCCCAGACGGAGGCGGACTACGCCGGGGCAGGCAGGGGGAATCCCGAGGGGTCGGGACAGGCTGCAGGATGGGGGGGGACGAAAATGCCTGTCGCCGGAATTCCGCTGGAAGGAAATGAGTTGCCAGGTGTTGGGGATTCAAGTAATGTTTCTACTGGAGGCACAGCGGGGAGAGAAACCATAGACGAAAAATCAGCAAAGGCAGTGGCCGAAGCCCTCAACGGGACGGCTTAGGATTCGGGCGGCGGGAGATGAAGATGCAGAAGACGGCCTATGAACTGGCGCGCTCGCAGGTGTCAACTCCGCCGGGGATTGTCGACCTCTTCTGGCGCATCACTCATCTCTACCGGTCCCATTTCTCGCGTGTTTTAGACTTGGGGGCGGGGGACGGTCGCTTTGCGGTCGGCGGCCGTTATGCATCCTACGAGGGGCTGGAGATCGACACGACGCGCCAGCCCATGCCGGGACTTCCCCGGCGTGCCACAATTCGTTACGGATGCGCCTTCAAGGACGAGGGTTCCGACTACGCGGCCTGTATAGGCAACCCCCCATACGTTCGGCATCACCACCTCGACGAGAAATGGCGGGACGGGGTCGCCAGACGTCTTCAGGATGAGGCTGGCATTCGGTTGAACAGGAAGTGCAACCTGTATATCTACTTCCTCTTCTTGGCTCTTCTTAAGTCGAGAGACGACGGTCTGGTTTCTATTCTTGTTCCCTATGAGTGGGTATCGCGACCATCTGCTGCCCCACTCCGCGAGTTTATCAGAACTAATCGCTGGCACGTGGACGTTTATAGATTCAGAGATTCCGTGTTTGACAAGGTGCTTACAACTGCGTCAATCTCGGTGATCGACAAGAGGAATCGCGACTGCCACTGGCAGTACCGTGATCTCGGATTGGACGGTAGGATCGCAGATCTTGCGCACATGACAGGGTCAAGTCGGCATATCCTGCCTTATGAAGACAGGGGAAGGCTGTGGGCCATGCGCGGCATGAGTCCTGGCACTCAGAAGGTGTTCTCCCTTACAGAAGGTGAACGCCTACACGCGGGATTGGCGCTAGATGACGTACTTGCGTGTGCCACCTCCCTCCGCAATGTGCCGCCTCATCTCTCGCGCCTCACGCACGCAACGTTCCGCAAGTACTTTATTGAGTCTGGCGCCAGGTGCTGGCTGATACGATCTCACACAGGCGCAGTGGTGTCACATCGCTTGCGGGCCTATTTGCGGCACATACCGCCGGAAAGACGCAATACGTCAACGTGCAATTCACGCGACTCCTGGTATCGATACCCGCTCTTCGAGACGCCGGCGTTGCTGGTCAGTACTGGCTTTACCTCTTTCGGTCCGAAGGTACTTGTTAATTCAGTCGGAGCACATGGCCTGGGGTCGGTGTGCGGGGTTTACTCGCCCGAAGACATTGGCCTTTCCCGCTTGCGCAGTTACTTGGTCAGCATCGACTTTGAGAAGCAGGTCGTTCCGCATGCCAAACAACTCAAGAAGATTGAGATTCGACAACTCAATGCGGTACTGAAGGGCTTCCAGCAGCAGGAGAAGCACCGTGCCTAAGCCCGCGGTAAAGAAGGCGACGGCTTTTTTTCAGACTCAGGGGCGGCTTCTTCAGGAGCTGGGCGAACGTTTGGTTGCCAAGGCAGATGTTGCGTTAATGGAGCTGATCAAGAACGCTTATGACGCCGATGCTTCAGAGTGCCGTGTGACATTCGATGGCAAGCGGGTCGAGATTGCCGACAACGGCCACGGGATGACCGAGGAGGAATTCCTTAACAACTGGATGCAGATTGCCACTCCGGACAAGCAGAGAGAACGCCGGTCCCGGCACTACAAACGTGCAGTCACAGGCTCCAAGGGGATAGGGCGATTCGCTGTTAGGTTTCTCGGACGTAGTCTGCGGTTGGAGACTGTCGCTAATATTCAAGGCAAAGATGGCGGCCGGACACTGCTGAGTGTCACCTTCGACTGGAAGAGGATAGACTGCGCACCTCAGTTGCACACAGTTGAGATTCCTTACGAAGTACGGGAGGCGCCACCGGACCGCAGTCCTGGTACCCGTCTCATTATCGAGAAGCTCCGAAGCCCCCACAACATCGACTTCAGTAAAGGGCTGCGCACGGAACTGCTCCGGTTGATTGACCCCTACTCCGGGCTTGACATGGGCTGGTTCACCAGAAAAGGCGAATCGCCCCAAGACCCCGGTTTCAAGGTCGAATTGCCCGGAACCTCAGGCAAGGGTCAGGAGGACTTGGCGTCCATCGTGCTCAAGAATTTTTACGAGCGAGTCACTATTGAGCACAAGAACAACCAGACGAAATACCTGATTCGCCACAGGGACGGACGTGTATTGGTGCGGCGGACACATAAGCGGAAAAGTTGTATCTCGAGGGGGTTTTTCGCGGACATCCGTTACCTTCCGCGTCGAGCTGGCATGTTCCAAGGCGTGGCCGTCGATGGCCGAAAGGCTTGGAGTTGGGTCAAAGAGCACGGGGGTGTCGGCGTTGTTGATCATGGGTTCCGCATGCGTCCCTACGGTTTTCCGGATGATGACTGGCTGAGGCTGAGTTCGGATAGCGCCCACAGTAGCCGCGAATGGCGAGTTGCCTTCATGAATGATCTATACCCGATGCCTGCCGGGGCGTCATCCCAGCCGAAGCTTAACCCAATGCTTTATCTGCCCAAGCTCCATCAAATGATAGGTGCCGTCTTCGTTGAGTCCTCACAGGATCGCACTTCCGAGCGCCCCATGGACTTGACGCCCTCAATGGACCGCGAAGGCTTTGTCGAGAACGAGGCGTATCAGGAACTGCTCGAGTTGGTCCGTGCAGGGATGGAGATGCTGGCCTATGCGGACCATAGCGAGCAGCGTCGGTTAGAGCAGGAACGGAAGGAGGCGGAAGCAAAACAGCTTCGAGCCGACCTCCGCAAGGCTGCCGAGTACATCAAGACCGTGCCAGGCTTGTCGGGGACAGACCGCGATGCGGTGGTCGCAAGGTTCACGGCTCTCTCGAAGCACCTTGACGACGTCGAAGACTACTACCAAGTCGCCACCTCAAAACTTGAGCTTATGGGACTCTTGGGTGTGATGGCCGGCTTCGTTACTCATGAAATGCAGCGAGTCCTGAACAGCCTGGACCGTCTCCTCGACAAGTTGCAGCGGGCCTTCTCTGGGAACAAGGAGGTCGTGGCTCTAATCAGTGAGATCGAGCAAACCCATTCTGCCATTGTGGGGCAGTTGGATTATGCCGCGGCGTTCATCGGTTCCCTGCACGATGCTCGCGCCAAACTGGAACCGATTAGCGCGAAGGCGGCAGTTGATCTTACGGTAGACCAGTTCCGCCAGTTCATAGAAGACAGAGGCATCAAGGTTAACATTCAGATTCAGAAAGGAGTCACTTCGCCGCCTCTCCCGCGAGCCCTATACAATGGTGTGGTTATGAACCTTGTAACGAATGCACTGAAAGCTGTAATCGGCGGTATAGAAGCGGCCCCAGATCCATTGATCGTCATTAAGTCATGGAATGAACCGAAATGGCACATACTCGAGGTAGCTGATACGGGCGTTGGCATCCCCCCGTCGCTCCATAAGCGGATATGGGATCCACTGTTTACGACGACCTCCGGCCAGGAATACAACCCCCTAGGCTCTGGTATGGGCCTTGGTCTGTCGCTGGTGAAACGGGTTATCGCAGATGCAGGGGGGCGGGTCGGCTTAGTCGAGCCCCCACCAGGTTTCAAGACGTGCTTTCGTGTGCAGTTTCCCCGATGAAGGAGGAACACAGTGAGCGTCATTCTTGTTCTTGATGATCTTGTCAAGGAATGCGAGGCGCTTGTGGCGGGCCTAAAGCGTGCACTTGGCAGTAAGGCAAAGGTTGTGCCGTTTATCGCTAGCGCCGTCCTGAAAAAGGGCGACAGTTTTGAGCGCTACCTCGCCTCGTGGATAGATGAGTCTCTTGCCGGCAAGGATATTGGTCTTATTGTGTGCGACAAGGAACTAGGGCTATACGGCAATCTGAGAGGTCTCTCCGCGACTCCCGTTTCTGCTGTCGCTCAGCAGAAGGGGATTCCCTTCTGCCAGTACTCCAGGCTGGCACGTGAAGACAAGCGGGAATTCGCAAGGTTCAAGAGGCTTCGGCAGTGGAGTGCCGATGAGATTACGCTCGAAGGTTTGGACCCTGCAGCATGGGTACCGCAAGTGGTCGGTCTGTTCGGCGGTTTCGAGCGGATACGAACCGAGTACAAGAGACTGGACTATAGGGCAACAAGGACTCCCGCAGTGGCTTTGGCGGCGATCCTGGGCAAGCCCGAAAGCGAATCCCGAATAGCATTGTATGGGTCTGGGGAACAGGGTTTCCTCAAAGAGATTCTTACCTTCTATGACCCGGCCAAGCCCGACATGGCGGCGCTCTTCAAACGCATGCCGCGTATGCTAGGCAACTGGCTATTCCTTTCGATATTGCGCTTTCCAGGCATTCTGGTCAACGAGGTCGCCGCCGCGAGCTATTTGAACATAGCCCACGGTGTGTTCGTCCGGAAAACCGTGCAGCGGCACTTTGGGAGTGCCGTGTATTCCGGGCCCTTCTCTGAGCTCGGACGTTGGTGGTGGCGCGCAGATCTGGATGCGCTGATCGGCGATGCCAGCTGCAAGGACGGACGGGAGTACGCCAAGAAGAAACTTGGTGCGGTCCCCCCATGCCTCGACCCTCAGTCACGTGAGCGGGCCGGCTACTACTGCATGCTGACTCAGAAGCCCGTGAGCGCTCAGAACTCCTGCGGGGGGGTAAGTTGGTTCCCGTCCGGCGCGGACTTGGCGAGGATTCGGAAGGATAAGTTTGAGCAGATTGCGGCTCTGGTTGGCATGTATTGAGCGGGGGATGTGGCATCATGACCTCGATACGGGAAATCAAGCAAGCATATGAGGAGTGCCTCAACCGAGCGGTGATATGGCTGAATCGCAATGGCTACAGCGTGAACCCGACCACGGTGATCGTGAGGAAGAATGGCACGGGAGAAGTGATTGTCGCAATAGCGGATACGCTGCACTTCCGGGATTGGCCATACCGAGACGGTAGTTCCGAGAAAGTTGATATCCTGGCCTGGCTTGTTGAAACCATCTCACTTGATAAAGGGGCCTGCACAAAGGCGACTTTGCGTGTTAACTACTTTCGGATTGCTGGTGCAAAGGCAATCGCCACGGAGAGTCTTCACTATGATTTCGGCCTTCCTCCGCAGACAAAGCACCCCGTTTGCCATGTTCAAAACAGCAACAAGGTTTTGGATAAGCTCCCAGAGTCTTTTAACCGCGACGTCGACATCAAGGCGATTCGGGATCGTTGTCAAAACGTGCGAGTTCCGTCCGCATTCATGAATATGCCCGCCTTGTTCGCCATATTGGCCGCGGACCACATGCCCGAGACAGCCTGGCGCGAGTTCATGTCGGAATGCGAACATTCCTTCGAGAAAATCCCCGCGGTGGCTGAACATGATGTCATAGATAAATCCATCGCCAGAGGAAGGCTTAGCGCATGGAAGTGGTACGAGAGGTGATTATCATCAGAGCCTGACGTTGCGCGCCGAGGCCATTCTCGACCAGAAGACCAACCAGTTGTTCCACATTCATCGAGGCAACGGATTCGAGGCGAGATCCCCGGTATCAACGCGGAACGCGGAATGAACGGCGAAAGGCAACGGCGCGCGGCGGCCCGTTCGACTGCGCTGCGCTTCGCTCAGGGCGGGGTGAAAGTCCACACGGCGGGCGAACAATGTACTGGCGGACAAGCCGCCAGCCGGCCACGGCACGAGCCGTAGCCGTGCCAGGGTGGCACCCGGGGCGAAAGGCGTCCCGGGGATTCATCCCGATTGCATCGGGATTCATCCCCGGGCGTTAACCGATACCGCGTAGATTATTTTTGGCTGTTGGATTCGGCTTTGTCCGCGTATTTGTCGCGCAGGCGTTTCCAGAAGTCTTTCCAATATTCGTCGTAGTAATCCTGATTCGCTTGTTCGATGTTGTCGGGTTCCACGACCTTTGGCGCCGAGGCCGGGTCGAATCCCTTGAGGTGGCCTTCACCGGCGCGGGCGCGGGGCGAAACGAAACGCCAGTCGGAGTCGCCCAACACCTCTTTGCAGAACTCGGCCATGTCCGGGTCGTAGGCCCTGACCTGCTCGCGGGTGTGGACGAGGTTGTGGTCATGGTCCATGATCCGGTCGGTGGCGTTGTACCAGTACTGGACGCCTTCCGCCCAGTATTCGGCAGGGTTCTTTGCGGCGTAACACTCTTTCTCGCCGCCGAACACGATGAGCACTTTATCTGCTTTGGTTACCCGGACCTTCGCGTGGGTGGGTTTGCCATTGACGAGGATGTCTCCACCGTCCAGGCACTTTCTGATGAGTTCGGGCGATTCGTCCGGGAAGGATTTGACGAGGGCATCCAACAGGCTGACGGGTTTCTCGCTTTTCACCCGCCGGAAACGCTGGGCGGCAAAACCGTCGTTCCAGAGGCCTTTTGCTTTTGCGCGTTCGAAGGTTTCGGCCAGACGGCTTTGCAACTCCCCGTCGAAGCCCGCTCCCTGGATGACGTGGGCGAACTCGTGAATGAGAATGCTTTCGAGTTGCATGCCGCCTTCGTACTCGAGCACGTCTTCCTCGGCGAAGACGACGGTGAGACGGCCGTTTTTCGTGTCGAGCGATCCACGGTTTCGCCAGTTGTAGAAGGCGAGTTCTTCCCCGGTCTTGTCGGTGGCGAACTCGGGCAAATCGGAAAGCAGTTCGGCGTGGCCGATGAGGAGGCACAGCACCTTTCGATCGCGAATGCGCTGGGCGACCTGCGGGGCGATCTCCTTCATAATCACGTCGAACAGGTACGCGGTTTCGAGGTGGGCGTAGTCGGAAACCCTGTCCGAACTGGCGATGAGAAGGTCCTGAACCTGCGTGCACTTCTTGTAGAAGGAGGCATCCAGTTTGTATTCCCCGGCCTGCTCGTCGGACAAGGGCCTGACCTGGAATGCAGCGTCGGGCGCGCCAAAGGATGAACGGAGGATCACCAAGAGGGTGAACATCCAGACAACAGAGTTGCAGACAAATTGCAGGATTCGCATTTTAGACTCTCCGAACCCAAAGCCGCTCGCCCCCCGGGTTGAATCCCTGCAGGCCGCCCGGAAGTGTACATGACGAATTCGGCCTTTTGCCAATACATTCTGGTTCTCCTGTTTCGTCCCGCCCCAGCAAGAAACGCGCCCAACAAGTTGGGCGGCTAAATGCGCGGCGGCTCGAACGGCACGCGGGCGGAGGTCAGGATTCGACGGCGACCTTGAGGACGGTCTGGAACTCGATCTTCCCGTCGCGGAGGGCGCCGCGAAGTTCCGAGACGGTGAAGAAGTGCACCTTCTCCCCGGCCGCCATCAGGCGGTTGACGGCCGCCTTGACGGCCTCCGCAAAACTCTGCGGCGACGTGGCGACCACTTCGAGCATCTTGAGCATGGCGGTCTCCTTGGGGTCTTCAATTCCCGGCCTGATTATGGCAGGCGGGGCCCGCGGCGTCCAGACCTTCGAGCAGTTGCGCGGGACCGGCAAGCGCCCGCCCCAGCAAGAAACGCGCCCAACAAGTTGGGCGGCTAAATGTAAACGGCGCGCTGGGGGCGGAAGAAAAGAGTCCCGGGGATTCGTCCCGACTCGTCGGGACTCATCCCCGGGCGTTGTAACGGCGAAACAGGCGCGCGTGGGGCGTCGGCGGGAAAAATCGCCGGGAAAAGCGGCGTGCGCGCGCAAAGGGCGGAGGCGTCCGTCCGGGCGCGAAAGTCGCTTTGGGTGGCGTCCTCCCCGTGCGGAGCACCGGACGGGTGAACCCCACCTATAGGCGTCCGGCTGTCTGAAGGCCCATCCCGCTGGGGCTGCCTTCGCGCTTGAAGCATCGCCTTTGCCCTCGTTTTCCCGCAGGTCCCCCGGCGGCCGGCGACCCGCGCATTTGACCGGCCTTCCTTTACCAGTAGGCTTTCTCCAGGCCCACGGCGGTCCACGGTTTCACACCCCCTAGAGACTCAAGCCTCGACCCGCAGTCCTCCGGAGAGGGAAGCAGCAGGAAACTCGGGACCCTGGTTTTAAGGAGACGCAAGATGAAGATCGCAAGATTGGTTGTGGCAATTGTAGCGTGCCTGTCGCTGGCGGCGCCGGCCCTCGGCATGATCATCGACGGGAGCGGCAAGGTGACGGATTGGGGCGTGACGCCCTTCACTTTGCCGAACCAGGCGAATCAGTTCCAGAACGGGCTGAGTTTCACGATCAGCAACAACTATTCGCCCATCGCCTATCCGGGCATCGGGCACCAGCCGAGTCCGGGCCTCGCGAGGGGCGGGGAGGCGTGCGACCTGGAGGAAATGTACCTGCGGTTCAGGAACAACCAACTCCAGATTCTGACCGTGGCCTCGAGCACGGGAGTTCCGGCCTACGGGAACACGTTCTACCTGGGCGACATGTTCGTGACGATCGGGGGCCAGCAGTTCGGCATCGTCACGCAGGCGGCGAACCAGGGCCTCGCTGCCGGGTCCGTGTACCGGATCAGCGGCGCGGGCGACGTCGTGACGCTCCAGGCGGCGACGGGGAGTTACTACGGCTCGACGGCACTGGTGCAGAACGACTACGGCCCGCCGGCGACGATCCCCTCGATCGCCGGGCCCTGGGCCGTCAAGAAGACGATCAATTCGTCGCTCTTCCTGGGCAGCGCGGCGGTCAATTCCACCACCTTCAACTACGGCGGTGCGGAGAACGGCACGTTCCTGTTCGAGTACCTGGTGGACTTGAACACGCTGGGTCTCGCGGGCGGGCCGTGGGGGGCCATCGAGGCCCACCAGACGACCGGGTGCGGCAACGACGTCATCCAGGTGCCGGAACCGGCAACGCTCGGCATCCTGACGACGGGAACGGTCCTCTGCTTCCTGACCGCACGGCGCAAGAAGGCGGCGTGACCGGCAAGAGCGGTTATTAATCGAGGACGAGCGCCTTCGGGGTCTCGACCAAGGGCGCTCGCGTTGTTTTCGGGGTGGGAAACGATTGCGGATTGCGGATTGCGGATTGAACGGCAAACGGCCACGGCGCCGCAGAAAGCAAGGAGACAGTGGACAAAGCGGGGTGTTGGGTCTATAGTATGGGGCGATTCACGCTCGTGAGGAAAGCAGGGATGAGCGAGGCTACTATCGTGGGTGGGCCGCCGCACAGCGCCCTGGACTCGAGCGTCCTGGTGCTGAACCGCCTGTTCATGGCGGTGCGGGTGGTCCGCGCGCGTCACGCGTTCGTTCTGTTGTGGAAACAGGTGGCGGAGGTCGTGTCGGTCGAGGACGAGTCGTACAACTGCTACGATTTTTCCTCGTGGGCTGAACTCTCGCAATACCGGCGGAAGTTCCAGCCGGCGCTGCACCAGGAGTGGATCCGGACGGTGCGTTTCGACCTGGCCGTGCCGCGCGTCATCCGCCTGGTGCGCTACGACCGCGTGCCGAAGACGCGGGTGCGTCTCTCGCGCCGGAACCTTTTTGCGCGCGACGCGAACCGGTGCCAGTACTGCGGCCGGCGGTTCCGGACGTCGGACCTTTCGATAGACCACGTGATCCCGCGGAGCCGGGGCGGGCACACCATCTGGGCGAACGTCGTGTGCGCGTGCCTGGAGTGTAACGTGCGCAAGGGCGGCCGGACGCCCGCGGAGGCGGGCCTGCACCTGGTGCGCGAGCCGAAGGCCCCGCGTTTCAGCCCGGTCATCACGCTGCACGCGCGCGACCCGAAGTACCGTTCGTGGCAGCAGTTTCTGGACGCGGCGTACTGGCACGTGGAACTGCGTGATTGAGGCGGTCGGTTTCTCCGGCCGTGTAGAGACCCCGTTTCTCGGCGTCTTTTTTCGCGGGTATCCGGCGCGTTCCGCCCGCCCCGCCCGGGGGGTTGCGCTGCGCTTCGCCACGGGCGGGGCAAAGAGTCCCGGGGATTCGGCCCCTTCGGGGCCTCATCCCCGGGCGTTAGGACGGCGCGTGCAGCCGGTTATCGGACGTTCCTGCCGGCATCCCGTCCGGACCGGCTGGGAAGAATCGTCGCGGCCGAAAAGCGGTTTATTCGGCCACTAGAGCCCCTTTATCCGCCCCGCCGGCCCGGAATCTTTCCCGGGAATTTGCATTTCCGCCGTTCTTACGTATAATAGACAGCGGCAGGGTTCAGTATCTCTGCCGAGATGCACCCGGGGAAAGCGGGCTAAGCGATATAGCCCTCCACTGTGGCGGGACTTTGCGCCGTGCGTGGTTTCTCTTCACGCCGCCGGTGCAGCATGTCGTCCCCCGCTCCCCCGAAGGACATAAGGAACAGTAGCCATGTTTCAGTCCATCTGTCGGGCGGTGTTGGGGATTGCGGCGGGCCTCTGGCTGGCGGGGGTGGGCGCCGGCGCCAGCATCCACGACGGGAACCTCTTTGAGGGCAGGACTCCGGGCGGTTTCGGGCCGTCGCTGGCCCTAACGGCCGACGGTCAAGAACTCGTTGAAGTGTACCTGGAGCCGCCCGGTGGCCGGATCTTCAGAGGCTGGGCCGCACGCCCGCTGGATCTGGCGGCCGGGGATTCCGCGTGGATGGCGGCGGGCGCGTATCGCACCGTGGTGTTCGAGGCGCCGGCCGAACTGGCCGCTCCCACCGGACTGGCGTCGTTCGTGTATCCCGAAGTGACGGGTCTTGCGAATTCGTCGTCGGACGAGCGGGCCAATCCCTTTTCGAAGGCGACGGTCCTGGCGCTCGGTCCCGGCGGCATGGGCCGGTACATGAATGGCAAGCCCGACGGCTCCATCGCGAACTGGATCCTCGCGAACGAATCCGCCATCAGTTACATCCGGCCGCACGTCAACGTCGAGATGATGTTGGCGCTGGAGGTGCCTGCCGGCACGGCCCTCTTCGAGGGTCCCGGCCTGGAGCCGCACGCCTATCTGGCCGTGGACCACCGGACGCGCGTGGACTCGGCCGACATCGGGTCCGGAACGGACACGTTCGGCCGGCGACCGGCCGGAACGCCCGCCCAGGAATCGCAGACGGCCATGGCCGTCGGGCTGGACCTCGGCATCCTGCCGACGTTCCTCTCGCAGATGGGCATGAACATCTCGGTCGTGGCCTCGCAAGGACAGGAAACGGGCAACGTGAAGGTGGCCCTGGTGGGCACGGCGGAACTGCCGATCGACTGGCTGCCGCGCGAACGCCCGATCAACCATCCCACCGGCCTGGCCATTTACCCATACATCCTCGCGTCGAGCCCCTTTGAGTTCACGTCCGGAGGCATGGGCTCCGGCACGCCGCCCGGCGAAAATGGGGGTGGCGGGGGCGGGGGCCCCACTCCCATCGCCCCGGTGGTTCCGGAGCCTGCGTCGCTCCTGCTTATCGGCTTGGGGGTGATCGCCACCTGGGCCGTCCGCCGGCGCCGGCACGGCTATTGAGCCCTGTAGAAGTAATGCTCAGGGGCTGCCTTACTACTTTTCGCGGCGGGTCGGAGTTTACCCTGAGCGCAGTCGAACGGGCACCCGCCGCAAAAAAAGGCCTGTTTCGACCCCTTGCGAGCCATTTTGGCGCGGTGGGTACGGAGACCCACCGCGCAAATCGTGTTGTTTGGCGCTGAACATTAGTTGTGCAGGGCTCAATAATCCGACTCCTTTGACTTCGGGAGGAAAAGAGGACGGGAGTATTTTGTGCGAAGCACCCGAAGGGCCGCCCTGAGGAAAGTCGAAGGGCGGCAAAATACTCCCGGCCCCTTTTCCCCCGAAAATCCTCGCACAGAAATCTTTTCCCCTACCGCCCCCTCGTGTTAGAATAGGGATCGGCCCCAGAGCAAAAAAATCGGGCCCCGCCCATACGTCCGAAGACGCCGAGCGAGGCCCTTGCGCTGGGATGGGCCGAAGTTATGAACAACGACATGCTAGGATTCCGGCCGGGAGCGTTCAAGCGAAATCTCCGCGATCCCTGCGCGGGTGCGCCAGGATTTTCCTGCATGGGCGCGTTCGCCCCGAGCCGGCGGCGGGCTTGTCCGCCGAAGCCTTGGCGAAGGCGGAAGTTTACGCCCCTTCGACTTCGCTCAGGGCAGGCTTTCGAACCGGCGGCGGGCTTGTCCCGGCGTAGTCCGAAGGACGAAGCCGGAAGCCGCCGGGCACTTTCCCTGCCATGGCACGTGCCAAGGTGGGGAACGTGCCCGCGACCTTCCGGTCGCGGCTCGAACGGCATTACGTTTAGAGGCGAGCGGGCGCGTGGCCAAAAAGGGGACGGGAGTCTTTTGTGCAGAGCACCCGAAGGGCCGTTTCGGCAAAAGACTCCCGTCCCCTTTTTGGCCCTTGAAAAAGGAGAGACGGCATGACGCGGTTCCCGGAAGGAAAAGCCCTCGGTAAGGAGTTGCCTCGGCCTGGCGCCGTAGCGCTGATGCTCTGGTTCTTCGCCGTCGCCGCGTGGGCCGGCGCCGCGGTGACCTTGGGCGCCGCCATCCTGAAAGCCGTTCAGGAACGCCTTTCCTTCGCGGAACTGGTCCTCGCGACGGGGGTCTTCGCCGGCTGTGCGGTGCTCGGCGTCCTGCCGATGAGCCTGGCGCTGCTCTTGAAGTACGCGTTCAGCGCCTCGGTCAGCGCGAAACTCATGGAGCGGACGCTCCGCGCGGTCGACCAGAAACGGGAGGGCGGCCAGGGGAGTACGGAACTGGAAACCGCGGCCCACCAGGAAGTCGTCAGCCTGCTGTCGGAGATCATGGAGAACACGCTCATCGGCGAAGAGGAGAAGTCGGCGAAGCGGCAACTGGCGAAGAAACACCGCCAGCAGGCCCTTCGGCGCGAGATCGAAGCCCTCATCAACGCCGCCAAGTACCGCGACGCCCAGGAACGGCTCGAAGAGTTCCGCGCCCGCTATGCCGACTCCAACCAGGTCGCCGAACTCGAGGCCCGTCTCTCCGAATCCCTCCGCCAGCACGAACAAACCGAAATCACCGCCATCACCGACCAGATCCACCGGTACATGGGCCTGGGACTGTGGGAGCGCGCGATGGAGATGGCGCGCGCCCTGGCCGAACAGTACCCCGAGAACCCCGACGCGGCCCGGCTGCCGGAAACCGTCCGGCTGGAACAGGAAGGCAACAGTCGCCAGGAGCAGCAGCGCCTGTATCGCGAGATCGAGCACCTCGCGGCGCGCCGCCACTGGCGCCAGGCGCTGCGCGTCGCGGAGTCGCTCCTCGAAAAACACGCCGACAGCCCCGAGGCCCACGCGCTGGCCGGCCAGGTCGAGGAACTCCGCCGCAACGCCGCCGTCATGGAACGCCGAGAATGGGAAACAAGAATCGCCGAACACATCCAGACCGGCCGACACCGCGAGGCCTATAACCTCGCCGTCGAACTCATGGAGAAATACCCCGAGTCGCCGCAGGCCCAGGCCATCCGCGAGCGCCTCGACCAACTGAAGGCCCGCGCCGGCGTCACCGACTAGCGGTTTTTTTCAACGCAGAGATCGCGGAGAACGCAGAGAAAAGATCGAGTAACAACGGCAAAAAATATTTGCTGTTCCCCTATCTTTGCCGTTCTCAGCGTCCTCTGCGCTCTCTGCGTTTAAATCACCCGTCTTCTTCGCGCGGCGCCGGCGGAACCGGGTCGTACCCGCCCCGCGCCAGCGGGTGGCACCTCAGCACCCGCCAGGCCGCCAGCGCGACCCCGCGCCACACGCCATGGCGGTCAATCGCCTCGACGGCGTATTGGCTGCACGTCGGCGCGTAGCGGCAGGAAGGCCCCCACAGAAGGCTCAGCGAAACCTGGTAGAGACGGACCGCGAAAACCAACAGGAGCCGCAACTCGCGCCCCACCCACCCGAGCGCCCTTCCGGCCGCGACCTTCACCTTGCCGCTCCTTCCGCGCCGGACCCTTCGGCCGCACGCCTCGCGGCGACGCGGGCACGCTCCCGGGCCCGGCGGATGGCCTCCGGCACGAGGGTGCGGATCCGCCGGTCCAACTCCTCAAACGTGTAGTCCCGCCCGAGCGTGACGAGGACCACATCGTAGCCACGCGGCAAATCGGCCCGCGCCTGCCGGAACGCCTCGCGCAGGAGCCGCTTGACCCGGTTCCGCCCGACCGCTTTGCCGCACCGTTTCCCCACCGACACGCCGAGCCGCGTCACGTCGCGCCCGTTCGGGCGTGCGTAGGCGACCAGCCGGCCGTCGCCCGCGCGGGCGCGTGCGGCATAGACGGCGCGAAAGCCGCTCGCGGCCAGGAGCCGCTCGCGGCGCTTAAGCGTCGGTCGTGGCGCGGGCACGCCTCGCTCGCCTCGCGGCGAAGCGGGCGGCGACGCGGGCGAATCGCTCATCCGGTATCCTCTTCCTCTGAGTCCTGCCCGTTCCGGTCGTCCGGCTTCAGGGAAAGCCGCCGGCCGGCCTCCGCCCACGCGTCGGTCGTGTCGCTCGGCTTGTGGTCCATCGGCTGAACCAGCCGCCGCCGCAAAACGCTCAAGAGAAGGAAAACAAGAATCAGACAGGCGACCAGAACCATCCACCAGGCCCAGCCTTCGCCTCGGGCGCTCAAGGCAAGCCACGGCGCAAGGTTTGCGTTCACGATGGTTCCTCCGGTTCCGGCGACCCGTGCTCCTGCGCCTCGCCCCCTTCGGGAGCGCCGGGTTCCGAGATGTCCTCGATCGAGATGTTGACGCCCGGCCGGGGCCGGCCTTCGGGCCAGAGGCGGTCCCAGACGTCGGGCCCGAGTTCCCGCTCGACGATCTCGACGAGGGTCGCCAAATCGCGCCGCATCTGCTCGAACTGTTCCCGCAGTTGCAGCACCGCCCCTACCCCGGGCAGGTTGACGCCCAGGTCGCGATGCAGCGTCACGACGGTCCAGAGCCGGCGCATCTGCGCCCGGCTGAACGACTTCCGCCCGCCAGGCCCCCGCTCCGGTTCCACGAGCCCTTCCTCGACGTACGACTCGACGTCGGCGGGGCTGACGCCGAGCCTCTCGGCCGCCTGCTCCACCGAATACGTCTCGGGTTCGTTCGGCGTGTTCATGGGCATGCTCCCTGCTAGCGGTCCTTGTCGTCGGCGCCGTCCCGGCGCGCCTTGGGGCTATCCGCCTCGGCGGCCCAGGGGACGTCGGCCCGGGGGCTCGGGCCCTCGGCCTCGCGCAGTTCCTCGAACAGGCGCTTCTGGCGCTCGTCGAGGCGTTTGGGCGGCACGATGCGAATGACGCAGTACTGGTCTCCGCGCGAGTCGCCTTTGGCGTCGGCGAGGCCCTGACCTTTCAGCCGCAGCCTCGTCCCGCCCGCCGTGCCCGGCGGGATGCGAACGCTCGTCCGGCCGTGAACGGTCGGCACTTCGACCGTTGCGCCGAGGGCGGCCTCGGCGACGGAGATCGGCACGTCGATGGTCACGACGCGCCCCACGGCACGGAAGTACGGGTGCGGACGG
>Ga0315289_10007312_pt1 | contig 16095 bp, 9 predicted proteins | sample YL17G11_40_MG_FD_203452 | JGI IMG/M metagenome (GOLD analysis project Ga0315289, IMG submission 203452) | Sediment microbial communities from Yellowstone Lake, YNP, Wyoming, USA - YL17G11_40 | ecosystem: Environmental > Aquatic > Freshwater > Lake > Sediment | place: USA: Wyoming | collected... | reverse complement strand
ATCCATTCAGGATGAATCCATTTCTCGCTGCATAGGGCATATCCTCCTTTCTATCGTTTCCTAAATGGATATGCCCTTTCGCTTTATCTTGTCAATATAAATTTACACAAAAGAATTTACACAATAGACAGTAAGAAATATCGGATAGCATTCTGAAGTCTTTACATTGGAGATATAGGTACCCATCAAAAACCAGGTTAATCGTTTTTTAACTGCACTTCCGCTTCAATGACCAAAATTCCTTGAGAGATATCAAAGGAATACCTGATGTCTTGGACTATTCTTCCGGCACTAAAATTAAGATATCCTGCTTCGTGTGAGGGAAGTCATCCCACAATAGATTCTGACACGATAGGAAAATCTCTTAGAATCATTTGTGCGGCAGTTTGCCTACCAATGAGAGCACTCTCTCAAATCCTTATGTGAATCAGTCTTAAATTTCCGTCACATTTCTTAGTTTTGTTTCTTCAATTTTCAATCTCGAATTTGGATTTTGAGTTTTGCTTATATTATGAGATTTCTTCCCTCCATTTCCTTTGGTTTCTTTATATTCATTAAATATAAGATGGTTGGAGCCACGTCCGCCAATATTCCGTCTGATCTTAAGCTTCCTTTGAAATTGTCCATTATTAGCCCAAAGGGGACTCGACTGGTAGTATGAGCCGTGAAGTTCTCACCATTATCAAAGTCTATCATCACTTCCGCATTGCCATGATCTGCTGTAACCATTGCAATTCCTTTGACTTCTTTAACCGTATTTATGACCTTGCCCACACACTCATCCACCGCCTCAACAGCCTGGATGGCCGCGGAAAGAATTCCCGTATGTCCCACCATGTCCGGATTGGCATAGTTGAGCACTATGAAATCGTATTTCTCCGACTTGATTTCCTTAACTACCCTTTCGGTTACCTCATAGGCGCTCATCTCCGGCTTTAAATCGTAAGTGGGAACCTTAGGCGAAGGTATTAGAATTCTATCCTCCCCTTCAAACTGTTTCTCTTCCCCTCCATTGAAGAAAAAAGAGAGGTGTGCGTATTTCTCCGTCTCCCCTATGCGTAGCTGTTTTTTCCCTTCTTGGCTTAAAACCTCTCCCAAAATATTGGTCATTTTAATCGGGGGAAAAGCAACCTTGGTTTTAAGTTTTTCATCATATAAGGTCAGGTTAACCAAATCTATGGTCATATTATCTGGCCTGGGAAACTCTTTGAAATTCTCATCGGTCAAAGCATGAGAAAGCTCTCTGGCCCTGTCTGCCCGGAAGTTGAAAAATATCCCCACGTCGTCTTTTTCAATTCTTCCAGTGGATTGATCCGTATTTTCACTGACCACAATGGGGACCACAAATTCATCGGTGATGTGGTGGTTATAAGATTCTTTTATTGCACCTATTATATCGTTGGTCCGATTTCCCTCACCATATACCATAGCCCGATAAGCCTTCTGCACTCTTTCCCATCTTTTGTCTCCGTCCATAGCATAATATCTCCCCACCACAGTGGCTAATCTTCCCACCCCATATTCTTTGAATTTATTCAGCAATTGTTGGACAAACCCCACTCCACTGGTGGGTGAAGTACCTCTCCCATCCAGGAAGGCATGCACAAAAACCTTCTTCACACCTCTCTCTTTAGCCATTTTTAAAAGAGCGTAAAGGTGATTTAAAGAACTATGCACGCATCCATTCGAGACCAAACCCATAAGATGGAGGCTTGTGCCTCTTTTCTTGACCTCTTCCATTGTCTCCGTTAAAACCGGATTTTTAAAAAAGGTTTTATCTTGGATGGCTTTGTCGATGCGGGTGATCTCCTGATAGACTATTCTTCCGGCACCAAGATTAAGATGTCCTACCTCGCTGTTTCCCATCTGACCTTCGGGCAAGCCCACATCCAATCCGGAAGTACCCAGTGTAGTGTTGGGATAATTTTTAAAAAGCCTGTCCAGATTCGGCTTTTTGGCTTGGGCTATGGCATTCCCTTCGTTTCGGGGATTTATTCCGTAGCCGTCCATTATTAGAACTAGAATCATAGGTTCGACAAGCTCACTATAAATAAAAAAGTTTTCATCAAAAGGTTTTTCTAAGATTTACGTCAGGATTTTAAAATTCGATGGATCATTACTTCATGAAGCTCGTTTGACGGTCACGAGGCTCGTATCGATGTTCGAAGCTGGTCGCCTGAAGCTCGGATATAATAAACATTAGAAACGATTCTTTCGAGTTTCGATAAACGAGCTTCGATTCATGGTGAGCGACTTGTCCTGACGGTTCGACTTTGCTCACCCTTCAACTTTGTTCAGGGTGACCCTGAATTTATTGAAGGATCACCGTCCCTGAGGGTTCGACCTTGCTCACCCTCCCTGAGCGAAGTCGAAGGGAGCGAAGTCGAAGGGAGCGAAATCGAAGGAAGTCGAACCATACGAGCATCGAAACCGAAAAACGAATGGACGATTTCGACTCTTCATAAACCCTTGGTCATTATTTAATCTACTGGATCTGTTTTTCTAATAAACAGAGGGGGTGACCCCGCCTTTGGCGGGGCCACCCCCAAACATTTCCCCTGGATCCAAATTCAGATTTCGTCAACCTGCTTAAAAAAGTTTAAGAATAGGTTCGACAAGCTCACTATAAAGATGAGTCATCACCTCTTGGCTCTCTTGGGCTTCATTAACTCACCACAGCACATCAAACGAGAGGCACCCATTCCTTCTCTGGATACGGTCACCTCCATGCCACAAGGGATACAGACATAGGTCTTCTTGGGTTTTCTTGCGGCGGTTTTCTTGGCAGGCTTCTTAGCCGTTTTCTTCTTTACCGGCATAGTTCACCTCCTTCAAAAAGGTTACAGGTTACCAAGTTTGAGAAACTTCTAAACTAATTATCGCCACTATTGCTAATCGTTCCAACAAAAACCAAATTAGACACCTACGGTTATTTTGTCAAGAAAAAAATTCGTAGGAATGCTTCACATCTTTTTCAAAAATCCTCTTTGCCGTCAGATAAACATTGGTCACTACATCCTTCACGCAAATTCTTCTTGACAACTAAAGGATTTTTGCTATTCTACTGATGAAAACCCTTTTATTCGGGAAGGAAATTTAAAACTTTAAAACAGGAGCCTTTCGTGAAAAAGAAAAGTTTGGGCTTTATGATTGTCCTACTTTTAGGCGCCTTATTTTTTATCCCTTCGGTAACCTATTCTCTCTACGCCGGAAAGAATAAAGCCAAACCAGCTCAGCCAGAGTTTTCCCCTACCAGATTGATTGTGAAACTCAAGCCCGAGGTGGATAAGAAAGTAAACTTGGGCAAGGTTGAGGGAAAGATAACAACTGGGTTGGCTCAATTGGACAGTCTCAACTTTAAGTTCAAAGTTGAAAAACAGGAAAAACTGTTTAAGGAGTTTAACCAGACCGCCTTAAAGTTAGATAAACTCTCCAGCGTCTATGTCTTAGAAGTTCCAGCCGGAACAGACCTCGATCAGATGAAAGTTGAATATGAAAGCCGGCCTGAGGTAGAATATGTGGAGATAGATTACAAGTTAGAGCTTTTTGCACCACCCAATGATCCGCTTTTCCCCTATCAATGGTCTTTGAATAATACTGGTCAGGGATACCTGGGGATAAACAGAATACCAGGTGATTACAATGATACGCAAGTTATCAAATATGGCACTGTGGATGCGGACATAGATGCCTTAGAGGCATGGGAAAGAAATGATGAGACCACTATACCTTTGGTAGGGATAATAGATACAGGGTTGGATTTGGACCATGAGGACTTAGCGGATCACATCTGGACGAATCCAGCCGAGATACCCAATAATGGCATAGACGACGACCATAACGGTTTTGTGGATGACTTCTATGGGTGGGATTTTTCTGGAAACGAAACAGATACAGTTATAGAGGACAATGATCCCACGGACTATTTTGGTCACGGGACACATTGTGCGGGGATAGTGGGGGCGGTCAGGAACAATGGAATTGGTGTTTCAGGCATAAATACTCCCTGTAAAATAATGGCAATCAAGTTCTTCCCCAATGCCTTCTTCTCGTTAGGTGCAAAGAGCATCATTTATGCCGCAGATATGGGATGCGATGTGATCAACATGAGCTGGGGCAGTCCTTATCCTTCCAAGGTCATAGAGGATGCTTTAGATTACGCTATTAATAAAGGAGTTTTGCCCATAGCGGCATCTGGAAACAGCGGAGCAGAAGACAACTTTTATCCTGCTTCTCTTCCCCAGGTCTTCACCGTGGGAGCTTCTAATAGTGATGACCAAGTAACATATTTTTCAACTTATGGCAACCACATAGAGGTGGTGGCTCCGGGTGAAGATATTCTTTCTTTGAGAGCTGATAACACAGACATGTATGCAGAAGGTGGAGCCAGTGGGAGAGAACCTTTTGTTCACATTGTCAATGACCATTACTATTTAGCAGACGGCACCAGCATGGCCTCACCTTGTGCAGTCGGCGTAGCGGCTTATATTCTGTCAGCTTCGCCAGGAATAAGCAATGAAAGGGTAAAAGAGATAATCGAACAATCAGCGGACGACATCATATATCCCTATGGTGGTGATAGTTTATATTCGCCTGGAAAGGATATCTATAGTGGCTATGGAAGGGTAAATCTAAATTCTGCCCTACAGCTCCTCTCCGGCCGGTTGGCAAAGATAGATTATCCCTATGAGAATGCTTTGGTCTCAGGGAATGTTGCCATCATTGGGACAGCCAGCGGTGATAGTTTCCAAAATTATGTTTTGGAATATGGCGAGGGTCATTCTCCACAATATTGGACACAGATCGCAACCTCCAATGTTCCAGTAAGCAAAGATACCTTAGGAATCTGGAGCAGTATTGGTTTAACCGGCTTATACACTATAAGATTAACTGTAGGAAATCAAAACCAAACCGTGGTGCATGTGACAGCTAATAACGGCGTCTATGTTAAGATAACCTCGCCCGGTGATGGTGATACCATTGCTGGAAATATCCAGATTTATGGCTATACCATTGTGCCAGATTTTTCCCATTACACCTTACAATATGGTGAAGGAGAATCTCCCATCTATTGGCATACCATAACCACCTCCACCAGGATGGTGGCAGAGGATATCTTGGGTAGCTGGTTAGTCAGTTTCTTCGAGGAGTCCCAATATGCTCTGCGCTTAATGGTGGAGACTAACAGTGGCCAGGTCTATGCGGATACTGTGGTGGTTATGGTAAAAAGCATTGCCTCTAATAGCTGGTCTATGAATCTGCCAAGAGGAAGTTCCGTATCCTCGGCAGTTGGAAATGTAGATGGGGACGAATATGATGAGGTGGTGTTTGGAGTTGGTGGATCAACATACTCTGGACAGGTTGGAGGGATTTGGGTTCTCAGCCATGAAGGGGTGCGTGAGCCTGGTTGGCCCAAAGATACTCTGGAGAATATGAGGTCCTCACCAGCCTTGGGGGATTTAGATAAAGATGGTATAGATGATATAGTCATCTGTTCTGAGCAAGCCGGAGTTCGCGCTTACCTTTCCAGTTCAGCGGACTGGGTTGGATATGCATGGACCGGAGGAAATCAATTCTGGAGCTTAGCCACACCGATAATAGCAGATTTGGAAAATGATGGATTCCTTGAGGTATTAACCGTAAACGATGATGGAACAGTTTATGCCTGGCGGCATGATGGTCAATCCGTAATTCCGGACAGTAATGGAGTTTTTGCCCACACGGACATTGGTGGCGGCTCGTTTGGTTTCCCTGGCTTGGCGGTAGCTGACCTGGATAGAGATGGAGAAAAAGAGGTAATTGTCGGAAGCTCCACCTATATCGGGGAGGAACTTCATGGGGGTCTTTATATTTTTGATATGGAGGGACATCAGTTATTGGGACCGGAAAATTATCCATATAGGTTCGACCACATTACTGGAATTGCCATTGCTAATATAGATGAAACGGAGGATTTGGAAGTAATAGTTTTTGGAGCGGACTCAAACTACGCCTCCCTCTTCGCTTTCAAAAAAGATGGCACCCAGCGTGCTAACTTCCCAATAATATTAGAAGACCTAGAGGCAGAGTCGTGGTACGGCAATCACCCGGCTATTGGAGACTTGGACGGAGATGGAATCTTGGAGATTGTGATAACCATATGGACACTTGGTGAAGCTCGCATTTATGGCTGGCACCAGGATGGAACCCCCCTTGGTTCTCTTGGTCCTGGTGGGCTTTTAGTATCCATGAAATCGCCTAATGCTGAAAAAGAACGTGAAGCTTTATCCCCCTTAGGTAATAACATTGCAGAAATAGTAGCTAAGATTAAGAGCATGAGCCAAGAGGAGCTCGCCTCTCTTGACTCCACCTTTGAAGACCCCATTTTTGCCTCTGTGCCAGAAACATTCGGAAGCCCGGTTTTAGCGGATGTGAACGGAGATGGTAATCTGGAGATCATAGCCCGTGCAGGATATTTCTTTGGAACAGGTTATGAGAGGGTTTTTGCCTGGGATTACGAGGGAAATCTTATTCCTGGCTGGCCGATCTATGCCACGAATGAGGAAAGTCCTTACACATTTAGTCCTTACACTCCGGTAATAGCTGATATGGATAAGGATAAGAAGTTGGAGATGGTTTTGGGCACTGATTATACTATTTATATCATACCTAAAATAGTATCCTGGGAATTCGGCACTTATTATGACGCCAAAACTATGCACTGGCCCAAGTATATGCACGATAAATGGAACAGCGGAGTATTTCGAAAAGAAGATTTGCCTCCATGTGGAATTGAAGACGTGGTATATCTGCTCAACTATCTGTTCTGTGGGGGTCCCGCCCCTGGCCCAAATCAGTGTGGAGATGTCAATTGTGACGGGGTGATTGATATTACCGACGTCGTTTATCTGATCAATTATCTGTTTATCGGTGGACCGGCGCCTGGCTGTCCATGATTGTCTATATATTTATAGCAAACGTAATAATTATTGTTACATATTAGGGCAATGTGCCATTAATTCTGAAATCCCCCTTACTCCCCCTTTTTCAAAGGGGGAGATCTCTTTTCCCCCTCTTTAGAAAAGAGGGGTTAGGGGAGATTCGTATGTCTATATGGATTATTGAACTCGAATTAATGCGTTTGTATTAGTTGTCAAAGACCCGGCCGAACCTCTATCTGTTGGTAACGGATGGATCGTCCACTTATCTTCTGTTTGGCATCACCGCTTTATTTCTCAAACAGTCCCGTGGGCATGTTTGCCCTACATGTCTCTCGTTGCCAACGGACAAAGGCACCCGTGACGAACGATGGAATACCGTTGCATCCCGCCTTTGGGCAGGATGCTTTGGCGTCAGGATAACAATATCCGGGCGCAAAACTTGCCCAGATCCTTCAAAAATCCTCTTAAGTGTCCGATATATATATTTGGTCATTACAGAAAGCCTTCTTTTTTTCTTGACAGAAATAGAACGCCTCTGTAAATTGCTAAAGAAGTATTTTATGTTTATGGTGAATCTACAGAGATTAACGGGCACTTGTGTTTCTATGAAGTTCTTGCCATTGGGTTTGTCATAAATCTTGAATTCGGTGCGAAGAATGATTCTCTTTTAAAAAGGGACAAATTGTAAAAACTAAAAAATTAAAAACTCTAAATCCTTTAACCCGGGGAGTCAGAAATGAAAAGATTTTTAAAAATTGGTGGATTGGGTGTTGTGGTATCGCTAGTTTTAATTCTTACCCAGTGTGGCAATAAGAAATCAACGGGTCCAAAGCCAACACCTACACCCAAATGGACCATTTTAGCTTACGCGGATGGAAACAACAATCTAGACTATTCGTACACCGGAGCCTCTTTTACTATTATGGATGTTCAGGAGATGGAGAAAGTGGGCTCATCGGATAACGTAAAAATAGTCACGATGCTGGGCTGTATGAAGAGATCTGGGAATTGTCACTATTACTATGTAGGAAAATATCCTAATGATTTTGGGGATAGTATAAGTTCGACCATATTGCAGGATTTAGGGGTGAGGGATATGTCGGAGCCAACTACGCTGAAGAACTTTATCAGCTATGGCGTTTCCCAATATCCTGCCGATCACTATGTCCTTATCATAGACGACCACGGCGGGGGATGGAGAGGAACCTGTTCAGATGACCAAAGCGGTGGTGGAAAGATGATGACCCTTCCCCAGCTAAAGCAAGCTCTGACTTGGACTGGTGCACCAAAGTTTGATGTGATAGTTTTTCATGCCTGTTTGATGTCCATGGTGGAAGTGGCTTACGAATTAAGACAAAAAGCCAATTACATGGTAGCATCTCAGTTTACCATGCCCATGCAGAGCATACTTGGCTCCGAGTTTTGGATGGATTACCTTACCAAAAATCCTAACACCACTGATAGCGCTTTAGCCGCGTCTGTTGTAGATGCAATACAAACCGCCGCCATAAACAAAGGCAAAACGTTTCATGCCGCATCCACCGATCTTTCCAAAATCGACAATGTGGTTGCTAAAGTCTCGAAGTTAGCCCTGGATCTTCCAGGGGAGGCGGCCAACTACTGGGGAGAAGTTTTAGATGCATGGAATAAAACTTGGACTGACAAGGATGATTCGACCTTCGTAGACCTCTACCAGTTTACGGTTAATCTCTCCACTGAGGAGCATCTAAAGAATATTCCCATAATAAAAACTGATACAGACTCTCTGAAAGAAGCGATCCCTAGGGCTGTCACCAGGACTAAGACCAATGCTACGGGTATCACCCGGGGTGGGCTCTCTATCTGGTTCCCCTGGAAGACCTCTAAATTTACCGAAAGCGACTCCAGCGACTACGTTAAACTCGACTTCCAATATGCACAATGGCACAATTTTCTCTCGGTTTTCGTCCACTCCCTTGCTCAAAATGTTACCGGAACTCTGGTGATAAACTCGAATCCTTCTGGTGCTGAGATTTTTGTCAATGGAACGGATCAGCAATACCAAACACCTATGACCTTTACTGACGTCCCAGCCGCCTCCTACGCTATCAAGTTGACCAAACAAGGTTATAATGAATGGGATTCCACTGCGCAAGTGGAAGGAGGAAAAACCACCACTGTTAATGCCACTTTGACGCAAACCGGTGCTCAAGGGGCTACAATCTCTGGAACCGTCTCCTATCCCGGATATACTTTTCCTGCCCATGCTATCGTTTACGCAGATACTATCTTTCAGGATACGTTAGTTTATACTTTTGCTCAAGCTCCGGTAAATCCCGCCAATGGGACTTACACCATCCAGATAACCCAAATCACCTCTGCTATGCAGTTAGCGGTAGAAGCATGGGACGATGCGAACAATAATGGGTCTGGGGATTCTGGGGACGGCTGGGGTTTCTACGATGGTAATAGTGACGGCACATGGAACGATATAATCACCCTCTCCCCTGGGCAACATTTAACCGGAATAAATATTTACCTGGAGACATTTACCTCAGGAAGTCCAAAGATGCGTTCCAAGATAATTCGTTGATACAATGATCTGATAGCTGTTTTTAAAGCCCGGAAAGAGTTAAAATCTCTGTCCGGGCTTTAATGTTTTGATTTTCTAACTTCAGAAACTGATGAAACTTTTTTAATTTCAGCTTTATTTGTCCCCCAACCCCCCTAAAGGTAAGGAACCTTGACTGAAAGGTCAACAATCGAAGTCGAATTTGTGGAAGAAGTAATCCAATTTAGAAGAAGGAATGCTTAATCTATTTTTACCTTACCCACCAAGTCAGTGATTTTCCTGATTTTTTTCTTGCAATATTCAGTTTGGGGACTTAAGGCGTAAGCCTTTTATATGAGATCTACTTGACAGGACATTATTAAAGAGTTACAAGCCTCTTTTTTCGGGCACTACTTTCTATTATATATAAATATAAATCCCTTGTTCGGGTGGGGGTTCAACCCCCACCCGACATAGAAAGAGGAAGATGCCCCCTCACCTCTGATCCTCTCCCCAGGGAGACTGTGTCATAATGTCATTCTGAGTCCCGATGTATCGGGACGAAGAATCTCGATTTTCTAACTTATTGAAACTATTAGATTCTTCTCCCGCCAATGGTTCGACTTCGCTCACCATAGAAGGCGGGATCAGAATGAAAACCATGTGTTTTTAAAGGTTGCGACACAGCCTCTGGGGGAAAGGGTTAGGCTTGCCCTGAGCAGAGCGAAGGGGGGAGGGGGAAATCCTCCATGGCAGAACAGGGTTCTGCCACCTCACTAAGAACATTCTCAGAGGTGTCAGATCCCCGATCTGACACCTCCTTATTAATCCGTTTTTAATTTGCCTATCAAGTCGGTTATCTTCATAATCTTTTTCTTCTTGCAGTATTCGGAAATCCCGTTGACAATTTTGATCGAAGTCTGGGGGTCTACGAAATTGGCGGTGCCCACTTGAATCATGGAAGCTCCGGCTAAGATAAACTCCAGAGCATCCTCAGTGTTTGTGATCCCCCCCATCCCGATCACCGGGACTCTCACCGCCTTTGCCACCTTCCATACCATAGCCAAAGCCACCGGCTTGATGGCCGGACCAGAAAGACCACCGGTGACGTTAGCCAGAATCGGACGCATTTTTTCTATGTCGACCGCCATGCCCACTAAAGTATTGATCAAAGAAATTGCATCCGCACCCGCAGTTTCCACTGCACCTGCAACCTCCACAATATCCGTCACATTGGGAGAAAGTTTGGCTATGATGGGATAGGATGAATTCTTTTTGACTGCTTTTATACAATCGTAAGCTGATTTTACTTTTGACCCAAAAGCGATTCCCCCCTCTTTCACATTGGGACAGGAGATGTTGATCTCCAGCACGTCAATCCCTCGGCAGTGGTTCAGCCTTTTCACCACCTCCACATACTCACTTATCGTGCTCCCCGCCACATTCACAATTATTCTGGCTCTAAGTGATCTTAAGAAAGGGAGCTTCTCCTTTATAAATTTCTCCACCCCCACATTAGCCAAGCCGATGGCATTTAACATTCCGCACGGGGTCTCGAAAGTTCTGGGAGGAGGATGACCTTCTCCTGGTTTTAAGGTTATGGACTTGGTGACGATTCCTCCTAATTTATTCAGATCAATTAGAGATTTATATTCCTCTCCGTAGCCGAAAGTTCCGGAGGCAACCAGAACCGGGTTTGAAAACTTTACTCCTGTGATGTTGACTGTAGTATCAGGCTTCATCTTTTGACAGAATTTTGTGAAATATTAAAAACGCAAGACAAGTCTTGCTACTCCAAGCAAATCTCATTCTAAAACCACTTCTTTGGCATCAAATACAGGTCCGTCAATACAAATTCTTTTGTAGGTTCCATTCTCAAGTTTTACCACACATCCCCAGCAAGCCCCCACTCCACAAGGCATATATCCTTCCAAAGAGATTTGACAAGAAAAGTCATATCTTTTAGAGATTTCTGACATCCTTTTTAACATACCCGGAGGTCCGCAAGAATAAACCGAAAGTTTTCTTGATTCGTTTTTTCTCCCTTTATGGTGAGCCAAGTCAAACCGTCTGATCTCTTTTAAAAAGACCTCCGTGACCAAACCTCTGCTTCCAAGGCTTCCATCATCGGTGGTGAGTATCAAATGGGCTCCCAATTCTTTTAGTTTTTCATAATACAATAGCTCCTTTTGGGTCTTGGCGCCCAAAAAGAACATCAGTTTCTCTTGGTCAATCTTCTTAATCAAGCTGGTAAAAAGAAACCAAAGTGGCGCGATCCCCATCCCCCCAGCCACCAGCATCACGGTCTCCCCTTCTTGCGGGGGTGAAAAGTTATTTCCGATAGGACCAAGAAGATCTATTGTATCTCCGGGAGATTTTTTCGACAAAATCTCTGTCCCTTTCCCCACCACTTTGAACAAAATCTCAAAACTTTTCATCTTCTTGTTCACATTATGCACGCTGAAGGCTCTTCGCAGAAGAGGATAGGAAGCGAAGTGAAATCCGTACGAAGAGGTAGGGCTAACCCTTATGTGAACGAAATTGGCGGGTTTTGCCCTCTGGGAGATAAAGGGAGAGGAAAGGGTGAGCTTAAATATCTTTTCGTTTAGTTTCTCTTTTGAAATGACTAAGCTTTTGAATTGAGAAATCATGCCTCTATCCCAGATGGGTCTTGGTCAATGAGTCTGATCGAGGTGGCCATCTTGATCTGTTTATGGTGGTATCACCTCCACATCATACAAAAACCACCCCCCCAAATGCGCGGGGTCGATTTTTTGGGGATCGAAGGTGGTTTGTAAAGCGGCCTGTTTTGCGGCCTCGTCTATCGAATAGTTACCGGTCTTATTTACCAGAACTGCATCGGTTACTTTCCCTTCAAAACTGATCATGATTTTGAACCCCACCTTTCCCTTAATGCCTGAATATTTTTCAGATTCGGGATAAACAAACACCCCTGATGTGAGTGGCTGCGGTGCCATTGGAATTGAAGGTGCAGAAGTTGAGGTAGTATCAACTTTGGAAGTATCTGGCGCTGGTTGTTCCGGAGGTTTCTCCTGTGGGGGCGGGGGAGGAGCTGAAGCCGGCATCTGGGGCGGAAGCCCTAACTTTACTCGAGCCGCCTCCGCATATTCTGAGTTTGGGTATTGATCTATCACCCTCTGGTAAGCCAAAACCACGGTGCTGTCGCCGGGATTGGCATAATTCTCGGTGATCCAAGCGATGGCGTAAGTGGCTTTGCCCGCATAAATGCTTTGCGGAAATCGCTCCACCACCCCATTATACAAGATTATGGCTGAATCAACATCTCCATATTCGAAAAGCATTCTTTCCGCTTTACGATATTCTCTCTCCGGGTTCTCGACCTCAAAAGAGTCGAAGGGCACCTTTAAAAATTCCATAGCCGGCTTAATATAGTCTGAGCTGGGATAGTTTTTTAGAATCCGGTCGTAGATCTCTTTGGCACCGGTGGTATCTTTTTTAACGTTTTCCAAAATCCAGGCCGCCGCATAAAGGGATTTGGCCGCATATTCGGATTCTGGATATTTATCAGCCAAAGCCAGATATTCCGCTAAGGCCGAATCGGGCTGATGCATCTGGGTCAAGTATAATTCACCCAAAAGGAACAAAGCTTTGCCGGATTTTTCCGTTTCCTCTGCAGATAACTCTTTTTGATACTCCTCCACCTTGGAGATAGTAGCGCTTTTAACTAAAGCCTCTCGGGCTATCTTTGAATTGGGGCTTTCGGTCTTACAGCTATCAAACATCCCCTTGGCTTTTTTCAAATCTCCCAATTTGTCTTGATATATCACCCCTAACTGATAAAGTGCCGTGGCGGATTGCTCCGTCTTGGGGTAATCCTTAATGATACTATCATAATCTTGCATAGCTTCTGGGACCTTACCCGAAAGCAATATCCCCTCTGCCATTTTCAACTTAATCGAGGGGAGTTTTTCTGAGTATTTAGTTTCTTTGAAGAGTTCAGCGAAGATATTCATCCCCTCTTCGCAGTCCCCCATTAAGTAACAGCATTCTCCTCTTTTGAATTTTGACTCAAAAAACTTTTCCGGTTTGGGGTTGTATTCTTCGACTTTGGCAAACGCCTCTTTGGCTTGGGCGTAATCTTCTTTTAACCAAAAGCATTCCGCAATCCGAGCTTGGGCACATACAGCTAAAGTATCCCCCTTGTAGTTTTCCACCAGGTGTTGGTAATAGCTTATAGCATCCTCATATTCTTTCCTTCCAAAATATATCTCCCCCACCATGAAGGCCGCTTCGGCCCTTTTCTTCTTTTCAGCTTTACCTGACTGGAAGGTAATCTTGAAAGATTCTATGGCGTCTAATTCGTTACCAGATTTATACTGACACATGCTAATGTAATAATTACAATCCTCCACAAATTTGCTTTTGGGAAAACTGACCGAAAGCTCCTTAAATTTCCTCTCGGCTTTGGCGTATTCATCCATATTATAGTAAGCCTTTCCGATCAAAAACAAAGCATCATCTACCCACTTGCTTTTGGGATGAAAAGTCAAGACTTTGGAAGCTTTCTTTATGGCCTCCTCATATTTCTGATTTGCCCCGGTGCTCTTCACCCCCGGAGCCAAACCTTTCTGCGCCTTTTCACCTTCCTTGAAACTCTTTTTAGCATTGTAGAAGGTGTTATAATAAGTGCAGCTGAAGAAAAACACTAGTAAGATCAAGGTGAAATGAAATCTGTGTCTCACAACTTTCCTTTCCCGGACTTCAATTTTCTTGCCTCCAACCCCAAGTTAGTCCGGACTCAAAAAAACTTTCCTTCGTTAGCTCATATTCCTCTGGGGTGATTTTCCTGTCTATTGATACGTTTTCTGAAGCTTTGAAGCTGGGAAAATATTGACTCATCAGGCTCACATGGATTTCATCAGAAATTTCCTCCGCTATGAATCTAAAAGTTTTCTTGCTTCCGGCTAAGTCATTTGGAAGGATCAGGTGTCGAATTATAAGTCCCTTTTTGGCTATCCCCTCTTCATCGGTGACTAAATTCCCCACCTGCCTGAACATCTCCCTCACCGCTTCGCGGTTGACCTGCACGTAATCTTCGGCGGAAGATAGCCTTTTTGCCACCCGATTATCCGAATAGCGCATGTCCGGGAGATATATGTCGATTATCCCCTCCAATAATCTCAAAGCCTCAAGAGAATCGTATCCGGAGCTGTTGTAAACTAAAGGAAGATCAAAACCCCTCTCCCAGGCAAAGGACAGGGCTTCCATGATTTGGGGAACAAAATGGGTGGGAGTCACCAAATTTATATTATGGCATCCCCGGGATTGAAGGGAAATCATCATCTTAGCCAAATCTGGGGTGGTTACCTCCGATCCATTACCTAATTGGCTGATGGGAAAATTCTGGCAGTAGATACATCTCAAATTACAACCGGTGAAAAATATAGTGCCCGAGCCTCTGGTTCCAGATATGGGAGGTTCCTCCCCCAAATGCACATTGTAGCTTGAAATCACTGGATTTTTCCCCACTCTGCAGATTCCCCTCTCTCCATTCAGTCGATCCACCCCGCATCTTCGAGGACAAACCCTGCAATTCTGCAATAACTTATATGCTTTTTGAACTCTTTCTTTTATATCCTTTACTTTCATAAAAAAACCCCAGAGGCTTCTTCAGAAGGGTAACTAATGTATGAGTCTATAAAGAGCACATACCTTCTTCAACTCCCACTCTAACCAGCCAACCCCTCACCCTCTCCCAGCGGAGAGAGAGAAGGGTTATTCTTGTTGCCTCTTTTTTCCTCTCCCCTCTGGGGAGAGGAATATTTTTCCCTCTCCTTGTAGGAGAGGGTAGGGTGAGGTCATCAAAGGGCGGCGTGTCGCATGAATGTACCCCCTACTTTTTAATCCCCTTTAATTCCCCCTTTGGAAAAGGGGGATTCAGGAAGATTCAATCAATTCCCCCTTTGAAAAAGGGGGATTCAGGGGGATTATATTTCAGCGGGTCGCATAGATGCAACCCCGACATCTATCCGTTCAATCGTTTCATCCGTTCACGATGAATCCGTTTAATCCGCTGAATCCGTTGACCGCTCTCTCTTACAAGTCTTTCAAATGTTCCCTCACAATCTCCGCATTCGGTCTATCTCCGATTTTCTCCAATGTTCTCAGACTCTCCTCAAGTAATTTTCTTGCTTCCTTTTTCTTTCCCTGCTCCTTATACAAAATCCCAATATTCCCCTTTGTCTGTGCCATCCCATGCTCATCACCTATCTTTTCTAATCCTTTCAATGCTTTATTATAAAACTCAATCGCCTTATCCCATTCCCCTTTAGCCTTATAAACCAAGCCCAGATTATTAAAAGTCTGTGCCATCCCATGCTCATCACCGATCTTTTCTAATCCTTTCAATGCTTTATTATAAAACTCAATCGCCTTATCCCATTCGCCTTTAACCTGATAAACTGCACCCAAATTATTATAAGTCTGTGCCATCCCATGCTCGTCACCTATCTTTTCTCTCATCTTCAAACTGCTATTATAAAACTCAATCGCCTTATCCCACTGTCCTTTTAACTGATAAACATTGCCCAAATTCATGTAAGTAAGTGCCATCCCATGCTCATCACCGATCTTTTCTAATCCTTTCAATGCTTTATTATAAAA
>Ga0315289_10007311_pt1 | contig 16096 bp, 14 predicted proteins | sample YL17G11_40_MG_FD_203452 | JGI IMG/M metagenome (GOLD analysis project Ga0315289, IMG submission 203452) | Sediment microbial communities from Yellowstone Lake, YNP, Wyoming, USA - YL17G11_40 | ecosystem: Environmental > Aquatic > Freshwater > Lake > Sediment | place: USA: Wyoming | collected... | reverse complement strand
TAGCCCGCATATTTCACAAACTTCGTAGCCGCCGACGTAAGGAGGCGGAGGCGCAATTGACCCGCAACGGTACGCCTCCTTACGTCGGCGCCTACAGTCTGTCAGCGATCCAATCGGCGTGTGAAATATGCGGGTTAAAACGTTGTTGACCCGGGCAGAAGAGGTGACATTCCTTTTGCAGTACGGTATTGATTTGAGCGCATGGCGTCCGCAAATCGCAAAAACGGCCCGAAACCGCCCCGCATCCTGATCGTGGATGACGACGCCGGCCAGCGCAGCCTGCTGGATTCGTTTCTCAAGAGCCAGGGCTTTGAGACCGTGCCGGTTGAGTCCGGCGAGCGGGCCTTGGAAGTGCTGCGGGCGCAACCGGTCAGCATGATGATTTCCGATGTGCGGATGCCCGGCATGTCCGGTTTGGAAACGCTGCGCCAAGCGCGCAAGGAGCACGCCGTGCTGCCGGTCTTGCTGGTGACGGCCTATGCCGACATCCGCGAAGCGGTCGGCGCGATGCGTGACGGCGCGGTCAATTATCTGACCAAGCCGATTGACCTCGATGAATTGCTGGCCTCCGTGCAGCACGCGACGGGCATTGCCGCTGACAAAGCCATCCGGCTCGCGGAAGACAAGCAATTGCCCGGTTACATCATCGCCCGCAGCCCGACGATGCAGGCGTTGTTCCGCGACGCTGCGCTCGTAGCCACTTCCGAAAGCCGTGTTCTGATCACCGGCGAAAGCGGCGTCGGCAAGGAAGTCCTGGCCGAGGTGATTCATGCCTGGAGTGCGCGTGCCAACGGCCCGCTCGTGACGGTCAACTGCGCGGCCATTCCCGAGACGTTGCTGGAGAGCGAACTGTTCGGACACGAGAAAGGCGCGTTCACCGGTGCGGTGGCACAGCGCGTTGGACGTTTCGAGGTGGCCAGCGGGGGCACTATTTTTCTCGACGAGATCGGCGAAATGTCGCCGCCGCTTCAGGCCAAATTGCTGCGCGTGACGCAGAACGGGCGCTTCCAGCGCGTTGGCTCGAACACGGAGATTCACACCGATGCCCGGGTTCTCGCCTCCACCAACCGGAATCTGGACGAGGCGGTCAAATCGGGTCGCTTCCGTGAAGATTTGTTTTATCGCCTGAACGTCGTCGAGTTGAACATTCCTCCGCTGCGCGAGCGACCGGAGGACATTTTACCGCTGGCCGGTTTGTTCATCGGCGAGTTTACCAAAGGGCGCGCGCGGTTCTCCTCGTCCGTCGCTGACTGCTTGGTGCGGTACTCCTGGCCGGGCAACGTGCGGGAGTTGCGCAACGCCATGGAACGAGCGTCCCTGCTGTGCCAGGGCGAAATGGTTTTACCGGAACACCTGCCTACGCGCGTGCGGACTGAAGCCGAGGCGCCTGCGGCTGTTGAACCGGCCGAGGCGCAACGGTTGGAGGAAGTGGAACGCCAGACCATCCTCCAGGCCTTGCGCAAGAACGGTTTCAACCGCACGGAAACAGCGAAGGCGCTGGGCATCAGCCGCCGCACGCTGGTTTACAAACTGCAGCGGCTGCGGGAACTCGGCTACAAGGTTGACCCACAGTAGAACTGGTTTCACAGGGTGGGGCGAGCGTACTCGCGAGCCGCATTGGCTGAGGCGGCGCTGTGTCAGCGCCGCCGTCGGTCATAGACCGACGCTACAAACCGCGGCTCGTCAGTAGCCTCGCCCCACCAGCCAGAGACCTGTGAAACCACTTTTAGCCCGGAAATTTCACACGCTGTAGCCGCAAACTTTACCACGTTTTACGTGGTGAAGTTTGCGCCTGGCGACCCACGGCCGGCGGGCAATCGCAACCCCGCCAGTGCGGGGTTGCGGCTACAGGCCGGGGGCCATTCGAGGCGCGTGTGAAATTTCCGGGGTAGGCGCCGACGTGAGGAGGCCCCTACTTAGTGTCTGGCCGGAAACGCGCGGTTTTGTTTTCGTCGTTCTCGTCCTCGTCCTCGAAATGAAGGGGAAATTCGAGGACGAGGACGAGGAAGATTGCATTCCGCCAGTTTCCGGCCAGGCACTACTTAGTCCCGTGTTGGACGGAGCCTCCTTACGTCGGCGCCTACAATCAGGCGGCGCGCTGCAGCTTGGCGAAAATCCGGTCCGCTTCTTCGAGCGTTTCCTGCGCGCCGATGTCGTACCAGATGCCCGGCACCTGCCAGGTGTAGAACGGCACGCGCGGGTAGAGCCACTGCACGAGCCGTCCCGGCTGGTCGGGATTGTTGCCCTCCGCGATGTATTGCCGGATGAGCGGCAGGATGTGCTTGGGGTAGTAGTAAAGCGCGATGGCGCTGACGGTGTTGGTGGGACTCTCCGGTTTTTCCTCAAAAAACGTGATGTGGCCGTCTGGCGCCAGCGAGATGGCGTTGTACTTTTTGACCTGTTCCAAGTCGCGCACGTCATAGACCGCCACGACCGGCGCACGCTTCTGCCGAGAGAACTGGCCAAAGCCGTCAAGCTTTTCGCTGAACAAATTGTCGCCGGCCACAACAATCACGTCGTCCTCGACCTGTTCGCGCGTGAGCACGAAATGCATGTCGCCAATGGCGCCGAGCTTGTTGCTGTCATCGGTCGAGCCGTCGTTGACGATGGTGAAATTCAACTTGGCGCCACGGTAGCCGTCGGCCCATTGCTGGAACTGGCCGGCGAACTTGGCGTTGGTGACGACGTAAACGCGCTCGATGCCGCCGATGGGCGCGAGGTTATCCAGCACGTATTCGATCATCGGCTTGCCGGCCACCGGCAGCAGCGGCTTGGGCCGGGTGAGGGTGAGAGGATAAAGCCGCGTGGCGTAACCGGCGGCGAGGACGATGATTTTCATTCGTGGTCAGAGCCAACCGTTGAAGTTCTGTCTTCGAACAGGCTGGGGGCGACGCGCTGGGCCAATTCTTGTGCCCGGGCCAGGATTTCCGCCGCCGATTCGCTGTTCAACGCGAATTCCGCCAGTTCCCGCGCCTCGGTCATCTTGAGGCGGCGAATGAGGAATTTGATTTGCGGCACCAGCCCCGGCGCGGCGCTCAATTCGTCCACGCCCAATCCCAAAAGCAGCGGCACGAGCACCGGATCGCTCGCGATCTCACCGCAGACGCCGACCCAGATTTTGTTTTTGTGAGCAGCATCCACGGTCAGTTTGATCAGCCGGATGATGGCCGGATGCGTTGGCTCGTAGAGATGCGCCACCCGTTCGTTGGTGCGGTCGGCGGCCAGGGTATATTGGATCAAGTCGTTCGAGCCGATGCTGAAGAACTTGAGCCGCTTCGCCAGCGCCTCCGCGATGAGCGCGGCGGAAGGCGTCTCGATCATCGCGCCGATTTCCATGTGGTCGTCGAACGGCACGTGCTCGGCGCGCAACTCGGCCTTGTATTCGTCCACCAGCGCGTTCGCCTGTTCCAGCTCATCCAGTCCGGAAACCATCGGATACATCATCTTGAGGTTGCCCTCGACGCTGGCGCGGAGGATGGCGCGGAGTTGGGCGCGGAACAGGTCGCGTTGCTGCAGACAAAAACGGATGGCGCGCCAGCCCAGGAATGGATTGAGCTCCGGTGCGACCTGGAGGTGCGAAACGAATTTGTCGCCGCCCAGGTCCAGCGTGCGGATCACGACGGGATGCGGCTTCAGGGCAGCGGCGGCCTGACGGTAGGATTGGTGTTGTTCCTCTTCGCTCGGCAGGCTGTCGCGATTGATGAAAAGGTATTCCGTTCGGAACAGCCCAACGCCGTCCGCGCCGCTGGCCGCCACGGATTCGGTATCGCTGGCATGCTCGATGTTCGCCGAAAGCGTGACCCGTTGGCCGTCCAGCGTGATGGCCGGCTGGCGCAGGATTTCCCGCAACTTTTCTTCGAGCGTGGCCTTTTTGCGGACAAGCTGGCCGTATTCAAACAGCGTCTGATCCGTGGGATTGATGACGATGACGCCGTTGTAACCGTCGAGCAGTGCGGATTCGCCGGTGGCCAGGTCCAGGCTGGCGGTTTGGAGGCCGACGACCGCGGGAATCCCCAGCGAACGCGCCATGATCGCCGTGTGCGACGTCTTGCCGCCAATGTCCGTGGCGAACCCGAGCACGACTTGCTTGTCGAGTTGAGCGGTGGTGGACGGGCTGAGGTCGTGGCTGACCACGATGCAGGGTTCCTTGAGATCGCGCAGGTTCACCTCCTCGCGCCGCCCGAGGAGATTGTTCAGAACGCGCGTGGTCACATCCCGCATGTCCGCCGCACGCTCGCGCAAGAATTCGTCCTCCACTTTCGCCAGCGCCTCGGCGTATTTGGTGGCAACCGTTTGGAACGCGTACTCGGCGTTGACTTTTTGCTCGCCGATCAGGCGCGTGACCTCGTCCACCAACACGGGGTCCTCCAACACGAGCAGGTGCGCGTCAAAAATGCCGCCTTCCTGTGTGCCCATGCGGGCCACAACCTGGCGCTGGACTTCAAGGATTTCGCGGCGCGTCTCGAGGAAGGCGCGCTCCAGCCGGTTGATTTCCTCGGGAACTTCCTGTTCGGCCAGCTCGCGTTTGGAGACAGTGGCGTGGGCCTTGCCGAGCACGAGGATTTTTCCCTGACAAACACCCCCGGAAACCGGTATGCCCCGGAAAATCTTTTCACCCCTGCGCGGCGCCATCGGCATGGCTCACGATTAACCCGAAACCGCCGGTTTGCAAAGTCTTCTTTGTCGAAAAAGCTTGCCGGGAAAGGCCGAATACCCATTCTCTATGAACCGCAAGTGCGATTTCTAAAAATGATTGTGTGCGTTCCATCACTTCACACGGAGACTGTTCAGTGTCCAAACCTGTTGCGGCCATGAAAACCAAAGCCACGACGAACCGGTGCGGCCTGCTGGCCGGTGGAAACTGGATCGTTGACCACGTCAAGCTCGTGGATGTCTATCCCCAGCCCGAGCAGTTGGCCAACATTCACAGCCAGGCGCAGGGCACGGGCGGCGCAGCTTACAACGTGCTGATTGACCTGGCCCGCAGCGGCGCGCCGTTCCCGCTGTTCGCAGCGGGATTGGTAGGCAGGGACGAGGCCGGACGCCGGATTCTGGACGATTGCAGAAAGCACAAAGTTGACACCCGGTTCCTGGGCATGACCCCGAAAGCACCCACGTCATTTACGGACGTGATGACGGAGCAGAGTGGCGGGCGGCGCACCTTTTTCCACTCGCGCGGCGCCAACGCGTTGTGGGACGGCGCGGACTTGGATTTCAAAAAGATCAAACCGCGCATTTTCCATTTGGGCTACCTCCTGTTGCTCGATACGCTCGACGAACCAGACGCCAGGTTCGGCACCAAGGCGGCCCGCTTGCTGGCGGCGGCACAGGGTGCAGGAATCAAAACCAGCGTGGACGTGGTGAGCGAAGATAGCGAACGATTTGCCCAGATCGTCCTGCCCGCGCTCAAGTTTGTGGATTACTGCATCCTCAACGAAATCGAGGCGGGCAAAATCACCGGCTTCAAGATTCGCCAGCCCGACGGGCAGCTCGACACCGTGGCGCTGCGGCACGCGGCGGGCGCGCTCCTCCAGCAAGGCGCGCAGGAATTGGTCGTGATCCATTTCCCCGAGGGCGCGTTCGCGCGGACGCGCAAGGGCGAAGATGTCTGGCAATCGTCGGTGAAGCTGCCCGCGAAACACATCATCGGCACGGCGGGCGCTGGCGACGCCTTTTGCGCTGGCGTTCTACTGGGCTTGCACGAGGGATGGGAATTGCAGCGCTGCCTGTTGACCGGCGTGTGCATCGCTGCCGCGTCGCTCTCCGACGCCACCTGCACGGCGGGTGTCAAAACGCTGAGCAGCTCGCTCGCCTTGGCGAAAAAAATCAGGTTTAACCCCGCGCCGGAATCGGGCGAATAAAAAGGTTCTTGGCAGATTTCCGGGCAGGCTGCCTTGCCCAAGTGCTCCTGTGGACGCGGGAGCGTCTTGGACTGCGGCAGTCCGCTGCCGCTTTTTGTCCGCTGGGCAAAGAGTTGGGCGCATGAAGGCCCGGTCCGTCTTCGGCACGCCCTTGAAAGCGCCAGTGGGCTGGCGCAGTCCAAAAGCTTCGCCAGTGCATGGCTGGAAAACAGTCCGCTCGTCCTTGGAAATCTGTGGAGAGCCATAAGAAAAGCCCGCGCTCGGCGGGCTTTCGACTTTGAACTTTGGACCTTGGACTGACTACGCCCTTTCCATGTATCTACCGGTACGCGTGTCAATCTTGATTTTTTCGCCGGTCTTGATGAAGAGCGGCACTTGCAGCGTGATGCCGGTTTCCAGCGTCGCCGGCTTTTGCACGTTGCTGGCGGAGTCGCCGCGGACGCCTTCTTCGGCCTCGGTCACGGTCAACACGACGCTTGGGGGCAGTTCGATGGACACCACCTTGTCCTCCACGAATGTCACGGTCACGTGCGCGTTCTCGGTCAGGTAATTCTTCGCATCGCCCATGATTTCCGCCGCGATGGTCACCGTCTCGTAGGTTTCGGGGTCGGAAAAGACGAAGTCCTCGCCGTCCTTGTAGCTGAAATCCATTTTCTTGGCGATCATCGGCACGGTGTCGAGGCGCTCGGTGGAGCTGAACCGCACGTCGGAGGCCCGGCCGGAGCGGATGCTGCGGAGCGTGGCCTGGACGAAGGCGCGCAGGTTGCCCGGCGTGCGGTGCTGCACGTCGAGCACCACGCAGATGTCGCCGTTGTAATTGACCGCCATGCCGCGGCGAAGGTCGTTTGCTGCTGCCATAAATTGAACTCTATCCAGCTAAATCAAATTGCCACTGCCGCGGCGATTCGCCAGCGGCAGAGCGTGGGAAAGTAGCCGGGGTTCGCTTGAAAGCAAGCTCTGAGTGCATGGCTTTCGCTCAATGTCTTCCGGATGGGCTGGCTGGAGGCAGGCTTGTGCAATCCACCATCTCACGATGGCGGCCCGAGTCGCAGTTTAACGCGTTTGAATCAGACGCCCCCGGTCGCGGGCGTGTTGGTCTTCCCGTTGACCTCGTTGGTTTCGGACGATACTCGATTTCGGAAGCTGCGCCACAGGTTCAGCGGCAACAGCCCCAGTCCGATGATGGCGACCTGGCTGGCGATGAAAAGCGTCAGCCATTTGAACGCCGCGTCCATGAAGCCGTAGGAGTGCAGGCCCACGCCCAGCATGTTCACGCCGAACCAAGAGAAGCTGGTGACAATGTTGCCGAAGATGGCCAGGTTCATCAGGCCGCGTTCGCGCACCATGCCGTCCCAGCGGGCGTGCAAAATGATCGCGTTCCACAACACGATGATGAGCGCGCCGTTTTCCTTCGGGTCCCAGCCCCAGAAACGTCCCCAGGATACGTCCGCCCAAAAGCCGCCGGTCACTGTGCCGACAAAGCTGAACAGCGTGGCAAAACAGATGATGCCATAGACCATTTTGGCGAGGGCTTGGCCGATGTCGGTTGAGGATTTAGCCGAATCTCCACCAATGCTTCTCCCCATCGGCTGACGAGCAGCCCGCGGTGGGTTTGGAGTTCCGCCTTCAGGCGGTGCTGACGTTACGTGCCGCCTAAAGGCGGGACTCCGAACAGCGAGCAACGGCGTGAACAAGCCCAGCAGGACATAGAGGATCGCCAGGAAGCCAGCCACGAACGTCGCCGCGTAGCCGAGCGTGATGGTGACGACGTGTATGGCGAGCCAGAAGTTGGTGTCGAGCACGGCGCGCATCATCTCCATCGTGTCGCCGCCCAGCGCGAGATTGTGCGCAATGATGAGCGTGACGAAGCCGATGAACGACGCCACCGCCGCCCCGATGCCAACACGGTAAATTCGCTCCAGAATCAAACCCAGCAGTACAGACATCCAGCCGATGAAAATGGCTGACGAGTAAAGGTTGGTCACCGGCGGTCGCCGCTCCAGCCACATGCGGAAGACGAGTCCGGCGGTGTGGACGACCCAGGCCAGCACAGTCAGATAAAAGGCTGAACGCCTCAGCGTCTCAGCGCCGTTGGGCCAGAGGCTCAGCGTGAGCATTGCGCCGGCGGCCAGGACGAACGCGCAGAGGTAAATGATCATGGCGTGCAGAAACGCTTGGAGGTTGTTGAAGAAGAATTCGGCGCGGCCTTTCTTCACTTCATTCCCAAGTTTTCCGCCCAGCCAGTCGCGATATTCATCGAGGGCTTTGTTGAATTCGGGCGGGTTGTTCTGGCGATAGGCGCTGGCCATTTGGGCGAACCAAGTAACGGTGGCCGGGATTCCCGCGCCGTGCACGCCGGCTTCAAAGAGCACTTGACCCACGTTGCGCCAGTCGTCGCGCGAAGTCTCTGGATGCGACGGCGGGACAATCAGCGGGTAGGCAAATTGGGCCATTTGATCATACTGGCCGACGAAGCCGACGAATTTGTCGAAGGCCGCCTGGTTAAAGTCCTTGCCCGACTCGCGGGCCCGCACCGCAGTGACGCCGGGGCCGATGGATTTCTCGAATTCCTGCAGGTCAGCGGCAAAGTCTTGCGTGTCCTCGGGTTCGAGGCTGTTTTTCAGACGACGGTAAAGGTTCAAGGCGTTAAACACTTTGGCGACCTGCTTCTGGTAGGCGGTGCGAACTTGTGAATCGTTGCCTATCACTTGCTGGCCTTCCTTCTCGATCTTCGGAATGGCGTTGCTCAACTCATTGAAGGTGAAATAGAACAGGCCGGATTTCTCCTTGCCTTTGCCGCGCAATTCGAGTTCGTCCAGCAAGTCGGGGTGATAGATCAAGAAGATGGGCCGCGTGTCGGCAACCTCGGGTTTCATCATCACCTCGATCAGCCACTCGGTGGCTTTGAGCTTCGGAGGGTGTTTCCAGAATTCGTAGGATTTCTTTTCCGCCAACGGCACGGCGGCGGTGCCGCGGATTTGCAGGAGCGCGTTGCGGCCCACGGAATCGAACGGTTGCACGCGACCGTTTAGGAGCACCGGCAGGCGGCCAAAGTCTTGAAGATGGAAATCCTTGTCCGGCTTCGGCAGCAGGAGGGCGACTATCTCAGCAGCAAAGACCGCAAAGACAAGCCAAGGGACGAACTTCTTCATGCGGATTGGCATTCGAATTTCATTTTTCGGCCTCCGGATATTGCCCCTGCCAGCCCGGAAATTTCACCGGCTGCTGCGATAAGCCGTGGACTGTAGCCGCAACTTTCAAGTTGCGTCTGGCTTCCCGCCGCCGCGCCAATGCACGTAAGCTGAAGCTTGCGGCTACAGGTGTAAACTCCCCGGGCTGGCTTCATGCCGTCCTCCGTTTGCTTAGAAATTCGATCAGGTGGGACATGAACTGAATGACCAGCCCCACGCCCACGAGGGCGCACGCGACGTACGGCGTCAACCAGCCCGGGTTGCGCACCACTTGCAGGATGGTCAGCCGTGGATCGTTTTCATCGTAGCCGGCCTGATAAAAAGTTTCGCCGCCGTAGCGCAACGGGCTGTTCATCTTGATCAAGACCTCGCGGTCTTCGCCGGTGTCGGCCCGCAACACGCGCACGCGGCTGGAGAAATTCCTCGGAATGTCGCTGCCCGGATACTTGTCGTGACTGAACTTGAGAAGCTGGAGGGCAAACGGTTTGTAGTAGCGCCGCAAGCGCAGGGCCAGTTGCCAGGTGCGGTCGTCGAGCGTCACCGACTGCGGCTGGTTGATCAATTCAGAGACGAGCCACGTGCCGAGTGAACCGGCAGGCGTCCTCAACTCGATGACCGCGGCCGGCACGTCGCGCACGTCCATTTTCGTAACCTTTGGCTCTTCTCTCAACCAGACACGGCTGCCGGCGTCCTGCGTGGCCGGCGATTTCTCGAAACCGGCTTCGGGCCGGTCGCTCAGCGACGAGTTGGGTAGGAATCGCTTCACATAAATCGCGAAGGGTAGTTCCGGGTGGCTGATGGTTTTGCGCGCGGCCAGGAGCGAGTCGGGAATGGCCACGACCTTTTCGGTGCGCGGGTCGGAAACGTCCACCACGGCCAGTTCAGTCAAACGGCCGCTTTCGGAATAGTTCTTGGTCTGGCCTTCGCGCAGGCGCATGCCGCTTTCCACCGACAACATGTCCGTGGCGAGTTGGCCGAGCAGAAGCAGGACCAGCCCGCCGTGCGTCAGGAGCGTGCCGATCTTGTCTTTGCCGAGTCCAAACCGCGCGAAGTGCGCGGCGATGAGGTTGATGAGCAGCACGCCGCCGATGAGATAGCCGCCGGGGAAGACGGGGATTTTCCAGCCCGCGCCTTGCGGCCCCCAAAAGATGAAGAAGCTGCGGAAGAACTCGGCCTGGACTTTGTAAAGTCCCATGTCCACCTGCGCCAGCGTGCCGATGAACACCAGCACCATGGCCAGCGCCAGGCAGACGACCGTCAGCTTCAGCGATGTGAAAAAGGCGATGAGACGATCAAGGAGCATCGGGAAACCTTGCGCTTTGGACGAATTTGAGGAAGGCGTCTTTCTCGCGGGCCACGACTTGCTCATCGCCCATGATTTTGAAAAACCAAGTCTGCCCGGCGTGCGGCAACACGACACAGATCAAACGCGCGGTACGTCCAGTGTTCGCGTCCGTGCCAATCAGATCAACCAAGCTCGCTTTACCGGCCTGGGTCTCAAGCTGGGCAACTGCATTGGGCAGGTCCGCCTCGCTGATTGGCGGCAGACTCACCTGGCCGCGCCAGCGGTTCACGTTGGCCAGCAGCCCGCCGACCTCGCCCGGAAACGAACTCACCGTAATCGCGGCGCGAGCGTCCTGGTCGGTCACTGATAACTTCGCCAGCAACATCTGCGTGGGCAGTTCCTCCGTCCAACCAGCCGGCACAGTCCAAGCGGGTTTGCCGGGAGCGGACTCGCCCGACGCCAGGACGCGCTGGTCCTCGCTGTGAAGTCTGGCCGCGTGCGGGTTCGCCGTGACCGGCAAGCCGGGCTTTTCCTTCGCCACCCGATAGACCGTGATTTCTTCTTTGCCGCAACCGGCAACAACCAGAATGAGCGCCAAAGCGCCCACACTAAAACCGCGTCGTGCGGCCTTGCTAAAAGCCAAAAAATTCACGGCATATTCTTACCTCATTACAGCGACAGAGCAAGAGACCAAGAAAGGTGAAAATCGCGCAGCGGTTGCGGAATGAAACAATTATGACCTTGAAATGGACCTCAGAAAACCCCAACTTGGGCTATGGACAAACGTGTCCAACTATCTAATTCGGTCCCAAAAACCGGAAATGAATGGGTTATGCCAAAGCTAAATCCAACCGATTACACCTTTTCAGACCTGGCTGGAGGACTAGATCGGACGCCATGTCGGTCGTTATGTTATTTAGTCGGCTTGGTGGACTCTGCTGCACACAAGATTTCAGATGTTTTGCCAGCGAAGCAAATTCTTTCCTGGTTGTATGACTGTGAGGAACAGTCCTTGAACGCCGAACACTTAAAACACGGAGAGAACTTTTTCACCCGGTATTTCCCAGGAGGTTATTACCCACAGACCCCGTGCATGGTGACGAAAGCTTGGTCTCCGATCAGCGCGATGTTAGAGCGTGGATTTGAGCCGGAGATATTGAATCGTGATTCAAAGCCGATCTTGCGAGTGGCTACTGGCATCTGGAGACCGCAGGTCATCACTGGCGCCGTTGGGATTGAATCAGCAAAAACAGTCGAAGAGCTTTTTTGGGCAATCATGGCAGAAGTATCGAGACGCGCGATGAACCGAAAAATGTGGGTTAGCATTATCGCTCAGCCGGGTTGGAGTTACGATGCAGCAATCGGTTCCCTTCCAAGTTGGCCAGCAGAAGAAGTTGCGAAGGCAGGTCGCATTCTCTGGAAGCGTACGCCTGAAGGCTAAATCATACGTCGCCTTTAACGGGTCAGTCCCGACATTTGACACACATCGCTACTCTCAAAACTCCGCGTTGCCCGGCGTGCGGGCGAAGGGGATCACGTCGCGGATGTTGGGCACGCCGGTCAGAAACATCAGCAGCCGCTCGAACCCGACGCCAAACCCGGCGTGTGGCACGGTACCGTATTTCCGCAAATCCACATACCACCAGTAATCCTCCGGCTTGAGCTTGTGGAACTTAATGTTGTCGAGGAGTTGGTCGAGGCGCTCCTCGCGTTGCGCGCCACCGATGACTTCGCCGATGCCCGGCACCAGCACGTCCATCGCCGTCACGGTTTTGGCGTCCTCGTTGAGCCGCATGTAGAACGGCTTGATCTCGCGCGGGTAGTTGAAAACCGTCACCGGGGACTTGAAATGTTCCTCGGTCAGGAAGCGCTCGTGCTCAGACTGAAGGTTCACGCCGCATTCCACCGGAAACTCGAATTGCTTGCCCGATTTTTTCAGAATTTCGACCGCCTCGCTGTAAGTCACGCGCTGAAACGGGCGCTCGACCACGAACTTCAGCCGGTCCATCAAACCCTTGTCCACAAACTTTGCGAACAACGCGAGGTCTTCGGCGCAGTGCTCCAGCGTGTAACGCGCCATGGCCTTGACAAATTCCTCGCCCAAGTCCATGTCGCCCTGCAAATCGCAGAACGCCATCTCCGGCTCGATCATCCAGAACTCGGCGGCGTGGCGGGCGGTGTTCGAGTTCTCGGCGCGGAACGTCGGGCCGAACGTGTAGATGTTCGACAGCGCGCAGGCAAACGTCTCACCTTCGAGCTGGCCGCTGACGGTCAGGTAAGTCGGCTTGCCGAAGAAATCGGAGGCGGGCTTCTCGTCAATGTTTCCCTTGAGCGCGGTAACGCGGAACATCTCCCCTGCCCCTTCGCAATCGCTGGCGGTGATGATCGGCGTGTGGACATAGACAAAGTCGCGGCTCTGGAAGAATTCATGCACCGCGAACGCCAGCTTGCTCCGCGTGCGGAACACCGCGCCAAAGAGGTTCGAGCGCGGACGCAAGTGCGCGATGGTGCGGAGGAATTCCGGCGTGTGGCCCTTTTTCTGGAGCGGATAAGTGGCGTCCGCCGAGCCGATGAGCCGGATGGACTTGGCTTTGATTTCCCATTTCTGCCCGGCAGCAGGCGAAGCCACCAGGCTGCCTTCGGCGATGGCCGACGCGCCGGTGGTGAAATGCGCGATGTCGGCGTAGCCGGCGGTCGCGGCGTCGGCGACGACTTGGATGCTCGTCAGGCACGAGCCGTCGTTGATTTCGAGGAAGGAAAATCCTTTCGAGTCGCGCCGGGTGCGGACCCAGCCGGCGACGGCGATGGCGTCGCGCGGCTCGGCAGCAGCGAGGGCGTGTTTGATCAGCGTGCGCATGACGAAATTAGATTACAGGCCCAGCCAAAGGCGAAGGACGTGATCGAGTTTCGCCTTGTCGTTGTCCCGCAGATTGCCGAGTGATTTGCGCACCAAGCTGCTCGATACCGACGCCACCGCGCGCTTCACGAACGACGGATGGAGCAACCCCGCCTGGCGCCAGAACTGGATTGAAAACTCTCCCGGATGCAACACGTCTCCAACAGAAGTTACGGCGACGACAATCAAATCGTCCGAAGGATAACTCGGGTTGGCCACCACTGCGGGCCGGACTTTGACCGCCGACTGGTCAGAGAACGGGAAAGGAAGCAAGACAACCGCGCCGCGATTATAGCTTGTCGTAGTCGGCATCGAGCGGGTTGTCCCAAATTCTCTGGAAAACGGGTTCTGACAACCGCGCGCAGTCGCGGACAAGGGCCGCGTCGGTTTCGTCACTCTCTGCCGCGATGACTTTGACCTTGGCGTTGGGCTTCAACTGGGCGGGTTCGTCTAACACGACGTGCTTGCCGTCGAAATGCGCGTTCAACGTTTTCACGACGTCAAACTAACTTTTTCTCCAAGTGTTCTCAAGCGACGTTTTTCACCATTGAAAGCGGGCTTGTCACCGGTTGCGCCCGCGCCAGCCCGTTTTGACGGCTCGCGCGTACGCTCGCCCCACCAGCCAGAGACTTGTGCAACCGGTTTCAGCTCACCGTTTTGACGGCTCGCGCGTACGCTCGCCCCACCAGCCGGAGACTTGTGCAACCGGTTTTAGCTCACCGCCATGCTGAGCAGGAACTCGATGTTGCTCCCGGTCTTTTTAAGCTTGCCGAGCATCAGTTCCATCGCCTCGACGGGCGGCACGCCGGTCAGCGCGCGGCGCAGGATGACGACGCGGTTGTATTCGTCCGGGTGGTAGAGCAATTCCTCTTTGCGCGTGCCGGAACGCTCGATGTTGATGGACGGGAAGATGCGCCGGTCCACCAGCCCGCGGTCCAGGCACACCTCCATGTTGCCGGTGCCTTTGAACTCTTCGAAAATGACTTCGTCCATGCGGCTGCCGGTGTCCACCAGCGCCGTGGCCATGATCGTCAGCGAGCCGCCTTCCTCGATGTTGCGCGCCGCGCCAAAGAAACGTTTGGGTTTGTGCAGCGCGTTGGCATCCACGCCGCCGGACAGAATCTTGCCGGAGTGCGGTTGAATGGTGTTGTAAGCCCGGGCCAGACGCGTGATGGAGTCGAGCAGAATCACCGCGTCCCGTTTGTGCTCGATCATGCGGCGGGCCTTCTCGATGACCATCTCGGCCACCTGGACGTGCCGCTCCGGCGGCTCGTCGAAGGTGGAGCTGATGACCTCTGCGCCTTTGCAGGAGCGTTCCATGTCGGTGACTTCCTCGGGCCGCTCGTCAATGAGCAGGATGAAGACGTAAGTCTCCGGGTTGTTTTTGAGGATGGCGTTGGCGATCTTTTGCAAGAGCACGGTCTTGCCGGTGCGCGGCGGCGCGACGATCAGGCCGCGCGTGCCTTTGCCAATGGGGCAGACCAGGTCGAGGACACGCGTGTTCACTTCTTCCGACACAGTTTCCAAGATAAAACGCCGGTCCGGGAACAGCGGTGTGAGGTTGTCGAAATGCGTCTTCTCCTTCGCCTTATCCGGGTCTTCGTTATCCACGGCCTCGACTTTGAGCAGCGCGAAGAACCGCTCCTTTTCCTTCGGCGGACGAATCTGGCCCGCAACCAAGTTCCCCGTCTGCAAATCGAACCGCCGGATTTGTGACGGCGAGACATAGATGTCTTCCGGGCATGGCAGGTAATTGAAACTCTGTGAGCGCAAAAAGCCGAAGCCCTCCGACAGGACTTCGAGCACGCCTTCCGAGAACAGCACGCCGGCGCGCTCGGCGTTCTTCTGGAGGATGTGAAAAACGACCTCGTGCTTGCGCATGGTGCCGAAGTTTTCGACGCCGAGCTCCTTGGCCATCTGGTTCAACTCGTTCATGGACATCGCCTGGAGCTTGGCAATGTTGATCGAGAGCGTGGCCTGCTCCGGCGCGGGCGCGGCCTTGCCCGCCGCCTTTTTGCGGGATGGTGCGGCCACTTCGGCGGCTTGCTCGGCCATTGGGGCGGGCGGCGACTCTGCGCCGGGCGGTTCGGCCACGGCAACGGCGGCGGTTTCTTCAGCGGGAATCTCTGGCGGCTGTTCCACGATGTCGCTTTTCGGTTTTGCCGGCGCTTTTGATTTTCCGGACTTCCTGGTGGTTGGTCTGGGCATAGGTAAAAATTCTTTTTTGGCAGTTAAAATTCGCGTGGCGGGCGAAACAAACCGGGTTGGTCGTCACTCAACTATTACTTCGACAGCCAAGAAGCCGACTGATTCAAACTGGAATGGCGACCAACCTCAGGACAACCGTTTCGTCCGTCAATACGGCAAGGGAAATCTTGCAGTCAGTTCGCGGACACGTTGGCGCACCTTGGCCGCCGTGTCAAGTCAGATTTTCTCAGCCTCAACTCGCGCCTCCATCCAACGCCAGCGTGTGTTTCAAGGCCGCATCAACCGTTGTCGGGTCGGGCAATTGGCCAAGAATGGAATTCATTTCCGTCTCAAAAACTGTGGCGAGATTGTCGGTCATAATTACGGAATCCAATCTCAATCCGGCGGCTTTGCCTTGCGCCGAATCGCGGCTGACAAAGATGCGGCTGGCGTGGCCGCGACGCGCGAGATTGCTTGAAATCATGGCGACAATGGTTTGAGCAAGGCCACTCCCCAAGCCGTCGCGCTGAAGAACAAGAGCCGGACGGCGCTTGGCCGTTCTTAAATCGGAATTCGGAAACAAAACCAGAACTACGTCACCGCGCCGGGTCTTCGTCATAAATTGAAGCTTCGGGACGTTCCCAATCTTCGGCGAAAGTCTTCAGACGCGAACGCA
>Ga0315289_10007309_pt1 | contig 16099 bp, 11 predicted proteins | sample YL17G11_40_MG_FD_203452 | JGI IMG/M metagenome (GOLD analysis project Ga0315289, IMG submission 203452) | Sediment microbial communities from Yellowstone Lake, YNP, Wyoming, USA - YL17G11_40 | ecosystem: Environmental > Aquatic > Freshwater > Lake > Sediment | place: USA: Wyoming | collected... | reverse complement strand
GGGTTCGAGCCCCGTCGCTCCTCCCATCTTGTTGCGATGCGCCTGTAGCTCAACTGGATAGAGCATCGGTCTTCGGAACCGGAGGTTGGGGGTTCAAGTCCCTCCAGGCGTACCAGTCTCAGAGGTGCCTTCTACAGGGCTGTTCGCTGGCTAAGACCTGAGAGGACTTGAACTCAACGGCGCTCCAGTTGGCGTCGCTGCTGACAAGTGATACCGCCACACCTTGGCGGCAAGCGGGACGTCCTGTAGGTCCGCCAGCACGAGCACTGGCGGGTCTTGTCTCGTCGGCGGTACTTCACGAGGCGCCACCAACTGCAGGCTTCTCTCGACGCGTTACTGCGCTTCTACGACTTCGACAGACCCCCTGGGCTACCGAACGAGAGGACGAGCCCCGGCGGAGATCCTCTCGGAGGCCACTGCCCAACAACCCGACTCGGAGGTGCGAAGTGTCAACGCCATTCCCAGATTGGACGCCCTAGTCAGACCGTTTCTCTGCCCAGGCGGGTTCTTCCTCCGAGCGCGACCTCGTCTCTGAGACGGGCGCGGCGGCGCAACCCGAGTCGCTACGAGCTTCTGCCGCGTGACAGACTTGCAGGGGTCTTGCTGTCGCGGGCGCTTCCATTGACAAGTGCCGTGCGATTGGGTACGGGTTTCACGCTGTCCGCAGGAAAGGAGGCTCCATGTTCCTCGAGTCGATCAAGAGGCGCAATCCCGGACTGATCCAGGCAGCGGTCGCGCTCCACCAGAGCGGACTCATCCCCGCCAACACCATCGTTCTTGATGCAGACGCCATCGAGCGAAATGTGGAGATCCTAAGATCCGCTGCGAACCGGTTCGGCTTGAGGGTCTACTTCATGCTGAAGCAGATCCGTAACCCGCAGGTCTTCGCGTTCATCCTGACGCGCCGAGACCGGAAGGAGACCGTCTGCGTCGACACACAAGACGCGAAGATGCTCTGGGAGCGGGGGTATGGGATCGGCCATGTGGGACATCTCGTTCAGATCCCCAAGGGCGAAATCCGCGATGTCCTGCTCATGCGGCCCGAGGTGGTGACGGTCTTCTCGCTCGAGAAGGCGCGCCAAGTCTCCGCTGTGGCGCGCGAACTAGAGACATCGCAGGACCTCTTGCTCCGGGTGAGAGGGGAGGAGGACATCCAGTTCCCGAGCATGGAGGGAGGGATCCCCGAGCACGAACTCGAGCAGACCGCGCAAGAGATCTCACGCCTCGAGCACGTTCAGATCGTGGGAGTGACGAGCTTCCCTGCGCTCTCCTACTCCAATCTGGACCATCCTGAGCTGACGCCGAACTTCTATACACTCCTGCGCAGTGCAAAACGGCTGAAAGCGATGGGCCTTCCGATCGCGCAGATCAACGCGCCAGGCAACACCTCTTCTTTGTCCATCGAGGTGTACGGGCGCGAAGGGGCAACCCACATCGAGCCCGGGCACGGCATCACAGGGACGACTCCCCTCTCGCTTCGGCACGAGCTCCCTGAGACCCCGGCCATGGTCTACGTCTCCGAGGTTCTCCACGTCTACGATCATCGATACGCGTACGTGGCCGGAGGAGGCTTCTATTGGGAAGACCGGATGATTCTCGGAGACAAGTTCCGCAATTCGGTCCTCGTCGGACACGATGCCGATTCGGTTCTCGACGGAGCGGCCGTGTTCGCCGGCTGCGCACCGCACGACCAGAAGATCCTGATCGACTACCACGGTGTGCTCGAATTCGGCACGAAACGCGCCATCGACGTCGGGGATACCGCGGTGTTCGGGTTCCGGACCCAGGCTTTTGCCACGCGCTGTGCGCACACGGCCGTCGTCCGCGGCATCCACGTCGGTGAGCCCACCCTTCTAGGCGTTTACGATCACTGCGGGCACCGCCTGCGGCGGTGGCCGTAGGAGCCGGTTCGACCGCCGGCCGCAGCTTGAAAGCGGTTCCCCGCTGGCACGCGGTCCTCCCCTCCGCTGAGGCGGCACCGGTCGCGGTCTCCTCTCCCCTGCTCGTCGGCGCGGACTTGACAAGGCGGGGTCGAGCCCCTTATAGTGAACGTTAACGGGAACGATACCGAGAGGAGATCGCCTGCCGTGAAACGCGCGACGTTGAGGGACATTGCGACGGCAACCGGTTACTCCGTGAACACCGTTTCCCGAGCGCTCAACGATCGCCGCGAGATCAGTCAAGAGACGAAACGGAAGATCGTCGAAGCGGCAGACCGCTTTGGCTATCACCCGAATCGCCTGGCGCGCGGCTTGCGACAACAGAGAAGCGGCATCCTCGGGGTTGTCGTCACGGACATCTCGAATCCTTTCTTCGGCGCCGTGGTGAAGAGCATCGAGCAAGCGGCTACCGCCCTGGGGTATGGGATCATCCTCCAAGATACCGACGAGAGGTATGAGCTAGAGTGGGAAGCTGTGCAGCTTCTGCTCTCGCAACACGTGGATGGTGTGATCATCACACCGGTGCAAACGAGAAAGGACTCGATTCTCGAGTTAGAGCGGCAGCGGATCCCCTTTCTTCTGCTTGGGCGCCGATTCGCAGACTTCGACTGCTCGTACGTCATCCCGAACGACGAGCAGGCCGGCTTTCTGGCGGCGGAGCACCTCATCCAGTACGGCCATCGAACGATAGGACTGGTCAACGCGCCCGCTCACATCTCATCAGCCATCGAGCGTGAGCGCGGTTTTGTCAAAGCACACAGGAAATACCGCGTCGCCGTTCATGAACCCCTGTTGAGAGATGGCGCGTTGTCCGCGGAGGACGGATACCGCCTCGCGCGGGACATCCTCGCTCTGCCGGAACGGCCGACGGCGCTCGTAGCGTTTTCCGACTTCGTGGCCCTGGGCATGATGCGAGCCGTGCAGGACGCGGGGCTTGAGGTCCCAGAGGATGTGTCGGTCGTCGGGATCGACGACATCCAGTTCTCCCGCTGCTGCCCGCAAGCGCTTACGACAGTCCGCAGTCCTAAGGAGGAGCTCGGTCAGCGCGCAGTCGCCTTGATCAACCAGCTTCTGGAGCAATCGATGCGCGAAGAGGAACCGCAACTCGCACGAGAAGAATTGGATGTGGAACTCATCGTTCGAGAGACCACGGGAAGAGCCCGGGTCCGAGCCCGAAGGAGGTGATCGCCGTCATCGGGGAAAAGAGGTCCGCCGTATCTCCACTGGGTCTTCGCGGGTGGTCAGAGGTGTGGGGGTGATGTTCGGAGCGTATAGGGCAGAGAAGACAATAAGCTTTCTAAGGGAGGTACCATGCGTAGGGTATTCACCGTAGCTCTTCTGAGCATCCTGGCGTTGGGCATCATCGCTACAGCGGGATTCGCACAAGGGAAGTTCAGGGAGATCCCGCTTTCCTGGATCCTCGATCTTGAGGAGCGGCTGGCGACTCCATGGACTCCAGCCGGGCCCAACGGCGAGAAGATCCTGGCAGCCGCCGATCTCAAGTTGTCGGCAGCAGAGAAGAACACGATCCGCAACATGAAGTTGGGCGAGTACTTCTTCATGGGCGCGACGCTCGACGAGACGGAGATCCTGAACAAGGTCGGGATGGACGCCGTTCTCGCTGAGGTGGGGAAGTCGCCGATGCCGTTCATGGGTGCTGGCTCGATCTCAGAGCAGATCGACCAGATCAACGGCTTGGCTGCCCGCGCAAAGGACGTCAGTTTCATCGTTGCTGAGGCATACGAGGGTGTGACGACCGGCCCGGTGTTCACCGCGCTGGCCAAGGCGGGCGTCCCGCAGCTTCACAACTGGACGACTCCGCGCGGCCTCTACGGCACGCCCAACTACATTGGGTTGATCGATGCTGACGGGTACGGCCAGGGCGCGGCGGCGGCGGAGATCCTCGCCTATGCGATGAACTACAAGGGAGAGGTTGGCCTGATCTACTTCGCGCTCGAGCAGTGGACGAACGTCATGCGCCTCAAGGGGGCCGAAGATACCTTCGCCAAGTACCCCAACATCAAGGTCGTGGCGAGAGAGGGATTCACGGACCCGGCACAAGGCTACGACATCGCGGTCGGCATGCTTCAGTCACATCCCGAGATCGACGCGATCTGGGCCACGTGGATGAGCGGGCCGTGCACCGGTGCCGCTGAGGCGATCCGCGCTCTGGGTCTCGTCGGCGAGGTGGTCGCGGCCGCCCCGGATCTCGGCGGGATCGCTGGCGCGCGCTTCATCGCTGACAAGAACTACCCGATCATTGGCTGCGGCGCAGCCGACTGCATCGAGATGGGGAAGAACAGCGTCAACGCGGCGCTCAAGTTCCTACTGGGAACGAAGCTGCTGAATGGCTACGCCGTCAGCCGCGTCTACCCCATCGTCCGAGCAAACCTCATGGACGGGTTCTACAAGGCAACCATGGCGGCGATGGGCGTGTTGCCGAAGGACGTCCTCCTGCTCCTTGAGGACTGAGTGAACAAGAGGCTTGCGGAGCGTGATGCCTGAGGCGCATCGCGCGGGAAGGTGAGGGATGGACGGGGCCCTACAGGGTCCCGTCCATCCCCCTGTGTCTCCTACGGGGCTCCCCGTGATTCATGCCATGGGCAGGCGAGTTGACCCGGCTTGACGTGTTGGGCAGAATTGCTCGTCTTGAACGCAGTCAGGGATAGATGAACTGTGCGCCGGGGAGGCAGTCGGAAGGGATGGGACATGCAGGGCGTTGACTCTAGGAGTGGCGTTACGTCCCCCGGCGTTCGGGAGAACGCCGTCGTGCTCGAGTGCCGGAACATCACGAAGGACTTCTCGCGAATCCGCGCGCTCGACGACGTGAGCTTCGAACTCCGTCGCGGTGAGATCCTCGGATTGGTCGGCGATAACGGGGCCGGCAAGTCCACCCTGGTGAAGATCGTCCGCGGCGCGCTTGCTCCCACGAGTGGGACGATCTACGTCGATGGCAGGAAACAGAGGTTCCGCAGCCCCCGCGATGCAATTCGGAAGGGAATTCAGTGCGTGTATCAGGAGACGGCGATCGTCGAGCAGCTGAGCGTTCAGGAGAACTTCTTCCTCGGCCAGGAGCTCATCCGTCCTGGAATCGGCGGGGCGCTTCGATTCGTCAACTCTCCCATGATGCGCAAGGAGAGCGAGGCGTACTTAGAGAGAATGGGGTTCGACCTGGATGTGCGCGAGGAGATCGGCAACTTCTCGGGCGGGCAGAGGCAAGCGGTCGCGGTCATGCGTGCGCTGTACTTTAACCCGAAGCTCTTGCTCCTGGATGAGCCTCTAACCGCCCTGTCCGAGAAGGCGAAGCAACGTCTCGGGCAGCTCTTGGTGGAAGCCCGCGCGACGTGCCCGATGATCCTCGTCACGCATGACTTCGAGGGAGCGGTGGAGATCTGCGACCGGCTGATCGTCCTGAAGCAGGGCAAGGTCTCCGGTGAGCTCGAAACGCGCGAGACGCCGCTCTCGAAGGCGGAGATGCTACATTACCTATTCACACACATGTAAGGAAGGGGAGAGATCGTGGGTTGGCGCGAGGTAAAACGGGCAGTCCTGCATATCAATAGCGTAGTCCTGATTGTTGCGATCATCGGCCTGGGCGTTGCGTTTTCCTTGTTGAGCCGCCACTTTCTGACCCTAACGAATCTCCGCGTGATCCTCGAGACGATGAGCATTCTGACGATCCTCTCCCTGGGGGTGCACTCGCTGCTTGTCGCCGGTGAGATCGACATCTCCTTCGCGGCAGTCCTCGGGCTCTCCGCCGTCGTCGCTGCCCTTGTAAGCTCAGGGAACACGAACACCTTCCTTCTGATTCTGAGCGGGCTCGCGGCGGCTGTGGCGGTCGGCCTGGCGAACGGATTCTTCGTCGTGAACATGGGAATCCCCTCGTTCCTGGTGACCCTCGCTAGTATGGCCGGTGTGAACGGGCTCGTGCTGCTGTTGAGCAACTACCGGTCTGTCCTCCTCTCCGACGACCTCTTCCCTGAGATCTTCTACGGCCGGCCCTTCTGGCAAGTGCCGACCGCGGTGTTCTGGATGGTCGGACTGATCATCGTCACGGGGATCGTCCTGCGGTACACGCGCTTTGGGCGATGGGTCTACGCGACGGGCGGGAACAACCGTGTCGCTCTACTGATGGGTATCCCCACCAAGCGCGTTCGGTACGCACTCTTCGTTGCCAGCAGTTTCCTCGCCGGGATCGCCGGGTTCATCGTAGCTAGCCGGTCTCTCTCCGCGCGACCGCTGATCGGCGATGCATACCTCATGCCCGCCATTGCTGCGCCGATTCTCGGAGGTGCACTGCTGACGGGCGGGAGAGGATCCGTCATCCGCACCACGCTGGGCGCTCTAGTGCTGACCATCATCACGAACGGAGCGAATCTACTGGGGCTCGAACCAGCCTACCAGAACATCTTCATGGCGATCATCCTGATCGGATCTCTTTCCACACAGGGCGGGCGGGATCTCATCCGACGGCTGCTCGCCCACGCCGTAGCGAGGCGAACGAAAGGCGCCCCGTAGCCACGGGGGTCGCCGACGTCAACGGACCTGGATCAAAGCCTCGAACTGCTTTGGAACGGGCTGGAAGAGGAAGTCTCCCTTCTCGACAAGCGTCGAGAGCTTCTCGAGCTTATCCTCCCCGTGCAGCCAGGCCCTGAAAGGCCGAAGCTCGGCGAACAGCCCAAGAGAGCTTCGCGGATACTTCGATTCCACCGCCTGCAAGATCAAGGCGGCTGCCTTCTCTCTGTCAGACGGGAGTAGAGAGTGGGCTTCGGCTTCAGGGGCTGTCGTAATGAGATCGATCTGCATCTTTGCGTTGAACCCAAGGACAAGGGAAGCCCAAAGGCTCCCGCGGTCAAACAGGGCGAGGACCGCGGTTGTCTGTGGCTTGACGAGGAGCGCTAACACGTCGCGGAACTCCTCATAGGTCGCCCCGATCCTCCACTGCAGACCCAAGTTCTCTTGCGGAGAGCCGGGATAGGTCACGATCCCCTGAGGGTAGTCCGCCAGCTTCATGTACATCCGGCGGACGTACACGTCCAGATCCTCGTCGGCCGACCAGGAATCTTGAACCTCAGCGAGGTACCGCTCGACGGCCCGACGCTCCAGGACGAGGACGAAGTCTGCCTTGTCCTTGTTGTCCCGGTAGACCTTCTCCGCGTCGCGCTCTGGGTTCTCAACTCGCGTGATCGAGCGAACGATCGGCTCGCGGTCCGAGTGGACGAACTTCAACAGCGTTCCATCCTCGTGGATGAGGACAATCCGCCGCTTCTCCTTGCTCGACTCCAGGACGAGCTCCTGCAGGTTCCGCCAGTGATCGACGTCGATGTCTACCATGAGCGGGTTCTCGTGCAGCATCGTACCTCCTCACTCAAACGTGCATCCGTAGATCCGGATGGTGTACGGCGGGAACGCCTCTCTCAATTGACCGTCCTTGACCTTCGCATCGCGTCCCTGCCAGAGCTCGCGGGCTGTCGCCACGCGGCGTTCGAACTCGAGCGCGACGTCGACTGCCTCGCGGGTTGGGTTGGCGACGAAGACCACTGCCCTGTTCGCGTCCCCGCCCCAATGGACCGCGACGTCCACTTCACTTGGGCTCTTCGTGACCCGGAGAGGAGAGTCCTCTCTCAGCAGCTCCACGAGGAGTGACGGGAGGTCCGCGTTGGGAGCCTCGGCGAGATGGGTGACCTTGCCCTTGCCGATCAGGTGGGTGCGCCCGACGAGGCGGCCTTGCGCCTTCACTGGCGAGGACCTTGCCGCGGCGAGGGCCGTGGCAAGGGTCCGGTCTGCACGCATCAAACGATTCAGCGTGGGGATCTCCGGTCCCAGCAGGACATGCGTGCCGGCGCTCGCCGCGTCCAGCAGCTTCTGTTGGGTCGGAGAGTCCATGTACTCGTACGAGCTCACTACGACGGCCTTGTAGCGTGTGAGCTGCTCCAGCCTGTGTGAAGTATCCCCCAAGAGAAAACAGTAGCCTGAGGAGGTCAGCGCGCGATACATGTCCGAGAACCACGCGGACTTCGCCTGTTGGATGGGCCGTTTGAAGCCGAAGGTCTCCTCGGAGGTCGTCATGAAATTGGGGTACTCCGAGAAGCCGAGAATCGGCTCGAGGAAGTCCCCGGGGAAGGAGACCAGGACCGACGCGGCCTCCAGCCGATCGTACTCCCGATTCGCCAGCAGAAGGACGTCTGCTCGACGTTCCAGGTCAAGAAAGTGGTTCTCAACGAGAACTTCGTTCGCGCGTCGGAACATGTCGTAGCGATCACGGCGAATGGCTCCGCTGTGCGTCATCGGCGAGGCCAGCCAGCGGTTCCGGTCGACGATCATGTAGCGGCTGAAACCCTTTATTCCGTGCATGATCGCTGCCTTGGTGACGAACTCCTCGTCCTCTTTCCTTCCCGGACGCAGGTACCAAGGCCACACGCCCGCAATGAACTCAGGGATGTACGGGAAACGGCTCGTACCGACCACGTAGGACACCACCGTTTTTACGTGGTCGTACAGCTCTTTCCGCGAGTAGATGTCAAACCCCACGAAATCAAGCCGTTCCTCAAGCGCGGGCAAGTTGAACGGCGTGGTGATGCCACTTGCGGCCCCTCCCGGGCCGAGGGGATGAGGATAGTTGTGGAATAGCGGGACTCCAACGACACCGCGATCACGGAGCATCCTCGCGAGGCGAGTGAGGGACTCCACAAGGTAGTGTTCGCGGTACTCAATCCAATCGACGTACCACGGGATGTCTTCGCGTCGCTGGCCGGCAAACCGCCGTGGCGGTTCGATCTCTGCGAACGAGGGAAAGCTCGTTCGGTACGCCTCATTCAGTGCGGCGAGCGTCCCGTGCTTCCTCTCCAGAAACGCGCGATACTCGGCAATGGACGAAGCACTGTAGTCGCAAGCGTACGGGTTGATGTGAAAGAAGAAGGCCATCTCGTTGTCGACCTGGACGGCGACGAGATTCCCCTTGGGGACCACGTGTCTTGCCAGGATGGGGCAGATTGCGTCGTACCAGAGCCCTGTCTCGGCGAAGAACTTCTCTGATGTGTAGCTGAGCGCTGGAATGGGGCGCGGAACCTGGGTCAAGACCGCCTTGGATCCCTGTCCGCTACGTGCCTGGAGCTCAGGATCCTCAAGGATGCGGCGCGGATACCCGAACCAGGTCAGCTCCGAGTTGATCTGGGGCCCCGGACGAACGATCAGGTTCAGCCCTTTCTTCTCGCAGAGCGAGAGGAACGCGTCGATGTCGTTGCTCGGGTTCTTCTCCCCGAAGTCGAACTTCCCGCGCGCGAGTTCGTGGACCTCCCAGGGGATGTAGGTGCTGATGGTGTTGAAACCCATCCCGAGCACCCGGTCCAGGATGTCCGCCCACTTCTGGCGTTCGAGCCTCCAGTAGTGGACGGCGCCGCCGTACAAGGCGACAGGCTTTCCGTTCATCACGAACCGACGGTTCTCGAGTCTTGCCGGGGCATCTGGCGGTACACGAACCGTTTCTGTCACGCTTCCCTCCTCCTTGCACGCAACCCCCGTCCTTGGGCAGTCTGCGGTCCAGGGCGCAGCCTCGCCGAGGAATGAAGCCCATTGGCGCCGGTATCGTTAACGTGACCCTTACCACTATAGTGCGAGGAGCTTGCTGTGTCAACGGATTCCGGCGCGTTGCCCCCGCGTTGAGGAAAGCCTCCGGCGCAGGCCCACGACGGGCTCTTTGGCGGTCCAGGGTGAGCTTCCTAAGGAGCCCCAGAGGCCCTCACCGATCGCCAAAGGAGTTCGCGTGGGGTGCCTGCCCGGCCCCGGTGTTCCGCGGCCCGGAAGGGTGTCCCCTACGGCGCGTTGGGTGCACACGGGCACCATCACCCGTGGGCGGCGGCTTCCCGGGACCTGCTCCCCTCTCGAGGTTGGTGAACGACTCAGTCCAAACTTGATCGGGGTGAAGTAGAGGTCAGACGAGGGGAGGCTCGTCGACCTCGGCTTCCTCCTCATGCGCAAGCGCGTCGGCGATCGAGCCGTGGACTAACAGGCGCCGCGCGTCGGAGTACGCGGACCGAGGGAGACGCAGCATGGCACTGGGGCGCGAGATCGAGATCGGAATGGGCGGCGGTCTCTTCCTCGTCCGGCTGAACGAGACGAGGACGGCGGACCGACTCCTCGAGTCGCTCCCCTCCGGGGCGATGCCGACTTCTGGGGGACGAGATCTACTTCGACGTCGGCGTGGAGCTTCCCGAGGAGGATCCCAGGGCCGACGTGGACGTCGGCAACGTCGCCTACTGGCGTCCGGGCACCGCGATCTGTCTCTTTTTCGGAAGGACTCCTGCGAGCACCCCAGACAAGCCTCGCGCCGCCTCCCCCGTCACGGTCGTCGGGAAAGTGGTCGCAGATCCGGCTCGGCTGAAGGAAGCCCGCGACCTCCGAGGGATCGAAATGCGACGGAGCACAGGGAGCTAGGATCGCGCCTCGCCTGTCCGGGGGAGGGGCGGTTCGGAGGGCGCTGAGCCTGCGTTGCGCCGCTTCTTGAAACAGCCTCGCTCATCGCGCGGCTGGGCGGGTACTGGGAGCGGGACGCGCGCCTGGTGACCAGGGAGATCCTGAATCCATATCGGGCCGGACGGTCGAGGAAGGGGATCGGGGCCTGCCTCCTTTGAGAAGCTAAGAAGTAGCTTGCCAACTGGAACGCGGCCGAGGCGACACCTTGGTCTTCGACGGAACGTGCGGGGCGGCGGTGATGCGAGGTGATGGCATTGCCCTGGAGTCCTCTTCCCTAGGGCTATCGAGGCGAGGGTGACCGCCGAAGGCCCTGCCGGCCGACGCCGGAGCTGGCCCGGGCAACGGAGCGGCTAGCTCGCGCCGCACTCCTCAGCGCACCGCACGACTCCGCGAAGGACGGCCAAGGGATCTGTGACCACGTGAACCGGGACTCTCCGCAGGAACGAGCTGAACCGACCCTTGTGGGTGAATGCGGCGAGGAAACCCTCGGTCTCCAGGAAGGGCAGGACTCGGGGAGGAATGCCGCCGCCGAGGTAGACCCCGCCGGTGGCGAGGACTCTGAGGGCGAGGTTCCCGGCTTCGGCGGCCAGGATCTGCACGAACAGCTCGATCGTCCTAACGCAGAGGGTGTCCTCGCGAGATAGAGCCGCCGCGATGATCATGGGAGTCGGATCTGCAGCGAGCGCTGCCTCCTCAGAGCGAGGCGATTCGTCTGGCACGCCGTGTTTGTCACGAAGGAACCGGTACAGGTTCGGGATTCCCGTTCCTGAACAGGCTCGCTCCATGCTCACATGGTCGTACTGACGCGACAGATACGAGAGAAGCTCCATCTGGGCCGGGCTCGCCGGAGCGAAGTCGGCGTGGCCACCCTCCGAGGCATGACCCACGTAGCGGGCGCCGTCCCACGTGAGAAACGCCTCCCCGAGACCCGTTCCCGGGGCCAGGATCGCGATAGTGCCTTTCGGATCTGGATCTCCATGATTCACGGTGACTCGCTGAGCGGCCGGCAGGTGAGGGATCTCCCAGGTAAGCGCTTCGAGATCGTTTAGCAGGGTGATGATGGGGATATCCAAGCCCGTCCGCAACGCGCTGGCATCGATCGTCCAGGGGAGGTTCGTCAACTCAGCCTGGTCGTTGATGACCGGTCCGCCTGCCGCGATGGCGGCGCAGGCGGGTCGCTCGGGCTGGCGTTCGAGGAAGCGGGCTACGACGGACGTGAAGCTGTCGAACGCCCGACTGGGATACGTTTCGATGGCCACGGGGGAAAGCCTGGAACGCCCGAGCGGGTAGAGAGCGAGGACAGTCTTCGTCCCACCGACATCTCCGGCAAGGAGTAGCCGCGTCTTGCTAGCTGTCTTCATTGCAGGTTCAGGGCACCCTCTCTTGACCACTCGAGCATTCTCACCTCTTTGGGGTCTCCTGACAAGCCGTGCCGCTAGGGGGGACTGTGAATGGCGATGGCTTCCTGACGACGGGAGATCGCTCAACGCGAGGAGGCGTGGAAAGCGGAGGCATCCGCGATCACGGTGACATCGGCGTGCAACTGGAGGACGGACGCGGGGATGGCCGGGTGGGGGGGTTCGGAGAAGGCGCGGTGCAGCGGTCGCGACTTCTCGGAGCCGTGCACGAGCAGGAGAATCGAGTCTGCGCTCATGATGTCGCGGATCCCCATGGTCAGAGCCTGCGTGGGTGGTTCGACCCCTTCCCCCAGCAGAAGCGCCAGCCGTTTCCTCGTGCCCTCTGCGAGCTGCGCGACGTGCGTCAGCGCGTCCCAATCGGTGCCCGGCTCGTTGAATGCGATGTGCCCGTTCCAGCCGAGGCCGAGGATCGCCAGATCGATCTTCCCGCTAGCGAGAATGAGGGCCTCGAACCGCTCGCACTCCGCCTCAGGATACTTCGCCGCGCCGTCGAGGAGGTGGCACCGAGAGCCGGACAATCCGATCGGCTGGACGATCTCTCGGCGGAGGGCCGACGCGAAGCTCGCTGGATCGTCCTGACGAAAGCCGACCAGCTCATCCAGGTTGAAGACTGTCGCGCGCGCGAGGTCGGCTCGCCCGCCAGACGAGGCCGTCCCGAGCTCTCGGTACAGCCCTTGCGGCGTCCTTCCTGTCGGAAGCGCGAGCACCGCCGACGGATGACCCGACAGGAAGGCGAGAACGTACTTGGCGGCCTCGAGACTCATGCTGGAGTAGTCACTCACGCGGACGAAACTTGCTCCCATGCGTCGATCATCACGCGGCGAGGGACACCCGTCAAGAGATTAGACTAGCCACGTCCTCCGCGGCGGACGCTCTGGTCTGCCTCGTTTCGCAGTGGCGTCTACAGTCGTCGGCAGCTAGAGCGAGGCGGAACAAAGAAGGTCACCTGGGGAACACTCTCAGGAATCCAGCACGATGCCTGGCAGGTATCCGGATGACCCTCGAGGACACGGTACACGCTTTTCACTTGCGCGCTACGTCGGGCCGCGGAGCTGGGGATGTCAGCCAAACCTGTCGTGAACCCGGGATCTCGCGCACGGTCTAGTAGAGTCCTAGGTCGTGGTGTAGATTCGGCGGGCGCGCGCGGTTGACGTTTGGGAGCGGCAGCGCGGACGCAGCGGGTCGAGGTGGACACCGGTGGGTTCCTTTCTGGATGAGGTTCCACCCCCAACAGAAAAGGAAGGGACCACCGGCAACCGATCTGAGGATGGCGTTGGAGGGGGCTACTGCTCAAGTACAAGGCGAACCCTGATGTGGACGCGTTGAGGGAAGGCGTGGAGCTGCTTGCTCAGAAGCTGATGGAGCTCGAGGTGCGAGAGCGCACGGGAGCTGGTCTACCGCTTGGAGAGAGCAGTTCACCCGGGGGGGCTAGCCACAAGCAGGGCACGGATCTCCTCTGCGGGCGGCCACGGAAGAGTTCCAAAGTCGTCCACTGAGGGGTACCAGTCCCTCAACTTCCCTCTTCTAGCATTGTCTGCGACAGGCTGACTGAACGGGACTTGGACTAAGGGATCGCACCGCCCCGTGCTTGACCGATCCGAGAGGTTGACCCGCCCCGGTGAACGGTCCGCTTCTTGAGCTAGAGAAGGCCGTCCCATCGGCCTCGCAAGCAACTGCCCATTAAGAGGCCTCTTCTGTACGCCCTACTGGACGACTTTCGAACTCAATGCGTTTGGGTTTGGGACTGAAATCTAATTCCCCCTTCTTTCTTCTTTTCGAGCTTCTCGCCCCGCCTTTTCCAGCTCCCCTGTTCTCTTTTCTTCCCTTTCAGTTTCTTTTCTCTCTTCTCCTCTCGCTTCTTTCCTTTCCTCTGCTGCCAGTTCTTCTCTTTTATCTTGTTTCTCAGCTTCCCTTTTCTCTTCTCTTCCCATCTCTCTTCTTGCTTCTTTTCTTGCTTCTCGCCCCGCCTTTTCCAGCTCCCCTGTTCTCTTTTCTTCCCTTTCAGCTTCTTTTCTGGTTTCTCCTCTCGCTTCTCTTCTCGCGTTTTCTCCCAGTTCCACCAATTTCTCATTGTAGAACTTGGAGGCTACGCTTATTATGTCTTCGGCCCTTTCGCTCATGAATTTCTGATTCTCAATTCTTCTCCCAAGGGAAGCAGCCTGGTCGGTGAGTCCTTCCTTCTCTACCGTTTCTTTTTCTTGCTCCGTCGCGTGTATGGTCTTCGACGCGAGGTTTTGGAGAACTTTGATGTATCTTTCCCTTTCCCCCGGGTTTTGAGCGCCCTCGAAAATGGCCTTATCCAGTGCCGGTCTAAAGTTGCCGCTTTTTTCCGCCTCCTCGGTGAGGATATCGAGATCCTTTTTGGATATGGCCGCTAACGGAGTTTCATACAAATAAGTACTGAGAAAAGCATACAAGTTGGCATCAGTTCCGCACAACTCCTGCAACAAAGTTTCCTCTTTCTCCTTCTTCTCCTCTTTCTCTTTCCGCATAATTCAGTCCTCCTCCTTCTTGCGGTGCCCCGTGATCGATTCGGTTCCAAGCCAGTCTACTACGCCTCGGGCGCCGCCTGCCAATCTCTGGGAAGCAAGCGGTACTGACCCGCCCCCGGTGAACGGTCTAGGCTGAATGCTAGGATGCACGCATACTGAAGGAGAGCGGGACGAGTCCAGCATCGTCCGAGCAGACAGCGTGCCGGCGAGTTCAAGAGTAGTCCCGTAAGGGGTACCAGCAGTGACACCTTCCACAACCGAGAAAGCGGAGGGCGCGAGCGCCTCATCTCGTAGATTCGGGCGAACAGGAGAACTCGTCTTGCGACTCGCGGGATCCCGACGATGCGGTTCACGGCGTCTCTCTGAATGTTGGGGAGGGCGATCTGCGCCGTGGCACGGGGTGGAAGTGTTCTCACCGCACTGGGCCCACAGCTTTGACGGGCGTGACGTCGCACAGGCCCGATGTGTGGGGAGGCCGGACGACACCCGGGGTCGTGGCGCGAGGCGAGAAACGGGAAGCGGCCGCGAGGGCCGCTTCCCGGTCTCTAGTGGGCTCTAGTGATGTATGAACACCTTGCCGCGGGCGGAGAAGATCTTCTCGCCGTCGGTCGCGAGGATGATGTAGACGTACGCGCCGTTCGCGAGGACCTCTCCATCGTGATCCTTTCCGTCCCAGGGGAGCTCGGTTGTGTCTCGTGACGCTCTGAGCTTCCCCGGTTTCGGGCGGGCCGGGAGGGACCGGCGGCGGGCCGGCGTCCAATCTTGATCCCATTCGACCCGGACCCTGTCTCCCCTCGGGAATGTGATGGGTGTTACGCTCGGTCGAGGCCTGTCCGGCGAGCTGGGCGGTTTCCTGGGGCAGCTCCTGTGATTGGGGAGGCGCGCGGACTACAAGATCGCAGGCTGCGTCTGCCCTTTCGAACGGAGGTCCCGCCGCCTGGCTCCGCGGCCGGCCTAGCCGCGGGCAGAGAGGAAGCGGCGGACGATCTCGCTCGCGACTCCGTCGTCTCTCGGCGCCTGAGAGAGGGCTGCGCGGAGGAGTGGTGCCTTGTCGGGGAAGCGAGAGAGCTCGCCCTCGAGGAGGATCCGGGCGTCCTGCGGCGAGATCTCGGGGTGGGCCTGCAGGCCCCAGATGGGGCGCTCCCCGTAGCGCGCGGCCTCGACCGCGCAGCGATCGCTTCTCGCGAGGACCCGCCACGGCCGCGCCAGGTCTCGAACCTCGTCGAAGTGGGCGGCGAAGACGTGGAGCGGTCGGGGTAGGCCCGCGAGGAGCTCGTCCTCTTCCGTCACCTCGACCTCGATCCAACCGACTTCCGGCGTCGACGAAGCGGCCGCGTGCTCCTTCCCGGAGAGCGCGACGGCGAGCATCTGATGGCCGAAGCAGCTTCCGAGGATGGACATCCCCCGGCGGAAAGCCTCGCGGATCGCCTCGACCTCCGCGTCGTACCACGGCTCGTGCTTCGTGATGGAGGTCTCGGAGCCGGTCACCACGAGGTGGGAGTAGCGGCCGAGAGAAGGCACCTTGTCCCCGAAGGAGACATGCACAGCGTCGGCCGACACGGATCCGAGCAGGGCGCGCCAGTGGTCGACCGGCCGGTAGATCTCCGGCCAGATCGATCCATCGAGAATGAGGACTCGCTTCTCTCTCGGCACCGCGCTTGCTCCTCTGGCCGGTTCCTCCGGTGAGCCCCGGGGCTGGGCCCGGACTCGCGGGGTCGGGATAGGGTACCTCGAACAAGTCCCTGCGCAAGCGGCGCCGGTCCGGCTCGGGAGGGCA
>Ga0315289_10007307_pt1 | contig 16103 bp, 14 predicted proteins | sample YL17G11_40_MG_FD_203452 | JGI IMG/M metagenome (GOLD analysis project Ga0315289, IMG submission 203452) | Sediment microbial communities from Yellowstone Lake, YNP, Wyoming, USA - YL17G11_40 | ecosystem: Environmental > Aquatic > Freshwater > Lake > Sediment | place: USA: Wyoming | collected... | reverse complement strand
CGGCATCGAAGTGACCTTGGCGCCGGGCGTCAGACCCACCACGCCTGGCCCCACCGCTTCGAGCACGGCCGAAAACTCGTGCCCTTGGACCACCGGATACCTCGTGAGGGGGTGCTTGCCGTGATAGACATGGACATCGGAGCCGCACACGCCGATGCGTTGGATGCGCAACAACACCTCGCCTGTTCCCGGCGTTGGCACGGCCGCCTCATGCACATCAATTTGCCCCGGCGCAGTCATTGTCGCTTGTTTCATGGCGAGTTTCCTTTTGTTCAGGATTGGTTTTACAGAGGGGTCAGGCAACCACGCTCAGCCAGCCGCCGTCCATATAGTAAGTAGAGCCAACACAATAGCTGGCGCGCGGCGAGCAGAGGAATACAAAGAAGTCGGCCAGCTCTTCGGGTGTGGCAAATCGCGCCGTTCGCGAACGGCGTCGCGACATCGTCCCCGGAGGGGAAGCATCCCCGGAGGGTAGCGAAGGGGAGGGCGGCAGCGGTCGGATGGAGAGGGCGGGGGAAGGATCGGCTCAATCAAGCGCCATTGTTCGTCAGTGAGGTTCATAGGATTTTTGAGTAAAATATTATCGAGGAACAAAGGAGGAACAAATAGCCATGGAGGCGGGATGAACGGGAGGGTTAAGCGATTGGTTATATAAGAGAGTCATGCCAATAATCGGTTGGGCTGCCTGGCAGACTCCTTTTGACTTCTTTTACAATTATAGCACAAAAGTTCTATTTTACAAGGTTGAGAGTGTGTGCAGCCGCCCAACGATTTGGCTCATCCCACTTCGTGGGGCAGCGGCAGCGGCGGGACCGGCGAGACTCCTTCTCATCATCGCGCCATTTCTGGCAACGCGCCACGGTCGCGAGCGGCATCGCTAAGCACCCCTCGCGTAGCATCCCCGCGAAGTACCCGCGAAGTACCCGGAGGGTGAAGGGTGAAGGGGGCGGAGCGCCTGTCCCCGAAGGGGAAAGCGTAGGGGGCAGCCGGCAGCCTGTCCCGTGTACTTTGCGGGGTCCGTTGGAGATGTTGTTCGGCGGCCTCTGCCTCCAGGATTTGACTACTTCGTGATCCTTCGACCAGAACATTCACTGTCTCGCAATGAGCGTAGACTACACCCTATTTTCTGCGAAACCACTGGATGTATTCCAACACGTTGTTGTCCAGATCGGCAAAATAGACCCACGTCTCTTCCTCATCAATTTTCAAAGGTCCACGCAGAATGGTCACGCCTCTTTGTCTCAGTTGGTCTACTGCCCCATCCATATCATCCGTCTCAATTGCCAGGTGCGGGCAATACGGAGGTTTGACTTCCGGCTTGGAATATTGAGCTCGCTTTAGATCTTGGATCAGCTCCAATCTTAAGTTGCCTAACGTAAGGAAAGCATAAGCCTCGCGTTCCTCTGAATTGACCGCTTTCGACTTCAGCGTAAAACCCAGTTTCTCAACGTAGAACTGGATCGCCGCGTCCATGCTACTCACCTGAAAAGCTATATGGTCGTATGCTTTCATAATGTTCCCTGCGCCAAAACTTAACAATTGAAAAAGCTAGCTACAGCTTGAGCCGCTGAACGGTTTGGCTTCGCGAAGCACCCCCGCGAAGTACCCGCGAAGTACCCGGAGGGTGAAGGGTGAAGGGGGCGGAGCGCAGCGTAGGGGGCAGCCGCTGCCTGCACTGCCTGCCCTGGCGGGCTAGGCCAGGGAGCGGAGCGAATGTGTCCGTCGCGTAGCATCCCCGGAGCGTAGCGTAGGGGGCTGGAGCCGGTGTTGGGCGCAGCCGCAAGTGACCACTCAAATCACTTGCTACCAAATCGACTTCTCTTTTTCCTCGAATGCTCCTCACAACTGATCAATACCTTTCCCAGTGAAGCACCTTCTTTAATGGTTTCTTCTCCTGTGTTGGCATTTCAGCCGCCAAACCAATTGGTATCAACGCCATCACACGCTTTTCGGTTGGCACGTCCAAGAGTGTTTTGAATAGCGCTTCGTGTGTCAAAGCATCCCCCTCTACCCAACATGCCCCATAGCCCAAGGCCGTACTCGCTAGTAGCATATTTTCAATCGCTGCCGCGCCGTCTTCTACCCACCAGCGTGATACCGGATCCATTACCACTACAATCACCGCGCCGGCTTTCTCTATCCAAGCGCCAGACACTTTGAATCGCTCGATCATTGTCCGGTCAGTTACCACAACAAAATCCCATGGCTGCCGATTATTTCCCGTCGCCGCCAATCGACCCGCATCGACGATGGTCTCTAAATCCGCTTTTGGAATGGTATCGTCCGTATACCGGCGGATACTTCTTCGCTTGCGAATTGCTTCTAAGGTATCCATTTCATACATCCTCTTATCAAACTCAACGTTGATTCCACCGTACTCTTCTGGCGACTGCCGAAAATATGTGATAAATACTCTTGTCCCTTCAGCAGCGGCGGCGGGACTCGCGACTAGCCGAGGCGGCTTTCGCGAAGCACCCCTGCCTGCCCCCGTTTTATGAGGGTGGGGCCAGCCGCCATCGGATGCTTCGGCGACATGAGTCGCCGAAGACAACTCCTTCTCCATTATTGCACATTCTGGCAAATCGCGCCTGCGCGCGAGCGGTCGCGAAGCACACCCGGAGGGTGCGGAGCCGCTGCCTGCACTGCCTGCCCTGGCGGGCTAGGCCAGGGAGCGAAGCGAATGTGTCCGTCGCATAGCATCCCCGGAGCGCAGCGTAGAGGGCAGCCGCTGCCTGCCCCGTTGTTTTTACGGGGTCCGCTGGAGCCGGTGTTGGCGGCCAGACGATCAGGCCCCCCTCTTTTTAGTATGCCTCTTGGAATGCTTCCAGTTTATGTATTGAATCCAAGATACTTCTGTTGACAGATTCTTCCCGAAGCCTAGCTCTTTTCTGATCGCATTTCGGAGCTCCACCACCGTACCTATATCTAATGGTTGAGGCTCCTTATTGGATATTTGCAGATTTAGGCACTTCTCAAACAATTGGGGGACTCTTGAATCATTGCAGGCGAGGACGAGTCTGTTAAAGCACGAGCGGATTTTGGCAGTGGAAACAAAGTCCTGTGCATCTACCTTCGGGTGAGTTCCATCAGAGATCCAGTCATAATCGGCGAAGCGTGCATCAATAATCTCGAGTGCTTCGAGACAGGCCTCACGCTTTATTTCCCAACGTCGCTGATCTCCGAGTTCTCTCGATTTTAGATACCAACTCAACACGGTTGTAACCAAACCGGACGTAATCACTGCCGTTAATATTGTTGATAACAGATTCATGTTTATTCTCCCGAAAGGCCGCCCAATGGTTTGGTTCAGCGGCAGCGGCGGGACCGGCGAGACTTCTTCTCCATTATCGCGCAACTTCTGGCAAAACGTCCCTGCGCGCGAGCGGCGTCGCGAAGCACCCCCGCGAAGTACCCGCGAAGTACCCGAAGGGTGAAGGGTGAAGGGGGCGGAGCGCAGCGCAGGGGGCTGGAGACGGGGTTTGGCCGCGTTTTGCTTTGAGCGAGATTGCCTACTCTATCTCTTTACGTTCGTATCTTTTCTTGAAACACTCCTCACAGTATATCTTTCCGACTTTCCCCAGGATTATATCTGCCCTTCCCTGTGGTGCAGATAGCCCTGTTGGTGGGGTGTTTCCTATGATGGCTATAAACTCCCCTTTTCCCAACTGGCGTTTACAATCGCTACATTGATAGTTGGCTTTTAGGGTCATTTTTCTCCTCTCGACTTTATTGGTAAACTTGCGTAACTACTGAAACACTCTCTGGCTCACGGCGCGTACCTTACGGTGCGAAGCACCTGTCAGCCTTCATGCGGTAGTTGGGCGGTTTGGGACATATAAAACGTTTTTGCGAGTTGCGAGAACGCAGTGTCAGCATCGGTAGGCGGCATTTGCCCCATACCCGAACACCCACCCCTGCACGACACCAAGCGAGCTTACCCTCTCCGCTCCTACACGCCTGCTGCCGGTGGGCAGCTTTTCGATTATCAAGGGATCACTTCTCATGATCATCGCCTCCCTGAAGACGTCCAGGTGGGGTGTTTTCCGATTGACAAGTATGTCCCTCAGGATATGATACTTGCTCTGGTGTCCACCATTCAGCTCCTGATGTTCCTAGAAAAGCTTTTTTCTCCTGTACGGTCCTTAGTTTTCGCAATTTCTGAAGAGCTTCTTTTCTCAGCTTCTTGTGTTCAGCAGCTGACGAATAGACGGGGTATCCCATGCGTACACATATATTTTGTCGCCTTACATTTCTTCGGAACTGCTTCACCAAGGCATCGTTCCACCCCTCGCTGATGAAATAATCCTCGGAAGTCTGTCCCGTAGCCTGTGGTTTGTATTCATCAATAAGCTGGTTTAACGGACGAAATCTACAATCTGCTATTTGGGTTTGCCATTCCCAACAACTGATGCGCTTTTTCTCCATTTCCTCAAAGGTGATATCGTGATTATAAAGCATAAAAACGAAGATGTCGCGCGACTTGTAGCCTGACCTTGTTAGAACCTCGATTTGCTCTTCGATGTAGAGACTTTGATCATATCCCCAATCCCAGGCTATCCTTGGATACCTGAATCCCGCCTCTTTCATCATCTCTGCCAGGTGGGGTTTCTTAATAAGAACTCTACCATCTAGACCCGACTCGCTTTCAACCCACTTCACTTTTCCCTCTCTTTTTAATCCAATGAGCTCATCTAAGATGTTCTCCACATAAGGATTCATCAAGAAGTTGTTATCGTAGAATACAACTCCTGGGAGTCGTATCTCGTCCTTTATGCTATTTTTGGGTTTGAACTCAGGTTCTATCTTCCAAGTCCCACAGAATGAACACTTTCTTGTGCATCCTCGCGACGCATGGACAATCTGAAAATCGACAGGATGAGGATTTGCATTTCCCAACAATTCGAAGGTGGGGGGATGTGAATTGGCATATTCCTCAACCTCTGGAATCACACCTTGATGGACTTCATCACATCCTGTGTATTCCTTCACCTCCTTTGAGGGCAGCAAAGATGCGTAAATACCCCCAACCTTGATATATGCACTCGGGAACATCTTTTTGTAATGTTGCACTGCCTCCCGTACGTACCCGGCCCAATATGTAAAGAGAGAAGTGACCCAAACCTCCTCTGGATTAAACCCGTTTATCTCTTCCCTTTTGCTCGGGTCCTCGGGTTCCCCCCTAATGAGCCTGACTTGATTGCCGTGGTCTCTCAAGTAAGTTGCTATCTTGAGTAGGCCTATTGGCATAAAGTTCTTATGATTTCTGCTTTTTGGAGGTATCGGGAAATCAGGTTCAACCAAGAGGATTTTGGTCATTGATCTTTCCCATAATTTATTGCACACCGTTAATGATAACACTCGAAGTGATCATTCTTTAGAGCTATCTTTGCTTATTCTAAATTCAGAGAATCAAGCAGGCTAAACAGCTCCAACTCAAGCTTCTTGAGGAACGAGCCTGGTTGGACTGAGGTTGCTTCATCGTACAGCACCTTGATACCTGCATGTGCATATTCTTCAGCTATCCTAAAAACCGCTTTTCTGTCGGACAATACTTCCGCAGAACCCATATCATGTATCGCGACCGAGTCTATCAATGCTTCATCTTCAGAGCGCATATCCTTGGCCAGAAAAAAGCCTTCCCTGGAATCCAATGGACGTTTTACTTCGTTTTTGAATCCAACAGCCATTGCGAAAAGGAATTGCTCTTTTCTCGTTCTGCCGGCTAGTATTTCGTTGGTTATGGTATCGTGGTCGTATAGTTTTCTGTCTGATTTGTCGATATCAAGTCGATCAGGAAGTTTTGCCATTATCGCACCTCCACCTTTGCTTCGTTCTCATCTGAGGTCAGCTTCAGCGAGTATCTCCCGCTGGCTCTCCCACCTAAATACCTACTGATTTCTTCAGAGTACTCATCGGGAGTGAATAGCAGTATAGTCTGTTTGATTGTGCTGACCTCACAAAGGACCTTTGCGAAGTTTTCCCGATTCACATCAGAGATTCTCGCGACGGGCGTATCTATCAGGAGCGGAGAATCAAACCCAGAAGCCTGATGCAGTGCAAGAGTGAAGGATAGAGCCAGCATCTCTCTTTCCCCGGCGCTTATTGAGCCCAAACATTCATATCCCATCGAGTGGATAAGGTCAATGCCATAGTCTGCCTTGATCCGTATGTCCCCGAATGTCTCTTTTTTCCACACCAGCCTAAAAAATTGCCTTTTGGTTTCCACTTCTACTCTCTCGCGCGTTTCCTTCATTATCGCCTCGCGCGTGCTTCTCGCTACATCCACAGCTCGTTCGCAAAAAGCTATTTTTTTCGTTAGTCCTTTGACCTTCTCCTCCTTCTTGAGTTCGGTGTCCAATTCCTTTTGCCACTTCTCGACAGCCCCTTCTGCTCCTTGTTTCATCACTAGTAATCCACCCAATTGTCGTTGGTTCTGGTCGCGGAGGTCTTCGAACTTCGTACGCTCTCTGTACCATTCACGTATGAGCTTTTCATCATAGCCAGCCATTTGGCTGTCAATTTGTTCCTTCCTTTGCGTGATTTCGGTAAGGGTTTTTTCGTATCTTGTAATATTCCGCGTTATGTCTTCCATCTGTTCCTTATACTTTCCAGCCCTCTCTCTGAATTGGTACAATGGGATTTCCATTTGCACGAGTCGTTGTGCAATCTCAGAGGATGTCTCCACCTCTTTGATTAACTCCTGCACTTGCTTGCTCGAGCTGTCATCTAAGGACCTACCACAGACTCTACAACTCTTGTTACGAAGCACCTCCTCCAGGAACCTTTTGTCAACAGGAGGGGGAATTTCTTGGTTTCTTTTCTTCTCCTCAACAATCTGGGTAGCCCTCTTAATAGCAGGCCATAGCATCAGGATGCTGCCACTTTCATGCAGTAAGCTTTTCTTCTCTTCTTCTTTTGCTCCAAGGAGTTCCTTTGTTTCCTTGAGGCTTGTTTCTATTTTGCACCTTTCTTCTTCAAGAGCTTCTATGTCAGGAACCCCCTTAAGCTTATCCCCAAATTCAGCAACCTTGTTTTTCGCTACTTCAATCTGTGTCTTACACTCCTTAATTCTTTTCTCGATCTCGTCGAGTTTGTTTTTTGCCTGCTCTAGTTCAGTCCTGGCGCCCTCGATCTTGGGACTCGTCTTTCCCGCTTCCTTCCTGAGGTCGTCGAGAGTATCTTGTAGCTTGCGTTCTACACAATTCTCTAGTAAATCGATCTGAGATATCTGGAAGACCGCATGCCGGATGTTCTGGCCTGTGGCCTCCTTAAAGTAATTATCCAGTCTCTCTCCGTCAAAGAAGAAAAACTCTCTAATACCCTTGGGAACAAATCGCTCCACCCAAGTAATAGCATCCTCGTCAGTGGCTATCTTCGTGTTCCCTTTCTCGTCATTAAACGTCACTTCGAATTTCGTACCCTCATGTGTAATCTTTCTATCGTTATGCTTTCTGAAAACAGCCCGCCTCTTGAAAGTTATATATTCACCATGTTCCGTCTCTGTCCATACCTCTACGGCAACTTCATTCTCTTTTCCTACGTCCATTCTATCGACTGTCTTGAGGTTCAAAAGCGGAAGCTGCTGTGAGTCTTTCGATAGATGGGGTTCGTCACCATATAGGCACCAGTTGATCGCGTTCAGCAGATTGGTTTTACCTGTACCGTTCGTACCAATAATAAAATGTAAGTCGGTATCGTGTCGTCTCCGGAAGGTGATCTCTGCTTGCCGAAATTGGCGGTAGTTCCTCAGAAATATTTTCTCAATTCTCATCACCCACCTCCCAATCTGCTGAGAACCTGTCAATTAGCTTCTTATAGGTATCCTTCCACCACCATTGTCCAGGGTGGTCGGCTTCTTCATAGATCAGATTTATCAAGAAATCCTTTATGACTTCATCACCACCACTGTTTTTTGTGATGCCTTCCAGAATTCGTTCGTTAATCTTAACGCTGCTCATTTCCTCACTCCCTCAGAACTTCAATAGACTCAGAGATTATGGCTAACGCCTCTGCGTTGTTGATGGCTGCTCGTGCGATTTCATCATAGCGTTGAAGCTCTTTCCTAATAATACTTTGTTCTATTTCTCTTAGTTCCTGGGGAACATCAACAAGAGATGGTAAGACAATAATATCATATATGGTTGCCTCGTTCTTACCAGGAAACCTTCTAATGACTCGTCCAATACGCTGGATATACTCACGTGGGTTTCCGCTACTTGCCATGAGGATGGCTGTTCTTGCAGGGGGCACGTCTATTCCCTCGTCCAAGCATTTCATGGCAACCAAAGACTGGTACTTCCCTTCTCCGAACTCTCTCAGGAGAAAGTCCCTTTCTGAAAGGCCATCATATTCCTGTTTAGGGGTTGTTCCTTCTTCCATTGTAAATCGGTGGGCTATGATTCTACGCTTATTGACGATGCTCATCACGCTGTCGATTTGCTGTGGACTGCAATACACTATTGTCCATTTGATCGAGGACTCCATTTTATCGAATATATCGTCTAATACCTCATACTTCTGTCGCGCATTCTTAATAATGTTCGCCCTTGCAAATAACAGCAATTCTAGGAATTTCCATTTTTCTTCCTCACCCTTTGCCTTCCCCGCTAACCGAGCTATGTGCCTTGTCTTTTCAGCATAATCCTCCATTTCCTCAACAGTAAGGGATGCGAATCTTGGCACATATCTATACGGGACAAGGTACGTTTCGCCCGTGGCTGGGTTAACCGTATTGATGGCTTCTTCCAACCCGAACCGAAAGACTTCCCCGCCAAAGAAATCATATATTGCATTTGTCCCAACGGTATCGAACCACCTTCTCGGTGTAGCACTCAGACCTAGTCTGAAATCATACTCGCTCACCAATCCGCGTTGACTTCCCTTTGCTCCCAGACCGTGAACCTCGTCAGCGATCAAAAAAATCTTAATGTTATTTTTATAATTTCGGATGATGCTGATAAAATCATATGAGGGGAATGTGCTATGTGTTGTCAGAACTATCACTATATTCTTTTGTCCTAATGATATATCCATGAGGGCATCTGCTAAAGCGTTTCTCCATCCTTTGTTAGATCCATCAGCAATTATCAACTCATCGTAACTGACGCCAAATCTGGTAATTTCCCTTTTCCATTGCTGTACCAGATGTTGGTATGGACATGCAATGACCACCAATAATCTATTACTGATCCTCGCTGCTCGATCTAAACATCCCAATGCCGCAAATGTCTTGCCCGTTCCTGTTGCCATCGCGAAGATGCCTTTCATATTATTATTTAGCCAGGCATCAACCGCATCTCTCTGATGGCGGAAGAGTTCAACCCGTTCTCTTCTTCTCAATACCGCATAATGTCTTTCTAGGTCGATCCTCTCAATATCTGCTGGCGCAGTGCTGATAAGTTTCTCCTCAACCGCGTGAGGAATGTCAATGACCCTAACTCTACAAGACTGATTAGACCAAAACCTATTGAACTTCGCAGTATCCGCTTGCACGTAATTATTCTCTGATGGTTCCCAGCCCCGGAACACTTTAAACTCTTCAATGTTCTCCAGCCATCCGGAAGCAGTCTCGTTAACAGAACCACTGAAGCTGATGGTGTTGCCCTTAGAGTCACAAAAGATTCCAACCTTCTGGTGAAACAGACCACTCCGTTCAATAGCCTCACATACCAATAGCTCTCCTGTGTCACTGTTTGGCACAGCCACCTTGATCTTCAGTTTCCCGTTGGCAACCATCCAACCCAGAGCGGAAACATGGTCCCTAGCGAACTCATCTTCTAGTTGGTTAAGTTCTTCAAGCAGTCTCTGCTCTATAATCTTTTCGGGGTTTTGGTGTGAACTCAAGATGACGTCCAGGTCAACTTTTCTCAATCTCGGAGATACGATAAGCTTCATGATTCCCCCATTTCTTATAAGACCCAAAATACCCCTCGCCGCTACAGCCAGACTTGTCGAAGAGAAGAAACCAGCTAGCCGAAGGTATTCGGAGGCTTGCTTGAGAGCTGGAATATAGAAGTCATCCAAGATATCATCGAAGTCCGAAGAGTATGCTTTCTTTAGATTAAGGCTTTTTAGGTCCACTCACTACATCTCCTTAGAAAAAAATCATCATAAGAACTCGGCATCACCGGTAGAAACGAGCTTAAGAAATACCACAAAGCTCTGAATGTTCAATGAGTCGCCTTCCCGACCAAGCCCCTCCACATGCAGTATGTAAGTAAACAGCCCAACATCCCCTTATGGGGATTCTGGCCAAGCGCGACTTGGAAAGAAAGCCTCAGGCCGGTCTATAAGCCGTATATCGATTAAGGATTGATGTGGCGGGAGGGGCGAAAGTCGAGGCTCCGGTTCACTGCGCCGCCACATCAATCCGAGTTGAACTATGGTAGCCCATAGGCTACCACTAAGCCGTTTTGGGGAGGTCAAGGTATTGCTTGGAGATTATGTATGAACGCAAGTCCAAGACAGTCCCTTGAGTCGATCCTGATAAAGAGATTATACAAGAAAAAAGGTCGGAGGAGTCGATCTTGGAAGGGTATGGCGATGAGGATTTCATCGGACTTTTCGCCTGAGGGTAATAGTAGCCTGAAAAATGGCTACCATAAACGAAACCAGGGATGCTGCGAAACTGATCTCTGATTGGGCAGGACAACGCCTCGATGGGGTTGGATGTAGAAGGTTCCTGGCGGGTAGGGTGAAGGTGAGCATTTGTGGAATAACACCATACAAATATTCATTTCTCCAACTTGGAGGATAGGTTATTTTTTCCTGCGGGGGTGCTGAGGGATAATATACAGGCAGTGAAAATCCAGAAATGAACTGCCGGCATATAAATATTTCTTTGGTTCATAAAACGGAGCAAGCCGCACAGAGAAAACGGAGTAAGTCGCACACATTAAACGGAGCATGCCGCATACCTTAAACAGGGCATGTCTAACACTTTTATAAGGGGGAGGAAAGCGCTGGAAATCAAACCAGATGGGGTATCCTGTATGCTCAAATCCACAGCGAGGAGGTAGACAGTGTCCCAGGAGCGATTATCCATGCGCAAGATCCGCGAAGTACTACGATTACATCACGAAACAGGCTTATCCAACCGTGCCATCGCCGCTTATGTATATATCTAATGCATAAAGGGCGCTTTCGCGCCCTTTTCGCTTAATCCCTACTTACTCAACTTTGCTCAAAAAGCCAAAGTCGAGGTTCAATAATTTTCCTTTAGGTCAGCAAACCTTTTTTGTTCAACAAGGAAGGAGGTTGAACCTATAACATCAGAGGAAATTAGATTCATTTTAAGGCGTGAGCGATATAAACCTCACGCCGTTTTCCCTCAACCGTGATATAGATGCTAATCTCGACTGAGTCCACCCTCTACTAGATCCGGGAATTTGAAAAACAGTTATATATTTGTCGATTCTCCCACCAAGTTGTAAAACCCTTAGATAGACATCAACAGCATAGACACCAGTAGTGATTATCATTTCAATTGGCAATACTTTCTTGCCGCTCAAGCTAGGTGCTGGTGGGACAAAGCCTTCACGACCAAGATGAAATAAAATACGGCCGTGGAATTCTTCGAAATTGTAATATGCCAGGGCAATGGCTAATGCTGTTCCCAAATGACTCGTTCCAATAAGGTAATCATATTCTCCAAGGTTGATTATTTTGCCCGTAGACCTTGCCCATTCTTCTACAAATATTGGATCTAGAAAGAAACTCCATCGACCTTCATCAGTGGGAATTACTTTATTTTTTACTAACTTACCTAAAGGGGTATTTGTCATTTCAAATTGGTAATCTTTTGGTGCCTTCCCCAAGAACCAATTTGGCCTCTCTCTAATGCCAGGAGCTTCAAACTCATAATACGGATCATCTTGCCTAATTATTGGTGGGGCCAACCAAAAGCGATTATTGTTGGCACAAATGATTTCCTTTAACTCATCGGAGGTTACTACATTTGAATATTTCATGAACAAGTTTGGGTGTAATGACGAATAACCAGCTAGCACAGTGTATTGCATATTTCTTGTCCAATTTGGATCTATACAATCCTCAAATGATATAGGGGTCAGAAGTTGAACCACTTGTATACCCATTGGTAATAATTCATCAAAGCATAGGGCGCTTGTATATCGAGTATGTTCGTGAGAGTCAACTAGAGCGATTTTTGCATTCGGAGGAATCTTAGGCATAAAACGAGGCCCAAGTCCGTGGGCCTCTGGCTTTGGCCACCCCTCCGGTCGGTAGAATAATAGTGGGCGTTTGGCTGCAAGCGCTACACTGACTCCAAGGGCCATGCCTGACGATGCTAAAAGGCATATATGTGTTACATCTGGCGCCAGTCTGTCTGCTAAAATCTTTGCTAGACTAAAGAGAAGGGGTAGATTTTTAAGTACTTCGAGTTTTGAAAAAAAGATGTATTCATCACTCGTTAAATGGGTTGAATAGTCAAGATAAGAATAAGCAAGTTCATCTAGCGAGAAATCGTGGGATCCTGTTTCTCCAGTCAAAACTTTCATAAATGATCTCCGCAATATCTGTGTAGTTATTATCTACATAGGCTGAGGTCACTGCATCCAATTGCATACTTAGCAGTTTACTCGGACCAAGCCAAAAGCTTGATGGAACAAGATTGCTTGGCGCTTCCATCAAATTGAACCTTATCACTAGCCAATTAGCAATAAATGCCTGCCAACGTAAAGCGGTTGGATTGGGATTTTTCTGACACATAACATGGGCAACAAATTTCTTTAGTTCATTGTTAGCGGTAATAAATCGTCTTTCTTTCAACAATATACAAATATTCTCAGTATCCTTCAGAAAATCATCTTGAGAATATAAATTATCATTGGCACCAAAAACTTTTTTTCTTTGTAATAATGCATAGGCAAATAAATCTCCCAGCGCTTCAAATACAACAACCGGATCTGACTCTTCAAGAGCAACTGCGATTTTTTTCGTTTGTTTTGCTAGTTCTAGTATTGGCGACCAGACTCCAGATTCAGTCCATTGTCTGTGACGACCGCTTTGTTCAGAAATAATGGTAGCTTTCGCATTTAAAAGTAATCTAACTGATGCAATAAGGAAAGGTGTAACAACTCCATCCCAAACGAAACTAGTTTCGTTATGCGTTTTTATATCAAAATGTGTTAAAGTCGAGGGATTACTTTCTAGTTCATCAGCAACTTTATTAAGTAATAAGACCAGTTTCTTTTTTTTGCGACTCATTTGCCACTGTTTAATCAATAAATATAAGGCGGAAATAAAGACAAAGGTTGGCGATAGGAGAAAAAAAGTCACAAGAAGAGTTTGTAAATCGTTTCTTGCTAAGCCAATTGCTAGGGTAATTGCAATTGATAATAACAAGAAAAATATTATCGTTTTTACTATATGTAATACTCGACTCGGATGAACAAGATCTGTCTGCATAATTAACCTGCCCAGAGAGTGATTAGTACAACAATGGGCCAAATGAATGTTAAAACGGTTCCATAAAGAATTAATGGCGAGGGTATTGAAAAAATAATTCTAGCTATCCCTACAGCGCCCATAAAGAGTAACATCAGGAAGAATAAGGGTACACTATAACGAATCAATAAAGAAACTAAGAACTTTTTGTATGCTGTTTTTTGGACGTTCCATAACCAGTGAACGTAAGCCACCGAGAAACAACAAGTGATTATGACGCTAAATAGTAAGTATAGATTCTTCATCAAACCAGACGGTTCATTTTCAATCACCTTATTAATAAAAAAACCCCACCATACGGACCAAAAAATACCAAAGACTACTGTAATCCAATCAGCAATATTTATTCTACGCTCAGCTTGGGCTTCATTTGTCGTGGTTGGCATCTAATTTTTCCCTCTAATCTCTGTATCATGAAGTATTGGTATGAATCTGAAATCCTCGGTCAAGTAATCCAAATTATTTCTACAATAGTTTATATTATCTTCTAAATCCTGGTTATATTCATCTATCTGAACTAATGTAACATACCTACGAATTTTCCAGCCCAGCCTATTTAGTTCATTATACAATTTTCGAAGGGTGGAACCTTTACTGACAACATCTTGCAAAACAATGCAACACTTGCCCTTCTCAAGAAATGATTCGTTAGGGTACATTAAAGGTGATGCAGTTAGAATGTCACCAAACTCTTCCCACACTACTAAAGAATGCTTAAGTTCATTTGCTAGCAGAGATGCAAAAGGTATCATGCCAAAAGAGGATACTAGTCCTTCTGGACAAAGTAAAACGCAAGCATTTACATCTGTGAGTTCCTCTTTCCAAAATGCTAGAAATAGTTCATAGAAATCGGATCTGGTATCCGGGTTATGCCAGATTCTATGTAAAGAATACCAATTGGGTTTGGTCTCTATGACTTTTGCCCGATTGATGATATCAATCAACTTTCGCTTACTTTCTGAATCCCACATTGGATTTCCTGGATATTATCGCTTGAGAATTACCAATGGATATAGGGTAATTATATAACCATTATAGCATATTGCTATGCATGATCGCACTGCAAAAAGGTCATTTCCTGCGGCGTTACCACCATATGTGGTGGTTGCCTGCTGAAAAGTTGAGTTATTGCAGTGGAGTCATGCATTAATACAACACATTTCTCATTACGTTTCCATTACGAATCTACGAATAGTATAGCTATGTATCATGCTTTTCATCCTAAACGATTATCCAGACCAATGTAAATTCCATGTTAAATTTTCATTATACTTCCAGAATCTACATCAACTGGTTTTTTTGGGGCTAATAAGGATGCAATCTAACGATTAAGGATTGATGTGGCGGGAAGGGCGAAAGTCGAGGCTCCGGTTCATTGCGCCGCCACATCAATCCGAGTTGAACTAAGCCGTTTGGGGGAGGTCAAGGAATTGCTTGGGGATTATGTGTGACCGCTAATCCAAGGCATTCCCTTGAGTCCATCCTGATATAAGAGATTATGGGCTGCAACCTTGCCGAAGGCCTACTCGGCAGTCTAATCCCCTAAATTAATTTAGGAAATAGGCTGTGAAAACCGAAAAAGGATGAAAAATCAACTTGCTCACGCTCACAGTATAGCAAATCTGTAAACAAAAGTAAAGGAACCCCGAAAAATATCATCCGGGTGCCACGATGTTCTCGATTTCCAGCCACGCTGCGGGATTCGCCAGCGTGCCGTAGCCCAGCCTTCCATCTGGCCTCCAGGCGGCGTATTGATTGTCTATCCACAGCACCAGTCCGAGCGGTCCGCGCGGGGCGAGGGGTGTGTGGTATATCTCCGCGCCGTCCACGAAAAAGAGGACAGCACCGGCCTGCCAGCGGATGGAATATTCGTGCCATTGGGTGACATCCACGCTCACCGCGTTCCCATCCTGGCGGACGAGGCGGCTTGCCAGACGCCGCAGGAGACGGGAGGCCGGTCGCAGGGCCAGGAGCGGCAGCGCCAGCAGCGCCGGCGCGAGCAGGGGCGAGGGCCAGCGCGGCGAGCGAAACGTCCCGGCAAAGAAGCCGTTGGCGGGCATGTCATTGCGAGGAGGGCGTTCTTCCCTGGCACCGCCCGCCAGGGCAGGTGTGCCCGACGAAGCAATCCCCGCGCGCGAGGGGATTGCGTCGTCGCTTTGCTCCTCGCAATGACAGGGTTGCAGCGACAAATAGCTCTCCGGCGAAGCGTGAAAGAACCAGGCTGTGTTGGGTAAGGCCGGCAAGCGGCGCGCAGTCCCACCGAAGCCGATTGCGAAGCCGAAGGGATCGTTCCACAGGCCGAAGCCCCAGGTTCCGGGAAGGCTAGCATCCGAAGCGCGGGCGCGCAGGCGCAGCGTCACGGGAGGCTGCCAGCCGAAGGCGCGGCGGGGCAGGTGCATGTAATGGTAGGTGACTGCCCTACCATAATCGTCTAACTGCGCCAGGCGATAGCTGCCGCGCGGCCCGGCAGGGATGTCCATCCGCCAGCCGTCTGCCGCCTGTCTCACACTTGCGCTGGGGGTGTGACGCGAGGTCAGTTCGATGTTCATCAATGTGTATTATACAGGTTGTCCGTTGAACGCGGCACGCGGGTATAATGGTAACTTGCCGAAGGCCTATTCGGTACTGCCAGCTAC
>Ga0315289_10007306_pt1 | contig 16104 bp, 11 predicted proteins | sample YL17G11_40_MG_FD_203452 | JGI IMG/M metagenome (GOLD analysis project Ga0315289, IMG submission 203452) | Sediment microbial communities from Yellowstone Lake, YNP, Wyoming, USA - YL17G11_40 | ecosystem: Environmental > Aquatic > Freshwater > Lake > Sediment | place: USA: Wyoming | collected... | reverse complement strand
CCCCCATCAGGTGGATGCCGCCCTTTTTGCGCTTCGATCTCCTCTTTCCCGGGGGGTTATCCTGGCCGACGAAGTTGGTTTAGGAAAAACTATCGAAGCGGGCATAATCATCGCCCAACGATGGGCGGAACGAAGGCGCCGTATCCTCCTCATCGTCCCTGCCATCCTCCGTAAACAGTGGCAGCAGGAGCTCGAATACAAGTTCTATCTCCCCACGATAATTCTCGAATCAAAAGCGTTTAACGATCTGATCCAAAACGGGAACCCCAGCCCATTTGAATCGGCTGACCGGTTGGTCATTTGCTCTTACCATTTTGCTTCCACCAAATCGCAGGATATAAGCCGTATCCCCTGGGATCTGATCGTTATCGATGAGGCCCATCGCCTCCGCAACATATTCCGCAAGTCCAGCGTATTGGCCAGAAATATCGTGGATGCCGTGGCCCGGGCCCCAAAACTCCTAGTTACCGCCACGCCACTGCAAAATTCGCTTATGGAACTCTATGGCCTGGCCAGCGTCATTGACGATCACCTGTTCGGTGATGCCGCCACCTTCCGGGACCAGTTTGTCCGGGCCATGGACGAGCGAACGCGAAACAGGGAACTCCGCAACCGATTGCGTCCGATTTGCATCCGAACCCTGCGCAAACAGGTAACCGAATACATTCCCTTCACCCGCCGGGTTCCCATTATGCAGGATTTTATTCCCAGCGATGAAGAACAAGCGTTGTATGAACAAATATCCACTTACCTTCAGCGGGATTCATTAATCGCTCTTCCCGCCGGCCAGCGAACATTGATTACCCTGGTACTGCGGAAGCTTCTGGCTTCCTCAACCTTTGCCATTGCGAAAACGCTGGAACGTCTGGTTTCTCGGCTGGAAAATATTTCCTCACAGCAGGCCGAGCTTCTGGACGATGAGGATCTGGAAGGTCTGGACGAATTCAAGGATGAGTTGCAAGAACAGGATGAAACTACCGCTGATGAAAAACCGCCGGCAATAACGGCGATTGATCCCGAGAAGCTTAAATCTGAACTGGCGGAATTACGAAGTTTCGCGGAACTGGCCCGAAATGTTTCGGTCAACGCCAAGGGTGAAGCCCTCGTCCCGGCCTTGAAGGTTGCTTTTGAACTCACCGAAAAATTGGGCGCCGAACGTAAGGCCGTTATTTTTACCGAATCCCGCCGTACCCAGCAATACCTTTTCGACCTCCTTTCCGCCCGGGGCTATCAGGATCAACTGGTCATGATGAATGGATCGAACAGTGACCCGAATTCCAGGGTTATTTACGACCAATGGCGGGAGCGCCATGCGGGACAGGAGACGGTTACCGGTTCCCGGCCCGTGGATATCAAGGCCGCGATCGTCGAGCATTTTCGCGACTATGCCGCTGTTATGATCGCCACCGAAGCGGCGGCCGAGGGAATTAACCTTCAGTTCTGCTCCCTGGTCGTCAATTATGACCTCCCCTGGAACCCCCAACGCATCGAACAGAGGATTGGCCGGTGCCATCGTTATGGTCAAAAGCATGACGTGGCGGTCGTTAATTTCTTAAACCGACGGAATGAAGCGGACCGGCGCGTACTCGAACTCCTGAGCGAGAAATTCAGATTATTCGATGGTCTTTTTGGCGCCAGCGATGAGGTGTTGGGCGCGCTCGAATCCGGAGTAGACATCGAGCGCCGGATCGCGCAGGTTTATCAGTCTTGCCGCAACGTGGAAGAAATAAAAGCCGCGTTTGACCAACTCCAGGCGGAACTCGACGAGCAGATCCAGGCCCGGCTGGCGCAAACCCGCGAGGTATTATTGGAGAATTTTGATGAGGAAGTAAGCGCTCGGATGCGCGTGAGCCGGGACCAGACCTTGGAATCATTGTCCCAGCGCGAGCGTTGCCTCTTGGAATTATCGCGTACGGAACTTAATGGAGTTGCCCGCTTTGAGCCTGATCGGCCGCGTTTCCTATATTCCGGGCCGCACGCCCCGCAAGGGTGGTACCACTTCGACTGGAAAGAAGCGGAGAAAAACGGGGATGTTTTTTTCCGGCAGGATAATCCCCTCGCTACTCGAATTATTGATCAGGCCATAAACCGTGATCTCGCCCCTTCGGTCATTAAGCTGGACTATACCGCCTCACGGCAGATTGTCAGCGTCCTGAAACCTTTGGTCGGCTTATCCGGTTGGTTGGAACTCTCGAAGCTCTCGGTGGAATCGCTCGATTCCGAGGAATTCCTGGTCTTCGCGGCCCAGACCGATGAAGGGCAAACGCTGGATGAAGAAATCTGCCGGAAAATGATGCTCTTGCCGGCCAAGATGGAAGACCAAACCCCAGGGCCGATTACGGATCTATCTACGATCCGCCAAACGGAAGCGCAAAAAAGGATCAGGCAAATCGAAGAACGGAACGGTAAATTTTTTGATGAGGAGGTTCTTAAGCTCGATCGGTGGTCAGACGATCTGAAAGAGGGGCTGGAGCGGGAGATTAAAGAGCTGGATAAGCAAATCCGAGAGGCCCGCCGCCTGGCCGCGTTGGCCGGGTCACTTCATGATAAACTGGAGGCGCAGAAATCACTTAAGGCCCTGGAGCTTGCCCGAAGCCGCAAACGCCGGGAGTTGTTCGATGCCCAGGACGCCATTGACGCCCAGCGGGACCAGTTGATCGGGGGGATCGAAAAACAATTACGCCAGCGGCATGAGATCAAACCGGTGTTCGCGCTTCGGTGGAAGATAACATGATTCCAAAGGCTCCAACCAATACCAAGGAATTTTCCCGACTCCTTAAGCAGGGAGAAGGGCCCGCCCTGGAATTTAAGCGCTCCACGGGCGAGATCAGGGAAGGTATGCAGACGCTCTGCGCCTTCCTGAACGGCTCTGGAGGAAGGGTGCTTTTTGGCGTTCAATCGGATGGCCAAGCTAAGGGGCAGGAAGTGACCGACCAGACTCTCCGCGACATTACCCAGGCGACTGACCGCTTTGAACCCCCCGTCCACCTTTCGATTGAGCGCGTGAAGGTTAAAACGGGCCGCGAGGTTGTCGTTGTTGCGGTCGAGAGCGGCTTGGCGTCCCGGCCCTTCACGTATGAGAGCCGCCCCTACGAGCGGATGGGCAGCACCACGCGGAAGATGCCGCAGGCCAAGTATGAGAAATTGCTTCTAGACCGCACTCATGGTAAACGCCGTTGGGAGAACGAACCGGCCGAAGGTGTGACCCTCAAAGATATTGACCGAACCGAGGTGTTTCGTATCCTTGAGGCTGCCCGTGCGAAAGGCCATCTTCTGGAACCGGTGGGAAGTCGCCTACCTGGTGTTCTTGACCGCCTGGACGTACGCAAGTACGGCCGCATTCTCCAAGCGGCAGTGGTGCTTTTCGGCAAGGAGTTCATGCCCGACTACCCGCAGTGCGAACTGCGCCTGGCCCGATTCCGCGGCTTGGACAAAACTGAGTTTATGGACCAGAAGAACGTACGCGGCCCGGCATTCAAACTCCTGGAAGAGGCCGAGCTGTTCTGCCAGCGGCATTTTCCTTTGCCCGGCAAGATCGTGTCTGGCAAACTCCAGCGCGAAGACCGGCCACTTATCCCACCTGACGCCATGCGGGAGATTCTGGTGAACGCGCTTATCCATCGGGACTACTCCAATGCGGGTGGAGCGATTTACCTGGCCATCTTCGATGACCGAGTGGAAGTCTGGAGCACGGGCAGGTTCCCGACCGGCATAACACCGGAGATGCTCTCCCGCGAGCACAAGTCCGTCCTGCGGAACCCAATCATTGCGGATGTTTTCCACCGGGCCGGGCTGATTGAAAAGTGGGGTCGTGGAACCAATCGCGTGATTGAAATGTGCCGCCAGGCGGGAATCCGTTCCCCTGAATTCCATGAGATCGCGGGATCGGCAGTGGTGAAGTTCCATGTGCCTGTCGGGGTAACCGTTCAAGTTGCCGACCAAGTAACCGCAGAAGTTACCGCACAAGTCACCGCACAAGTCACCGCAGAAGTCGCGGCGTTCTGCCGGGAACCCAAATCCTCGAAGGAGATTATGGCCGAGCTGGGCTTGAAGCACTGGAAAACTTTCCAGAGCAATTACCTTCTGCCCTTGATCAAGATAGGAATTGTAGAACGGACTATCCCTGACAAACCGCGGAGTAGCATGCAACGATATCGAACAACGGAAGCAGGAATGACAGTTTTGAAAAAGAAAGAAAAAGGAAGATGATGTTTTCTTTCAATTGTGCCGAAGCTTCCTATCGCACCGGAGCCGCAAGCGGCGGGAGCTTTTCGACGCCCAGGACGCCATTGACGCCCAGCGGGACCAGTTGATCGGGGGGATCGAAAAACAATTACGCCAGCGGCATGAAATTAAAACAGTGTTTTCGTTTCGGTGGAGGTTAGTATAGTTGGTATAATTAGGCTAATAACCTTTTTAGGAAATCTTTATCAGAGGAATCTGAAGGAGGAAACCAATGATATGTTTGATTGAAGCGCTAAATTATCGTTGTTTGCGCTATATTCAACAGCCACTAAGCTCTTTTCATATCCTGGTCGGGCCTAACGCCAGCGGGAAAACAACCTTCCTTGATGTCGTAGCTTTCCTCGGTCAGTTAGTCAGCGACGGGCTCGAAACCGCAATAACGAAAAACCGCACCGAGAACTTCCATGATCTTTTATGGAACGGAGAAGGTACCCGATTTGAACTTGCCATTGAAGCAACCATTCCCCCGGAAAAAGTTAAAACTCAAAAAAAACAATTTGACACTATTCGTTATGAGATTGCGGTCGGCATTAATAAAAATTCAGGAGAACTCGGGATCATCGAAGAAAGGGCTCTTTTAAAAAAATGGAAGGAAAAAAATACCCGGCAGAGAAATGTATTCCCGGCGGAATCCACTCCCCCCTCAACAATCATGAGTGGAAAAGCCAAGCCCGGCGAGCGGACTGTTCTCTGTAAAAATATAAACGGCAACGACAACTTTTATTCCGAAAACCAAGAAGAATCCGGAAAGGGATGGTACCCATCCATCCGTCTCGGGCCGCGCAAGTCAACCCTGGCCAGTCTTCACGAGGACGAATCGCGGTTCCCCGCTTCGACCTGGCTTAAAGGACTGCTCACGCAGGGGGTACAAACCTTCGTTTTGAATAGCCTTGCTATCAAGCGGGCAAGCCCTCCCGGAAAAAATCATAAATTTTTATCCGACGGTTCCAATTTGCCCTGGGTTATCGAGGAAATGCGCAGCCGAGATAAAAAAAGATTTAAAGATTGGATTAACCATATTAAGACTGCCTTGCCGGATATCTCGGACATCAAAACCGTGGAAAGACCGGACGATAAACACCGTTATCTCGCAATCAAATACCAAGGCGGCTTGGAAGTCCCCTCCTGGATGGTTTCCGATGGCACGCTCCGGTTTTTGGCACTGACTCTTCCCGCTTATTTGTCTGAATTTAAAGGTGTTTACTTGATCGAAGAGCCTGAAAATGGCATTCATCCCCGAGCTTTGGAACAGGTACTCCAATCACTTTCATCCGTTTATGACGCTCAAATCCTTTTGGCTACCCATTCACCGATAATCTTAAGTCTGGCCAAACTTGATGATGTCTTATGCTTCAGAAAAACCGATTCCGGCGCCACCGATATAATATCCGGAAAACAGCACCCCGATCTAAAAAATTGGAGAGGCGAACCCAACCTCAGCGTTATCTTCGCCAGCGGGGTGCTGTAATGGATGCGATTCCAATCCAACGCGATTTGCTTATCCTCGTGGCGGACGCCGATACGGAAGCCGCGCTAAAAGGAATCATCTCAAGGCCCAAGTCTTTGGGAATCCGACCGATTCAAGCCGATGTTAAACGCCATTTGGAAAGAGATTGCGGCTGCCGAGCAAGCGGGGTCGAATACCTCAATTCTTTTAGAAACCAATATCGGCACGCCTTATTGATTTTCGATTTGAAAGGATGTGGAGCGGAGAATCAAACCAGGGACCAGTTAGAATCCGAATTGGAACATAGACTTAACATCTCCGGTTGGGATGGAAGGGCAGCGGCTATCGTTATCAACCCCGAATTGGAAAATTGGATTTGGAGTGATTCGCCCCATGTCGGTAAGACTCTCGGGTGGGAGAAAACCGGCGCCAGTATAAAAGAATGGCTAAACCAAAAAAACCTTTGGCCGGATGGTTGTCATAAGCCTCCTGACCCTAAAGAAGCGTTTATGAAAGTGCTCAGGGAAGCCAAAAAACCGCGTTCATCTTCCCTTTACCAAACCTTGGCCGAAAAAGTCAGCTTTACCCGGTGTTCTGACGAAGCGTTTCGCAAGTTTATCAACACACTGAAGAAATGGTTTGGAGAAGAGGTAGGAACGGTTTGAATGGGTGGAAAATACCTTTACGCCAGCGGCATGAAATCAAACAGGTATTCGCATTCAGGTGGAAGATAGTATGATGCAAAAAACGGCCACACATCCTTTCGGCCGGCGTGAGGGCCTGGCCCTGGAATTCAAGGAAGCCGCCGAGGCTCTCCCCCAGGGCCTTTTCGAGACGGTTTGCGCATTTCTGAACCTTGATGGCGGGCTGATTGCTCTAGGTGTGGCTGATGATGGAACCGTGACCGGGGTTTCTTCGGAAGCGGTGGATCGGATGAAAACCGAGATTGCCAACTTATCAAATAACCCGAACAAACTGGATCCGCCGTTCCTGCTCTTCCCTCATGCGGTGGAAATCGGCGGGAAGTGGGTCATCAAGATTCAAGTCCCGACAAGTTCCCAGGTGCATAAGACAGGGGGTGTCGTGTTTCTCCGCGGCGAGGATGGGGATTACCGAATTACCGATCTAAACCGCATTGCCGGGCTTGTCAATCGCAAACTCAGTTTCTTCACTGAACAGCGTGTTCTGCCCCACTTGGAGATGACCGACCTCCGACCTGATCTCTTCGAGAAGGCCAGGCGGTTGATGCGGGGGCGCGCCCCTCAGCATCCGTGGGCCGATCTCGGTCCGGAGGAATTGCTGACCATTTCCGGGTTCGTGCGCAAGGATATGTTCACCGGCAAGGCAGGCTACACCCTGGCCGCCGCCTTGACGTTCGGCACCGACGAGATTATCCAGAGCGCCGTTCCCGGGTACAAGTTCGACGCGCTTCTCCGCCGACGCGACCGGGATCGTTACGACGACCGGTTGATTGTGCGCACGAACCTGATTGACGCCTTCGATCTGCTCATGGGTTTTGTCGAAAAACACCTCGAAGACCCGTTTTATCTGGAAGGAACAGCCAGCGTCAGTCTGCGCGCCCGCATTTTCCGCGAATTGGTGGCCAATATCATTGCCCATCGCGAGTACACGAGCGCCGCTCCGGCGACGATGGTGATTTACAAAGAAAAGGTCGAGTTCAAGAATCCGAACGTTCCTCACGGCCGCGGCCCCATTGATCCTCTAAACTTCACGCCCTATCCGAAGAATCCGACCCTGTGCAAATTTTTTATTCAGTTGGGCCGATACGAGGAACTTGGCTCCGGCGTAAACAACGTAACCAAGTATCTTCCGTTTTACGCCCCCGGAGCCGGCGCCCCATCCTTCATCGAAGACGATATGTTCACCACGGTTGTCCCCTTGGCTCCGACCGCCAGCGAAGTCGCCCCCGAAGTCGCCCCCGAAGTCACCCCCGAAGTCACCCCCGAAGTTAAAAAGATGCTTTCGGTTCTGACCGGCGAAATGACCCGAGAAGAAATCCAGGAAAAATTAGGACTTAAGGATGAAAAACACTTTAGGGAGAACTATCAGCAAGTCGCTGTGAAGCTGGGCCTGATCGAAATGACCATCCCGGATAAGCCCCGCAGCCGCCTGCAGAAATACCGGTTGACCCCAGCGGGCGAACGTGCCCTGAAGAAACGGCTCATAAAGGGCTCAAGTGATGAATGACAGGACATCAATCCCTAATCCAGTCATCGCGGACGTGTTCCATCGCGCGGGACTGATCGAAAAATGGGGGCGCGGCACCAACCGAGTCATTGCGATGTGCAAGAAGCACGGGGCGCCGCCGCCAAGGTTCGAGGAGCGGCAAGGCTTCATGATTGTCACGTTCAGAGCGCAAATGGTGGCCGAAAGTACTGCCGAGGTTTCCAGGGCCCAGTCAGGGGCCCAAGTCGGGCCCAAGTCGGGACCAAGTCGGGACCAAGTCGGGACCAAGTGGAAGTCCTGCGGCTTTGCCGTCAAGAACAGCCCTTGGTTGCAATGATGAATGCCGTCGGGCGGCAAAACCGCACCAAGTTCCGCGACGGCATCGTGAAACCGCTTATCGAAGCGGGGCTGTTGGAAATGACCATTCCGGATAAGCCCCGCAGCGGTAAGCAGAAATACCAATTGACCGAAAAAGGCCGTCTGCTTTTAGGAGAGCAGGCGGGAGGGACTAAATAATGCTTTTGCTCGTGGGATATCCGGAGACTCCCTACATAAACTCGAGCACTCCCTACATAAGGGAAAACACTCCCTACATAGCGCTCCGGACTCCCTGCATTTGGATTCCGAAGATTTCTTCGGCAACCGGTTCATTTTCGGCGACAACCTCCTGGCTCTCAAAACAAGTATTCGAATTTCGTTGGAAGCTGGTGTGATTTTTAAGGTAATATTTAACAATTCGACAAATGCCGACGAGTTCAATATCCGATTGCAGAAGTATCGGGGTATGGATAGCATTTATGGGAGGTGAAATATTATGAAAATCGAAGCCATAAGGTTAAAAAATTTCAAAACCTTCAGGGATGTGGAAATGACGGACATCCCTGCCATGTGCGTGCTTGTGGGTGCCAACGGCTCAGGAAAATCCACCCTGTTTAATGTTTTCGGTTTCCTGAAGGACGCATTAACCGATAACGTGCATGTAGCTCTGGTCAAACTGGGGGGAAGCCGAGGATTTTCAGAAGTTCGAAGCCGGAATACTGAGGGGCCTATAGAGATCGAACTTAAGTTTAGGGAAAAATCGAGCTCTCCTTTAATTACTTATACTTTGGCTATTAACGAAGAAAAAGGCCGCCCGGTGGTCGAACGCGAAGTGCTCAAATACCGGCGCGGAACTGCGGGCAAGCCTTGGCATTTCCTCGACTTTTCCAAAGGTGTCGGCTTCGCTGTTACGAATGAGCCAGAGGAAGTAAAACAAGAAACGCAACTGAAGAGGGAAGAACATACCCTCAAATCGCCGGAAATTCTTGCCGTAAAGGGTTTGGCGCAATTCGAGAAGTTTCCCGCCAGCCGGGCGCTCGGAGAACTCATCGAGAACTGGCATATTTCGGATTTCCATATCCAGCGCGCTCGTAATGAGCCCGAGGCCGGATATGCCGAGCACCTGTCGAGAGAGGGGGACAATCTTTCCCTGGTAACTGAATATCTGTACAAGAATCATCAAGAAGTTTTCACACGCATCATCGAGAAACTTAAACACCGGGTCCCCGGAATAACCAAGGTGGACGCCAAGACAACGGAAGAAGGGCGGGTGTTGCTCCGCTTCCAGGATGGGGCTTTCGAAGATCCTTTTCTCGCCCGCTATGTTTCCGATGGAACGATCAAAATGTTCGCATATCTGATATTGCTCTATGATCCCAAAGCGCACCCTCTCTTGTGCGTCGAGGAACCGGAAAACCAAATCTATCACAAACTTCTTGGGGAACTGGCCGAGGAATTCCGGGATTACTCGAAACGGGGAGGGCAGGTTTTCGTCTCGACCCATTCACCGGATTTCCTCAATGCCGCGCAGCTTGAAGAGGTCTTTTGGCTGGAAAAAAAGGACGGATACACGGTTATCCACCGCGCCCGCGATGACCAACAGATTTCCGCCTATATGAACGAAGGGGATCAGATGGGTTACCTCTGGAAGCAGGGTTTCTTCGGAGGAGCCCATCCGCAATGAGCGAAATCGTTTTCTTTCTCGAAGAGCTGTCCGCTGAAACTCTTCTTTCCGGTTTGTTGCCCCGCTTTTTACCTTCGGATATTTTCTGCCGGTATGTGGTTTTCGAAGGCAAGCAGGACTTGGAAAAGCAAATAATGCGCCGCATACGTGGGTACCGGGTCCCGGATGCTCGATTCGTGGTTTTGCGCGATCAGGACTCAGGGGATTGCAAGAGGATAAAAAGATTACTCAAAGAAAAATGTGCGGATGCCGGAAGACCGGATGCTTTGGTGAGGATTGCGTGCCGGGAACTGGAAAGCTGGTATCTTGCCGATCTGGCTGCGGTGGAAAAAGCTTTGGGCGCGCATGGGATAAGTCGGCTCCAAAAAAGGAGGCCATATCGCTCGCCTGATGAGGCTATGAATCCATCGCGTGTATTGGAGCGCATTTTCCCCCGCTATCAGAAGATTGACGGATCTCGTGCTATTGGCCCCCACCTTGACCTGGAAAATAAACGATCTCGAAGTTTTGCGCATTTCGTTTCGGCCGTTCGCCGATTGGCAGAGGCCCCTGGCGAAGCAGAACGGATATAAGCGTGGCCAATCACAAGACCAAACTCGAACTTACCTGGATTGGTAAGGAGAACCGGCCGAAGCTGGAGCCGCGGATTCTCGTAGAGGACCAGGGAAAATCCTACCATGCGAAGTTCCGAATTAAGACGGGCAAATCCGCAGATTTCGCAGATGAGCGCAGATTGACTTCGGGTCAGGATTCTTCTCCGCGAAAATCCGCGCAATCTGCGGATGAAGATTTCTTCGATAACCGGTTAATCTTCGGCGATAATCTCCTCGCCCTCAAGGCGCTCGAGCAGGAATTCACCGGAAAAATTAGGTGCGTGTTTATCGACCCACCGTACAATACAGGTTCGGCATTCACTCACTATGATGATGGCATTGAGCACTCTCTTTGGTTGACGCTAATGCGGGACCGACTGGAACTTATCTGGCGTCTGCTATCTGATGATGGTTCGCTTTGGATTACCATCGACGACAACGAGGCACACTATTTGAAAGTGTTATGTGACGAGATATTTGAGCGGGCGAATTTCGTTGCTAACGTGCTTTGGCAAAAGTCGCATACACGAGAGAACCGTACTGATATCTCAGCTGTTCACGACCATGTTCTTGTTTTCGCCAAACAACACGAAATTTTTAAGAATAAACGGAATCCCTTACCTGCTTCGGAAGACCAGTTGGGACGATACGAGAATCCCGATAATGACCCACGAGGGGCATGGGCGTCACTTCCTGCCCACGCCAAGGCCGAAAAAGGAAGACGGAAAGCACAGTTTTTCACAGTAACAACACCTTCAGGAAGAAAAGTGGACACGCCTGCAGGGCGGTGCTGGCTCTATACTGAAGAGCGGTTTCGCGAAATGGTTGAAGATAACCGAATATGGTTTGGAGCTGATGGTGCGAATGTCCCCCGCGTAAAAAAGTTCCTTTCGGAAGTTAAAGCCGGGCTAGTTCCCTCAACAATTTGGTTCCATTCTGAAGTGGGGACAACCGGAACAGCGAAAGCTGAACTAACCAGCTTGTTTCCCGGTGAAACACCGTTCTCCACGCCGAAGCCAGAGGCGCTGCTACAGAGAGTTTTACTGATTGCGACCAACCCAGGCGACCTCGTCCTCGATTCTTTCGCTGGTTCTGGTACGACCGGAGCGGTGGCGCATAAGATGGGGCGGCGGTGGATTATGGTGGAGCTAGGGGAGCATTGTCATACGCATATCATTCCGCGTCTCAAAAAAGTCATTGACGGCACGGACAAGGGCGGGATCACGGAAGCTGTCGGCTGGAAGGGAGGCGGGGGATTTCGTTATTACCGGCTGGCACCTTCGCTTTTGGAAAAAGACCAGTTCAACAACTGGATTATCAGCAAGAAATTCAACCCGGCGATGTTGGCCGAGGCTATCTGTAAGCTGGAGGGCTTCACTTACGCCCCGAGCGAAACGGTTTATTGGCAGCATGGCCACTCTACCGAGAATGACTATATCTATGTGACCACCCAGACGCTTACCCGCGAGCAATTTCAGAAATTGAGCGACGAAGTGGGCGAGGGGCGGAGCCTGCTGATTATGTGCGGGGCTTTCCGAGTGAAGAACCTTGATGAGTTCCCCAACCTGACCGTGAAAAAGATCCCGAAGGCAGTCCTCTCCCGCTGTGAATGGGGCAGGGACGATTACAGCCTGGAAATCGCGCATCTGCCGATGCGCGAAGCTGTCAGCGATCAGCGGTCAGAGGTCAGCGAAGAAGATACTGCGGGAAATCCGCGAAAATCCCGCACCAAAGAAGAACGTCGGGCCCAAGCTTCCCTCTTTGATCTGAACGGGAAGAAAGAGGTTCCGTCATGAAACCGCGGAGGCCGGAAATGCTGTATCGTCGTGTCCGGGAGATACTGGAATCGGCTCGGGCCTCCGTCTCGCGTTCCGTCAATACCACGCAGGTCGTGGCCGACTGGCTGATCGGGCGGGAGATCGTTGAAGAACAGCAACGGGGCAAGAAGCGGGCTGACTATGGCGTGCAGTTACTTCGGGATCTTTCAGAACGACTGCAATCTGACTTTGGCAGTGGGTATGCGGTGGATAATCTGGAATTGTTTCGCCGGTTTTATCTTGGATATCCGGAACTGATTTCCGATGCGGCGCGTCGGATTTCTCCGATGTCCACGATTTCCGACCCGGTGCGTCGGAAATCGTCAGGGCTTCGGAAGGCAGAACTCAGTCTTGAATGCCGGAAGGGGCTACCGGAGTCCTCGGCCATGACTTTGTCTCAAGACATTCTCCACGCACCGCGTGGAGAATCCTGGCGGCCCGGACATCTGCATCAGAATCTTTGTTGGACGCATTACCGGACTCTGTTGCGGGTGGACAAGCCGGAAGCGCGTGCTTTCTACGAGATTGAAGCCGTCAAGAACAACTGGGCGGCGCGCGAACTGGAGCGGCAGATCAACAGCCTTCTCTACGAACGCCTGGCCCTGAGCCGGGACAAGAAAGGGCTGATGCGGCTCGCGCTCAAGGGCCATGAGGTCCAAAAGCCCGCCGATGCGTTCAAGGACCCCGTAGTAATGGAATTTCTCGGCTTGCCGGAGTCGCCGAAACTGGTTGAGTCCGACCTGGAACAGGCGCTGATCGATAATTTGCAAACCTTCCTGCTCGAGTTGGGCAAAGGGTTTGCTTTTGTCTCTCGCCAGGAGCGGATTACGCTTGAAGGCGACCATTTTTACATTGATCTGGTTTTTTATCACACGGTTCTCAAATGTTATGTCTTAATCGATCTCAAGGTGGGGAAACTTTCGCACGGCGACCTCGGCCAGCTCCAACTATACGTGAATTACTTCGATCAAGAACGCCGTACGCCGGGCGACGGGCCGACGCTTGGGCTGATCCTTTGTACCGACAAGAACGACGCGGTCGTCAGGTACACGCTCGGGCCGGAGCAGGAAAAAAAGATCTTCGCCAGCCGTTACCGATTGCATTTGCCGACCGAAGCGGAGTTGAAGGCCGAAATCCGGCGGGAGCTTAAATCGCTGAGGCGGGAGGATGACAGTTTATGAACCAGCACGTTAATATGATTTCCAACCGCCTGAGCCTCCGCCCGCCCCAGCGGATTTCCCTGGAGATCCTGGCCCGGATCAGCGAATTAATCCCGCTCGAAAAGAATGCCGATTCCGCCCAGTCGCTGAACATTATCAAGTCCGAGTTTCCGACCGTCACCGATTTTGAACGGGATTTTCCCTCGCTATGTTTCGCGCTGGCGACCGGGGTCGGGAAAACGCGGCTCATGGGCGCGTTCATCGCCTACCTTTTTAAAGCCGAGGGGATCCGGCATTTCTTCGTGCTGGCCCCGAACCTGACCATCTATAACAAGCTCATAACCGATTTCACCCCCAATACCTCCAAGTATGTTTTCCAAGGAATCGCCGATTTTGCCGTCAATCCTCCGGAAATAATTACCGGGGACAATTACGAGAGCGGGCGGGGGATTCGCCGCACCGATCTTTTGCCGGGCGTTGATTGGGATCGCCCGGTTCACGTCAACATCTTTAATATCTCCAAGATCACCAGCATGGAAACGCCGGCCGGGGCCGCGAAAACCAATATTCCCAAATTCCGGCGTCTCCAGGAATACATCGGCCAGAGCTACTTCGAATACTTATCCAAGCTGGATGACCTGGTGCTTTTAATGGATGAATCCCACCGCTACCGGGCCTCGGCAGGGATGAAGGCCATCAGCGAACTCAAGCCGATTATCGGACTCGAACTAACCGCCACCCCCCACACGGAACGCGGTGGAGCAACTCAGCCGTTTCAAAACGTGATTTACAGTTATCCGCTTTCGGACGCGATGGCCGACGGATTCGTGAAGGAACCCGCCGTGGCCACGCGCGAGAACTTCGAGATCAAGAACTATAACGATGCCGGATTGGAGCGGCTCAAGCTCGAAGACGGGGTTCGCATCCATGAAAATACCAAGGTCGAGTTGGAAATATATGCGCGGGAAAACGGCAAAAGCATTGTAAAGCCGTTTATGCTGGTAATCGCGCGGGACACCGGGCACGCCGATGCTCTGATGAAAATCATCGAGGAGGATGCCTTTTTCGAGGGTCGCTATAAAGGCAAGGTTATCCAGGTTCATTCCAAACAGAGCGGAGAGGAGCGGGACGAGACGATCGAACAACTTATCAATGTGGAAAAACCGGAAAACCCGACCGAAATTGTCATCCACGTAAACATGCTCAAGGAAGGATGGGATGTCACCAATCTCTATACCATAGTTCCCCTGCGAGCCGCCAACTCGAAAACGTTGGTCGAACAGTCAATCGGACGCGGTCTGCGTCTGCCCTACGGCAAACGCACCGGGGTGGGGGCGGTGGACCGGTTGACCATCGTCTCGCACGATAAATTCCAGGAGATCGTGGATTACGCCAACAGCCCGGACTCCATCATCCGCGGCGGGCTCAGGATCATCCATATCACGGACGAACGGAATCAAGTCGTGATTGCCCAGCCGGAAATCATCAACCGTATTTTTCAGAGCGGAGCACAACATGACCCGCGTTTTAGCGCCGGGGAACAACAGGCGCTTTTTGAAACCCCCAAGGAAAGGGAGGCGGCCCAAGCCACTTTGGAGATCATCCGCCGGGAATATGAACGGCTTCCGCGCTCCGCTGACCTCAACAAACCGGAAATCCAGAAGGAGATCGCCGAGAAGGTCAAGGAAATCATCTCTCCGGCGCAAGCTGAATTGGAGGGCATCGGGGAACGGGTAAATGTGGCCGAAGTCGTAGCCAAGACCATAGCCCTGCGAAACGAGCTTTCCATCGATATTCCGAAAATCACGGTCCAACCCGCGGGCGAGGTCAGCCGGGGTTATATGGAATTCCAGCTTGACCTATCGGGAGTGAGACTCCCGCCGGTGGATAACGAAATCCTGATTCAGGAACTGCATCGGCGGGAACAGCACCGGCTCATGAGCGGCACCGGCATTATTCCCGAAAAGCGGTTGGAAGATTACCTCGTACGCGGCCTAATTGATTTCAACGACATCTGCTATGACGATCACGCGGAACTGCTTTATAAGCTGACCGGGCAGGCCGTCGCTCACCTCCGCTCTTACCTTAAAAACGAGGAAGAAATTTTAAATGTCCTGCAATATCACCAGCAGCAGCTGGTCGATATAATCCATACCCAGATGCAGAAACATTTTAAGGAGAAGGCGACGACATACGAGGCCCATGTCAGCAAAGGATTCATTACGCTCCGGCCCAACAACTATTCCTCCCCTGTGGGCGAGTCCGAGCGAGATTTCCGGGCGCCGGTGTCTGAAAAACAGGATATCCGAAAGATGATTTTCGGCGGGTTCCGCAAATGCCTTTACGGGGTGCAGAAATTCGATTCGGACCCGGAGCGCCGATTCGCGATGGTCCTGGAGCACGATAAAGACGTGCTCAAGTGGTTCAAACCCGCCAAGGGGGATTTCCAGATTCATTATTCGAATGATTTATCATACGAGCCTGATTTCGTGGTAGAAGCGAAAACGGCGAAGTTCCTATGCGAGCCGAAACGTGCCTCCGAAATGACGGATGTAGAGGTATTAGCCAAGGCTGAGGCGGCGGTGAAATGGTGTCAGCACGCGACGGAGCATGAGCGGAAAAATGGCGGGAAACCGTGGTCGTACCTTCTCAT
>Ga0315289_10007304_pt1 | contig 16104 bp, 11 predicted proteins | sample YL17G11_40_MG_FD_203452 | JGI IMG/M metagenome (GOLD analysis project Ga0315289, IMG submission 203452) | Sediment microbial communities from Yellowstone Lake, YNP, Wyoming, USA - YL17G11_40 | ecosystem: Environmental > Aquatic > Freshwater > Lake > Sediment | place: USA: Wyoming | collected... | reverse complement strand
AGCTCAACGCGCGCCGTGGCTGCTTTCTCTTTAGGGAGCGCGTCGAGGAGCTTTCCGTAGCCATTGATCAATTCCGTGTCGGCTTCTGCCAGCGCGCGCCTGATCTCGTCGCCCTGATTCTCCCACGCGGGCACAAGAGAAACACCGTAGCCCTTTGACGAAACTCGTTCCTTTGTCGAAAGCCAGGCGATCTTGTCATTGAGAAGGGCCAGGCGATCCGCATCGGTTAGAGATCCCTCACTGGAATCAAACCGCGCCCGAGCCTGGTCCTCATCAACGAGGGCTCTCCCAAGATCTGCCGCGAGGGACTCTCGTTCCGAGATCGAGGCCGACAACCACTCAGCCGCCAGGGCAGCCGCTGCTTGTTGGCGCGCCAGGATAGCCGTCGCGATCTCTGGTGGCAATACGATGCTGCCGCGCAACCCGTTGAGAATTGCCCCCCCCTCGCCAGCCGATATGCTGGGGCCAAGATCGGCTGAGGCGCGAGCGGCTTTCAGTGCGTTCGCCGCCTGGTCGTCGCCGAGTTGCCCGTAGACCGCAAGCACTGCATCCAGGACCGCCCGCCTCTGAGCGGGTAACAAGGTCAGGCTGTGCTGAGCGATGCTTTCAGCCTGCGTCAGCCCCGCGCGAGTGAGATCCCGCTCATCGAGAGCCATAAACCCGCGCACTGCCTGAAGCGAGAGATCGGCTCTAGCGGCATCGCTCAGGTACGGAGCCAGGGCCGCCTGATCCAGTGCAACCCGGTAAGCAAGCCGGGCACGGGCGGGTTCAGTAGCGAGAAAACGCTGCGCGAGCAGCAACCACAGCCCGCTGCGCGAGGCATCAGAGAGCCAAGTACTGCTCGCCAGGCCGGCATAAGCGGTCTCCACCTCACCCGCAGTGAGCGCGGCTTTGATGACTCGCTCATCCTCTTCACCCGCCAAGGGCAGCACTGCGAGATCGGGGGCCACCGCACCTACCTTGGTCTCGGCAAGGGGATTTGCCCATGTCGCGTCGGCAACCGACTGTCGAGAAAGGTTGAAGTAAGCAACTAGCAGGACGATGCCGGCGACCACGAGGATCAATGCCGCCGAAGCCAGACCTACCATCAACGAGTTGGGCTTTAGCTTCTTATCCATTTGCTCTATTGCGTGAGGTGGATTGGTGACTCAGCCTGCGGGAGTATATCACAGCGGCTGGCAAACGGGAACTGACGAGATGGCCGAGCGCCTGTTTGCTAAATCCGGGCCGGTATGCTAGACTGGCGACTTGTGTCCGGCGGAAGCCGCCGAAAGCCCATCACATCTGGCTGGAGAACCCAAGCGCATGACCGGCCGCGGCTGTGCTGACCATCACAGCTTCAATTTGCTACCCACCCCACTGCTTGGCACAAGCCAACCGTGCGCCACTAAGAAGCCGCTAACCTCGCCGGAGGAGCGGGGCGCAGAGCCTTTGATCTTAGGCATCAATGTGCGAGATCACGGCCCAGAGTATCTCCTGGGCGAGAACGCTGAGTCGGGTCAACCAGACAATCCCACAACAGGAGCGTGGCACAACCTATGGTAGTTGCTGAACCTACAACGCCCTCGCGCTTCGCCAATTGGCTGGAGGGAAAGCGCGGCGGTCGGATCGTCAGCTTCGTGGTGATACCAGTCCTGCTCATCCTGGCGCTGCTCCTTCCGCCCATTTCACTAGTGCAAAGGGTTGCCGACCTGGGTACCGCTCGCATCACAGAGGCTGGCGGCACCGTCACCGATCCCGATGGCACGCAGGTCATCTTCCTTCCAGGCACAACCGAACGACCCTTCCGGGCGTCGCTCACGTCGATCCCGCGTGTGAGCTTCTTGGAAGGCAGCGCAGGAAAGGGTCTCCTGAAAGCCGCGCAGGCGATCCCACCGCGGCTGATCGCCAAGAGTCCTTTCTACAGACTGAGGTTGGGGGGGCAGCCTCCCAGCCAATCGACCTGGGTTGTGCCGATCCCAAACGACAGCGAGCCCTACGAGACGCTCGATGTCTATACCTGGAACGAGCAAAGCCAGACCTGGGAGTGGATGCCACACAAAGTCATCCGCGAAGATGATCAGATCGAGTCGCGCCTCAATGCAGTGCCCAGCTCGCTGATGATCGTGCAGACCAACCCGGAGCCGGCACTGGTATCGACCGATTTGGCCACTGCCGCCGCTCTGCCGGCCGACGCTCAGGGAGCACTGGCGACCGTTCATCCCGTGGGGATGTACCTCGGTGACAGCGGCGGCCTGACAGGCGCCGTTGACGCGACGTTCGACCAGCTCGGAGGCAGCTATGCGGTGATGCCGGTCATCCGAAACTACGATGGGCCCGTTGTGCGCAGTGACCTGCTCGCAAACATGCTTGTCGACAGCGCGCAACGTGAAGCACACGTCAGGGCCCTCGTTGACCTATCTGTGGCGAACCTGTACGAGGGCGTCGACATTGACTACAGGGGCCTCGACAAGAACCTCAGAGGTGAGTACAACCAGTTCATCGCTGAGCTGGCGAGCCAACTTCACGCTCAGGGTAAGAAGCTGAGCGTGCGGGTTGAGCCAGCCGCGCAGGTGTCTGAGGATCAATGGGAGACTGGCCCGTATGACTGGCAGACCATCGGCATGTTGGCCGATACGGTCAAGGTGCCTGCACCGGTGAATCCACAAGCGTATACGCCGGGTGGGCAGTTCGATGCATTGCTGACTTATGCTGTCGGGCAGATCGATCGTTACAAGCTTCAGATGGTGCTGAGCGGGCAGAGCGTCGAGCAGGCCGGCAGCTACTTGCTTCAGAAGAAATACCGTGATGCGCTGCAATCGCTGATGGGGCGCATCCAGGCCGACCAGACGGTTGTTGAGCCGGGGAAACCGTTGAACCTGGCGCTTGTCTCCGAACGGCCCAACAGCGGGCTCGTCTATGACCCCAACATCGGCACCTACGTTTATCGCTACCAAGATGACCAGGGCAACGCCCGCACCGTATGGCTGGAGAACGCCGCGAGCCTAAGTCATAAGCTGGAGCTGCTGAAGCATTACAACATCCAGGGCGTTACCCTTGAGAACTTGCCGGCTGACGGGCAGGACACCGATCTGTGGCCGTTGATGCGTGACTTCCAGCTGGGGCAGCTGAAGGCCATCGACAGCAATTTCGTGGTTGAATGGAAGCTGAAGGGTCAGGACGGGCAGGTCGTGAGCGAGCTTCGCCCGCTCGGAGATTCGAACGTAGTGCTGGCAGCTCCGAACTCGCCAGGCGAGCTGCAAATCCAAGCCTCGATCCTTGACCGCGGCCAGGTGGTACAAACCCAAGACGGAACACCGATCGCAGTGGCAACTTACACGCCGGTTCCCACGCCGACGCCGCTTTTCACTCCTACCCCTGAAGCAACGCCCACCCCTTCCTTTGCGGAGCTGACGGTCACTTCTGCTACGATCAACGTTCGCGCTGGGCCTGGGACCGCATATCCTCGGGTGGGGCAAGTCAGACAAGGGGAAACCTATCAGATTTCGGGACGGAACGCGGCCGGTGATTGGTATCAGATCTCTTACAATGGTGAGCCTGCGTGGGTCACTGCCCAGATGGTTTCCGCAAGCGGCCCCGTGGACAGCGTGGCCCTGATCGAGGTCGGCCCGCCCCCGCCGGCCGCAAGCACGAGTAGTGGTGCGACCTATCCCGCTGCCGGTGGCTATTTTGGCTATGGGGTACAGGCGCAGGTCTACGGGGGCGCCGACTTAGGCTATGTCGCGAGCGCAACCAAGGGGATGGGTTTCAACTGGGTCAAGTATCAGGTGCCCTGGAAGGATTTTGAGGGTAGCAAAGGCTCTTATGGATGGGGCGGGATGGACTCCATCGTGGGCTCTCTTGCCGGAAATGGCTTGAACATCCTCGTATCCATCGTGAAGGCCCCAAACTGGGCTCGCCCCTCGGGCACCGATCTCAGCGTTGAGGGGCCTCCCGCCAACCTGCAGGACTATGCAGATTTCGTTGGGGCATTCGCGGCCCGCTACAAGGGGCAGGTCAAGGCCATCGAGGTCTGGAACGAACAGAACCTCTGGTATGAGTGGGGTCACGAGCCGCTGGATCCCGGCAGGTATGTAGACATGCTGTGCCGTGCCTATGCAGCCATCAAGGCGGCTGACCCAGGCATGGTCGTGGTGGCTGGCGCTCTGACGCCTACAGGTGTGAACGACGGATCAACAGCCATCGATGATGCGGCGTACCTGCAGCGCATGTACGCGGCAGGCGCCCGACGGTGTTTAGATGCCGTTGGTGCACACCCGAGTGGCTATAACAACCCACCTGATGCCAAGTTCGGCTACTCTGACCCGACTGCCCCCAGCTTCAAGAACCACCCGAGCTTCTTTTTTCGCGACACGATGGAACGCTACCGGGCGATCATGGTGGCCAATGGTGACACCGGCAAGCGAATCTGGCCTACCGAATTTGGCTGGGCCTCGACGCCTAACCCTATTTCGGGCTACGAGTATGCCCGCGACAATACGGAAGACGAGCAGGCACAGTTCTTTGTCCGGGCCTACCAGATGGCGAAGGCCTGGGGCTGGGTGGGCCCCATGTTCTTGTGGAACCTCAATTTCGGTATCACCAACCCAGGGACAGAGCTGGCCGCGTTCGGCATCGCAGGGCGCCCGGCACAATCGGCCCTGGCTGCAATGCCTAAGTAGTAGATCACTGATTGGTCCCGGGCACCCAACCTCCCGGGTAATGTGGCCTGAGCCGCAACAAGCGTAGGATCGGGTGGTGTGCCGATCCTACGCTGTCATATGAACCTGGAAAGCCCCGCGTGCAGGCGGGGCAGGCGGGCGCTGTGCCGTCAGATAGCGAACACGGAGGACTCTCACAACAATGCAGCCACATCGCATCACTTGGAGAGCGGCCTGGCCGTGGCTCGTGGGCTTGATCATCCTGGGAGGACTCGGGTTCGCAGCAGCTTTCCTGCCCTCTCGTATGTCACCGAGCGGTTCAAATGCTGGAATCGCACCTATTGCCGGCACAGTGACCCCCCAAGCAGACATTCCGGGGACTCAGTTGGCTCAGGCATCGGAAGCTTCTGCAGCGACGGCGACCGCGATCCCGGCAACCCCAACTTCCATCCCTCCGACTGCGACGCCCACGAGCTATCCGACGGCGACCGCGACAGCAACCGCCAGCCCGACGCTGGGTCCCACCGAGACGCCGCTTCCCACAGCAACGCCAAGCACGCCGCAGGTGACGGTGATCGGCGACGTGATCAATGCCCGTTCCGGGCCCGGCACATCATATCCTGTGGTAGGAAAGGCGCGTGCGGGAGATGCCTTCCCTGTCACGGGTAAGAGCGCCGACGGGAAGTGGTGGGAGATCGCCTTCGGCGAGCGCAAAGCGTGGGTATTTGGCGACCTGGTGACCACCTCGGGGCCCATCCAAACCCTCGCGGTTATCGAGGTGGCGCCCCCACCTACAGCGATGCCGCAGGCGGCGGCCGTCAGCGCCGGTCCTGCGCCGCGGCCTTCAGGTGGTGGCTTCTTCGCCTACGGAATTCAGATCGACCCGTCGGGGGATCGTGGCGCTGCCATCGGAGCTGTTAGGAACATGGGTATCGGCTGGGTGAAATTCCAGCTGCCCTGGAAGGATTTTGAGGGCACCCAGGGCACGAAGAACTTCCCCGACGATGTCGTGAACGATTTGAACAGTAACGGCATTAGCATTCTCGCCAGCATCGTTAAGGCGCCTGCTTGGGCGCGTCCCGCCAACACGAACCTCAGCGTGGAGGGCCCCCCCGCCAATCCGCAAGACTATGCGAGCTATGTGGGGGCGTTCGCTGCACGCTACTGTGGTCGAGTCCAGGCCATCGAGGTCTGGAACGAGCAGAACCTTTGGTATGAATGGGGCGGTGAGCCGCTGGATGCTCGCCGCTACGTGCAGCTGCTGGCCGCAGCTTACCGAGCGATCAAAGGTGCGTGCCCTGGGATGATCGTCGTCAGTGGCGCGCCTACTCCGACCGGCGCGCAGCCGCCGGCCGCGATCCGCGATACACTGTACCTGGAGCAGATGTACCAAGCGGGTCTGAAGAACTATTGCGATGCGGTCGGCGTTCATCCCAGCGGCTACGGCAACCCGCCTGACGTGCGGGTGCAGGACCTCCAGGCAGGGAACTACACGCGACCATCCCACGTCAACGATTCGTCCTTCTACTTCCGGAACACGATGGAACAGTACCGCAATATCATGATGAAGTACGGCGACGGCAGGAAGCGCCTCTGGCCGACGGAATTCGGCTGGGCCTCCTCAAGCAATCCCTTCCCAGGATATGAATACGCCCTCTACAACAACGAGCAGCAGCAGGGCGAGTACATCGTGCGAGCCTATCAGATGATGCGCGATTGGGGCTTTGTGGGCGTGGCGTTTCTGTGGAACCTGAATTACAACGTCAGCCAACCGGCCACGGAGTTGGCAGCCTTTGGCATCATGGGTCGTCCTGCCTACGAAATGCTTCGCGCGGCGCCCAAGTAGGCGATTAGAGGGCGGGCGAAGACCGAACGGGCGCGCCGCGAGGGTGCGCCGACCGAAGGAGAGAACCACCCCGATGATGCGCCCTACCACAGGAAACAGACGGCCATGGGTATGGCTGCTCTTGCTCGTGGGTTTGCTTGTCGTCGGACCCATGCTGGGATCCTGCGCGTCAGACACGCTCGCGCCAACGCCGACCCCCACTAAGACGCCCAGGCCCAGTGCAACCATAGCAGCAATGGCCTCGGGAGCCACCATCGAAACCGCGCAAAGCCCCGTTGCATCGCCTGCGGCTACCGCCGCGGTCGCCCCAACTGACACTGCGCAGGTGGCGAGCGCGTCGACTAACACGCCTCTCCCGGCAAGCCCAACTGCCCCACCGCCGACGGCGCGCCCCCCGGCCGTGTCAGGGGCGATGTCGTCGCCAGACTTTGGGATGCAGGCCTTTCTATGGTGGCGCCCTGAGGTAGCTGACCGCGACCTGGGGCTGATTAAGGATGCGGGCTTTAATTGGGTGAAGCAGTTGGTCTCGTGGCAGGACATCGAAGGGGCCGGCAAGGGCGCGTACGACTGGGGCAATATGGACCGGGTCGTTGATGAGGTCCAGCAATACGGGTTGAAGCTGCTCGTACGCGTGAGCCAGGACCCCGACCGGGCTTTCTGGGCTGGCACGCCACCCGGCAATGCGCAAGCCTTCGCGGGCTTCCTTGGCGCTCTCGCCGGGCGCTACAAGGGACGCATCCAGGCATACCAAATCTGGAACGAGCCCAACCTGGCACGCGAGTGGGGGGGAAGCCGCCCGGATCCTGCCGGCTATGCGAAAATGCTCCGTGCTGCCTACCAGGCTGTCAAGGCGGCAGACCCAAATGCCATTGTGGTGACGGCTGGAATGGCGCCGACGACAGAAGACAGCAACCGTGCCGTGCCCGACGTCCGATTCTACCAGGGTCTCTACGACGCCATGGGCAAGAATAGCACCGGCTACTTCGACATGCTCGGTGTCCATGGCGCGGGCTATGCCGTTTCCCCGGAAACCGATCCGCAGGTTGTTGTGGACGATCCCAAACTCCATAACAGCGACCCGAGCGCCCCGGAACTGCTGCGCGTGTACGCGTTTCGCCATATCGAAGACATCCGCGACCTTATGGTTCGCAACGGAGATAGCAACAAGCGCGTGGCCGTGCTCGAGTTCGGCTGGACCACTGACCCAAGGCCGAACTCGCCGTACTACTGGCATGGCGCCGGCGCCGGAATCGACGAGAACAAGAAAGGCGACTACCTGGTTCGGGCCTACCAATGGGCGACCGACCACTGGAAGCCATGGATTGCGTTGATGAGCACGATCTACCTGCCAGACGTGAACTGGACAAAGGATGATGAGCAGTATTGGTGGTCCGTGATCGGGCCGGGCTATCCTGACCTCTACCTGAGGCCAGCCTATGTCAAGTTGTGCGCCTATGCGAACGGCCTGTCTGGGCAGCGCTGCAAACTCGCTCCCCAATGACCTGGATGGATGAAAGCGCGAGTGCGGTCGTTGAGCCGGTGGGGCAAACGGGAAGCGGAGCTTTTCGTTCTACTGCTCGCAGGCCTTGAGGCCGCGTTTCTGCTCCTCTACAGGCGAGTCAACCTGGACGAAGGCTGGTACCTGTGGGCCAGCAAGCTCGTATATGAGGGGAAGCTGCCCTATCGGGACTTCCCCTTCCCGCAGAGCCCACTCCTCCCCTATGTTTACGGACTCGTCCAGCGGTTGTTCGGCCAGGGACTGTACCAGGGTCGGCTGACCAGCATCCTTTTGGCCATGACGACGCTGGTCGTCGGCACGCAACTTGCACGGCGCCGTGGCGGCCCCGGCGCTGCGCTGGTCTTTCTTCTGCTCGAGGTCAGCACGCTCTACGCCGCCGCCTTCTCCTACGCCTATATCGCCCCCTATGCCCTGGCCGGCCTGCTGCTCCTGCTGGGGTGCTACTTTGCTTTTGCGCGCCCTCCTGATTGGCGCCGAGACACGTTGGCGACGGCCTGCGTCATGCTGGCGGCGGGAGCGCGCCTTTCATCGGCCGCAGTCATGATCCCCTTGGCCGCCTACCTGGTTTACACGAGCCCGAACAGGCGGCTGGCCGCGCTTACGGTGGTCGTCTCGGCTATGGTGTGCCTGGGCGTCGTGTTCGGGCCGTTCCTGGGCACGGGTAAGCACCTCATGGCGTATGATATCCTGGGCTTCCACACCGATCGCGTGCCGCTTGAATGGCAGCTCATCAGCGTGCGAAGAAGCCTGCTGCGCAGCGTCAGAGACTTCGCTGTGCCTGTGCTCGTGGCGGCAGCCGGCGCAGCGGCTGCCGTCGTGGCTGTGTGGCACGTCCGCGATCGCCGTAAAGCGGTACGATCTCATCTGCCCGAACTCACAATCGGCTTATCAGTCGCGTCACTCGGGTTCGCGCATCTCCTCCCGCGAACAACGGACAGCTACTACAACGCGCTGCAGATGCCACTCCTCAACGTGCTGAACGCCTTGTTGTTGATGTGGGCCTGGAGCCAAACACGAAGGCGCGGCATGTCGCGTCGGGCCGGCTGGATGTGGCTTGCGGGCTTGCTGTTCGTGAATGTGGCGACGCAGGCGGTGACGATAGCGCGGGCCAGCCTGATCGCCGTGCCTTTGCAGAACCAAGTCGAAGTAGTAAAGAAAGCGAGCTACTTCATCAAAGAATCAGCTTCTCCGGGAAGCCTGCTCGTGACATTCGACACCCCACTCGCTGTCGAGTCAGGGCTCGATGTGCCGGCTGGTTTTGAGATGTCGTATTTCGGGTATCAGCCTACCTGGTCCACCGAACGCGCCCGCGAGTACAGGGTCATCAACAACGAGCTTTTGCTGGAGGCGCTTCGTGGACACGCCGGCGCCGCCGCTTTCACGGAGTACGACCTCAACCTGCTATATGGCGAGCGCGACCGAATCCTGGCCGCCCTGCACGATGGCTACCGCTGGGCCAACACAGTGCCGGGCTTCGGACCCTTCGGAGAAGACCTCTGGATCTATGTGCGTCCTCAGCACCGAGCGCCCAAAGTGATGCACCCGCAGGATGTCCGGCTAGGTGATGGGATCGAGTTCCTGGGTTATGACTTGGCGGCAGGCACGCACCATCGGGACGATCCTCTGCAGCTAGCTCTTTACTGGCGCGCCCAGACCCCTCCACGCGAATCCCACACTGTGTTCGTGCACCTGCTGGATCGAGATGGCCGGCTTGTGTCTGGTTGGGACAATCGTCCGTGTCGCGGGACGTGCCTGACATCATCATGGGAAAGCGGCGAGGTGATCCGGGACGAGTACGCTCTGCCGCTAGATGGGTCGCTGCCGCCTGGGGAGTACACGATGGAAACGGGCATGTACGATGCCCAGACGGGAGTGCGCCTGGACATCCTATCCGACACGGGCGCGAAGGTGGACGACAGGATCGTCTTGGGGAGCGTCACGCTGGAGTAGGCGCGAGTTTGCGTGGTCGCAAGAAAGCTGCTATGATAGCTGGTGGAAAGGGCGAGTAGCTCAGTTGGTTAGAGCGCACGGTTCACATCCGTGAGGTCGTGGGTTCGAGTCCCTCCCCGCCCACCTGGGTCCTCATGGGTAGGCGAAATGACTACCCGTGAGGTCTCTGGTTCCGAAGTCATCACTATCTCAGACCACACGGTTCCTCGGTTCTCAGGTCGCTCTCTGGGTCAAAAAAACGCAGCCGCCGGTTATCGGTATTCAACCCGCTGGTTATCGGTATTGCTGCCCAGAGAGGAGACCACAAGGATGAAAAAGAGCATCACGCTGACCCAGGCGTGCGACGGGCTGGTGCGCTACAAGACCTACGGCGGGTTGGCGATCAGCGAGAAGTGCCAGGTGATGGACAAGACCAACAACCCGATCGCCAACCTCTACGCCGCCGGGGCGTGCCAGGGCGAGACCCCCCCGAACGTGCATGATGTCTGCGCCATCGGGACGCATGCGGGCCAGCAGATGGCCGCCGCGGTGAAGGGCAACCCCGCGGGCTCCGCCGGGCGGGGCAAGGCATAGACTCGCCCGACCCGTGATCACGCCTGTCGAAGCGCCTGAAGCCAGGTTAGCATCGTCGTCGTATGCGATCGGATGCGGGAGGTGAGCGCGGGGGATGAATAGCGCGTTGACGTGCCGATAATACAATGCGCCCCGACGGTTTGCCCGTCGAGGCGCATTGTATTCTGAAGCAGCTGGCTCCTTGCCTGATCTGCGTCTGATCACCGCTGCGGCATAGCGCGCCGCATAAACCGCCACACCCCCACACCCGCGATCAGGAACGTGATCAGCGCCAGGCCGATCGCGCTGCCCGCGTCCGCATTTGATGCCGTTGACCGTGGAAAACGTGGACACGCTGCTTTCCTGAGCCCACGTGCCGCCACCTGGCCGCCAGAAGCGCAGGCTGCTTTCAGTCAGGCTGCCCAATTCACCGGCGGTAGAGCAGAGTTGCATGGTAAGTCGGCCAGCTTCAGGCGCAGAAAGCGCCGAACGAAGCCAATCACGCCGGCGCGGGCGCCATGCGCTGCTCCAGCCGGTCCAGCCGCTCGTGCAGCAGCCGATTCTCCTGCTCCAATCCGCCGGCACGCGAGGAGAGGGCCGGGTCGTGCTCCCACCAATCAATCCCCATCTCCTTCGCCTTGTCCACCGATGCGATCAGCAGCCGGATTTTGATGTCGAGCAACTCAATATCGGCCAGCGAAATCTTGATGTCACCCGCGATAACGATGCCCTTGTCGAGGACGCGTTCGAGGATGTCCGCCAAGCTGGAACCCTGCGTCGAGTGGGTGATTTGTCCGGTTTGTGCCATCGTGTCCCCCTACATCAGGTCGCCCAGCGGCCCCAGGTTCAGATTCAGGTCTTCGTCCTTCAGGTTGAAGGCCCCTTGCAGCTCTTTCATCCGCTCGGCCAGCCGCAAAAATGTCAGGCCCAGCCGCTCGACCTCTTCGTCGGTCAGGCGGCCGCCCTCGATGCGGCGGAGGGCCTGCTTCTCCAAGAGGCGGCGGAGCAGCTCGATCAGCGTCAGTACCAACTTCGCCAGGCCCCGTTCGACTTCTTCGGGGTTGGCGTCAATGCGCGAGGGCAGGGCATGGTCGAGCTTTTCCAATTCAGCGGCCATGCGCGTCAGTCCGTCATCCGAGGAGGGCGGCAGGCAGGTCTTGGACTCGACACGCGACGCGTGCCCCGCTGTTCCGGGCATGGCGCTCATACGCTCGCGACCGCAGCTTTATCCAGCCGGTCAAGAATGTCTATCGCCAGATGGAAACGCCCCTCCGCCTCGAAGCCCGCGGCGATCGCCAGCAGGTCGCGCTGGGCGCTTTCGGCTTCTTCGGTGCCGGGGTGTTCCTGCATGATCCGCAGATAGGTATCCTCGGCCTGGCTGAGTTTGCCCAGCCGATACCAGGTCCGGCCCATGCGCAACATGGAAACGCGGGCGGCGACGGTGATGTCTACAGGATTCGTCATGAGAAGACTCCTTGTGTTATGTGTTCCTTGGTTACGAAATGATAGGGCGGCCATGGGCCGGTGCACACCAGGTCCAGATCGGGCCGCTCGCGCTGCATCTGCGCCGCAGCGGCGAGCAGGGCGGCCATGTCGCTCCGGGGCGTCAAAAAGGCTGCGCTGACCGGCATGGCCGCGGTGGTCAAGAGACGAGTGGTGCTGTCGCTGGCGAGCGGCTTGAGCCGGGCCAGGCACCAGGTTTCGAGCGCCTGGGCTGCTTCGCGGAGCCGGCGCTCGGTCGCGACTTCGCGCGCCCGGGTCAGCAGATAGCGTGTGCCGGGTCGCTCGTCGCCTGGGTTAGCAGCTTGTGCGGGCGGTTCCGGCATCGCTTCGGGATCCCACAAGACGCGCACCCCGATTTCGACTTGGCCGGCCAGGCGCGCCAGGTCGGCGGCGAAGGTGGCGTAGCGTTCGGCCAGGGTCGCCAGCAGGCTATCGGCGTCGAGCACCGTGCCGAAGCGCACGGGCAGCGTGCTGCGCTGCACCATCAGCGCCTCGACGACCCGCTCGTGACCCAACAACTGCTCCGGGTCGGGCCGCACGCCCTCCGACGCCACGGGACTGACGGCCGCTGCCAGGTCGCGATAGGGCAGCAGCGTCACGGCCGCGTCCGCCAGGCCGGTGAGCGCCGGTTCGAGCGGGTGCGCACCGGTGACGATGGCGTAGAGGTAGAAGCGGTCGGAAATCATCGGGAATGCCTATTCGGTAACCTGCTGCAACCTGGCTTCCGGCGACACGCCGGCCGCGGCGCTCAGCGAGTAGCGCTCGGTGTGCTTCTCCATCGTCTCCACCGAGGTCAGGATGATCTTCAACCCCAGGTAAATCAGGTCAACGTCGGCGACTGAAATCACCAGGTCGCCGGCGATGACGACGCCTTTGTTCAGGATGCGGTCGAGCAGCTCGAACAGGGTGACCTCCTGCTCGCGCATGGCGGAGTTAGCCACGAAAGCTCCTTAAGGTGTCCTGGCGGCTGCGATTTCAATCGCGCAGTCGCGTGAAGTTGTACGCGGGCCAGGGGCCGCTCAGCTCGAACTGGAAGCCGCGGCTGCCGTATTCGGCGGCGATCTCGGCCAGCGCGGCATGGAATGCGTCGAGCGCCGTGGCGTCCACCAGGTACGCCGCGTTGAGCAGCATTCGCTCGGTCCGGCCGGTAATCTCCGTGCTCTGCAATGGGTTCAGCGCCGCGGCCACGCTCTGTTCGGTTAAGGCCGTGTGGGTGCGATCGGCGACCTCCAGCTCCACCCGTTCGCTCTCGTGATCGCTGGTCTCCTGCAGCTTGCGGGCCAGCAGATAGGCCGCGCCCTTCGGCTTACTCACGATCTCGGCGCGGAGCCGCGCCACCTCGGGGCTGATCTCGGCGATGTGGGCTGCCAGGGTCGCATTGTCGCAATAGAGCTTCAGGCCCCACTCCTGCCGCCCCCGCAGATGGCCGAGCAGGGCGACGAACTCGTCGTAGTGCGCCGCCAGAAATTCCGCCACACCGTCCTGGCTCAGATAGATCGTCGCGAACTTCATGGGCGCCAGCGTTGCCAGCGGCAGCACGGCGTCGAGCACGGCCTGGTGCGTCCGCACGCGGGCTTCCAGCCAGGCCAGATCGGCCAATTGCGCTTCGAGCGCCTCCTGGCCCCACTCGTCCAGCGGCGCCTCGCTGACCACGGCCGCCAGATCGCGGTAGGGCAGCAACGTGACCGGATACCCTGCGGCCACGCCATGCTCCGGCAAGCCCGCCAGCGCGACGCGATCCACGATGCCGTAAACGTAAAGGCCCAGAGCAACGGATGGAAGCGGATAAACGGACGGCGCTTGTCGCTCAGGGGCGCTCGCCGCATGACTGGCTTGCGGGATGATGTGCTCGTCTGGCGCCGCTGGTAGTTCAGCGGCCTGGGTTTGACCCCCACCCTGATCATCATTCCCGTGTCTACCATCGCTTATCCGCTTATCCGTTCCTATCCGCTGCCCCAGCTCCTCCAACAACGCCTCCACCATCGCCGCCTTCACCACCGCGCGGACTTCCTGCCACGCCTCGGCTTCGACCTCGGCCCAGAGGGCGGCGACGCGGCCAGGCTCGGCGGCGAGACGTTCGCGAACCAGGCGCCGGGCTTCGGCTTGCCAGTTGTTCATGCCACACCCCCGTAGAGCACGTCGCCCACCTGGCCCAGGCCGGCCAGCCCGCGGATTTCGTGGGGGAAGAGCGGCAGCTCGGTCACGGCGTACTGCGGGAATTGGCGGCGCAGGCCGGCGATGTACCCTTGCTGCTCGGCCCGCTTGACCTGGCAAAAGGCGCAATCGGTGGGCGGCACGACCATGTTGACGACCAGGCGCCGGCAGGGAACCCGCATCGTGTCCAGGCTCGCCAGGAACCGCTCGGTTTCGTAAATGCCCATCGCCTCGGGGATCGTCACCGCGACAAATTCGGTGTGTTGGGCATCGGCCAGGTGGGCCTGCACTTTCTTGACGCCCTTGAACATGTCCACCATCAATTGGGCCGTTTTGGTCAGCGTCACCACGCCGCTGTACTTGATGAGCAGCCGGAAGAAAGCCTTGAACCAGTCAATCGCCAGGCCGGGCATCTCCAACAAGCGGAGCATGTGGCCGGTGGGCGCGGTGTCGAGCACGAAGCGGTCGTAGACGCCGGTTTCCAGCAGATCAATCAGCGACATGAGCGAGATGATCTCATCCAGGCCGGGCGGGATCAGCGAGATCATCTCCAACATCACGTCGCGGTCGAAGGCCACGTCCAGGCTGCCGCCGCCCAGGAAGCTATCGAAGACCTCGTTGATCTCCGCCATGTAGCGTTCCCGCAGGTCGGCCAGTCCCGCTTCGGCGTTGACCTGCACGGCGTAGAGGCCGGGCACGCCCGCCACCGGCGCCGGCGCATCCCCGACCGCGCAGCCCAGGCTGTCGGGCAGGGCGCTGGCCGGGTCGGTGGAGAAGATCAGGGTCTTCCCCGTCGGTGCGCGGCGGGCCAACGCGAGCGCGGTCGCGGCGGCCACTGTCGTCTTGCCCACGCCCCCCTTCCCGCCGACCAGGATGAAGCGCAGGTCGCGAGTCAGGAGGTCGGCGGAAGGACCTGCCCCCCCTGCCCCCCCTCCCTGCGAGGGAAGGGGGGAGATGGAACTCCCCCTTCTCTCTCCTGCGAGGGGAGAGAAGGGGGCCGGGGGGGATGAGAGAGGTTTCGGCCCGAACAGCAGCTCCCCAAACGCCGTCAGCGCCGCCACCCCGCGCACCTCGTGGGGCAGGAGGGGGATTGTCACCAGGTTGTAGCCGCCGAACTTGGCCGCGATCTCGGCTGCGTAGGGCGCCTGGCCCTGTTCCCGCGCCTGGCAGAAGGGGCACGCCGCTCTGACCTCCGCCAGCCGGTTGAGGATCACGCTGCGCACGGGGATGCCGCCTTCGTTCAACGCCCGAAGGAGGGTCTCGGTCCCGTAAATGCTCATCGCTTCGGCATTGACGACCGGCACAAACTCGGTCGTCCGGGGGTCGCGGAGCAGATCGCGCACCTGCTGGACGTCACGCCCCAGGTCGGCCAGGAAACGGTCGGTTTCGTCCGGGGTGTAGTGGCCGCGGAAGCGTTTGCTCATGTAGCGGTGCTTCTCCAACATCATGTCCATGACGTGGATCCACTGCTCCATGTGTTCGGGCAACGCCAGCAGGCGGATGGTGTGACCGGCGGGCGCGGCGTCCAGGATCACCAGGTCATATACACGATTCTGCGAATCGAGTGTACTGTCCTGCCCCGCGGCGTCGCCCGCGCGCATCAGATCCATAATCTTGACGATCGCCATGACCTCATCCATGCCGGGCATCGAAAGCGCGAAGAAGCCCGCGATGTCTTCCTGGTCGAAGTAGGTCCCGCGGCTGGCGATCAACTGCATCACCGCGCCGTTGCGCCGGTTGAAGTCGGCCAGCAGCGCGGCGGCATCCAGCGCCAGGGCGAAGCAGTTGCCCACATCGGCCACCGGCGCGATCTCGCCGCCGACCGGCCACGCCAGGCTGTCGGAGAGGGAGTGCGCCGGGTCGGTGGAGACGAGCAGTACCTTCCGGTCGGGCCGCAGCCGGGCGAAGTGCAAGGCCGAGGCCGCCGCGCTGGTCGTCTT
>Ga0315289_10007303_pt1 | contig 16104 bp, 16 predicted proteins | sample YL17G11_40_MG_FD_203452 | JGI IMG/M metagenome (GOLD analysis project Ga0315289, IMG submission 203452) | Sediment microbial communities from Yellowstone Lake, YNP, Wyoming, USA - YL17G11_40 | ecosystem: Environmental > Aquatic > Freshwater > Lake > Sediment | place: USA: Wyoming | collected... | reverse complement strand
TCAAAAATCTGCTGGAAGCTGGAGGCGGTGTGCTGGTCATTGTGCTTGATGAGATTGATAAGCTGGTAAAAAAGAGCGGTGATGACACGCTTTATAACCTTACGCGAATCAACTCCGATCTTAAAAATTCCAAGGTGAGCATCATTGGCATCTCAAACGATCTGAGTTTTAAAGATTTTCTGGATCCCCGTGTCCTCTCATCGCTCTCTGAGGAGGAGATTGTATTCCCACCGTACAATGCTCCTCAGCTTGTCGACATTCTTGCACAACGGTCTGATGCGGCATTCATGAAGGATGCCATTGCTGAAGGCGTTATCCCGCTCTGTTCCGCTCTTGCAGCACAGGAGCATGGAGATGCCCGCCGGGCCCTTGACCTTTTGAGAATTTCCGGTGAGCTGGCCGATCGCGACGAATCAGATCAGGTCAAAGAAGAGCACGTTAAGCAGGCTCAGGCCAAGATCGAGACTGACAGTATGATTGAATGCATCGCAACACTTCCCACCCAGAGTAAACTTATCCTCTTCTCGATGCTCATACTCGAGCAGCTCGGACAGAATATATTTACGAGCGGGGAAGTTTCACGTATCTATCAGGATATTGCACCGAGAATTGAACTTGATGTGCTCACTCATCGCCGCATTACCGATCTCATCTCTGAGTTAAATATGCTCGGTGTAATCAACACACGTGTGGTAAGCCGTGGGCGATATGGCAGAACAAAAGAGATGTGGTTTGACTCAAACACGGGCAAGATCCGTGAGGTTGTGCTCAAGGATTCACGACTGAACGGGTTAAAGGACCTTGATATAAAGCAGATGGAAGCAAAATGGTTAAAAACATGGTTCAGGTGATGAGGTATGCAAGAAAAGGATCTCGAACTTCTCCGTATTCTTGAGGATAACAGCCGGCTTTCTGCAAAGGAAATAGCAACGATGACCAATCTCACCCCCACTGAAGTGGAGGCACGGGTCCATGCACTCGAGGCCGCCGGGGTTATCCGAAAATATACCACCGTCATCAACTGGGAGTTGGCAGGCAACGGCGAGGTCTCTTCAATCATCGAACTCAAGGTAAGTCCCGAACGTGACTTTGGTTATGACCGGATAGCAGAACGGCTTTCCCGGTTCAGGCAGGTAAAAACCCTGCGCCTGATGACAGGCACCTACGATCTCCAGCTCCTTGTAACAGGAAAGAATATGCAGGAAGTTTCCCGCTTTGTCTCTGAACATATAGCACCTATGGATCGGATCCGGGAGACGGCCACACACATTATCATGAAGTCGTACAAGGAAAATGGCAATGTGCTCTTTGAACAACAGGAAGCAGAACGGCTCCCGTACTCGTTCTAAGGTGTGGGTATGCGGAATTTTATTTCTGAACGTGCACAGAACATCCCGCCATCGGGGATCAGGAAATTCTTCGATCTTGCTCTCACGATGGAGGATGTCATATCGCTGGGTGTTGGCGAACCTGATTTTCGTACTCCCTGGAATATCTGCGAGTCAAGCATTTACTCAATAGAGCAGGGTGTGACATCGTATACCCCCAACAAGGGCCTGCCGGTGCTCCGCGAAACTCTCTCCAACTACCTGAAAGAGCACTATAATCTTCCTTATAACAGCGATGATGAAATTATCATCACGAGCGGCGTGTCAGAAGCGCTTGATATCGCAATCCGGGCAATTGTGGACCCGGGTGATGAAGTGCTTATCGCACAGCCAAGTTATGTCTCGTATGCTCCCTGTGTAACCCTGGCAGGAGGTCTGCCGGTTCCTGTTGAATGTACAGAATCTGACAGGTTCAAACTCAATCCCGACACACTCCAGGAAAAGATCACCAGGAAAACAAAAGCACTCATGATCAACTTCCCGAACAACCCGACGGGTGCAGTTATGAACCGGAAAGATCTTGAGGCCATCGCGGATATTATCATCGATAACGATCTTCTGCTCATCTCTGATGAGGTATATGCTGAACTTACCTATGATGGGCACCATGTTGCTGCAGGTACAGTAAGTGATCTCTGGCAGCGGACAATCACCCTCAATGGGTTCTCCAAAGCGTATGCGATGACCGGATGGCGTGTCGGGTATCTCTGTGCCCCAAAAGAGCTCTGTGAAGCAGCCCTTAAGATCCACCAGTATGTGATGCTCTGCGCACCCGTGATGGGACAGGTCGGTGCGCTTGAAGCGATTCGCTCTGCAGAAGAGGATAAAAACAATATGGTGCAGGAGTATCGTCTGAGGCGTAATATGTTTGTTGCAGGACTAAATCGCATCGGCCTTCCCACCCATGTTCCGGAAGGGGCATTCTATGCATTTCCATCAGTGAAAGGCACCGGGTTGTCGGACACGGAGTTTGCCGAGCGACTCTTGACAGAGCATCGGGTTGCCGTGGTACCGGGCAGTGTCTTTGGTGTTGGTGGAAAAAACAATCTGCGCTGTGCATATGCGGTCTCCAGAAATAAACTTACTGAAGCACTCGGGCGGATGGAATCGTTCCTCAACGGTCTCTGATATCTATGGGTATAAACCCCACCGAAACCATTTTTTCATCCTGCTACGTTAAGGGAACCCGTATAAAGGATACTTTATTTTGCAACTCGATCAATACTACTTGATATTACAATGAGCTGCACGATCATCGTTGGTGGATTTTTTGGGGATGAGGGAAAGGGTAAGATTGTTGCCCATATTGCATGCAAGGACAAACCCGTTATCATCTCCCGCGGCGGTGTGGGGCCGAATGCCGGACACACTGTCCAGATTGGAGACCGCGAATATGGTGTCCGCATGGTTCCTTCCGGTTTTGTGTATAAGCAAGCCAAACTCTGCATTGGCAGCGGTGTGCTTGTCGATCCCCGCATTCTGAAACAGGAAGTCGGAATGCTCGATGTGAAAGGCAGGGTATTTGTTGATTATCGCTGCGGTATCATTACCGAAGATCACATCGTTCGTGATAAGGGGAGTGCCCACCTGTCAAAGAAGATCGGCAGTACTGGATCAGGATGCGGACCAGCAAATTCTGACCGGGTGATGAGGATCTCTCCTCAGGCAAAGGATGTACCAGAGCTTGCCGAATATATGCTTGACGTACCAAAAGCGATTGATGATGAGCTGAAACAAGACAGGACAGTACTGCTTGAAGGGACACAGGGTTTTGGCATCTCTCTTTACTACGGTACATATCCTTTCGTAACAAGCAAAGATACCTCGGCTTCCCAGATTGCAGCGGACAATGGCGTAGGACCAACAAAAATTGATGATGTGATTGTTGTTTTCAAGGCATATCCCACCCGTGTTGGGGAAGGCCCGTTCAGCACGGAGATGACTGCTGAAAAATCCGATTCAATGGGTATCCAGGAGTTTGGAACTGTCACCCACCGGAAGCGGCGTATTGGTGGGTGGGATGGGGACATGGCCCGGTATTCAGCGATGATCAATGGATGTACCCAGGCAGCAATTACCGGTATTGATCGTGTGGATAAAAACTGTTTTGGGGTGACTGAGTACGGGAAGCTCTCAAAGAAGGCGAAAGACTTTTTAAAGAAGGCCGAGAACGATATCGGCAGCCCTATCACCCTGATCTCGACCGGACCTGAGATGACCCAGATCATCGATTTGAGGGAAGAACAGGTATGAGACGTTCACTCATGGACATACTATGCTGCCCGGTGTGCAAAGGAGATCTCGCACTCGAGGTTAAGAGTGAGGATGAAAAGGAAATTCTCGAGGGAGAATTACTCTGCGCCGCATGTGGGGTAAACTATCCTATTCATGAGGGCATTCCCAATCTTCTTCCCCGGACCCCCCAGACAAAATAAAAAAAGGAGCAGGAATGAATTTCCCGTTGTCATTCACCGTTCTGACTGCTACGGGTCAGGTTTCACATGAAACTTCTTTTGAATTTTATCTTAACCGGCTGGGAATTAATTTTATTGAAGCTCCAAAGGAAAATATCTGGGTAGAGATCGGTGGGACCCTTCGGTTAATTTTTAAAAACCGTGGAGCCCCAACTCACATTACCATTTCCTCTCCTAATTCAGGCATGTACACTGATTTTTTCCACGAAAACATGTATGTGGTTGATGAAACAGTATTAACCATCCCTCTGCGAAAAGACTGCCAGGAAGGTTTCTTTAATCTCGAGATTATTACCGGATACGGGGGAATAAAAACCTCCGTCCGGGTTGATGTTATCCATGGAGTAGCTCTTAAGAAACCGGCCAGAAAGGAAGAACCCCCCCTCCAGCCGGTTGCTCATGGTCGTCCGCATCTTCTGATGATCATGATGGGAATCGCCTTAATCCTCTATAGTGCGTCGCTCTATACGAAAATTGAATTTCTTAATACCGCCGCTTTTATCATCCTTATCGTTGGTGCTCTCTACACATGGTACCGTCAGCAGTAACGGCCGTAGTCATTGTATTAATTGCCGCCCTCCTTGTTGATCGTCTGATCGGTGATCCGCACTCGCACTGGCATCCCGTTGCTCTTCTTGGCAGGTTTATCGGGTGGTGGGGCAAACCGGAAAATTATTCCCCCCGGTTCCAGCGTTTTGTTGGTGTGGTCTTCTGGCTTGTCACTGCAATTCTGTTCGCACTGCCGTTTTATTGTTTTGCAGTGTTTGCCCCGTGGTACCTGTATCTGGTCATTGCACCATTCCTGCTCAAATGCTGTTTTGCCTGGCGATCGCTCGAAGAGCACACTCTTGCGGTCGTGGCTGCGTTGAAAGACGGGGTGCAGAACGGGCGGGCACAGGTCAAAATGCTGGTATCGAGAGACACTGCAAATCTTGAACGGGAGCATATTCTTTCAGCCGGATATGAATCGATGACTGAAAATCTTACAGACAGCATTATCTCCCCGCTGTTTTATTTTTCCTTGTTCGGGCTTGCCGGTGCTGCCATATTTCGTGCAGCAAACACGATGGATTCTATGCTTGGCTATCGGGATGAACGGGAACGATTAGGCTGGTGCTCGGCACGCATGGACGACATACTTAATTTCGTTCCCGCCCGGCTCACGGTATTGCTGCTTCTTGTGTACTTTGGTTTCATGGGGAAATTTTCGGATGCAGTGCGTGTGATGCATCGCGACGGTCACAAACGTCCTGGCTTTAATGGCGGTATTGTGATGGCAGCTATGGCAGGGGGGACTGGAATACGGTTCGAAAAGCCAGGGGTCTATACGATTGGTGACGGGGAAAGAACACTTGATGAAGCCGGGTCTGATATCATCCGTGCGTGCCGGGTTGTAATAATCGCCTTTACCGTTCTTGCCGCTAGTACTCTGATTTTATTGGGATCATGGATCAATAGTACCGGCATATGAAACTTGAAGAACTGAGATTTGGCACTGAGCTTCTCAAGCGCGGCTTTGCATCCATGCAGAAAGGGGGCGTAATCATGGATGTCGTGAATGCCGACCAGGCAAAGATCGCTGAGGACGCTGGTGCCGTCGCAGTCATGTCGCTGGAACGGGTGCCTTCGGACATCCGGAAAATGGGGGGTGTCGCCCGCATGGCGGACCCGGAGAAGGTTATTGAGATTATTGCTGCGGTCTCTATCCCGGTTATGGGCAAGGTGCGGATCGGGCATTTTGTGGAAGCGCAGGTCTTAGAGACCCTGGGCGTCGATATGGTTGATGAGAGTGAGGTCCTGACACCGGCAGATGAGCAATATCATATCGATAAGAAACTTTTCAAGGTCCCCTTCGTCTGCGGTGCCCGGGATCTCGGAGAGGCGCTCCGCAGGATAAACGAGGGTGCGGCGATGATCCGAACCAAGGGTGAGGCAGGGACCGGCAACGTTGTCGAGGCTGTCCGCCATATGCGCAATATCCTGGGAGAGATACGGATGCTGAAAGGCATGGATCGCCAGGAGATGATCGATTATGCACGGGATATCGAAGCCCCCGCAGAACTGGTCATCGAATGTTCGGAGCGCGGACGGTTGCCCGTTGTGAACTTCTCAGCCGGTGGTATTGCCACCCCCTCAGATGCAGCGATGATGATGCAGCTGGGAGCCGATGGTGTTTTTGTCGGATCCGGCATTTTCAAATCCTCCAGTCCCGAGCGGATGGCAAAGGCAATCGTCGAAGCGGTCAACCATTTTAACGAACCTGAGGTTATTGCACGGGTAAGCCGCGGTCTTGGCGACGCGATGCCGGGACTTGATGTGCACACCCTCAGGGACGATGAGGTGCTACAAACCCGTGGACGTTAAGATCGGCGTACTTGCGCTCCAGGGAAATGTGAGCGAACACATTGAAGCTTTCCTGCTGGCGCTTAACCGGATGGGGCAGGGTGACTCATCCGAAGTTTTTGAAATCAGACACCCTGCCGACCTTTCAGGATGCAATGCCCTTGCAATCCCTGGAGGGGAATCTACCACAATCTCCCGCCTCATTGACAAGAATCACATGTACGAGCCGATCCGCTCGTTTTCCGGCGGTATTTTTGCTACATGCGCAGGCATGGTGCTGATGGCGACACATGTTGATGATACCCGTGTCCATACGCTGGACCATATCGATATGACGGTGGATCGGAACGCATTCGGGCGGCAGAGGGAGTCGTTTGAAGCTGACCTCCCGATCAAAGGACTTGACGGGGGCCCGTTCCATGCGATTTTTATCCGGGCACCGGTTGCGACCTGCGCTGGAGCGGGCGTTTCAGTGCTCTCCCGGATGGATCAAGGGATAGTCGCGGTTGAGTACGGTAAGCACATGGCGCTCTCGTTCCATCCGGAACTTTCGTGCGATACCCGTCTGCACGAGCGGTTTTTGAAGAAACTTGGTGTTTGAACCCGGGTAAGAAGAGACGACAATCGTGATACTTATCATCCCCCTCCAGGATCAAAGGCGGATGCCACGGTTGCATCTCTCACAAGTGACCGGGGGACCGCATCGCTTTCCTGAACCTCTCGTGAAATTGAACTGAAGCACCCGTGATCGATACTCTTTTACGTGTTTCGTGATATGTAGCCAGTATATATGGTGATCGGGGATGACTGAAGTAAATCTCTTTGAAACAGTGAAGCGGCACGTGTGTGCTTGTGCCCTTGACCTGAAACTCTCGTCTGATATTGAAGCCCTCCTGAAAATGCCGATGCAGGAACTTCATGTGTCCATCCCAATCCGTATGGATGACGGGACTCTTCGGGTATTTCCGGGATATCGTATCCAATACAATGATGCACGCGGCCCCACAAAAGGGGGTATCCGTTATCATCCGGACGTGACGGTTGAGGAAGTGCGGGCTCTTGCCGCCCTGATGACCTGGAAATGTGCCCTGTATTGCCTGCCCCTGGGAGGTGCGAAAGGGGGGGTGATCTGCAATCCCAAGGAATTATCAGCAGGGGAACTGGAACGTTTGAGCAGATCCTTTGTCCAGAAGATCGCACATTTCATCGGACCGGATCGCGATATTCCCGCACCTGACGTTGGTACGAACGCCCGGACCATGTCCTGGATGATGGATGAGTATTCAAAAGTAGTGGGAAAGACGTCGTTTGGCGTGATCACCGGAAAACCGCTTAGTATTGGTGGATCGGAAGGACGCGAAGATGCCACAGCCCGGGGAGGCTGGTACGTCATCGGTGAGGCAGCAAAGGATCTTGGTATTACCCTCAAGGATGCGACAGCTGCAATTCAGGGGTTTGGAAACGTAGGAGAAAATGCGGCACTCCTTGCACATCCCTTGTGTGAATGCAGGGTGATTGCGGTCAGCGACAGCGGGGGCGGTGTAGTGAACCGGGATGGCCTCGATATACCGAAGCTCAGGGAACATAAAAAGAAGACAGGTTCGATTAAGAATTCAGGGTTTGGCGTGGATATCACAAACAAACAACTCCTGGGACTGGATGTCGACATTCTCATACCGGCGGCACTTGAAAACGCGATCTCCATGGATAATGCGGATAGCATCAAAGCGCGAATCATTGCCGAATTCGGCAATGGCCCCATAACAGCTGAGGCCGACACTCACCTGCATGCCAAAGGTGTCCCCATTATTCCCGATATTCTCTGTAATGCAGGCGGAGTCATCGTATCGTACTTTGAAATGGTGCAGAACCTGAATATGGATCACTGGGAACGGGATGCCGTGCATTCACGGTTGAAGATGCAAATGACGGAAACCTATCGCTCGGTGTTTGAAATGGCCACAATCAACATCATATCCCTTAGACGTGCTGCCTACAGCCGGGCAATGGAACATGTGGTCGAGGCGATGAAGATGCGGGGGTGGATATAAATAGGTATTGAGGAATTCAACAGAGCCGTGAAAAAGATTCTTTATATTCCTTGAACATTCAGCTGATAACATATGGGAATGAAGGAGAATTTTACCACTGTCGAATGGGAGAACCTTATCAGTCTGCCCTATGCCGTTTCCATGACTGTCATGGTTGCCGTCCCCTCTATCCTTGGGTTGTGGGGTGAGACGAAAGCCATTATGCAGGAACCGGCTAACCTCGCAGCCGCAAGCGGGAGTGCCCTTGTCGGTCTCTCACTCGCCGAAATGCAGTCTCGGGTAAAAGACCTGATGAAAGATCAACAGAATGCATGGAAGCATGATCAGGCTGGATACCGGACAAAGACTCTTGATGCCTGCAGGTCTGCAGCGACAAGTCTGGCAAAGGTTCCCCCGGAAGAAGGCCTTGCATATAAAAAATGGGTCCTGGCAATCGGCCTGAAGGTGGCAGAAGCTGCGAAAGAGAACGGGGTTGCAGTCAGCGATCCGGAAAAGGCAGCACTAGCCGAAATCTCCGCTGCTCTCGGTATTGGGGGATAATTACAATAAAGAAAAGGAATCCTTGGGTCAGTCAAAGAGCAGGAAGCCTCCTTTGGAAGCACCAGAATTTTTTTCGCAATCGGTAAGGAAAGAGTTTTTTAATACGTCTTTTACAAAAGTGGGAATTTAGTAGGAAATCCACCCTTTTTTAAGGCACAAAAATTCCCAAGTCAAAGAGTGAAATAAAAAAATTCCGAATTGATGATGCAAAATATGTTTAATACCTCAGTTGTCACAAAGTCCCTTGGGGGAACTGACAGATAATGCAGGAAGTCTGATGAATTCTTCGCAGGTTGTTGACAGCATCCTGTCGGCACGTTACCTACGGGAAGGAGAAAAAACATTTGAGGATATCTGCCGGCGCGTAGCATGGGCGGTTGCAGGTGATGAGGAAGAGGCCACCCGATTTTATGATATCATGGTCTCCCTGCGCTTCTTACCCAACTCTCCCACTCTCATGAATGCCGGAACAGATCTAGGGCAGCTCTCTGCCTGCTTCGTCCTGCCGGTCCCGGATTCTATCAACGGGATCTTCGATGCTATGAAAAACGGTGCTATCATCCATAAGACCGGTGGGGGAACAGGGTATAATTTCTCGCAGATCAGGCCGAAAGGTTCCCGTGTGCAATCTACGGATGGTGTTGCTTCAGGTCCGGTATCATTTATGGGAATCTTCAATGCCGCGACCGAAGTCATCAGGCAGGGCGGTCGCCGACGGGGAGCCAACATGGGGATACTGAACGTCTGGCATCCCGACATCCTTTCATTCCTGTCTGCAAAAGCACGGGAAGGAGATATTGCCAACTTTAATATCTCCGTTATGGTCGATGAAAAATTCATGGAACTCGTTTCCCGGAAGATGTATGATAAGGTCTGGACCATCCATCCGTCTTCCGGCGAATCGATCACGGTCGGTCGGATATGGTCAGGAATAGTGGACGGGATCTGGAAGAACGGGGAGCCCGGCATACTTTTTTATGAGGAGATAAACCGGCACAACCCCCTCCCGGACCTTGGCGTCATCGATACAACCAATCCCTGCGGTGAACAACCGCTGCTTCCGTATGAGAGCTGTGTTCTTGGCAGCATCAATCTCGCTGCCTGCGTACACAACGGGATCCTTGATGAACACGAACTGAACGACGCTGTGCGAACGGCAGTCCGGTTCCTTGATACGGTCATTGACAAAAACGTCTATCCAATTCCGGAGATCGAAGAAGCAACGAAAAAAACCCGGAAGATTGGTCTGGGCCTTATGGGCGTCCATGATGCCCTTCTTATGACTGGGCTGGCATACGATTCTGCCGAAGGAAGAACCTGGTGTGAAGGCGTCATGCGGAAGGTAACTGATACTGCCGTGGACGAATCGCGCAGCCGGGCGGAAAAATTCGGAGCGTTCCCGGCGTGGAAAGGGAGTATCTGGAAAGAGTTCCCCATGAGGAATGCGGCGCTGACCTCCATAGCTCCAACGGGAACATTGTCCCTGCTTGCCGGATGCTCAAGCGGCATCGAACCGGTCTTCTCGTTTGCCCACACCCGCAGGAACACCGTTGGAAAGATGTTTGTTATCGTAAATCCGGTTTTCCGTGAAAATCTTGAAAAAACCCTCGCTGCTATGGAGCTGACACAAGAAGAGTGGATGAAACGGGTAGATGACGTTATCACTCACGTACACGAGACCGGAACCATCCAGGACCTGCACTGGCTCCCGGACGAATTCCGGGCCCTCTTCAAGACCGCACTGGATATCCACTGGAAGGACCATATCCTGATGCAGGCGGCATTCCAGAAGTATGTCCATGCATCCATCAGTAAGACCATTAACCTGCCAAGCACTGCAACAAAGGAGGATTGTGCAGATGCCCTCCTCATGGCATGGAAGCTTAAGCTGAAAGGGATCACGATGTACCGTACCGGAAGCAGGCAAAATGTGGTGCTCTCCCTGAAAGATACCGCCTCGGACTCAGATGAGAAAAGTCTGAAAAATTCCTGTACCCTGAACTAGGTATCCCAGATGGGCTTTCCGGTGTTTTCGCCCCAGGAGGTTCCCATCAATTTTTCCTGAGCCTACCAATCCTTCGTCATCGCACCAGCTTTCAGTTCTTTTGGCATCAGCTCGATCGCGTACCGGAGAGCCGTCCGGGACATAGACTTCCTGTTACGCATGACATAATCAAAGACTTTTTTCTGGTGTTTGCGGCTGGCCTCTTTTAAGAGCCATCCATACCCTTTCCGGACCATGTCATCATTGTCGCTCAGCAGCAGGTCAGCTATCTCCAGCACGTCATCAACATATTTTCCGTGTTTTGCCGGGACAATCAGTGATACTGCTGCCGCCCGCCGCATCCAGCGGTTATCCGACTGCGTCCAGTGTTTGAGTTCACCGATATATTCCGGGAATTTTTCAATGAAGTCACCTATGGTGTGGTTGCAGAAACTGTCACAGGCAGCCCAGTTGGAGATGTATGAATCAATCCAGTGCCGGAATACCGGGAGATCCTCTCTCTCGTAGCGGTCAGCGAGAAGATGAGCCCAGCTGGAAACGACAAAGCCCTCCTCGCAATAGCCCGATTTGTACAATTCCTCGCAGAGCGAAAAAATCTCCTTCTTGTCCCTTACTTTGATCTCTTTCCAGTACTTCCGGGCGATCTTCCTGACTGTCGGCACCTTGACACCGTAATACTTTACCTCCTCTTTAAAGAACCGCTGGAATGTCTTCCGGGTGGCGGGGTCTGCGCTTGCCTTGAGATCTTTTCTAATGTGTGCGATGACCGGATCCATGATGAGGGTGGGGGTGGATATGGGATAAGGGGTGTGCACAACCTTTCAAAAGCAAAAGCATTTTAAAGAACCATGTGCGAATGGTGTGCAGGAACAAGAGGTTATTTGATATGGCTGCCGATCCTGTCTGTTTGGCAAAATTTACGATTCTTGGCTATTTCCTGTTAAAATTAAGGGCGGAATTCAATCTTCAGTAATGATACAATTTCGTTCTTTTTTCCCAATTCCACGATCTTTTGCCGCTATTTCCTTCCACAATTGCAATTCATATCAAATCTTTCTTTAAATTGAATTCCATTACAGTTGGGCCATACCCCCCTCACAGGCCCATCTTCTCCGCCAGTGTCCTCGCCCAGGCTGCGATTGCGTCCCAGTCGCGGAAGTCACCGGTTGGGACTTTCATAAGCGATGTCAGGCTTCGCTCAACAAAGTTCATCTTGCTTATATCAAGGGTGCCGGCAAACATCGTCACCGCGACCGGACTTATGGGAGCTAATGCCGTGACAAGCTGGTCTATGAACCCTTTCACATCGCCGGTCTTTGGATACACCGGAGCGATCCCCGCGACAAATCCAGCCACCGGCAACCGGGAAAGCCCGTTTTTGTTGGCTGTGACAAACGCCGCCACATCGCCTGTTACCTTTCCTGTGTACACGGGTGCTCCTATCACAACCGCATTGTATCCCGCGAGCGATGTGACCGATTTCATTTCGCTGACATCAACAGTATATCCTTCTGAGATTAGTTCCTTGCCAATTGCCTGAGCTATCCCGGCAGTCGACCCTTTCCGCGATGCATACGCAACAAGAATTCGTCCAGACATGGATGGTCCTTACGGTATTTTGTGTAGGACACCTATAAATGACCAGCCCCACACCCTCTTCGTCTGTCATTGTGTCAGCCACCAATTGTATCCTTACTTTTAGACCACCCTTATGTACTGACCTGCTTTTCAGACGCAGGTACTATTTTAAAAACAGGTGCCAATAATGAGTAGTATCAAGTGATGAATCATGTCTGCCGATCCCGTCTGTCTGATGATAGTTGATGAAGAAGATGCTCAATTCACCAGTATGTACAAAGACCAGAAGTATTACTTCTGCTGCAACTGGTGCAAAAAGAAGTTTGAAGAGAATCCGAAGAGATATTCGCGTATTTCTACTGATCTCAGTGTCGACCTGAAACACGTGACCTGAACGGGAATTATCCGGATACACCAGATACATACTTCTTATTTCCCGGATGTCCGGAATACCTGACGAGTGTTCCTGATACAATGAATGGTACACGGAAACGTGAAGCCAGATTTCAGGAAGAGTATCATTTCATGATATGTTTCGTACCCGAATGACAGAATACAGATCTGTTTTAAACAACCCGCCCCTGATTCCCCGGGTCACAGGGCATTTTCTGGAGAAGCAGCAATAGTGATCTTCATCGTAGAACGCAGATAAAACAGGGAAAAAAAATATTTTTTTTAAATAAACAGCGGCGCGAGCACATGGAGTGATGGGCCCGCAGTGTCCGTGCACGGATCATCAAGCGTGTCACCGATGACGGCTGCCTTGTGGGCCTCGCTACCCCTACCGCCATGGGCACCTGATTCGATGTATTTCTTGGCATTGTCCCAGGCACCCCCCCTTTTTTTGTAACCAGGTGCCGATATTTTAATCGGTGAAAATGCTGTAAAGCAATAGCGGTTCTCACCCAAGCAAAGGTGATATATCCTTTGTCAGGTTTTTGTCTAAACAATGAAATAAGAAAAAATATGAATTTCAGATAAACAGCGGTGCAAAGACCACTGCGACGATCGCCATCAGTTTGATCAGGATGTTGAGCGCCGGGCCTGCGGTGTCCTTGAACGGGTCCCCGACCGTATCGCCAGTGACTGCAGCCTTGTGTGCAGCCGAACCTTTTCCACCGAGGTGACCCTGTTCGATGTATTTCTTCGTGTTGTCCCATGCACCGCCGGTATTCGCCATCATGACGGCAACGATAAAGCCGCTGGCAATGGAACCAACAAGGAGTCCGGCAAGCGCTGCCGTACCGAGAACAAGCCCGCAGACAACCGGTGCAAGGATTGCCATGAGCCCCGGGATCACCATCTGCCTGAGCGCGGCGTTGGTGGAGATCGTGATACATGCTTCATAGTCGGGCTCCGCCTTCCCTTCCATGAGCCCCGGGATCTCCTTAAACTGCCTGCGGACCTCCTGCACGATGTCGCCCGCTGCCTTGCCGACAGCGGTCATGGCAAACGAGCAGAAGAGGAAGGGGAGCATTGCACCGATCAGGACGCCGACAAAGACTATCGGGCTGAGGAGGTCGACAAGCGGGAGGCCGACCGCCTGCGTGTACGCGATGACGAGGCCGAGGGCGGTAAGAGCGGCACCGCCGATGGCAAAGCCCTTGCCGATCGCTGCGGTCGTGTTGCCGACCGCATCAAGGGTGTCCGTGATCTCCCGGACGCTCTTATCCTGGTGGGACATCTCGGCAATACCGCCGGCATTGTCCGCAACCGGGCCGTAGGCGTCAACAGAGAGGGTGATGCCCAGCGTGGCGAGCATCCCGACACCGGCAATTGCAACCCCGTACAGCCCGGCCTGCCATGCAGAAACGAGGATTGCGACCGCGACAATGAGCACCGGGAACGCCGTGCTCTCAAATCCCACGGCAAGACCGGTGATGATGCCGGTTGCTGCCCCCGTCTCCGTGGATTTTACAATCCGCTGGGTTGGCGGGCGGTCATAGGACGTGTAGTACTCGGTCACCAGCCCGATCAAAAACCCTCCGACCAGCCCTGCAACGGTGGCAATAAATACCCCGACATAGAGTTGTCCGAGAAGTGTGACGACCAGGAAATAGGTGGCAATCGCGGTGATGATCAGGCTGGCAAACGTGCCCGCGTTGAAGGCTTTGTGAATCGCGCTGCTCTCATTTTTCGAACTCCTGACAAAGAACGAACCGATCACGGATGCGACAATCCCCACGGCAGCAACCAGCAGCGGGAGGAGAACGAGGTTCATAACAACGGCTGCGTCCGGAATGACATTGATTGCGGAACCGAGCGTCAGATGGATGGTGCTCATCAGGTTCTCTGTCGTTGCTGATGCAATCATGATAGCGACAGAACCGCCTATTAGCATGGTGGCAATAATGGATCCTACATAGGATTCATAGAGGTCGGCACCCATGCCTGCGATATCGCCCACATTATCCCCGACGAGGTCGGCAATGACCGCGGGATTGCGGGGGTCATCTTCCGGGATCCCCGCCTCGAGCTTTCCGACAAGGTCGGCACCGACATCAGCGGCTTTCGTGAAAATCCCGCCGCCCACGCGGGCGAAGAGGGCAATCGAACTTGCGCCAAGGGAGAATCCCGAAAGGATATTGATCACCTCGTAAATACCGACAGTTGTGAAGGTACCAACGACAAAATAAGTAACTGACAAGCCCAGCAGCCCGAGCCCGACAACTGTCAGCCCCATGACCGTGCCGCTGGAGAACGAGACATGAAATGCTTTCGCAATCCCCTCTCGTGCGGCATTGGTGGTGCGGACATTTGCCAATGTTGCCGCGGTCATACCGATATAGCCGGCGGCTGCGGAAAGAGATGCACCCACGACAAAACACCCGGCAGTCAGGGGATTAATCGCAATAGCGAGAACACCTGCCATGACCACAACAAAGATCGCAATCGCGGTATACTGGCGTTTCAGGTACACCATTGCCCCCGTGTGTACCGCCGCAGCAATCTTCTGCATCAGTTCAGAACCGGTACCCTCTTTCTTCATTCTGAAAAAAGAAAAAGCTGCAAAAAGCAACCCAATAATGGCACATACAGGTGCAATTATCAACAAATCCATTTTTTCTCAGACCCTCCCGTTGAAATCCTGACTAATAGTCGAAAATTTTAACACCAGTAATTTAACATCAAGCCTTAAAAACCAGTCGCAATTTGCTGGATATAAGCAATAATAGAATCATGGGGGGCTAGAACAAAAAGAGTAATCCGGAACACCGGATGTCCCCCCTCATGCAGTGAGGATGTCCCTCAATGAACGATGAATCGATAGGTATCAATAAGGATGCGATCAAAGAGGCCTGAAGGCCCGATTCCGTTCAGAAAGTTCAGGTTTCGATTCGACCTGACAATATGCCCCGAACAGGAATTGTTGTGATTTTTCTGCAACAGGAATCTTTTTCCTGCTAAAAATAAATCAGGAATTCTCCGTTTTCTTTTACCTAAAGAATGTGGTCAAAACAAACACGTTTTTTTAGATTGAACATTATAAATCATTTACAATTATGGTGGCGCTATCGTGTTCCTGAACAATGCTTACGGAAACAGTATCCTGATTTCAAGCGAACGGTTTTGGCTGGGTAATAATAAAAAAAATACATTTTCTGAACAACGAAAGGGACAGCAGTAAGGGGTGTGTGTGTGTGATCGCATTTCTTGTAACTGCGGGTATGGCATTTCTCCTGTACCTGGTATTGACTGCCGGCTCGGGCAGTATCGGGTTGTGG
>Ga0315289_10007300_pt1 | contig 16105 bp, 13 predicted proteins | sample YL17G11_40_MG_FD_203452 | JGI IMG/M metagenome (GOLD analysis project Ga0315289, IMG submission 203452) | Sediment microbial communities from Yellowstone Lake, YNP, Wyoming, USA - YL17G11_40 | ecosystem: Environmental > Aquatic > Freshwater > Lake > Sediment | place: USA: Wyoming | collected... | reverse complement strand
TCATCGGCAGCCCGTCGATGAACTTCTTCGATGTGACCCTGGTGGAACAGGATGGCAAGATGCTTGTGGACGGGGGTACCTTCAAGCTCGAGGTGCCCGACAACAAGAAGGCGACCTATATGCCGGCCAAGGGCAAGAAGATCATCTTCGGCATCCGGCCCGAGGACATCTTCGCCGCCCAGTATGCGGCCCCCGGGATCACCCCTGCGGAGCTGAAGGCTGAGGTCGACGTCACCGAGCTGATGGGCAACGAAATCTTCCTTTACCTGTTGATCGGTAAGAAGCAGTTCATTGCCCGCGTTGACCCACGCACGCATGCACGCGCCGGCGAGCAGATCGACCTGATCGTCAACATGGACAACATGCACATCTTCGACCCGCAGACTGAGAAGACGCTGGACTACACCTTCAACTTCTAGTCACCTGCGCGGAAATGTAGACCAGGCTGGCGAACGAGTTCGCCGGCCTGGTGCTTTAAGCTAAGTACCTATGGATTCGAGCCTTCAGGTGGTCACGCTCTCACCGCGAGGCGGGCGAGCCCCAGCGTTCGTAGAAGACAATCTTCTCCAGAGCCTTGCGGGCATGGCTACGCGCCACAGCTTTGACCGCCCGTCCCATGAGCCCTTCCTGGCCGGCCGGGTAGCCCAGGGGTGTGTAGGCAACGACGCGTATCCGATCCGGGGCGCCGATCAACTGGCGCAGGTCCTGTTCGTTAAAGCCGCCCACCCAGCATGTGCCCAGTCCCAGGGCCGTGGCGGCCAGCACGATGTGCTCCATGGCAATCGCCGTATCCACGGCCCAATAGGGCAGATCGGCGTGCTTGCCGCTTTCGCTCGGCTCGGCGCAGGCCACAATGACCGTGGGCGCGCTGCGCAGCCAGCTATTAATGGGGTACCCGTACACGCGCAGCCCGGCAATGCGATCGATCACCGCACGATCTCGCACCACGACAAAACGCCAGCACTGGTTGTTGCGCCAGGATGGCGCCAGTCGAGCCGCCTCCAGGCAGCGCGTGATCAGGTCATCGGGGACGAGTTCGGCCGTGTATGTGCGCACGCTGTGCCGGCGGGCAACAACCTCGAAGAACTCCATCTCGCATACCCCTAGAGACCCACCTGCATCGCAGGCTCCGCCCCCAAGAGCGCTGCCGCTTCGGCGACCTCGCCTCCCGCCGACTGGGCCTCTTCCACCGTGATCTGGCGAATCGTGCTGGGATCCGCCACCTGGTCGATGAACAGGATCCCGTCCAGGTGATCGATCTCATGTTGGAAGATGCGGGCAAGGTAGTCGTAGGCGCGCACACGCCGTGCGCGCCCGCGCGCATCCTGGCCGCGGATAACGGCCATGGTGTACCTGGGCACGTCGCCGGTGTAACCGGGAACGGAAAGGCACCCCTCTTGCCCCTCTTCCATCTCATGAGAGGTCTTCACGATTTCCGGATTCACGAAGGCGTACAACTCAGCCGGCCGGCCTTCTTCCTCATCGGCCGGCAGCTCGACGACGATCACTCGCTCGGAAACGTTGACTTGTGTGGCGGCCAGCCCGACGCCCGGCGCATGCCGCATGGTCTCAACCATGTCATCGATCAACTGCTGCAGTTCAGGCCCGAACCGTGTTACCGTGTGCGCTTTCTGGCGCAACGTCGGGTGGCCGATGGTGATGATCTCGCGCAGTGCCATAATTACTCCTTGTTTAACTATACAAATTATACCGCCCCCGGCCGCCCGTGTCAAAAGCTGACTGAGGAAGCCCCAGAGTGTGGTATAATGCGTGACATCCCCGCCGAAAGGGAAGCGACCTTGGCTGACCATCTGGCCGGTCCTGGTGGGCGCAGCCGTCATCTGGACGGCGCGATCGCCGTTCTGGCGCTAGCCGCAATCGTGTTCCTGCTCCTTGGTGCTCCCCACGGGCTCATGGACAAGGCCGATCGCGCCGCCTATGCCGTTTGCCATCGTATCCCCGAACGGAGCTTCTTGATCGCCGGCCGCCCCCTTCCGCTGTGCGCCCGCTGTAGCGGCACTTACCTGGGCACCCTGGCTGCTCTGGCAGTGTTGACCCTCCGGCGCCGTGGCCGGGCGAGCCACCTGCCGGCGCTGCGCTACCTGGGCGTGTTTGCTTTCTTCATGCTGGTCTGGGCGGCGGATGGGTTCAACTCCTTTCTGGCGCTCTTTCCCGGTTTGCCCCACCTGTATGAGCCGCGCAATACCCTGCGCCTGGTAACGGGCACGCTTGAAGGGCTGGTGCTCGGGGCCGTGTTGCTGGCAGCGTGGAATGCTACCGTGTGGACAGAGCCTGACGACACGCCCTCGGTGGGAAGCTGGCGTGATCTGGCCTGGATGCTGGCAGGAGGCGCAGTTGTGATCGCCCTGGTGAGCCGGCCGTGGGCGCCGCTGCTGCTCCCGCTGGCGTTGCTATCGGGCGCGGCTATCGTCGGGCTGGTCGCAACAGTGAACACGATGTTGGTACTGATGCTCTGGGGGCGCGAAGGGCAATTCCGTCGCCGGCGCGAGGCGGTCGCGCCAATCATGGCCGGTCTGGCTCTCGCTATGGGTGAGCTGGCGCTCGTGGGGATGGGCCGTTCGGCGCTCGAGGCATGGCTGGGCTGGCCATTCTGAGATATGCCGGGACGTCAGAAGGTTGTCGTCGAACTATCAGCAAGACTGATCACAAACGTGGGTCCGATTGTGCTATAATGTCGCAGTATAGTGGCTCCGTATCGGGTACACGGCTCTCAGCTTGAAGGAGGCTATCGATGGACTACGGCAAGTCATTCGTCTTCATGTTCGAGGACCCCAACTGGTTGCGCAAGCTGGGCATCGGCACACTGGTCGGGCTCCTGGGCATCGTGCTTTCACCGGTGCTGATCGGCCTGATCCCACTCATCATGCTCCTCGGCTACAGCCTGGACGTCGTCCGCAACGTGATGGATGGCCAGCTCATCCCGCTGCCCGAGTGGGAAGATTGGGGCGGCTTCCTGGTGCGCGGTTTCAAGGTGATCGTCGCGACCTTCGTCTGGAGCCTGCCTGCGATCATCCTTGCCATCCCGCTCGCCATCGGGTCCTCATTGCTAGACAAGCAGAACGGCGGCGGCGCAGAGGCGGTGGGGATAGTGGTGGTGGTCTGCGCATCCTGCCTGGTGCTGCTCTGGGGGATCTTCGTCGCGCTGATCTCGCCCGCGATCTACATCCGGCTTGCGGCGACGGATCGCTTGAGATCAGCCTTCGAGGCCAGCCGGTTGTGGCGCATCACCCGTGAACACCTGGGTCCGGTGATCATCAGCCTCCTCCTGATCGCGGTGGCGAGCATCATCGGCTCGATCGTCGGCTGGCTTGGCATCGTGCTGTGCGTGATCGGCTTGGTGATCACGGTCCCGTTTGCGATGCTCTGGCAATATCTGGTGGCGGCGCATCTCTTTGGCCAGATTGGAAGGCTGGACCGGGCGGTTCGCGCGGATGATCTGGCCCCGCTCGAGCCTCTGCCGGCGTCCATCGAAGCGGCGCCCCCGCCAGCTCCAGTGGAACCACCCGCGATCGAGGGCGGGCCAACCCCGCCCGAGCCTCCTGCGCCCGATGCGCTCACCGGGCAGCAGTAGGGGTAATCGCCGGTTCGCGGTGAGGTAGATCGTGATCGACATCTTTTCGTCCTTCGGACTGGCGTCGGCGGCAGGCCTCAATGCCTACCTGCCGTTGCTGATCATCGGCCTGCTGGCGCGGTATACGAACCTGATCACCCTGAAGGCGCCCTGGAACCTGCTGGCGAACGCCTGGGTGCTGGTCGTGCTCGCCGTCCTTCTCATCATCGAGATGACGGTCGACAAAGTGCCTGCTGTCGATACGGCCAACGACGTGATCCAGACAGTGGTACGTCCCGTGGCCGGGGCCATTCTCTTTGCGTCCAGCAACAACGTGATCACCGACGCCAGCCCGGTGCTGGCGATGATCTGCGGCCTGCTCGCCGCCGCGAGCATCCATGCGGTCAAGGCCACCGCCCGCCCGATGATTACCACCGCAGCGGCCGGCCTGGCCAATCCCGTGGTCAGCACGGCGGAGGACGTGGTCTGCGGCACGACGACCTTGATCTCGGTGCTGCTCCCCACGATCGCCGCGATCTTGGTCGTGGCGTTCATCGTGCTGGTGGCCTGGTGGCTCATAGGGCGTCGGCGCAGGCGGCCGACGGTCGAGATCTGAGTTGGGTCCGGCAGCTCTCCCACAGTGGGGTTTCCCTGGGATACGCTGGCGCGGCCAGGGCGCCCCACTGTAGCGCCGTGCTGAAGAAGGGTCAGGCTTGTGGCCTCAGAACCCGCTCCTCAGTTTTCGGTGGTGGTGCCGGCCTACAACGCCGCGGAAACCCTTCCGGACTGCCTGGCCGCCCTCGCCCGACAGGATGTGCCGCCTCCCCTCTATGAGGTCATCGTCGTCGACGATGGCTCCACCGATGGCACCGCTCGTGTAGCTCAAGCGGCGGGCGTCCAACTTATCAGCCAACCCAATGCGGGGCCTGCGGCGGCGCGCAATCGCGGCGCGGCTGTGGCCAGAAGCGACCTCCTCCTTTTCACCGACGCCGACTGCGCCCCCACACCCGGCTGGATTCGCGCCCTGAGCGCGCCGTTCGCCGACGCGCGCGTGGCGGGCGCCAAAGGCGCCTACCTCACAGCCCAACAGGCCATCGTCCCGCGCTTCACCCAACTGGAATACGAAGAACGCTACGACCGCATGGCCGGCACTGAGACGATCGACTTCGTGGATTCCTACAGCGCGGCGTACCGCCGTGAGGTTTTCCTGGCGAGCGGCGGTTTCGATACCGTATTCCCTACCGCATCGGTCGAGGATCAGGAGCTATCGTTCCGCCTGGCGCAGCAGGGCTGCCGGCTCGTGTTCGTGCCGGACGCAAGGGTATACCACCGGCATAACCCGACCCTGAGGGCCTATCTCCGCCGCAAGTTCCTGATCGGCTACTGGAAAGCGCTGCTGGCGCGCTGGTACCCGGCCAAGATGGTCAAGGATTCACACACGCCGGAAACCCTGAAGCTCCAGATGGGGCTCGTAGCGGTGATGTTGGCCGGCCTGTTTGCCGCCCTCGCCGCCCTTTCCCTCGGGAGTGAGGCCTGGCGATCCGGGCTGTTGGCTGCCGGGATCGCCGGCCTGGCGTTCCTGGCAAGCACATTGCCTTTCCTCCGGAAAGCCTGGCGGCGTGACCGCGCCGTCTTTCTGCCGGCAGTGGGCCTGCTCTGGCTCCGAGCCCTGGCGTTGGGGACGGGCTTTGCACTGGGGCTCATACGTTTCCGTAGCGCCCCCAGGGCCCGCCCTGCCGTCCCATCTCGCACGCAGCAGTGATGGTATCCGCCCGCGAATTGAGTATAATGGTGCTGTGAACCCGCACCTGCCGCCGGAGTTCCAGCAGAAGCTGGATACCTTGCCGGAACGCCCCGGCGTTTACCTCATGCGCGGCGGCGATCGCACCGTGATCTACGTGGGCAAGGCGGTCGTCCTGCGCAACCGCGTCCGCACCTACTTTCAGGCCGGCGCCCGGCACGAGCCCCGCACGCAGCGCATGGTGAGCGAAATCGCCGACCTCGAGTGGATCGTCACCGACACCGAGCTCGAAGCGCTCATTCTGGAAAACGAGCTCATCAAGCGACACCGGCCGCGCTTCAACGTCCGGCTGCGCGATGACAAGACCTACCCGTACATCAAGATTCACTGGCAAGACGACTTCCCGAAGATCAGCATCGTGCGACGCATGGAGAGGGATGGGGCGCGTTACTATGGGCCCTTCACCTCCGCCTACGCCGTCCGGCAGACCCTGGATGCCCTTCGCCGTGTCTTTCCGTATCTCGACTGCAACCGCGAGATCACGGGCAAAGACCCCAAGCCGTGCCTCTACTATCACATCAAGCGCTGCGCCGGGCCGTGCATCGGGGCTATCGACCGGACCGGCTATCGGCGAATCATCGCCGACCTGGCCGATTTCCTGGAAGGCAGGAGCGAGGGCGTGCTCGCTGCGCTCTCCGCGCAGATGCAGCGGGCCGCAGAAGGGCTCCAATACGAGCGGGCCGCTCAGATCAGAGACCAGATCAAGGCAGCAGGGCAGATCGTCGAACGCCAGAAGGTTGTCAGCGGCAAACAGGAAGATGAAGACGTCATCGCTTTCGCCCAGGATGCGCGCACGGGCGAGGCCTGCGTCCAGGTGTTTTTCATCCGGCGCGGTAAGCTGATCGGGCGGGAGAGCTTCGTGCTCGAAGGGGTACAGGCGGGCGAAAACGGCGAGCTGCTTCGCTCTTTCGTGCAGCAGTTCTACGATGAGGCCGCCCAGGTGCCGCCCGTCATCCTGCTCCCAAAAGACCTGGACGAACGCCAGATCATCCAGCAGTGGTTGCGGGGCAAGCGCGGGGGACAGAAGGTGGTCTTGAAGGTGCCCAAGCGCGGCCCCAAGAACGACCTGGTGAAGATGGCAGCCGAAAACGCCGCGGCGACGCTTACCACCCTCCAGGCGCAATGGCAGGCCGATACCCATCGCCAGACCGAGGCGCTGGCGCAGCTACAGGAAGCACTGAGCCTATCATCGCCGCCGAGCCGTGTGGAGTGTTTCGATATCTCCACCTTGCAGGGCACAAACACTGTGGGCAGCATGGTGGTGTTCGTGAAGGGAACGCCGGAGAAAAGCGATTACCGGCGTTTCGCCGTCAAAGGCAAGGGGGCGCACGGCGAGCCAGACGACTATGCTGCCATGCGCGAGGTGTTGCGCAGGCGCTTCCGGCGAGCGGTTGAGGATGCGATAACCGACCCAGGGAGCAAGGCGCGCAAATCCGATGCGGCATGGAGGTTGTTGCCCGATCTGCTCATCGTGGATGGAGGCAAAGGCCAGCTCGGCGTGGCGATGGAGGTGCTTGCTGAGTTCGAGTTAGTTGAAGTGGTGCCCGTCGCCGGGCTGGCCAAGCAGCGAGAGGAACTGTTTCTGCCGGGCAGACCGGATGGCATCCTTCTGCCGCCCGGAAGCCAGGGGCTCTTCCTGGTGCAGCGCGTGCGCGATGAGGCGCATCGGTTCGCCATCACGTTCCACCGGCAAAAACGAGGGCGCCAGGCGCTGGGTTCAGAACTTGAGGCTCTGCCGGGCATCGGGCCGACCCGGCGAAAGGCGCTGCTGAAGCACTTCGGCTCGCTGGAGGCGATCCGGCAGGCCACGGTTGAGGAGTTGGCGGTTGTCCCCGGGATGAACCGGGCTGCAGCCCTGAGCGTGCGGGAGCACTTGTGACATGACGGTGAGCGATGCCGACACCGGGGGCGCCTGGGGGTTATTCAGAGACTCGCCCATCTTCGCGAAGTGGCCCGATGGCCTGGCGCTCATCAGCAGCCTTTTGGAAGTGATGCCCCTGCGGCCCGATCGCGTGGTGTACAGGCCGGGGAATGTGCCCACGCATCTGTATCTGGTGGGAGGGGGCTCCGTCCAGCAGACCATCGCCAGGGCGGGCCGCGTATGGTTGCAGCAAGAACTGGCTCCTGGCCAGTTTTTCGGTCAGGAAGCGCTTTTCAGCGGCGCGTACCAGGCGCTTGCGACCGCAGCCCCAGGCTCGCTGATTTACAGGATGAGTGTGGCCGATGCGCGCGTCGCGCTGGAGAAGAACCAGGACCTCCGAGAGGAGTTCCTCCACGAAAAGCGCGCCGGTCGCCTCAGGCGCATCCCGCTCTTGCGCGGCCTGAACGACATGGAAGTGCGCGCACTGGCCCAGGTGATCGCCGAGCGCGAATTACTAGCCCGCCAGTCGCTGCCTCTGAGAGACGAGCCCGGGCTCTGGATCGTGGATCGAGGTCAGGTCAAGTTGAGGGGGGCTATTAACCCGCACCCGCTTGCCTGGAGCGAATGGGCAATCACAGCCGGGGAGTTCTTCATCGCTGTCGGTCCGGACGCGCCCCTCGAGGCCGGCCGTGTGGCCGACAGCGCCAGGACGAGCCTGAAAACGACCCTCTTTCACTTGCCAGCCGCTGACTTTGCACGGCTAGGCAGCGCCTTCCCCGAAATCCGCGCCGTGATGGCCAGGTCGCCGGACGCGTCCGAGTTGTTGCGCCCGGTCCCGCTCTTTGAGGGTATCGACGATCGGCAGCGGCAACACCTGGCCCAGTTTTGCGGTTCCGAGTTCGTGCCCGCCGGGCAGAACATGACCACCCAGGGGTCGATCGGGCACAGCTTTGTGATCCTGCGAGAAGGAGCAGCTGTCGTCACCGCGTTGGACGACCACGGCCGCCCGCGGCCGCTCCATTTCCTGAAGCCTGGTGTTTTCTATGGCACGACGTCGCTGCGGCTCGGGAAACCCCGTGATGCCACCGTGCGCGCGGTCAGATCCTCCAGCGCAGGCGGGGAACCGGGGCTGGACGGCGCCGACATCGTGGTCCTCGACCGGCGCGACCTGGAGTATGCCTTTGCCGAGAACCGCCGGCTCTGGCGCACCGGCGCCGCGCTGACCAGCCAGCTCGTGATGAAAGAGGAGCAGCAGCCGTACGACTGGATGGATGAGGGGGAGGAGAGACGCTGGGACGGGCGAGGGCACCTCCTCTGGCTGGCCGCGCCCGAGGGAGGGGTCCTGTTAGCTGCGCTGCTGCTGGTGGGGATCGTGCTCAGCCTCCCCGCGAACCTACGCGCTGCCGCAGCGGTCGGCATCCTCATCGCCGGCGGCATCGGGCTCACTATGCTCGGCATATGGTTCGCCATCAACTACTTCGATGACTACTACGTCGTCACGAACCGCCGCGTCACCCGTCGTGATCGGCAACTTCTGATGTACGAGGCCCGGGTCGAAGCGCCCCTTGAGATGGTTCAGGACGTTACCATAGACACCGATTTCTGGGGACGGCTTTTCAACTATGGCAACGTCACGATACGGACGGCATCCAAGATTGGCAACATCATCTTCCAGCGCGTGCCGACGCCCGAGTGGGTAAAAAACCGCGTTTTGGAGGGCAAAGCGGAGGCCTTGGCCTCAGGGCGCGGCCAGCAGCGCGAGCTCCTTCGGCGCGGGCTGATCGCCGACCTCAAGCTGGCCTTGCCGATACCCGAGCGGACGCGCCCGTTGGGCGAAGGGGTGCGCCAGCCGGGCCGTTTCGGCCGGCTCCAGCGCACCAAGAGCCACGTCGCCATCAGTACCGCGTTGTTGCCCGGGACGAGAGGACGCACCCCGGATTGGCTCAAGCGTGCAACTCGCAAGCTTCCGGAAAAGTGGCAGAAGATACTCATCGGGCCTCCCAAGCCAGAGCCCAAGCCGCTTTCGGGCCAGGTCATGTGGCACAAGCACTGGCTCAACCTGGTCCAGCGCGCGGGGTGGGCCTTCTTGGCCGTGCTTTCCCTTCTGGTGGTTGTCGCCATTCTCAGGAAACTCCGGATGAGCCCGCTGGGGCTAAGCCCTACTGGCGTGTCTTTGGCTTGGCTTTTCCTGATGGTACTGGCCGTCGGGTGGTTCCTGTGGGGCTACGTCGACTACCGCAATGATATGTACGTGGTGACAGACGAGAAGATCATCGATGTTGAGATGAAGCCACTGGGCCTGTATGCCCAGCGCCGAGAGGGCAGCCTCGACCGCGTCCAGAACGTGGTGGCGGAGCAGCGAGGTATCTGGGCAAATTTCTTCAACTACGGAGACGTCGTCATCAAGACCGCAGCCGCCGACGAGGGTTTCACATTTCTATTCGTGCCAAACCCCAGGCTCGTGCAGGCCGTTATCTTCCAGAAGATGGACGCGCTGCGGCGGAAACAGGAAGACCAGAAGGGACGGGACCGCCAGCGCGAACTGATCGAAGGGCTTGAGGTCTACCACGAATTGCAGGGTGAAAAGCCGTCCAGCGGTTCCCCGGCCCCCTGAGAGTTCTGACGTGATCGGGCACCAACCCGAGGTGCCCGATCACGCTGCCTACGCTTCGTGGTGTGTCCCATGCGGCCAAGCGGGGCGCTTGGCCGCATGGGACCTCCTACTATTTGCCTGGCGCCTGCTTTCCCTCAGCAGGGCGGCGCTTCCTCCGCACCAGCCAGCGAATCAGCAGAACGATCACAACGATCGGGATGGCGATCGCGATGAGCAGTGGCAAGACATAGACGACCAGCCAGATCAGCACGTCGAACAGGGTTTTCAAGGCGTTAACCAGGGCCCGGCCCGCATTGCGCAAGGTCTCAAGGGGGCGCCAACCTGGCTCCACCACCGGCTTGGCAAGGATGTCGGGGATGAGCTCGACATTGATTGTGGCCAGCGCCGTCTGGTTGCTGAGATACTTCACGCGCCCCTGGATCTGCTCGATCTGACCCCGGATCTGCGTCAGTTCCCGATAGACAGCGAGGATATCCTCGGCCTTGCCGGTCTTCTCACGAACCTCCGCCAGGAGCGCACGCAGCTCCACCTCCGTCGCTTGCAGGTTGGTGAGCTGCGCCTGCAAGTCGGTGAACTCCGCGGTCACGTCTTGCCCGGTGACGCTCTCACTCTCAACCCGCACTGCCATGGCCTTGATCTCCGCCAGGGCCGCATCGAGTTGCTCCGCCGGAATCCGCAGGGTGACGCGTGCCCGCAACTGATCGCCCTCACGCCACAGGTTTGAATCAGTGACGTAACCGCCCATGCGGGTCGCCATCCTCGTGACGTCGTCGAGCGACGGCGAGGCTTCGGTTACGATCAGGGCTAGATTCGCGGTGCGCACGACCATGCGCGCCGTGTCGCCGGCGTACTGGTCTGAGGTCAACGCTCGCGCCTCCTTGGCGACCGGCTGCTCGGCGGGCGCCGCTGCGCCACCACGCCCAACGGCTGCCTCCCGCACCACAACCTGCGAAGCCGGTGCGCGGGCAGGCGCACACCCGGCCAGCCCAACCAGCAGGCTTACAAGCATCAGCCCCAAAATCCACTTCTTCATCACATCTCCTCCTCACGAGCTGGGCACGGAACGATCTACCAGCTTAGACGCTTGCATATCCGCGTCCGTTCCTATTGCCATCGGGCGTTTCACCAACCCACAGAGAGCCTGTTGATCAGGCGCTCAGGCAGGCGAGCCGCCCGCATGTGGGCCTGGGTCACCTCCACGTGATAGGGTACCCGCAGTGGAAGCCACGTGGCATCCTCGGTGTCCAAGATCGCATACGCGGCCCGGGGGTTATTGTCGCGCGGCTGCCCCACGCTGCCCGGGTTAAGGATCGCCCGCCAGTCGCCATGCAAAGCCAGGGCCTGGCCGGGGGTAGGTGTGAGCGCCCCTGCGCTCGGCGCACCCTGAGGCCAGACGTAGACCGCCGGTACATGTGTGTGCCCTACCAGGCAGAAAGGTGTCGAAATGACCTCGAGATTGGCGCGCGCCGCGGAAGGGAAGAGGACGTACTCCCAAACCGGATCGCGCGGGCTGCCGTGCGTCAGCGTATATTCGCCCTGTACCAGGGGTCGGCTTGGCAGATTCCCGAGCCATGCCAGGTTTTCAGCACTCAAGTGCTCTCTGGTCCACAGCACCGCCCGGCGGGCCTCCGGGTTGAAGTCGCCCACATCCATCCGGCCGACAACGGCCCAATCGTGGTTCCCCACGACGGTGACGGCTCTAAGCAGCCGTATCCGCGTGACGCAGGCATCGGGTTCCGGTCCATAGCCAACGATATCCCCCAGGCACCACACCGCCTCATAGTCCTGTTGAGCAGCGTCTTCCAGCACAGCCTCCAGCGCCGCCAGGTTGGCATGAATGTCGGATAGCACCAGCACGCGCATCGGCTCTCGCTCCTTCCCGCGATAGGTGCTATCTTACCACGGCAAGAGCGCGCGCCGAAAGCAACCGGCAAGAACTCTTCTCATCGTCGCCCGCCCGCGCACCATCTTGCAGGCGAAGCGGCGAAGGTGGATGCCTGTAGTGGGATGATACGTCTGTCCTCTACACAGGGTGGCTTTGACGTTACCGCCCGCAACAGTATAATGAGCGCTGCTTTTGGTTGCCCCGGCAAACGGCCTGCCAAACGGACCTCGGCTCTATAGGATAGCATGGCTCACGAGATAGGAACGATTCAAGAAGATGAGGGGATTGCCGTTCAACGCCGGGTGGCCGACTACCAGCCGCCGCGCTCGTGGCGTACCTGGCTGATCGGTCGCCCGTTGCAGACCGCCGATGCCCCCCACCAGGCCATCGGCAAGATCGTCGGCCTGGCGGTCTTCTCCTCCGATGCGATGTCGTCGGTGGCCTACGCTCCCCAGGAGTTGATGGTTGTGCTGGCGGCGGCCGGAATGGCGGCGATCGGCTTAGCCATCCCCATCTCCTTTGCCATCGTCGGGCTGCTGGTGATTCTCACGCTTTCCTACGAGCAGACCATCCACGCCTACCCGGGCGGCGGCGGCGCCTACATCGTGGCGCGCGACAACCTGGGCGAGCTCCCTGCGCAAACGGCAGGGGCGGCGCTCCTCACCGACTACATCCTGACGGTGGCCGTCTCGATCTCCTCGGGCGTGGCGCAGATCACGTCGGCGTTACCTGCCCTCTATCCTTACAGGGTGGAGATCGCCGTCGTGTTGGTCTTCTTCATGATGGTCCTGAACCTGCGCGGCGTCAAAGAGTCGGGGACGGTGTTGGCGCTGCCGACGTATTTCTTCATCGTGCTGATGTTCGTCACTGTGATACTCGGCCTGTACTCCTACCTGACGGGCAGCCTGGGGACTGTGGTGAACCCTCCGCCCCTGGAAACGGTGCTCGCCGCGCAGGCAGTCAACCTGTTCCTGATCCTGCGGGCGTTCTCCGGCGGCACAACCGCCCTGACGGGCGTCGAAGCCATTTCCAATGGCATCCCTGCGTTCCGAGAGCCGCGTAGCCGCAACGCCGGGATTACCCTGATCTGCATGGCGGCCATTCTTGGCGGCCTGATGGTGGGGATCACATTCCTGGCGGTCCAGATCGGCGCGGTGCCGTCGGCGGAAGAAACCGTGATCTCGCAGTTGGCGCGCACCGTGTACGATGGACGCGGGCTGCTCTACCTGGCGACCATCACCGCGACAACGTTGATCCTGATCCTGGCCGCGAACACGTCGTACGCAGGGTTCCCTCGCCTGAGCGCTTTGATGGCCGCCGATGGCTTCCTGCCGCGACAACTGGCCTATCGCGGCAGCCGCCTGGTCTTCTCCCGCGGGATTGTGGCCCTTGCCTTGGTCGCAGCCCTGCTGATTGTCGCTTTCAAGGCCAGCGTCACAGCCCTGATCCCGCTCTACGCCATCGGCGTGTTCCTCTCCTTCACCTTGTCACAGGCCGGCATGGCGCATCGTTGGTGGAAGTCGGGGCGCCTCAAGCCCGGAGATGAGCTTAAGGAACGCGGTTCCACGCTGCGCCTTGAGCCAGGCTGGCAAACGAAAATCGCGATCAACAGTGTGGGCACCGTCATGACGGCCATGGTCGCGCTGATCTTCGCCACTACAAAGTTTCGCGACGGGGCGTGGATTGTGTTGCTCCTGATACCGGTGCTGGTGGCAGCTTTCTCGGGCGTGCACCGCCACTATCGCCGACTGGCCGCGCATTTATCTCTGGAGAACTACGGCGAGCCGCCGCGCATCGCCCGGCATAGGGTCATCCTCCCGATCAGCGGTGTGCACCAGGGCACCCTGGCCGCGCTCCGGTACGCACGCGTCCTCTCGGATGATGTCACCGCAGTGCATGTCTCCATCGATCCCGTCGAAGCCGAGAAAATCTACCACAAGTGGGAAGTGTGGGGTAAAGAGGTCCGGCTGGTGATCCTGGATTCGCCCTACCGGTTGATGATCGAACCGTTGTTGGAGTATGTGGAGGAGATCGCGGCGCAGCGCCAACCCAATGAAACCATCACCATCGTCGTGCCCCAGTTTGTGCCACGGCACTGGTGGGCTAACCTGTTGCACACCCAGACGGCAACCTGGTTGCGCCTGGCGCTACTGTTCGAACCCGGCATCGTGGTGACAGACGTGCCCTATCAGGTGGAGTAGAGCCCGCGCTCCTTGATGTAGGCGCGCACCGCGTCGGGCACCAGGTAGCGGATCGTGCGCCCCGTGCGCACTCGCTGCTGGATCTGATGCGATGCAATTTCGAGTTCCGGCATGTCCAACAAGGTCACCCGCTCGCGAATGCCGGGGAGCGCGTTTTCCAGGTATTCCCAGTCCAGGGGCACGTTGTAGCGGGTCAGCGCAACCAGCCGGCAGGAGGCCACCAGCTCGGGCGCGCGATGCCACGTGGGCAACTCAGCCAGGCTGTCATAGCCCATGAGGAAGTAGAGCTCGCCTCCCGGCGGAAGCTGCTGCTGAAGAATACGGACCATGTCGAGCGTGTAGTGTGGGCCCGGCCGGTCGGCATCGACGCGCGAGGGACGAAAACGGGCGTTGCTGGCAATCGCAAGCTCGATCATCCGCAGGCGGTCTTCGACGGGCGCCAGTTTCCTGCCCTGTTTGTGCGGCGGATCGCCGGCCGGGACGAAGAAAACCGCGGAAAGGCCAAGCTGATCTCGCGCCTCTTCGGCCAGGACAAGATGCCCCACGTGGATCGGATCGAACGTGCCGCCCAGCACCCCCATCCTCTCCTTGCAGTCGAGGGCTTCAAGCGCCCCCGCAGCGAGAGGCGGGGCCTCCGGCATAGAAAGAGCTGTCTGCCCTGGGTTGCTGGCGCGAGCCCGCATACCTATTCGCTCCACTCGAGCTGCATGTCGCCAATGCGCACCGTATCGCCCTCTTGCACGCCACGCTCGCGCAGAGCCTCAGTGATCCCCAGTGCCTCCAGGATCCGCTGGAAGCGCATCACGGCATCGTAGTATTCCCACTTCGTCATCACCACAATCCGCTCGATGCGCCGTCCATGCACTCGCCAGGCGCCGTCGGACTCGCGCTCGATCGTGAAGCTCTTGTCGTCATCGGGGCCGACCACGACGATCGGCGCGATGTCCGCGATCGGCGGCGGGGGCGGCAGCGTCGCCAATAGTTCCGCAGCCTGGCGGGTCAGCGTGCCCACACCCTCGCCGGTGGCGGCCGAGATCGCCAGCGGGTCAATGACTCCCCTTGTCCGCAGGGCGCGCGCGACCTCGGGCCAGCGCTCGCGAACGTCGGGCAGATCCATCTTGTTCAAGACCACGATCTGTGGCTTTTGAGCAAGCCGGGGGTTAAATAACTCGAGCTCCTGGCTGATGACCTCATAGTCGCCGATGGGATCTGGGCTGATGCCGTTTAGCAGGTGCACCAACACGCGGGTACGTTCGATGTGACGCAGGAAATCGTGTCCCAGGCCCGCGCCAGCATGCGCCCCCTCGATGAGGCCGGGCATGTCCGCCCACACCATATCTTGAACGCCCACTACCACCGTGCCGAGGGTGGGTTCCAGGGAAGTGAAGGGATAGTCCGCCACCTTCGGCCGCGCCGCGCTGACCCTCGAGAGCAACGTGGACTTGCCCGCGTTGGGCACGCCCACGATTCCCACATCGGCGAGCAGCTTCAGCTCCAGGCGTACCCAGAGCTCCTCGCCGGGCTCACCGTTCTCGGCGATGCGCGGCGCCTGGTTGGTCGGCGAGCGGAAGGAGCGATTGCCGCGCCCGCCGCGCCCACCACTCGCCACCAGCGCCCGTTCCCCGGGCGTGGTAAGGTCGGCAAGGAGATGGCCCGTCTCCGCGTGATAGGCGACGGTGCCGACCGGCACGGTGATCAGCAAGTCCTCGCCCGAAGCGCCGGTCTGGTTCTTGCTGCGGCCGGGTTCGCCGTTCGCAGCGCGGTAATGAACTTGCCTGCCGAAGGCTAGCAGGGTGTTGACCTGTGCATCGGCCGCCAGGTATACATTGCCACCCCTGCCGCCGTTGCCCCCGCTTGGGCCACCACGCGGTACGTGCGCTTCACGTCGAAAAGTGACGACGCCGTTCCCCCCATCGCCCGCTTTGATGAAGATTCTCGCTTCGTCGAAGTACAAATGCTTTCCCCCTCCTTGAAGTCGGGGGCTTCCCCCTCCTTGAAGTCGAGGGCGTCCCCTTCCGGTCATCTGTGCCAGAATACACTCTATACAGACCCTTGTCAAAGCGCTGCGCCGTCTCACACATCTCTAACGTTAATCCAACAGCACTCTAACGTGGCCAGGATACGATGAGCATGCAAAGCGTGAGTGGAGGCCGATAGGCGGCCTCCATGCGA
>Ga0315289_10007299_pt1 | contig 16105 bp, 17 predicted proteins | sample YL17G11_40_MG_FD_203452 | JGI IMG/M metagenome (GOLD analysis project Ga0315289, IMG submission 203452) | Sediment microbial communities from Yellowstone Lake, YNP, Wyoming, USA - YL17G11_40 | ecosystem: Environmental > Aquatic > Freshwater > Lake > Sediment | place: USA: Wyoming | collected... | reverse complement strand
GCGAGAGAAACGATCAAGGATCATTATGGCAGAAGGAGAACTTCTAGCCTCAGCGAAAATGACGGAGGCGGCAAAACTGTATGAAAAAACACCGATCGCACTGCGACTTCGAGAATTACAGACGCTCACGGAGATAGCACGAGAGAAAAACCTGATTATCGTCCCCGGTGGGGAAATTGGTACGATGGCAGGTATTGCGAAAGCTGTTAACAAAAAAGTAGAACAATGAGACAAATCTTCTACCCTCTGATTTTTCTCATTTTTCTTTTTTTATTTATATTTCCTAGTGCAACAGCACAAAATTCAAATGTTGTTCTTGTCGAGATTCATGATACCATTGATCAGTCCACGGTAGAAATCGTCAACGAAAGTCTCAAAGAAGCAGAAGTAAACAATGCGCAAGCATTGATTCTCCTGTTAGATACCCCTGGAGGCGGACTGGATCAAACATTTGAGATTGCTGATATGATAAAAAATAGTGACATCCCAGTCATCGGTTACGTGTACCCTAGTGGTGCAGCCGCATGGTCAGCAGGAACATTCATTTTGATGAGCACGCCACTTGCAGCAATGGCAGACCATACTGTGATTGGTTCCTGTCAGCCAGTGGAAACAAGCATTTCCGGTACACAATTCATCAACGATTCAAAAATCATCAATGCGCTGGTGGCATGGATTCAAGAACGAGCAGTGATGTATGGACGCAATAAAACGCTTGCAAAAGAGTTCATCATCCAGAATACGAATGTGAATGCGACCGTTGCAAAAAATGAAGGTGCAATCGAGGTTGTTTCATCAACCATTGATCAACTGTTAAAGGATGTTGACGGCAGGAACGTGACTACCGCGAGAGGTACTGTCACCTTGCATACAAAAGATGCGGAACAGATCACCTATTCTCCTTCGCTTAAAATCCAGGTCCTGAAACTCATTTCAAACCCGATCCTTACTTCTCTGTTGTTGATGCTAGGAATTTTTTCCCTCATCATTGGAATTTCAACACCAGGGTATGGTGCAGAAGTATTCGGAGTCATCGCAATCCTTCTTTCCCTTATTGGGTCAGGATTTGGTATTTCCACACTCGCCATAATCTTTATAATTGTCGGAACCCTACTCCTCGCCATAGAAATATTCGTCATACCCGGTTACGGTGCCGTTGGTATCGGTGGAATCATCTCTCTCATCATCGGGTCGATATTTCTCATACCAAGTTACACAACAAGAAAATGGCTGATATCAAGTGAGTATATGACAGACGCAATGATCATACTATTACTTGTCGTCGTGCTGTTCGCAATCTTCTTTGCGTTTCTTCTGTATAAAGTACTTCAGATTCGGAAGAAAAAACCATCATCGGGGAGATTTGCTGGGGAAAAAGCAGTAACAATTGAACGAATCACGCCAAACAAAACAGGGTTCGTCCGCTTTAACGGAGAATACTGGCAGGCAAAATCCGAGGTTGATATTGAGCCAAATACAAAAGTTATCATCATTGAAAAAGACGAGACAACGCTTATTGTGAAGCCTCTTGAGAGATGACCAAAGGTTAATCAACCTCTTTTTTCTTTAGGAGGCCCTGATTGTGAAAAGGTTTGATGTCAATGGATCCACGTATCACATGTGAATTTCTTGGTGGCAGCGACGAAGTAGGTAATCTTGCCATGGTGCTTGAGCTTGATGACATGAGATTTCTGTTCGATTATGGGATGTCACCAGGTAAACCACCCACGTTTCCACTCCCACCGCCACCGATTGATCTGACGTTTCTGACTCATTCCCATCTTGATCATTGCGGTATGATTCCTTTGCTTTGCTCTCAATCAGACCACAGGATCATCGCTACTGAACCTACCGCGGTTGTAAGTAACATTCTGCAGAAAGACACAGTGAAAATCGCGCAGATGGACGGGTATTCCATCCCGTTTAATAACGCTGATGTCCGCGAAGCAGAACATAGTTATGTTCCTGTGGAGCCGACAAAGCAACAAGACCTTGGTGAGAACTATATTGTTCGTTTTCACTCTGCAGGACATATTCCTGGTTCATTGATGTTTGAGCTCGTTGGAGAAAAAAAGATCGTGTTCACCGGCGATCTCAACGTCATTGATACAAGACTCGTAAAAGGAACAAAACCGGTCAGCTGCGACATTCTTTTCATGGAAGGAACCTACGCGGGACGAGAGCATGAAAACCGGGATCGACTGGAGCATGAATTCCTGGATAAAATCGATGAGGTTGTGAACCGAGGAGGCACTGCGGTAATTCCAGCGTTCGCGGTCGCACGATCACAAGAAATCCTGCTTGTCTTAAAAAAGGCTGGGTACGACATCTGGTTTGATGGCATGGGGAAAAAGATTTCAAAACTTTATATGAAATATCCGAGATACCTACGATCAGTTGAAGACCTGAAAAAAGCCTTTAAAAAAGTCAATCTCGTTCATACAGAGCATGGACGTAAGATGGCAATGAAAGGGGAGGTGATCATTACCTCCAGTGGCATGATGGACGGCGGCCCCGTGTTATCCTATATGAACAAGTTGAAGAATGATAAAAAAAGCGCAGTCCTGCTCACCGGGTATCAGGTTGAGGGAACCAACAGCAGACTCCTGGTGGATAAAGGAAAACTGAATTTCTATGGTGTGCTAGAAAACGTAGACTGCGAAGTCCAGTATTTTGATTTCTCAGCACACGCAGGCCATAGCGAACTGGTCAAGTTTGCGCAAGCCTGTAACCCGCAAAAAATCGTGCTGTTTCATAGCGCTGATCGGGCACCGCTCGTTGAATCACTTAAGGATACCGCGGAAGTCTTAACCCCGATGAGAGCAGAACGCTTTTATTTATAACACATCGTTGCGGAAGTTTTAGGAGTGATAAGAAGAAAAGGTGTATCAAAAAGGAGAAAGAACAATGGCAGATGAAATGACACAGCGGCAGATCTACGACCTGAAAAGGCAACTGGAGGAGTTGAAGAAATGCCGAGGGAAACACACAGAGCTTATTTCGCTCTATGTTCCTCCGTCTAAACAGATTTTCGATGTGGTGTCCTATCTTCGAAATGAGTATTCGCAGTCTCAGAACATTAAGTCGAAAACAACGATGAAGAATGTCTTGTCTGCCATCGAGTCGATTATGAGCCGGCTTAAACCCTTTAAACAGCCGCCTCCACGAGGACTTGCGATGTTCGTGGGTCATAAAAGCGCTGGTGCTGACAAGACCGAGATGGTTTCCTATGTGATTGAGCCACCGATGCCAGTAATCACGTTTCTGTATCGGTGTGACTCAGAGTTTTTCCTCCAGCCGTTAGAAGAAATGTTGACGGAGAAAGAAATTTACGGACTGTTTCTTCTTGATCGACGAGAATGTACCGTTGGTATGTTACGCGGGAGTCGCATTGAGATGTTGCGGTACATGACGTCGCAGGTTCCTGGGAAACATGGAAGAGGTGGTCAGTCTCAGCGGAGATTTGAGCGAACAACCGAAATTGCTGCTCATGAATGGTTTGAGAAATGCGGGCAGCGGGCTAGTGAAATCTTCCTTGCTGAGCCAAAAATGAAAGGTATTCTGGTCGGAGGGTCAGGTCCTACGAAACAGTATTTTGTTGATGAAGGATATTTACATTATGAGATGCAGAAGAAGATCGTTGATACGTTTGATACCGGCTACACTGATGAGTACGGACTGCGCGAGCTCGTTGCTGTTGCAGCTGAAAAGATGACGGATTTAAAGGTGTCGCAGGAAAAGAAGATCATGAAACGATTCCTCTCCGAGGTTACTAAATCAGATAAAAACATGTCAGTGTACGGAGAGCATCAGGTGAGAAAAGCCTTAGAAATGGGTGTTGTTGATACGTTGTTACTTTCTGAGGATCTACGCAGGTATCGGGTGACTATGAAATGTCAAACCTGTGGTTATACGCAGGAGAAGACGTTGACTGAGGAGGCACTGGAGGATTTTACGCCACCATCCTGTCCTACGTGTAAGACTTCGCTTCCCATGGAGATTACCAAGAAAGCGGATTTGGTTGATGAGTTATCTGATCTTGCTGATAAAACGAGTGCAAAAGTGCAGCTTATTTCCCGAAATAGTGAAGAGGGTGGATCGCTCTATGCTGCCTTTGGCGGCCTTGCAGGAATTCTCCGCTATCCGCTTGACATATGACTATAAGCGTCTCCTGATATGGAGAGAGTTTTTAACCGATGGTTTTATAAACACTGAAATATATTATTCTTAGTGATATACTATGCCATCTCGAGATGATTTCAAATCTTTTATCCCAGCTGAGAAAAAGATACCTGAACTTACTCTGAAGGCAGTGTTGGTTGGGGCTCTCCTGGCCGTTATTCTTGGAGCAGCTAATGCGTATTTAGGGTTGTATGCGGGTATGACGGTCTCCGCGGTTATCCCCGGGGCGGTCATGGCGTTTGCGTTCCTACGGCCTTTTAAAGGAACGATTTTAGAAGTTAATATTGGCATGATGGGCGCGGCTGCTGGTGAAGCACTCGCCGCAGGCGTTATTTTTACGATCCCGGCGCTTGTTCTTATCGGGACATGGACCGAGATTCATTATTTTGAGACTACTCTTATTGCGTTATTTGGTGGTATGCTTGGTGTTCTCTGGATGGTTCCGCTCAGGCGAGCACTTATTATCAAAACAGATCTGCCATTTCCTGAGGGAGTCGCGGTTGCAGCAGTGTTAACCACAACGGTTGGTGGTCAAACCGCGGAATCCGGTAAAAAATCAGGAGGCGGTATCAGCGGTATCTGGCTTATTGTTGGTGTTCTCGTTGCCGGGTTATTTAAATTTGGTCAGGTTGCGTTAAAGATCTTCGGTGGCGCGATCCATGGGATTGTCAATATCGGGAAGTATAATATTGGCAGTGGAGAAAAATCAGGAGTGTTTTATGGTGGGGTTGCCACGTCTCCTGCCTTGCTTGGTGTCGGCTGGATTATCGGACCCAGGATTTCTTCGTTCGTGTTTGTCGGTGGTCTCATTGGTTGGGTTATTCTCGTTCCCTTAATTGCTCTGGCAACTGGTCTTCCTACTCCAGTGTCTCCATCAGATATTACCGATGCACTTTCCATGGGGTTTGGTGACGCCGGTGCCGGGTACCAAATATGGGGATTTTACCAGATCTGGGGACTTTATATACGATACATTGGCGTCGGCGCTATGGTCGTCGGCGGTCTGTACACGATTTTTAAACTCCGCTCAAACCTTGCAAGCGGAATCAAAGAGGCAATCGCTGGTATTACAGGTGGAAAAGTCGAGGCGAAAAAGAGGACGGATACTGACCTGAACATTAAATTTGTTTTCTTGATGATTGGGTTACTCACCATTCCCGTCTTCCTTGTGTATGTGTGGATTTCAAGCCTGTGGGCAGTGTCTGCAATCATGGCCGTGTTCGCTATCCTCTTTGCGTTCGTCGCAAGCGCGATAGCGGGGTACATGGCAGGGCTGCTTGGGTCATCGAATAACCCTATTTCTGGTGTGACCGTTTCCGTATTACTCATTACATCGTTGATTTTACTAGGGTTTGGTCTTTCAGGAAACAGTGGTGCTACGGGCATTGCAATTCTCATAGCCGCTGTTATCTGCTGTGCCGCCGCTATCTCAGGGGACGTGTTACAGTCGATGACGTGTGGTCAGATGATTGGTGCAACCCCACGCAACCAGCAGATCGCAGAAATCATTGGTGTTGCTGCTGCCGCACCGATTCTTGCGTTGGTTGTTCAAGCATTAGACAAAGCGTATCATATCGGCAGTACCAATTTACCTGCACCGCAAGCATTCCTGATGAAAGGAATCGTTCAGGGGGTCCTGGGCGGGCAAATGGTCTGGCCGTTCGTGGTTGCCGGGGCAGTCCTTGCGTTCGTATTAATCCTTATTAACCTCCCGGTTCTTCCCGTCGCTATCGGGATTTATCTACCGTTTACGTTGAGTACCCCTATTTTCGCTGGTGGTATCGTCCGAGCTGTCACCAATCGAGTCATTGCAAAGAAATACGGGTCTGCTGATGAAGAAGAAATCAGCGATTGGGAGCTTGCCATCAAGCAAACCGATGTGCAACCGAAAGAAAAGATTATAAGAACAGGACTTCTTCTCACTGCGGGATTGATCGCAGGAGAGGCACTCATGGGTGTCATTGTCGCCTTCATGATCATCGGAGGGTTAAACCTCGCGGTCTTTGATTACCCACCTATCTGGCCGTCTCTGCTGGTGTGGGTGTTCATCGCTGTGCTTCTTGCCTACATCCCATTGAGGGAAATCTTTGCCAAAGACGAAAAGTAACAAAGGCCTGCCGACGGCTGAGGAGTTTCTCTGCTATAAACCGAAACGGTTGGGATTTGAATGGTCCACAGCTGATACTGGTTTGGTGACGATAACTGTTCCGAAGTTTACCGGCAAGGTCGGCAAGTCCTTTACCAAGCTTTTGAAACGGGACAACACGTTTTCCTCAAACCTAGACAAGCTTGGTTCAACAATCTGGAAACAATGTGATGGGGAAAAAACAGTAAAAGAAATCCTTGATGTAGTGATAAAGGAGTTTCCTTGCGAAAAAAACCTTGATCAGCGGCTTTTTTTGTTTCTACAGCAACTGAAAAGCTTAGGCTACATTACTTATTAAATGACTCCAGGTGTGCGCGATTCACGATGAGAACACCGCTGTCTCTCTTCCATTCTTTTACGACTTCGTCTACCACAAGTTTCTTGTGAAGCACTGGTCCCTCAAGCACCAGGGTTTCATATTCTCCGCCTTCGCCTGCAATGTTGATTCCGTATTTATTGTGAAGATTGACGAGATCATTGATTGTTGTTTCATCAATGGTTTTTCCGAGCCATGTTTCATCAAATCCATGGGCAAACACGCCAACAATGATGATGCGGAATCCAGCGTGGACTTGATTTCGAAGCAGGAGCTCTTGGTTTTTATGCCACAAGGGCGTGAAAGACTTCATTCCGAGTTCATCACAGATTTTTTCAATACGTGTCCGCTGGTACTCTGAGGCAATCGCGCCGCTGATCACGCCATCAACCTTTAAATCTTGTAAAATATCTTTTAAATCATCCAGTTCTTTTTCTCCTTTCGTTGGTCTTTTGAGGAGAGGAATGCCGAGTGCTTCTGAGAGCTGCTCAGTCAGATGAATGTTAATCGAATGGAACATCCAGGAGTCCTTTTGTTCCGGCTGAAGAGTCACGAGATGGGTGATCTCCCATCCATATTGTTGGGTAATATAAATCGAAAACATGGAATCCTTTCCGCCTGAAAATAAAGCTGCGACTCGCATCATCATAGGTATCTCTTTAAACAAATAAACATTTCTCGGTCAAGGGTTAGAAAATGAAAATTGGGGTACTCTGCGGACATCTAATGCCTTATCTGATAAAAAACCCGGAGAAAATCAGGGTTGATACTGCGTATGGTGAAATCATGGTGTATGCCTCTACACTTGGAGGTCATGACGTGTTGTTCATTCAGCGGCACGGTGAACAATCCAGTCTCCCTCCGCATAAGATAAATTACCTGGGGAACATCCAGGCTTTTTCATCCAGCCACGTTGATGCTATTCTTTCAATTTCAACGGTTGGTTCCATGAATAAAGCAATGCAACTGGGGGACATTGTCATCCCGCATGATTTTTTTGATGCAACAGTCTCTCGGCCGCAAACGTTTTTTGATGATCGAAGGGTGCATGTGGATATGACCGATCCGTTCTGCTCCTCTCTTCGAGAATCCCTGCTTCAATCCTGTGAGAAAATAAAAGACATCCGGTTTCATACAAAAGGTGTTTATCTGGTGACTGAAGGGCCTCGCTTGGAAACTGCTGCAGAAATTAAATTCTATTCCTCAGTCGCGGATATTGTTGGGATGACCGTGGTCCCTGAGGTGGTATTGTCTCGGGAAAAAGGGATGTGTTTTGCTTCCCTTTGTTTGGTGTGTAACATGGCAACTGGCCTGCAACATCGACTGACCGCAGATGAGATCGCTGCGGTGTATACGAAAAAAGAACCTGTGCTCGCTCAAATTGCTCGATTAACCATAGAGGCTTTTGATGAGAAACAAACATGTCATTGTCCGGTAGATGTCTCAAAGGCAACATTATGAAACATTATGAGCTACTTGAACATACTGCTGATGTTGGCGTGAAAGCCTATGGGAATACGGTTGCAGAAGCTTTTGAGCATGCTGCTGAAGCAATGTTTGATATCATCACTGACAAGTCGAAAATAAAACCAGTTGGTGAATATACTATCCAGTTAGAGGCCCCTGATCTTGAGCAATTGCTTGTAGATTGGTTGTCTCAGTTGCTTTTTTTGAATGGCGTAAAAAACCTGGTGTTTGGAAAGTTTAAGGTGAGCCTTGAAGGAAACCTGCTTACTGCACAGGTGTTTGGCGAGGAATATGACACAAGGAAACATAAGATGGGTATGGAAATCAAAGCAGTCACGTACCATATGCTTGTGGTGAGTGAAAAAAAACCGGTGTACGTGCAGGTTCTTTTTGATATTTAATAATCCATTTGATGAAGTATAAATAGCGGTTTTGGTTTTCTTATTTTTATGAGAAAAGGGGTTGTTGCCTGCAGTGGCATGGTTATAGGACTGGTGCTTTTAGTTACCGCATTTGTTGGACCTTGGTATACGATGAATGGAAGCGGAGCTCTTGGGATGAATTACGATGTCAGGTTGTATCTGACAAGAATGGAGACGCATGGAGAGTTCATGGGCCAGGAGATATCAACATCATTGAGTTACTCGCAGGCGCGGGAGAACGCAGAACAAGCAGGTGTTAACACCGAGAGTTTTACTGTCGTTGACACGGCTTTTTATCTAGCACTTTTTGCTATGTTTACAGCCATTATCACGGTAATCGGGATGCTTGCATTCGTTGTTAAGAAGGGAAAGCAGAAGATGATGAAGCTGCTTGGTGGTGTTTTTGGACTGCTTACCTGTATCCTTTCGTTAGTACCAGCACTGTATTTCATGTTCACGGGATTTGCTCAGAGTGGAAGTGGTTTTTGGTTTACCCAGAAGGCTATGGGGATGACTCTGTCTGGTGGACCTGGGTTTGCGTGGTACCTCATGATCGTCGTTGCTATCATTGCAGTGATTTCCTCGGTTGCTATCCTCCTGAAAAAAATTGATCAGCAGGAATTATTACCTCAGGTAAAATAATGTAGTACAATCATTTGAAACAATACGATGGAGGCTATCGCTGCAAATAGTTTCAGCGACCCTTTCTTCTTATTTAAATATTCAGACGTCTGTTCGTAATCTAGGAAGCATGTACCGGACGGAAAGCCTTCCTAGTTGAAGCTTACTTCTTTTGCCGGATCCCACCGTCCGGTTCTCCTCACTTACCTTCTTGATAAGAACTCTTATATAAAAGGTCCTTATACCGAGGAAGTACAAATTGGTGAAATTATGAGTAAAGCCAAGATCACTGAGGATATGACCATTAAGGAAGTCATCGATAACTACCCGCAGACCGCGATGGTGTTCATGAAATATAATGTCGGCTGCATCGGATGTCTTGCTGCATCCTTTGAAAAGGTAAAAGATATTGCAACAGTCCATGGCATCGACATTAAAGCGTTAGTAAAAGACTTGAATCAGGTAGTCCAGGCGAAATAATCTTTTACAGTGAGCGAGAGGTAAGCACCAGCTCACCATGTTTTATTCCTTTTAACGCGGTAATGGAGTCCGCTAGTTTCTGTATTTCCCTTGTTTTTCCTTGCAAGACGATTACTTCAAGGCAGTTGTGATGATCGACATGGATATGTGTTGTCGTCAGGATCTCATGGTGATGGTCATGTTGGAGCTCTAAAAGTTTACTTGTCAGAGGGCCGGAATGATGATCATAAATCATTGTTAATGTCCCGAGCGCTTCTGCATCAGGCTCTGTGCTTTCCTCGATCACAATGTTTTTTCGTATGAGATCACGAAGCGCTTCTGAGCGGTTGCTGTAACCTTTCTTCTTGATGCTCTTGTCAAATTTCTTTAAGAGTTCAGGTTCAATGGAGACGCCGAAGCGTGTAATATTTTCCATGGTAGCACGTTATACAGATAAACGTGGCACGAATTTAAATTTTTTGCTACCGAAAACTATAAATCGAATCCTCCATTATCACCCTTTAGAATATTCAGGAGACAAAAAACTATGGTTTGTTATACAGTACCCTTAATCGCAGCACTTGCTCACTCAGGAATGAGAAAGAAAGTAACAAGTTGGAATAAAAGTGCACACCATCTCTGGCTAAGCCTGCTGCTTGCTGGTGGTGCCACGTTCGGAATCGTTGATCACCTGTGGAATGGCGAACTCTTCCTTATCGGAAAAAACATCGTTTCCGACCTACTCCTCGGAGTGACCATCACAACGGTACTATTCGTATCATGGGCAATTGTTGTCGCTCTTGACAAAATAAAAACAAAGAACGAAGTCAAAACCACTCAATAATTTTTTTTCTTTTTCTAATTTTTGCGAAGATTAAACAGAAAGAAGTAATGTTTTGTTTAAATTATTGCCTTTTCATTCCGATGGAAGGATGTACAAGTTAAATGAGATAGCGTAAAATTATAAGTATCGTTGATATGATAATCATCGCGATGATATAGATTGATACTTTGTTTGTGATGTCTGTTCCGGTAACTCCATTATAGGTCTTTCCGCATTTTTTACACCGTGTTTGATGAACAAGAGATGGCCCGATTAAACCACCCCACCATGAATATTCAACTTTATGAACATCAGCACTCCCGCATCGCGGACATGGTTTGACCTGATCGTAAAGTGGAACACGAATTCTTTTTAAAAGAACAAGGAGACTGGCGAATAAAATAAGAATAAAAAAAATGATAAATATCAATATGATTGTTGATACTACACCAAGGTTCGTATTTTTTATACCTTGTGAACCGAGAATAAAATTGACGAACAGGCTAAGAAAAGCAATAATTCCAACGACTGATGCCACAATGATTGAATACAACCCCATCTTGTTATAGGGAATTTGAACATCCTGCTTCTGCATCGGAGCTGATGTTTTTGGCAGGGTCTTGAGATATTCTTGTTGACGAGTGATTTCTTTTTTCAGTGAATAAATGCTACCAATGAGAATTGCGGTGAGGACAATAATTAAACCAAATATCATAAGTTGCAAAATATTAAAATTAGGATTAGGATGTATTTGTTGATAATACGTTAAAACAATAAGAAAAGAAACAAACCATACAAGTCCTATCAAAGATCCGCAGATTAAAACAATTTTCGCATCTCTTTCTAAATACATTTCAGGTTCCTTCTATTTATGATGCGGTATCTTATTGAAAGATTTAACAGTTATGATACTAATATAGTGATAAGTAATAATCTGAACGAATCATTTTTTTGTAACACCAAGTCTCTTTCGCTTCCTTTCAAATTCCCCAAGAAACACACGAAGTAAATTAGGATATTCACTTTGTATTTTCCCGCTCCCGTACCCAATCTGTTTGATTTTCATGAACGGCATTTCACCAAAAGAATCAGCAAGCGTTGTGATAATTGCCGCTCCAGTTGGTGTTACTAATTCCTGTTTTCTATCGACCCAATACACTGGCACACCTTTCAGAAGCTCAACCGTCGCTGGAGCAGGTAGCGGAAGAATTCCATGTGCACAGGATACGAACCCGTGGCTGAGTGGAAGTGGAGAACAATATATTGTTACAATTCCAAGATGCGTAATTCCGATGACAGAACCGACGATATCAATAATCGAATCTACAGCGCCAACCTCATGAAAATGAACCTCATCAATGTCGATTCTATGAACCGTGCTTTCTGCTTTTGCAAGATTAGTAAAAATCTCTGTACTGAGTTGTTTCACATGCTGATTCAACCGGCTTTTCTCAAGCAATCGAGTAATGTCTGAGAGACTCCGATGATGCTGATCCTCCTTGACTTCAACAGTGACATCGACAGCGCCGATATGGTTACGTTCGACATGATCCACGGAAATCTCGTACCCTGCAAGACCAAGTTTTTTCAATTCTTTTTTCAAAAAATCGATATCAACACCAAGGTCAATGAGTGCACCAAGCGTCATGTCCCCTGATATCCCTGAGAAACAATCAAAGTACGCAACGGCCATATTTTCACCTATTAATAAGGCTGGCAAAGTATCCAGCACCAAACCCATTGTCAATATTCACGACAACAACGCCTTCTGCACAACAATTCAGCATCGTGAGTAAGGGGGCAATCCCCTTAAAACTCGCACCATACCCGACGCTTGTTGGAACAGCGATCACTGGTTTTGATGCAAGGCCTCCAACGATACTGGCAAGTGCACCCTCCATACCCGCAACCACAACAATGACGTTTGCATGAAAGATTTTTTCTTTAATGTCGAACAAACGATGCACACCAGCGACACCAACATCATACACTGCCTCAACCGTATTTCCCATAAGCTCAGCTGTTACGACCGCCTCCTCAGCAACCGGGATATCTGATGTTCCGGCAGTAATAATCAGGATTGTTCCTTTCTTAGGTTTGGGTGGGTGTCGTTGGATGACGATGGTTTTTGCGTGTTTATTGTACTTTGCCTCAGGATAGAGTTTTTTAACAGTTCCATACAAGCTTTTGTTTGCTTTTGTAAGGAGGATGTTCTGATCTTTCGGTATGTTTTTAAGAATTGTTTGAATCTGCGGTAGTGTCTTTCCTTGACAAAAGAGAGTCTCCGGGAATCCCTTGCGTAGCTCCCGGTGGGTATCGATTTTCGCAAACCCTAAATCCTCATAGGGTAATGATTTAAGCTTTTCAAGAACGGTAGCAAGATCAACCTTTCCTGCCTTGTAGTCTTGTAAGAGTTTCTTCATTTCTGTAACACCTCGTTCATACTCCCTGTACGGTACCCCTCAATATCAAGCGTGATATACATAAATCCGAGTTTTTTGAAACGCTTCACGATCTCATCCGCGTGCGTAAGTATGTTCTGAAAATCTGGTTTTGCAACCTCGATTCTTGCGATGTCGTTATGATAACGCACACGACATTGATGGATGCCGAGTGAAAAAAGAAATGTTTCTGCTTGTTCCACTTGTCTGAGTCGCGCTTTGGTGATCTCTATTCCATAGGGAAACCGTGAGGCGAGACAGGCGAACGCTGGTTTTTCTGAACTGCTTAGGTTCATCTCAGCTGAAAGCTCCCTGATTTCTTGTTTACCCAAACCAACCTCTTTTAACGGGCTTATCACGCTGAGTTCCTTGCGTGCTTTTCCCCCGGGTCGATAATCAAACATGTCATCAGCGTTGGACCCATCAAGCACTGCAGCTAGATGGTGTTTTTTGGCAATCTTTTGTATCTTTCGAAACAACTCTTTCTTACAATAATAACATCGATCAGCAGGGTTCATTGAGAATTCCTCAATGTCAAGTTCCTCGGAGTGAATGATCACATGTGGAATGCCTATCTGTTGTGCAAAGCGTTTTGCGTCCTCCAGTTCCCGTCGTGGATAGGTTGAAGAGGTTGCCGTGACCGCAAGAGCATTGCTCCCAAGGACATCATACGCAACCTTTATCAAAAAAGTACTGTCCACTCCACCGGAATATGCAATCACACAACTCTTCAGCTCCCTAAGCATTTGCTGTAACTGTTCAAACTTCTTGTGTTTATCTTTTTTCACAGGAGAAACAAGAAATGTCTCGCCTATATAATGATTATCTGCACAATTGTTATTTGAAGAGCTGGTTCATCTTCTGCTCCTTTCTCTTCTTCCAGGAGCCCTTATGATAGGCGTAACTGACCAAAAGCGGGAAGGTGATACTTGCTTCAGAATACACCATCTGCTCATACCCGGTATCGACTTTCCCCCAAGAGTTCGCTTCCTTAAGGGTTGAACCGGAGAGCGCACCATCACGTTCATCAGCCACTGTTAACTGCACCGCGTACTTATGCATGGGTGCATCCACGCCAAGGATATCAGCGGCGACAACCGTGTCTTGGACAAAGTTCTTCGGAACCCCACCACCGATCATGAGAAGCCCGCTTTGTTTTGCTTTGATTTTTAACTCAGTCAACTCCTTGAAATCTTTCACCGAGTCGATGGTGACATGGTTCTTTTTACGTTCATGTTGATGGAATACCAATCCAAAGCCAGCGCTGCAGTCAGAGAACGCGGGAACAAAAATAGGTATCTCATGTTTGTAGGCCTCAAGGACAAACGAGTCAGGGTTCTTCCCATGGCGCTCAAGGTATCGTCCCATCTCATAGATAAATTCTCGAGATGAATACGGCCGAGGTGATAATTCGTCAGCGATTTTTTTTATAGTCATATCACAGATACGTAAATCATCCTCATCGATGAAGGTGTCATAGATTCTATCGACATGCATTTGCTGCAACTTCGTATCATCCACCCGTATTTCCCCGCGGTAGTGATAAAACCCAAGTCCTTCAAAGAAATCCTGGTCAACAACAATCGCCCCAGTAGAAATAATGATATCAACCATGTTATGACGAATCATATCAACAATCACGTTCTTGAGTCCTGCACTCACCAGTGAGCCAGCAAGACAGAGCATCACGGTACAATCCTTATCCGCGAGCATGGTGTCGTAGATTTTACAGGCGTTTGCCAAATTGCGTGACTGAAACGCCATATGATCAAACGATTCGATGAGGGGAACTGCGTTAAACGTTTTCACATCGATATGCTGGATTTTTTCAGAGAGTAACTCCTTTTTTTTGTCTTTTACTTCGTATTTCATTGTGGATAACCGACAGGGAGTATTTCTTCTGAGTTTTTCTTTTTTTCTACGATGACGATAAAATAAATAGGGAATTCCAAATGAGGCTGAAACTCATTTGGAGGTGACTTATCAATTTTTACATAGAATATCCTCCATGTCTTCCATCGCCCTATAGTTTTCATCAGTTCGGTGGTCACCATTACTTGTGTACCCACCGATTAACATTTTATGTGAGGCCTCTCTTTGAGACAAGTTTATTCCTGGCACCATTCTGAAGTCTGACCAGTGCAATGACGTGTAATGCCAGAAAAGCAAGATGGAATTGCAACTCAATGGTTTCTTTTCCTTTTCTTCGGATCGCCTGTTGCAACCCATGATCGTTTTTTATAAGGTCGTTTTCTGATTCGGTGATGTTTCGCCGGTGGAAATGATCCATGTATCCATCGGGACATTCTTCTTTTGCTGCGATATGCTGGTTTCTTAGCATATATCCAACCGTTACACAGCATTCTTTCTTCACAAGGTACTCCATCATGAGCTCTTCTGATGCGTTCACCATGAAAGCAGGTTCATGATGGAATTTCTGATACTCTGCTTTTATCGTATAAGGAATGGCGTTGTCGTTGTATATCCAGTTGTCTGCGATGTTATAGTGAAGTCTTGTGTTCTCGATGATTTCTGCCTGTGCGATGTTCTCGATAGTTGCATATTTCCCATCAACAAAATCTTCTTTGACCTGAATCCCGCAGCTCTTGAGATCTTGGAGTTGCGGGATCAATTCTTTTCCTTCATCATCATTGATGTCGATAACTGTTCCTACCAATGGCACAATCCCTGTTTCCGCGTTGTAGGATTCTGTGGTCGCCACCTTGTATCCAGGTATTTCGTAATGACCGTTAAACTCAGCAGCGGTATCTGATTGTACCGCTTTTAACGGGAACGCGTCACTTCCGCAACAAGCTCCCAGGTCAATACCAAGTTTTTCTCCTGCTTTTTCCATCGCTATGAGGATGGCATGATCAATTTCTTTGACACCATCAGGACCAAATCGTTTTTTCAGATTGTACCGGATGGTTTCTCCATCAGGAGTTTTGAATGTTCCATCCGGTTTTCTTTGATAACCAAGCAGTTCTGCATCGGTAGAATATGTTTTCAGATGGTGCGCCATGCCATCTGGGGTCACCTGTTGAATCTTCATGAAGATCAATGTACGACCCATAGAATCCAGATACTGGATGCTGTTCAGTCGTTTGTAGTAGGGTTTCATCGCCTCTTCCAACGGGGTGACATCCAAGAAACTGAGGAATAGGGCCAGTCTCATCGGATGATTGTCATCTGGGTTGTAGAATTCTGTTCTACTACCACCGTACTTTT